>BFBZ01000402.1_pt1 | contig 44678 bp, 57 predicted proteins | sample 1888401 | NCBI WGS metagenome assembly BFBZ01 (sample SAMD00112614, study PRJDB3348) | symbiont metagenome | host: Chara braunii | reverse complement strand
ACATAATGCACAGACTAGCCACAGGAAAGTGGCGGTTTGTTGAGTACGGAAGGGCTGCTGGAACCGATGGTCGGCAGCTCAACGAAAGCGAGATTCCTTTTCCGCCTGCCGTGTTGCGCCTCATTGGAGACCGATTCCAGGAGGTGCCATGTTTGGTCGTCAGTTTCAGCAAAGTCACGCGGCGTGCGCCGCGTGTGGTGACCGCGCCTCCGGCGCTGCCAGCCTCATCGCGAGGGTGGCGTCATGATCATCATCACGGTTGTTTCCACCAAGGGTGGCGTCGGCAAGACGACCGCAACCGCCAATCTCGGCGCCATCCTGGCTGACCTTGGTCAGCGGGTCCTGCTGGTCGACGCGGATCCCGCGCCCCGCCTGACCCGCCACTTCAAGGTCGATGCCAAGGCCGAGGGCGGGCTGACGATGATGGTCCGCCAGGGAACGGTGACGGCCGATCATTTGTCCACGCTGTCCATCAGCATGCCGCTGAGCGGTGACCGGACGCGAGTGCTCAACCCGGCCGGCCGCCTGGACCTGATCGCCTCGGACGACCCGGACAACGAGCTGCAACGCGAGTTCGACCGCTACGTCAACCGCGCGGTTCGGCTGCGCAAGGCCCTGCGCAACAGCTATCTGGACGAACGCTACGACATCGCGATCGTCGACACGCAGGGCTCGAAGGGCCCCCTGCAGGATGCCGCCATCTTGGCGGCGAACTTTCTGGTCTCGCCCGTCGTCCCTGACGTGCCGAGCGTCGAAGAGTTCGTGCAGGGGACGCTCGCGCTCCTGGACTCACTGGAAGGCGCCGAAGACATCGGCGCAACGGTGCCGCCGACCATGGCGCTGGTCTCCAAGACCATGAACAACAGCATCTCGAAGAAGTACGCGGCAGGCATCCGCGCCAACTTCATGACGCTGCGCGGCAAGGTGCAGGTCCTCCAGCAAGGCGTCCCTTCCTCTGTGGCCTTCCTGAAGGCGGCCGATCAGCAAGTGCCGGTGCACTGGATCGACAGCCCGGCAAGCGATGTCATGCATGCGCTGGCCTGGGAGCTGGTCCCGTCGCTGGATCAGCAGGTCGCCCAGGTCCACCTGGCGGCGGCGCCGACAGCCGAGTCTCCGACCGGCGCGACCACCGACGTAGCGGCTTGAGCCTCAGGGGTCTGGCATGACCATCCGCTCACGGACCCCTGAAACTCTGACGGCCGTCGCGCGCCAGCAGCAGCTCGCCGGCCTCACCACAGGAAGAATCGCCGTGACAACCAAACCCAACGATGACCGCATGATGCGGGCGCTGACGCCGGTCAAGCCGGCGGCAGCCAGCCCGGCTTCTGCCACCATACGCAAGGTCTACGACGACGCCGAAGCCTCGCGCACCGAGGAGCTGGACGGGTCGATCATGACCCTCAATGTCGAAGACGTGCACACCTACGACAAGGACGTGCGCATTGGCCCCAATCCCAAGCACGAAGAGATCAAGGCCTCGCTGTTGAAGCAGGGCAACAACCACCGGTTCTCGGTGACGCGCCGTCCCAACGACTCGCGGTACTTCGTGAGCGCCGGTGGCAACACACGGTTGCGCATCATCAAGGAACTGTGGCGCACCACGCAGGACAAGCAGTGGCGGACCGTCGACGTCGTCTATCGCGTGTGGAAGAAGGAGTCCAACATCGTTCTCGCCCATATGGCCGAGAACGACGTTCGCGCCGACTACACCTTCTGGGAACGCGCGCTCAGCATTGAGACCCTCGCAGAGGAACTGAAGAACGAGCGCGGCGGCGAAGTCTCTACGAGCGACCTGGTCGAAGCCATGAAGTCTGTGGGCATTCCTCGCAGCGCAAAGTACATCCAGACCGCGCGATTTGCCACGACATCTCTGCAGCCCATCGGCCGATGGCTCGATTTCGACGTCACACAGAGCGTTCTCGCCCCTGCCTATAGGGCGCTCGAGCGCCTCGCGACGGAGCTTGCGGCTGGGGATCGCGTTGGGCGCGTTTTGCGAGACGTAGCCGTCGACCTCGGTGAGGCCCTTGAAGTTCGGTCGAAGGAGGCCAGCGAAGAAGAGCCCCGCGTCACTGTTGCACTCGACGCGTCCGCAGCAAGCAGTCTCGTGGATCGCTGGCAACAGGAAGTAGCAACGCTGCTCGACACTTCACGTGATGGCCTGCGCCGGATGCTCGAAGCCCAGGCGCAAAGCCCGCGGCTCACCGCGGAGACGCTTCTGGCCATCAGCCGCGGCGAAGGGGTGAGCTTCCCGCAAGGCCGCGGCGCGCTGCCGCCGCCCCCGCTGGGGGCCACTGTGCCCGCTGCCCAAGCCCCCACCACCGTGGCGCCCCCCGCACCGGCGCCCAATGTCGGCGCCGGCGCGCAGATGCCATTGCGGCCAGCGTTGATCTCCCCGGTGGCACCGGCCGGCATGCCGGCTGCGACGCCCGCCACGGTTGACGCGCAACTGCCTGCTGTTGAACTGCCCGACGACATCCCGCCGAATCTGGCGGCTGCAGGGGCGGCAGGCCTGGCTCAGCACTACTTCCTGAAGGCCATGGTCCAGCTCACGTCCCTCGTCGAGCTGGAGGACTGTGTAGGCGTTCGCTTGAACAGCATGCCTCTGGGCTATCTGATGGAGCTGCCCCCGAACGGGTTTGAACTGAATTCGGCTGGCCAGCCTGTTGAGGATGCCTACCTGCGGCGCTGCACCTGGCTCTTCCTGGCCGCGCTGTCGGGTCAGCATGACCGTCGTGCCGTGGCTAAGCTGCCCGCCGACTCGGCCTGGCGCCATCTCGCGGACCAAGGCCAGACAGCTCAGTTCATGAGCGCGGCCCTGGCCGACGAGCAGCCCGCCTGGCCATCGCGCCAGGCGATCTACGCGCCCTATATCGCTGATGTGCTCCTGCACCACCAGTTGGGGCCGCTCACGATCGAACTGCTGAACCAGGCGCACAAGCTGATGCACGAGACGCCTGAGCGCAACCTGGGTGACCTGACCCAGCTGTTGTCGGCCTGATCGACAAGGTCCTGCAGACCAGTCCCCCTCGCACCACGCCACGACCCACGGGAGCCCCCATGCTGTCACTGCCCGTCACCGACCCGACCCTCAAGCGCTTGCTGCTTGAGCACGTCATCGAGCAGCTCGACCAGGGCGGCGAGAAGTTGGACACGCTCCTGTCCATGGGTATGGAGCCGTCCTTTCTCGACAGGCTGCGTCGCACCCAGTCACGCGACCTGATGCTGATCGCCCAGTGGGACCTGGACATCCAGGTCGGTTTCGGCGACGGCAGCATCAGCGCGAGTCTGGACCGCGTTCACGCGATCCGCCGTGACACGGAACTGGCCGAGTACTTCGTGCGCAACGGCGCTTCGACCGAGCTCATGGTGACGCTCTTCCGGATTGCCCGCGACGACGTGCGTGCCTTGCGCAAAGCGCTCGCCGTCGAGGCCTCTGAAGCGGTGGGGCGGCCCAAGCTGCCGCCCATCGAGAAGAGGGAGCTGGTGCATCGCGACTGGCTCGACATCCAGCGCACCTGCTTTGTCGACTCCATGCGTGAGCGCTATTTCGCGCTGCACCAACGGCACCCAGATCTGACCATCGGAGCCATGGTGGCCACGCTGTCTGAGCATGGCGACATCTCCGAAGGTGCACTGACGCCGGCCGATGGGCCTGGCGCCGGCAACGACGAATCCAAGCTCGGCCACGGCGGCACCCGCCGGACCATCACTCGCACCGCGGTCAGCAAGTCCTGACCAATTCCCGCAACTCATCCATCCCGTAGTGCTTTCAGGAGATGACCATGGCTGTAACCGTTCTGCCTCTTCTCGTCCCTTCCAAAGGCGGCCGCAGCAAGCAGCGGCACCAGCGCGCGCGGATGCATCATCCGGGCGGTATCTCCCGCGGCAAGGAACTCGGCGTGCTGCGCCACAGCACCGAGTTCGGGCTGGCCAAGGGCGGCACGGGCGGGGAGTTCTTCGTGGACGGCGACTCTGCCAACGAAAGCCAGCAGCTCGGCGAGGTGCCCAAGGAACACGACGCGGCAGCGGGCGGTGACGCCACGCCGCTGCGTGCGCGGCCGCAGGCCTCTCACGGGCCCTACGGTGCGCAGGCGGCCATCCTGGAGCTGTTCGGCTCGGCGCCAGTTGCCTTCCACCGGCCGCTGGTCGAGCTGACCGGCTCGGTGACGGCCGCACTGTGGCTCAGCAACGCGCTTGACCTGGTGCGTGTCGATCCCAGCAACAGAAGTGACAGCTTCGAGATGTCCAAGGAAGAGTGCGAGCGTCATACAGGCCTGACGCGACGTGAGCAGGAGACTGCCCGCCTCAAGCTGCGCGAGCTGGGCATCATTTCTGAGCAACGGACGCGCAGCCGCATCCTCTTCACGCTGAACAGCGCCACGCTGACGCGTCTGCTGTACGACATTGCCAATCGCAAGTGGCAAGAGCTGCAGGGCGCGCGCCGTTCGGCGAGCGGCGACACAGGAACCCACGGCTGATCAGCCGGTCCGACCTGTGCCATTGACACGACCTTCAGCGGCCGCGCGGCTGCCCGAGCCTTCGCCCGCGCCTGATGCGTTCGGCCGCGGGCCGGCGGCAGCGCCGGCGCTGGGCCCTGCGCGCTCCGTCGCGCAGCACCTGGCCGATCAAGCGGCCATGCACGCGGCCGTTCAGTCGGCGCTGTCCGAGCGCCACTACATCCAGTTCCACCCGGTCTTGGCCGAGCTGCTCGGGGGCTTCAAGCCTGCGCTCATGCTCGGCCATGCCCTGTACTGGACGCGCAACTGGATGATGACCCAGGCCAGCGGCCGAGACGGCTGGTTCTGGAAGACGGCTGCTGAGTGGCGGGACGCCACAGGCCTCACCCCACGTGAACAGGAAGGCGCGCGCCAGGTCCTGCGCGACGCCGGCATTTGGCAAGAAGCCCTGATTGGTCAGGCTCATGGCCACGGCACAAAGCTGCACTTTCGAGTGGATCTTGCGGCGCTGACCAAAGCGCTCTGCAAATTCGGAACCGTCAATACGGATTCACCCGCAAGCGTAGCCACCCAGTCGCAGCACCCTTCGGCCGCCCCCGTGGTCAACGACGCACCCGAAGACGGGCCCGCGTCGCTGACGCGGTTGCTGGCCACGCCGGTGCTGTACTACCGATCCCTCGCTGACGTGGCCGGCGGTCCGGCCCCTGGGCTCCTGCTGTCGTGGCTGCTCACCCGGATGCGAGACGCGCTGCAGCGCATGTCCGCCACGAGCGACGGCTTCTTCCTCTTCGAGCTGGACAGCTTTCAGCAGCGCCTGCGCCTGGGGCCTAAGGTGCTGCGCAACGCGCGCGACACCTTGGAACGCATCGGGCTGATCTCGGTCGGCTACGCCTTCGAGTCCCGGGGGCGGCTGATGGTCAGGGTCAACTTGTTGGCGCTGACCGCTTGCCTGAGCGGCCAGAAGCCAGGGCAGCGCAAGCGCGTGGTGGCAGGCCGCAAGCTGGAGCCGGTGATCGTCCAGGAAGCGTTGCTGATGGACAATGACCCGGCCCCGGCCAATCGGGCTCAAGTTGTCAGCCAGGATTCCAACGTCACCCACGTCGGCCGCATCCTGCTCGGCCGCCCGGTGTCGGCCGTGCAGGCTCCGCCGGTCGGGCCTGCCCAGGCTCAACCCGCTTCGCGGAAGACCCTGAGGGCCGCAGCTGGTCGGTTTGCCGTTTTGTCGAAACGGTCCCCACAAGACGGCATGTCGACTTGCCGTTTTGTCGAAACGGGGGGTGCCGTTTTGTTGAATCTATACACAAAGGTTTTGGATACAAAACCTACTACTCCTACCGTGGGAGCGGGCGCGAGCCAAAGGGCTGACGAGGTAGGCCCAGGTAGGAGTAGGAGGTCTTTGGATCTGCCGTTTGGTGGAGACCTCCCCAGGCAAGCCGCGTCAGAACATCGTTTGCTGACCCCTCGGGATGATCTGCTTCCGAGGGCCGAGGACATCACGGCATCGGTGACGACGCCCCGTCCAGCCCCGCGTGTCCGCCCAGTAGCGATGACAGCCGAGCCGGCGGCGCCAGTCCAGGCAGTCGCCACAGCCGGGGCCGAAAGCGCCGATCTGATCATGCCCAAGCGCCTCGACGTGGCGCTGCATGACGCGGCTCGGACCATGGTCTTGGACGCGCCGGCAGGTCTGCGCCAGGCCATCCTGGACGAGTTGGAGGGCAACCTTGCCAGCAAGCGGAAGAGCATCGAGAGCCCGCTCGGCTGGCTCAACGCCGTCGTCGTCAAAGCCTGCCAGGGCACGCTCAAGTTGACCGTCGCGCATACCGTGGCTCAGACCCGTGAAGCTGTGCGGCGTCAGGTGGAACGGCAGCAGCAGGCCCAGCCGAGCGTTCAGTCGGCGCAGGAGGCCGCCGGCCAGCCGGCTCAACTGAGCGCAGAGGGCCAAGCTGCTCGCGACAGGCTCAAGGCGCTGACGAACCAAATGCGGGCTGGACTGTTCAGCCGGAAGGATGGGCAGTCGTGAGTCCTTCTACCCCGCATTGTGCGAAAGTGTCCCACCTCGTAGGCGCTACCTACTGGGTCGATTTCGCACAGATTGCACCCCACCGCGTCTGTGCCAATTTGTCCCACCTCGTAATGCCTACGAAGTGGGATGAAATCGCACAGACTAGAGCGCTTAGTGTTTTGGCGCTGAAGGGCTGCCAATGAACCCGTGTGTGGTCTTCGTGACGGTTGCCAATCGTCGACGTTCGTTCGCTGAAGCAGCGCTGCTCTGCGCACTCATTGCCGAAGGCGCTGCAGAGCAGCCCACGAAGACCACCAGTGGCGCGCTGCTTAGGCGCTGCCTTCCCCCGAGCTTCAACAAGAAGCTCCTGCAGCGGGCAGCGAAGAAGCTCGCCGACGAAGGCCTGGTGTCTGCCAGCGTGCTGCCGAACACCCGTACGACCTATACCGTTGCCACCGCCGTCCTCGACGACGCTTTGAACAACAGTGCAGTTGAGGCGTCGTCGGAGCAGGTTGCGCCTTTAGCGCGGCTAACAGCCGTGCTCCATCAGTTCGGCGACTATGACGAAGCGGTTCTGTTGTGCCGACTTTTGGAGATACCAGCGGCCGACCTGCCGCAGCTTTCTCTTTCTGCGGTCATTGAACCCTTTGCGATGTGGATGGATCGCTTTCGTGCACACCGTGTGCTGAAACGCCTCGCTGCGCGCGGCTTCGTGACTCTTGAGTCCAAGCCTCGCGCTGGAGTCCAGATCTCCTTGGCCGCCGATGCTGCTGCTGAACTGCTGGCCCGGCCCTTGCCCAATCTGCGCTATCTGCGCCCAGACGCTTTCGCGTCTCAGCCGTACTTCATCGCGCGCGCTGCGCGCCTGGCATCGGCGGGCGCTGATGGCCAGTCCGTCGAGTTAGGGGCTGCCGATCTGGCGGTTTCGGACGTTGAGTCGCGCGCCGATTTGTCGGCCGCGCGGGCTCAGGCCGCAGCCGTTGATGACGCTGCCTCAACCTCGCTTTCAACGTGAGAGGACGTGATTCATGACTTCTGCCGCTAGCTCCACGAAGGCGAAAGCCAGGGAACCCAAGGCCAAGGCACCGCCGGCCGCGGGCGCCACCGACTCCGGTTCGATGCCGCTGGGCGGCTTGTCGGACTTGCCGGCCGGCACGTTGGCCAACTACTTCGGCGCCGGCCTGGCTGGCGGCGAGGCCGGCGCGCTGATGGACGGTGGAGACCCGCTGGCTGCGAAACCGACCTTCCTGACCGAGCCGGACTCTCCCTTCTCGGACGGCTATTCCATCCGTCTTGAGACCGAGGCCCTGGCGGACTTCCTGTCTCTGCCGGAAGAGCAGCGCAACGAGAAGCACCCGGACTTCTGGCGCTGGGCCGAGCTGGAGGAGCGCCAGTCGAAGCTGGAGCAGCGAGGTGCGAACTACGAGCGTCGGCTGCGCGCCGATCCGCTGGTGGAAGAGGGCACTGTCGACGACCTCAAGAAGCTGGGCTCGCTGGTGGCCGAAGAGCAGGACTCCATGGTGGTCCACACCAAGGAAGGCTTCCGGATGTTCATGGGTCGCGGTCGCGATCCCAAGGGCGCGTTCGCAGCCATCATCGGCGTCACGCGCAACGCGGCCTCGCTGCGTGCCTTGTGGACGCTGACGGCGATGGACAACCCGTACGCCGACTGGGCGTTGGTGCTGCACGAGCAGCACCGCGCCGAGATCATGAAGATGCTGAAGGAGGCGACGAACACCGGCCTGCATGTGCTCGCCGGCGCCCAAGCCATCGGCTTGAACTACTCGGTGCTGCGCTCGGCCGAACCGAAGAAGCTGCAGCTGGGATTCAAGTCGCCCTACGGCTTCGGCATGGCCGAGATGGTCGTCACCTTCGACTACTTCGTCCGTGTCTGGAAGACGCTGGAGTACCGCGATCTGCGCAGCACGGAACAGGTCCGCGCCAAGATCCATGAGGTCCTTCGCTTCGCACGCTCCCGCATGATGATCACGACGCGCTTTGAGCGCTGGCTCATGCGTCCGGAGCTGCAGACGCTGACGCGTGCCGACTTCCTGCCCGGCCTGGCGCCTGAGGCCCAGGCCGAGGCGCAGAAGCGCATGGACGCGGCCATCGGCATCTTCGGCCATGTCCCCGTCGACATCTTCGTGGGCAAGCTGGCGCCTCGGCATTCACGTCGTCGCACGCAGCTGTCAGCCCAGGACCGCCAGGTCCTGCAGGCCGTCAGCGCGCAGATGGCGGCGGCGGAGGCGGCCCAGGAACGGGCCGACGCCGACGCGCCGGAGCTGCTCTGAGCAGGGCGCTGGCGCAGCGATTTCGTCAAAGGGCTGCTGCATGAAGTTCTCACCTCAAGCTGGCGCGACCATGCTGCTTCCGGTCCGGCCTGCCCCAGTTGCCGGTGACGCTGAGCATGGCGCTTCCGCTGTGGTTCCGCAGCAAGCTGCGGCAAAGGGCGTTTCGTCAAAGGCTGCTGCAGTGGCTGCCGCTGGTCGAGCTGTGGGTGCGAAGGTGGCCGGGCTGGACCAAGGCGGTATTGGAGGGTTGGGCCAACTGGTCGACGACTCGACGCAGGGGGCGAGTGGCGGTCAACGTAGGGGCGCGGGACGGACGGCGGTGGGCGGTGTTGGCGGTCAACCTGTTGTTGACACAAAGGGCCTTACGGGTAGGGGCGCGCAGCGCCGGCTGCGCGACGCGCGGGCTGAGGTTGACCGCATCCACAACGAGATGGCGCTCATGGCCCAGCGGACGTTGGAGGTGCCGGGCCACGCCATCAAGCTCTGCGTGCACCGGCGGGCGGCCTTCGAGCAGGTGTCGCTGCGTTGGCGGCTGAGCCACGGCACCCGGGCGCACCTGTCCTGGGCCGAGGTCGCCGAGCGGATCGCGGACTACCCGCGGGCGCTGATGCTTTGGTACCAGCAGGCGAATCTGCTGAGCCAGCAACTCAACGTGAAGGAGCGTGAGGCGAGGGCCGCACTGCGCAAGGCCCGCGAGGACCTGGCCGGGCTGGATGGCGAGCTGGGGCAACTGATCTGAGGGCGGAGCCCTGATCCCAGCCTGGCTCTGGCCGGGCGGCTGGGATCAGGTCTCGGACAGGGCGAAGGTCTTGACGAGAGCTGGCGTGCGGTGGGTCAGGTGGTCCGCCGCGAAGGCTTGGCGGTGGTGCTCTGCCTGGCCGGATGTCTCGCAGCACTGAAGGAGTCTCAGATGGGAATCTTTTACGACAAGGGCAACCTGGCCGACGCGCCATCGCTGAAGCGGATCAAGGGCCGCAACGGCGAGGTCGACGTGGCCAAGATGCGCGTCTTCTTCGGTCGCTATGGCCAGGACGAACAGGGTGAGATCGAGCAGCGCGGCGGCTTCTGGCGCGAGGTGGAGATCTACGGCGAGAAGGCCAAGGCCTGCCACGAGCATCTGCGCAAGGGCGCCCGTGTGGCCGTGATGGGCCGTGAAGTCGAGTTCGAGGCGCACGACGACAACGACCAGCCGGTCGAGGTCTACAAGATCGTGGCCGAGGATGTGACGTTGGTGCTGACGCGCGTCGACAAGGTGACCTTCAAGGCGCCGCGCGAGCAGTCGGAGCCGTCAACCCGCCGCGAGCCGGCGTACCAGTAATCGGCGTTGCGATAGATCGCATGCCGTTCCAGCAGCGCAGGGCGCGATACCTCGCTGTGCTTGGAATTGCAGGTTGGTCCGTCAACCCACATGGAACGCCCAGGCGTTCACACACAACCACCAAACGAGATGCAGGAGAGGTCATGGATCGCAAGATGAACTTCAACGCGCAGGCGCTGGCCGTGCTCGGCCTGTTGACATTCGGATTGACGGGATGCGTCACAGTGACGGATTCCAAGGGCAACTCGCAGACGCTGGGCCAATTCGTGGACAGCTTCCGCCCAGGCGCCCAATCGACTCCCCAGACTGCTACAGGCGGCCAAGCGGTGCCTGCGGCTGGGGCCTCGGCGTCGTCGACGCCGGCCGCCGCGGCTCCGGCGGTGTCCGCTGGGACAAAGTGGGCTGCAGGGCAAGAGGTGCCCATCGACTGGTCGCGTTCTGGCACGGGCTATTTCCCGAAGACCGACCCTTTGCTGATGGTGCCGGCCGACGTGCCGGGCACCAATACGACGTACTGGAAGGCTGAATCCGGCTGCCGGGTGATGGCGACGTACTACGAGGACGTCGATGTGGACACGGCCTATGCCCGTGTCATGCGGCACTGGCAGTACATGACGCCGGAGAGCGTGGCGTCCCGCCAGGCGAGCAACCCGACGTTCTCGCTGCACAAGGACTTCCGCCATGAGAGGCAGGCAGGGTCCTACTACCGGCTCGCGCAGGACCTGCGCTATGTCGGGCCGTCGGGGGAGGTGCGCAAGTTCTTCCTCGACCTCACGCTGTCGAAGGAAGGCGCGAATCGCACGCGGGTCGATCCCGTGTACTGCGTGCGCCCGCACGTCGACCGATTCGACATGACGACCGCAGGCCATGGCTACATCCAGCAGATGGTGCGGGGCTCGGTGAAGGCCTGATCGCTTCACCCCGTTGACATAGGCCCCGCGAATCGGCGGGCAGCACCGGGCTCCTGCCCGGTGGGCTGGTGCATCCCATCAACTGCGAAGGAAGACCCATGCGAAGCATTCAATCCGTGCTGAAGAGCTACACCTCGTACCGGCATCGCTACGTGCTCACGTTGCTGTCGGCCTGCTGCGCCATCGTGCTCACGGTGCCGCTGCATGTGGTCACTCGGCTCACCATGTCCGACTCAACGGCGGTGTGGGTCTGGACCGGGTTCACCTTCGGGCTACTCTGCCTGGCCTTGTTTGTCGGGTTGGCCATGGCGCTCGACGAGCAACTCGTCAGTGCGTCCGACCTGGCCGAGCTGCCGAGTGAGCTTCGAGAGGCGGCGTATGGCTGGCTGTCGGGTTCTCCAGGGCTGCCGTTGTCGTGGGGAGATCTGCGCCAGATCGTCGACAAACTTCATCACGAAGCCTTCTTGGCGGCACGCAAGCGCACCGCCCAAGCGGCGCTGGATCACCAGCGGGCGGCCATCAACGCGCCGGCGCTGCCACAGGGGCAGCAGCCCTGATCGGCCCAGCCATGAGGCCAGGGACTCCGTTTTCATCGCCGCTGTCGGCCGAGGCCCTTGCGCGGCTTCAGCGGCTGGCGGTCGGCGTGTGGGACAACGTGCTCACGATGTTGGCCTGCTTCTACGTGCTGTTCGTGGCCATCGTGCTGGAGGACGTGATCTTCCGGCCGGAGAAGCTGCTGCTGCAGGACGTGGCCGACGTGTTCTCAGCGAATGCCGGCACCGTGCTGCTGCTGATGCTCGTTGGCATGGTGGCACCCGCAATCCCGGCGGTCGTTTCGTCCGATGACAGAAGGAAATCAGGACCATGACAAAGCGAGACTTTGCCTTCCGTTCATTCATGTTGCCGTCGAATGCTGAGGCGTTACGCGCATTTATCCGATGCGTCTGGGCCAACTATGTGCGCCTGACGGCACTCGGGCTCTCTGCCTTCTTCGTCGTGCTGGGGCTGGACCTGCTGGTGCCCTTCGAGATCCCCCTGTCCGAGCTGCTGTGCGGGCTGGTCGTCGAGAACGCTGCCAGCGTGCTGGCGGCCGTCTTCGTGACCATCACGTTGCCGGCCGTGTTCCAGGCCAACAAGGAAGGCTGAGATGGCTCTGCCGTCAGGCCTGCAACCCGTTTCGCTGCCTGGCGTCACGCCCGGCGGCTTGCCGGGCCATGCCGCGGCGCCTGCAGCGCCCGGCCTGGGCGGGCTGGCGCCGGTCGCGCTGAAGCCGCAGCGCCTGGTTCTGATGGCGGCTTCTGATGGTCGCCGTGTCGGCCTGCAGCTGGCCTACAGCGACGGGTTGGGGAAGCGGCTGGGCAAGGCCGGCGCCGTGTGGTTCGCGCCGCGGCGCATGTGGGTCGTCGAGCTCGGCGCCGCGACCAGCCAGGACAAACCTGATCCCGAAAGGCAGGCCGCGCGCCTGATGACCTGGCTCGATGGCCAGGTGGAGGGCGACTACGACGAGGCTGGCGCGCACCAGGTCGTTCGTGCGGCCATCGTCGCCACCGAGGCCACCTACTTCACCCAGCTGCTCGACGTGCAGATCTTCCCTCTCGTCGAGGGCGGGTTCGCGGTGTCGTTCCAGTACGACCTGCCGATGGTCAAGGCGATGCGGTCGCTCGGCGGCCGCTTCCACAAGTTCGCTTCGGCGTGGGAGGTGCGGGGCGCGGCGCCGGCGATCCTCGCGGCGATCAAGGCCGTGGCCGGCGTCGATGAGGAATTCGTCTTCGTGCACGAGCGCCCGTTGGTGCTCGAGCAGCTGGCGGCAGCGCCGGCGTCCGAGGTGCCTATCAAGGTCCCAGGGGCCGCGCCGTCGTTCGGCGAGGCCTCGACCGATGAAGAGGGCATCGACAAGGGCGCTGGCTTCCTCTCCGCGATCGCCGAGCCCTCGGGGGTGATCGACGTCGACGAGGATGCGCTGGCGGCCGAGGCCACGGCCGCAGGCCTGCGCGACTACCAGGTGGTTGGCGTCCGACACCTGCTCCGGCAGGACTCGTCGTGCCTGGGCGACGACATGGGCTTGGGCAAGACGCGCCAAACCGTTGTCGCGGCCCGCATGGCGGCCGCAAGCGAGCTGCTGCGTGCAGTACCGCCAGAGAGCGCTGGCAGCCCGGTGCTGCCGCGCGTGCTTGTGCTTTGCCCTGCCTCCCTGCGGATCAACTGGCAGCGCGAGATCAACGCGGTGTACCCGAACGACCTGGTCGGCATGGTTGGCCAGGACCGCATGGAGATGCTGCATGGCTGCCGTTGGGTGGTGGCCAACTACGAGCGGCTGGGCGGCCTGGTCCGCGAGATGGACCTGCAGTTCCAGGTCATGGTGGTCGACGAGGCGCACTACCTGAAGGAGCACATGTCCGGCCGCACGCGCAACGCGTTCGTGCTGGCCTGCAGGATTCCTCGGCGCTTCCTCGTCACCGGCACCCCGTTGCTCAGCCGTGAGATCGAGCTGCACACGCTCCTGCGGCTGTCTGGCCATCGTCTCGGCTCGCTGCGCCTCAACGACTTCCGCAAGCGCTTCACGGGCAGCCGGGAGCGCCGCGCCGAGCTGGCCAGCGAGCTGCGCGGCTGGTTGCTGCGGCGGCGCAAGGACGTGCTCAAGGATCTCGGCACCAAGGACCGCCAGGTGCGTCACCTGTCCCCGGCCGAAGGCCTGGCGGGCTACCGCGAGATCCTCGCGGACATGACCCTGGGCGTGATGCCCAAGATCGTGAAGCTGCGTCAGACCTTGGAGGCGCTGAAGCTGCAGTTCATCGTGGAAGCGATCGAGAGCCGCTCCGCCGGCGACAAGTTCATCGTCTTCTGCGAGTACATGGGCACCGTGAAGGCCCTCAAAGCGGCGCTGGCGGCCCTCGGCGTGGTCTGCGTCACTCTCGTGGGCTCGGACGCCCCCGCGGCCCGCCAGCGCTCGATTGACGCCTTCCAGCAGGACCCTGACACCACGGTCTTCATCACCACGACCGCAGCTGGCGGCGTTGGCATCACCCTGACGGCCGCGAACATCGTGCTGTTCGCCTCACTGCCCTGGACGCCGGCGCTGATGCGCCAGGCGGAGGACCGGGCCTACCGGCTGGGACAGAAGCGCGACGTGCTGGTGCTGGTGCCGCTGGTGGACCAGACCATCGACCAGCAGATCTGGGCGCTGCTGGCCAGCAAGACCGCGCTGGAGCAGGACGTGGTGGAAGCGGTCTGCACCCAGGTCGACACCAAGGCAACAAAGGCCGTACGCCCGCGCATGGCGGACATGCTGGCCATGACGGCGATGGCCGAATGAAACAACAAGGACAACGAGTGCGAATCCCTGGAGACCAGACACCATGAGCATGCTGACAGCCCCCAGCGACGATGGGACCGCGGCGCTGCGCGTGCCGCCTCATTCCGTCGAGGCAGAGCACAGCGTCCTCGGCGGACTGCTCATCGACAACCTGGCGTGGGACCGGGCGGCGGACCTGCTGAACGACGCCGACTTCTACCGCTACGAGCACAAGGTCATCTACGCCGCGATCGGCCGGCTGATCAACTCGGGCAGGCCTGCCGATGTCGTGACGGTCTACGACGAACTGATCGCGATCGGCAAGGCCGACGAATGCGGAGGCCTGGGCTACCTGAACGCACTCGCCCAAAGCGTCCCGACCGCTGCGAACCTGAGGCGGTACTCGGAGATCGTTCGAGAGCGGTCCATCCTGCGCAAGTTGATCGGCGCCGGCGATGAGGTCATCGCAGATGCGTTCAACCCGCAGGGGAGGTCGGTCGCGCAGCTGCTCGACGAAGCGCAGGCCAAGATGTATCGCATCGGCGAGGAAGGTGCCCGCGCCCAGAACGGCCTGGTCGACATCGACCAGCTGCTGCCAACGTTCATCGACCGCCTCAACGAGCTGGCCGAGAGCGGCGGCAAGATGGTGACGGGCGTCTCCACGGGCTACGCGGACCTGGACCGGATCACGGCAGGCCTGCAGCCCGGTGACCTGGTCGTGCTGGCCGCGCGGCCCAGCATGGGCAAGACAAGCCTGGCGCTGAACATTGCCGAGCACGTGGCGGTGGCCGAGAAGCTGCCGGTCACCATCTTCTCGATGGAGATGGGCCAGCAGCAGCTGGTGACACGCATGGTCGGCTCCCAAGGTCGCGTCGACCAGACCAAGATGCGCACGGGCCAGCTGAGCGACGACGACTGGTCACGCGTGGCAGAGGCCGTCGACAAGCTCGGCAAGGCGCGGATCGCCATCGATGAGAGCCCTGGCTTGTCTCCGGGCGAGGTGAGGGCCAGGGCGCGACGCCAGGCGCGCGTCAGCGGCAAGCCCGGCCTGATCGTCATCGACTACCTGCAGCTGATGGCCGGCGGCGACGCCGCCAGCGACGAGAACCGGGCCACCGTGCTGGGTGACATCTCGCGTGGTCTCAAGGGGCTCGCGAAGGAGCTGCAGTGCCCCGTGCTGGCCCTCTCACAGCTGAACCGGGCCGTCGAGCAGCGCAACGACAAGCGACCCGTGATGAGCGACATCCGCGAGTCTGGCGCCATCGAGCAGGACGCGGACCTGATCATGTTCATCTACCGCGACGAGTACTACACGAAGGACGAGTGCAAGGAACCGGGCGTGGCCGAGGTCATCGTGGCCAAGCAGCGCATGGGCGCGGTGGGCACCGTGAAGCTCGCCTTCCGGTCCGACCTTGCCCGCTTCGAGAACCTCGCGCCCTCGGGCGCAATCTGACGGCGCATGACGCCGATGCGAGGAGCACGTCGTGAAGCTGACCCAGCACTCGTCGCCCGTCGTGAGTCGCATTCCGTGGAGCCACAGCTTCGGCTCCCACGTCATCGAGATCTGCGAGGACGGGACCGTTGCCATCGACGGCCGCGTCGTCTTCGATACCTTGCCGCCGGAACACAAGGCCAGCGCCCTGGCGCAGGCCGCCGCTGCACAACCCCCTGTCACCACAGGAGTACTGCGATGAATGCGAAGCCCTCCTTCAAGCTCGCCCACTGCATCGAATGCGGCTGCCATGACCTGGCTGCCTGCTTCGACGAGGCCTCGGGCGGTCCCTGCAGCTGGCTGGCGCTCGACCGCGCCGCCGGCGTCGGCGTCTGCTCTGCCTGTCCTGACGGCATGGAGCGCTGGAATGCAGGTGAGCGCGAGCTGGCTGTCCCCGTTGCACATGCCGATGGGAGGGACTGTCATGGCTGAGACAGTGAAGCGCGGCATGCGCTACCAGATCTTCAACACGCCGGCGGAAGAGGGGGCCGCAGCCGTGGTGCAGGCCCCATGGCGCTGGCTGGCGGTGCTGCTGGCCAGCGGGCCGTCAGCGAAGTGGTACTGGTACCGCCTGGTCGATACGCGGCGGGGCAAGACCATCGTCGACTGGGCAAGAGCCGCCCGACGCACCCGTAGCGCGAAGGCCGACTGAATGGCCTTCACTGGACGCCGAGACGGCGGCCGCTTGGCGGCCCAGCTGGGCCTTTGACAGACGGGTCGAGCGCAGATGCTGGCCAACCCGCTCAAGTTCATTGACGACCTCAAGAACAAGGGCGTCGGCTATGGGTGGAACGTGCGCTTGCCGGCCGCACCTGGCAAGCTCCTGAATCGCCGGTTCCTGACCAGGGACCATGGGAGTCACGAAGAGGCCCTGCGAGCCGCCTTGGCCTACCGTGACGAGATGTGCAAGTCGCTCCCGTTCCCACTGCATGCGCGGGTCTCCCAGTACCTCGATGGCACGCACAAGGCGATCCAGGCCTGCCGCGCCACGGGCAAGTTGAAGGTGCGTGCGCAGTGGGTGGAGTTCGACCCGGTGTTGGGCGCTGATCGCACGAGGAATCTCTACCGCATCGTCCCGAAGCCGGAAGATTACGAGGCGGTCTACGCGGAGGTCGAGGCCTTGGCCAAGCCTCGCATCATTCGCGAGGCAGAGCGTGTCGCCGCACTCGCGGCAGCTGCAGGCGGCTCAGGCCGCGAGGTCGAGGCGCCGGTGCCCGCGGCACTGATAGGCGCCGTGGCCCGATGGCATGGCCGCGATACCGGCACCCCCATTCCAGCTGAGCTGAACGATGTCGTAGCTCGCTGCAAGGACCTGTTTCCTGGGTTCGAGGGTGGTTCGCTTGACGCCCTGCAGGCGACCCTCATCGCGGCGCTCGACGAGTTGGCAGGGCGCCGGCGACGCGCATCGCTGGCGCTGTCGAACTGGCCGCGGTAGCGGTCTCCGCAGCGTCTTGACGGCCCGGGGCTGCGTGCTACGCTGACCGCGCACATTGCTCTTCGGAGCACAGCGCGGCGGGTCAACTCCTGAAACCCGCACGGTCGATTCGTTCGGCCTGGAGTACTTGTCTTTTCAACCCGAGCGGGATACGCATCCCGCCAGGGGCCCATGCGTTGATCGCTCACATTCCCAAGGAGAATCAATGCATGACGAAAATCAACGATCTGGTCGAGGAGGCGCGAGCACTTCAAGACCAGGCTGTACAAACGCTCGGAGAAGTTCCCGACATCCAGACGCTGGAGGTGTTGCGCACCCTTGCCAAGGACGAGGTGGACAAACGGGCCATCGAGCTGACGCTGTTGCTTCGCAAGCGCGATGCAAAAGCCAGGTTCGAGGTGTTCGATCGATGGGCAGATTTGCTGGAAAAGTCTTGCCTTCCTATCGGTGCGGCTTTTCCCGGCTTCACCGCGGTGTTGGTCAGCCAGGCGCTGGTGCCTGCTTCGTGGGTGCGTCCGGCAACGGTCGCGTCCTACGTCGTCGGTGGTCTGTTCTGGCTGATGCTGCGGCTGCTGTCGTCCTGGATCGGGCAAAAGTCCAAGACTGGCCTTGCCAGGCTCGGTAAGGTAGACTGACGGCATTGGAGTTCATCATGAACATCGAAGCTATCGCTTACCTCAGCCTCGGTTTTGGTCTCCCAGCGCTTTTCGCCATCATCATCGTGGTGATGGCCATGCGTGGTACCAAGGACCTGGACGCGACCCTCAAGCAGGTCGGCGTCCACAAGTAGAGCTTCGTGCCTCCACTGCGAACCCTCCGCGCGAAAGCTCGGAGGGTTTTTTCCTTCCAGCAGACGAGCGCTACCCATTGGGTGACGGCATCACCGGTGCGGGGAAGTAGGATGACCATGACGAAGCAGAGCCTCGCGGCAGCGGGCTGCAAAGGAGTCATGTGATGAATGCGATACAGATCATCCTCGTGGTCATCGCTTTCGGCCTGCCCATCGGCGTTTCGCTGGCCATGTGGTTTCGTGCGAAGCACGAGACACGAGAGGCCGACGAGGCCCTCAGGAAGCTGAGCCGCTGACGGTGCATTCCGCCGCCTTCCGGGCGAATGTTCGGAGGGTTTTGATTTCTCCGTCGATGTGACACATGCCGCGTCCATCGCAAGCCGTATTGCTCATGCACGTCGCCATCAACATCGATCCCCAGACCTTGCAGCTGATCCAGCGAAAGGCCGCGTTGCTCGCGCAGATCCAGCGGGAGCAGTCACCCTCGGGTGACGTGCATCCCCTGTGTGGCGAGCACGATGAGGTCACCCGTCAAGTCCAGATGCGGCTCGGCGCGCTGGTCTTGGAGCGCCTCGAGGCACGATAGGGGCGGCCGAGGCCTACGGCCGCGCCGGCAGCTCGACGCGTATCACACGGTATCCCGCCGCTTGCAGGCGCGCTGGCAGCCCGCCAGGGCCCGCCAAATGGGCTCCGCCGACCAGCACGAAGCTCGGGCCGTCATCGAGCAGCTGGCGGAGCTTCGGCAGCCAGGCGCGATTGCGTTGGTCGACCATCACCTCCCAGTGTTCGGCGGCGCCGCTGCCGGGCGGCGCCTGCAGAAACAGGTCCCGCAGCATGTCGAGTTCGCCGCGGTTGAATGCCCCGACGACGTCGCGCAGCCTGGTCGGCCCGTCGGCCGATAGGGCGACATCCAGGGAGTGCCGCCAGTAGGCCTCGGGAACCCGATCTCGCTGCGCGGCAACAGCGCTCGCGGACTCCAGCGGCTCCGGCACCAGGCCCGCTGCGGCCGCAGCCTCCTGCATGAGCAGATCCCGCGATTTGAGCCCCGGCGGGGCGCAGTAGGAGATGGCTGTGCTCTGCAGCAGCATGGCGCTCTGGCGGGTGAGCATGAAGTCCAGCACCTGGCGCGTCGCGACCGTGTCTACCGGAGCCGTCGCATGGCACTGGGCCCGCTCCAGCAGCGTGGCCAGCTGGGCGGTGGACAGGGCGCGAGCCCAGTTCGCACGTTGCTGGCCTCCCACCGTCACGGTGGCCTCTGCGGGCACAGCAAACCGGCGTCCAATCTCCGGCGCCCCGGCCTGCTCCACCACGAAATGCCTGGCGCCTTTCATGACCTGGTCGGCAGGCTGCCTCATGCCGGCCGCAGGCACGTGCAGCGTGCCCATGAGGACGCTGGACACGCCACCTGGCGTCGTGACGAGGAAGGCCGGCACGCCGGCGGCGCTCGCCTGGTTGGCCAACAGCGCCAGGCCGGCGCACCACAGACGGAAGCGGAAGATCTTGGTCATGCCGGCACTGTAGGTCGATGTCGCAGGAGGCACGCAGAGACGCACCAGGCCATTGACACCGATGCGGCACGGGCGTAACTTTGCAACCGCTTTGAGCCCTTCGGGGCGCAAATGCGGTGCGTCAACTCCTGCAACGCACACGCCGAAGGCCCCCAGCCTGAGGTCGGAGTACTTGTCCTTTTCTGCCACCCCCGATCGGGAAGATTGCTTCCCGATCCCGCGAGGGTTGGTGCGATCTCCCCTTCGACATTTCTTGAACCGGAGATCGCTATGAACAAGTCTGTCAATTCCTCTTCTCAATCCGCCCAAGCCGCGTCCACCGACGCCGGCAAGGACTTCTTCAACCTTCACCTGTCGGGTATCGGCTATCTGTCGCGCGTTCGCTGGGTCACCCCCCAAGGCCGCGGCCGCAAGTCCGAACCCTTCCTCTGCTGTGCCATCAATGCGATGCACGGCCCCGTTGATGACCCGAACTACTCCTACCTGGACCTCCGTGTCTCGGGCGAGGAGGCGATCGCGGTCATCGAGCAGCTGCAGGAAGCCGTCGAGCAGGAGCGCAAGGTGTTCGTCTCCTTCAAGGTCGGCGACATCTACGCGCACTCGTACGAGCGCACGGTTCGCGACAACAGCGGTCGCAACACCGGCCAGAAGGAACCCGCCGCACTGATCAAGGGGCGCCTGCTCCTGATCAACATGGCCAAGGTCGACGACGAACTCGTGTACCAACGCGAGGACGGCGATGACCAGCATTCGCAACCGGCTCAGGCCGGCGGCGAAGGCGGCCAGGATCTGGCGGATGACGACACCGGTGCTCACGAGCCCCAGCCCCGTGCTGGTCAACGTGATGACCGCGCCGAACGCCAGCCCCCCCGGGCCAGCGTTCCGGTCCGCGATCGCAGCGCCAGCCGTTCCTACGGCGGTGCGCGCCACTGATCGTCTCTGACGACGCTTTGCTCCCAACCCAGGCCTCTCTCGCGAGAGGCCTTTTTTCTTCCACCCGCCGGGGCTGTCACCCGGTGGGGGAGCAGCGCCGCATCCCGAGGAGACTTCCCATGGATCACAAGCTCTACCAATGTCGCGGCTGCAGCGCGAACTTCTGCCCGTTCTGCATGGGCGGGCTCAAGTTCTGCACGGTCTGCAACGGCGCCGAAGGCACGTTGACGACGCACTGCACCGGCGCACGCCTGTCCGTTCCGCAGGAGCTGGCGGTCAAGGCTGGCCGGCTGGACTATGCCAACGGGCTCTGGGTCCACTACGGATTCCTTGCCCAGGCTGTGCACGGCAAGCGCCTGCCCCTGGTGGCTCTGGCCTCGAACGATGGCTTCTACCTCGGCACGGCCGAGGGCGAAGCCACGGTCACGCAAGAGTCCACCGAGAGCTTCGCGAGCGCCCAGCTTGCACTGGAGGCTCTGGCCTCTGGCAGCTGGACACAGCGCGCCAAGGCCTGACGGCCGCCATCTCGCAACCCTGGGGCCGACTGCAACGGTCGGCCCCATTTCCTTGGAGCACACCATGTCTCAGACCACGACGCCTGACATCGAGGACCTGTTTAGCAGTTCGGAAATCGAGCTGCTGATCGAAGGCCTGGCACTGCTGCTGGATCGCAAGACCGAGGCGCTGCAGGGCATCCGCGGCAGCGCGCTGCAGCCTGCTGGCCAACCCTTCCAACCCCATGACTTCGGCATCCCGCAGATCGAAGGCCTGATCGCCCGTCTGGGCGGCGAGTAGCGGCCGCCACCTGGCCCCATCCCACCTATCCACGCGCCTCGCCTACGGCGAGCCAACCGTTCAAGGAGATCCACATGTCCCAACATTGCTTTCCCACGACCCACCAAGGGCAACCAGTCCAGCTCATGCTGGGTTGGGATCGGCCCCTGCAGGGCTTCTTCATGGTCATCGAGCGCACCGGCGTGGACGATGACGAGGAAGAGGATCCGTTCGTCTACAGCAACCTGTACGACGTGGACCTGCTGCCGACCCGCGGCTACGCCCACGACATCAGCTACTTCCAGGCCAAGCTGAACGACCTGGGCCTGCAGGTGCCCGAGCGCATCCTGCAAGAGGTCCGGGAGGACCGTGCGCACAACGTCGGCAACCGCGTCGTGTTCTACGACGGCGCCGGCAACCCGCTGGACGCCTGAGGCCGCCGCGCCCGGCGCCCTTCGCCGCCGAGGCCAGGACCGTGACACCCGCACGGGTCCTTCCTTGGCGGCGCCAGGGGCGCTGCGGTATCCTGACAGGGCTCTGCGCATTTGTCGGTTTGGCGCCTCCTGAAACCGACCTGCAGCTTCGGCTGCCAATGATTCACGTCAATCCCTGTAGCGTGAACGCCTTGGCTTCGGTCTCGGCCGGGATTCCTGTAGTGAAGTTGCGAAGCAGTATCGAGACGCTTGGGCGTTCGCGATAAGCCTGAGTGTTGAGAGCTGCACCTCGCCTCGCCGGCATTGGAAACGCCGGCGCAATGTTGCAATACGGCGCGCTGCTCCGGACTCAGTCCGGAGCACGCGATCTTCACGTCGACCGCGCCCTGCGGTCGTCTTGTCGGCCTGGCCCGACCTCTCCATATCCACACCCCGCCGGGATGCGTGCATCCCGCCCGGGATACGTGCGCTCGGCGATTCCTTCCATCCACCAGGAGTCGCACATGATCCGCATCGAGGGCACCCTCGTCGTCCGCAAAATACCCAGCCGCAACGGTCCCTTCGCCGTGGCCGACCTCGTCACCGACGTGGCCGAGTTCAAGGTGAAGGACACGCTGCTCGACCAGTTCGAGGCCGGCGAGTACCGCGGCATCTTCCACATCGCCGAGATCTATCTCGCCGGCTATCAGAGCTTCGGCCGCAGCGTCACCGAGCTGCGGGCGCGGCTGCACGACCTGCGCATCAATTCTCAGCGCGCGATCGAGCCCGGCGCCGGCAACGGCGACGAGATCGACCCCATCGACGAGGTGCGGCCTGCCAAGGTCCGCGCAACGCATCCCAAGCTCACGGTGCCGCCCAAGGGCAAGCCAGGCAAGGAAGCGCCCGCCGCCAAGCCCAAGACCGCATCGCGGTCCTCGGGGGAGGCGAAGGACGCGGCCGCGCAGGCTGCCGACCTCGAGCTGTTCGGCGCCGATATTCATGCCCTGGTCGCCTCTGGCCAGTCGTTGAAGTTGGACCCCAACATCGACGACCGTGCGCGCTTCCGAGCGCAAATTCAGCGCCTCGGCCAGCTCGGCTACTCGTTCAAGTCCAACGAACAGACCTGGTATCCCAAGGCCTGACTCTCCACAGCACGTTTGCGCGTGCCCGGTGCCGCGACCGCCAGGTCGCCGGCGCCGCCCTTCATCAGGAGCCTCGCGACCGCGTGTCGCGGGCTTGCCCTGGCCCAGAGTGGTCTGGTCCACGGCAAGCCCGCAGCCACGGCGCGGGAGGCTTCAACTCGGGTAGCAGTCGCCCTGCGGACTGCGGCTTTTGCGAGCGGCTCCATGCCGCCGCGCCCTGATAGGCGTCCTCGGCCCTCTCCATCCGGACGCCCGCCAGCCCCAGAGGCGGCGTGAGGGCAGTGTCAAAGACCTTCCAACACGAGCCCGATGGGTTCCTTGACCGCATCCCGCGCAAGCCGCGGCGGTGGGGTCAAGCAACCCTTTGCCCGCACACCCCCAACAGCAGGAGTTCCCCATGAGCATGAGCCTCACCGCCCAACTCGCCACCAGCGCCCAGGCGATCGCCAGCCTGGCTGCCATGTCGGCCGGCGCCGACCAGGTGCTTCGCCTGGATTCGCAGGTGCGTGCCGTCGCTTGCCCGCGCTGCCGTGCGTTGGCGCGCCGCGTGGATTCCCAGCGCCTGGAGTTCGATGGCGTGGAGTCCTACTGGGCCCTGTGCTGCACCGGCTGTGGACTGGAGGTCGGTGACGACGACGAGCTGCAGCTGCTGGCCGGCGGCCTCGACTGCGGCGTGACGGAGCGGCGCACCGGGACCCAGGTCCTGCGCGCCCGAGATCCCAACCGCTGGCTGTCGTTCTACAGCCCGAGTGACGCCGTAAGCGTCGAGGCACGTCACCCCCTGGAACGTGCACATCCCATGGCCACAAGCCGCGGGATCGGGGTTTCCGTAGCACCTTGTTCATCAACCCACGGGCTGACTCCGCAGCCCGATGAGGGCCGGGTCTCGCCCAACTTTTGGAGCGATCCCATGAACCAAGTCCTTCAACTCTTTGTGCCGGCCGCCGCGCTGGTGCATCCGGTGGTGCCGTCGTCGATGGGCGACGTGCCGCTGTACTTCGACTCGGAGACCGAGATCCGGGTGACCTTCTGGCGGGAGTTCATCTCCTGGCTGCAAGGCGCTCAGGATCACGAACTCGACCAGCTCGAGGCCGTCCTCCTGGACCTGCAGGCGCATGACCTGCTGTCCTTGAAGGTCTCCGTGCATTCGGCGCTGGCCCTGCCTGCGTTCACCAGCCGCCTGCCGGCGTCGCTGGTGCGGTGCATGGAAGAGGCCAACTGGCCGCTGCGTCGCCTCATCTGAGGCTGATACCGCACTGAGCGACCGTCACGGGTCGCTCAGTGCGGCCGCGTCTTCATCCGCCGGCGTCTTCACAGGCGCCGGCTCTCTTTCCTTTTCTGTGGAGGTGCCCATGGCACTTGTTTTCAATCGCGTGGCACAGAACCACCTGCGGGCGGGCTACTACCCGACCGATGAGGTCACGCTGTCGCGCATCCTGGACGCCCTGGAGTGCGAAGGCACGACGGCGCGCATCCTGGACCCGTGCTGCGGTGAAGGCGCCGCGCTGGCCAGCGTGGAGTCGCACCTGGCGCAGGTCTTTGGCGCGGAGGTGACGTCGCTGGGCGTCGAGTTCGATCCGGAGCGAGCATGGGCGGCCAAAAGGCTGCTCTCGCGCTGCATCCACGCTGACGTCCACGATGTCGTCATCAGCCCGCGCAGCGTCGGTCTGCTCTTCCTGAACCCACCCTATGGCTTCGGCGTTTCCGACCAGGCCGGCCGGGCGGGGCAGGGGGAGCATGACAAGGCTGAGCGGCTGGAACGGCAGTTCCTGCACCTGTGCACGCCCATGCTGGCCTACGGCGGCGTGATGGTCTTCATCGTGCCCCACTACGCGGTGGACGCGGACATGGCGGCCTACATCGGTCGGCACTTCCGCGACGTGCGTGCCTTCATGGCGCCCGAGCAGCAGTTCAAGCAATGCGTCATCTTCGGGGTGCACGGCCGGCCACGAAACCCACCCAAGGAACTCCTGCAGGACCTGCAGGCGCTGCGGGAGGGCGAATGGCTGGGGTCCTCGGTGCACGAGCTGCCCGAGGTCTGGTCAGGCATGCACTACAGCGTGCCCGACCTGCCTGCGGACCCCGAGCATCGCTTCCACGCCGTGCGGCTGGACGCCCGGCAGCTCGACGCCGAGGTGACCCGGTTGGCCAACGCCACGTTGTGGCCCGCGTTCGAGATGCACTTCAGCCAAGCCGATCGCAGCGCGCGCCGGCCGCTGCGCGACATGAGCCACTGGCACCTGGCGCTGGCTCTTGCGGCCGGCCAGGTCACCGGTACGGTCGTGTCGCCTGCGGGCCGCACGCTGTTGATCAAGGGCGACACGTTCAAGAAGAAGCACCGAGAACAGGTCACCGAGGTCGACGAGGACGGCAAGGCCAGCTCCACGCTGACCCTCACCGACACCTTCGTGCCGGTGATCCGCGCCATCGACTTCACGCCCGGGCCCAACCTGGGCGACATCGTGACCATCCGATAGAGCTGGCCAGCGGCCAGACCTGAGGACCTGATGGCGGCCGTCGTGCCGCCTTTCCCGCCGGGAGTTCATCCCGGCAGGGGTGCTCTCGGCGTTTTCAACCCAAGGAGCATTCCCATGACCGATTCGTTGGACCCCCACCCCTCGGCGCCGCCGGCGTTCGAGATCGTCGTGGCAGCGTTGGCTGCCAAGCCTCTCACGACGGAGGAAGAACTCCGTGCGACCTTTGACTTCAACAAGGCCGCCGTGCTGGCCGCCCTTCAGCAGGCCGGCGCGACAGCCGCCACTGTCGACTACTTCGGTGCCGGCGACGAAGGCCGCATCGAGGGCGTCTACATCACGCCGGATTCGGCGGCGGCAGCACGCGTCAGGCTGGCTGTCGTTGAGCGCAGCTGGGATGCCGGGGCGCGTGTGATGACGGCTGCGGCCGTCCTTCGGGACTACGGCGTGGACGACGCGCTCACCGAGCTGTGCGAGGCCGCCATCACCCTCACGGGGCATGACGGCTATGAGAACGGCGAGGGAGGCCGTGGCGCCTTGACGGTCGACGTGTCGGCTGGCACCTATTCGCTTGAACACGGCAACTACTACGTCGAGCGAGACGTGACGGAGCACCCGCTGTGATCCGCGGCGTTCATCCGTCGCTGGCGTGTTGGCCAGGCCTCACGCACTGGGAGGCCGCAGAGCGAGCCATCGCCGGCGCGCACGAGCCTGTGTGGGGAGATCTGGACGCCAGCCGCGTGCAGATCGTCCCGCAAGGGCGCGACGTGTTCGACGTGGCCACGGCCGCGGCGTTCAAGGCACGATGGCCACAGGTGGCCTTCCGCCTGCATGCCAACGTGCGTGTGCAGCAGCAGCGATGCCTTGCCGACCTGGTCAATTTCAACCTCCATGTCGATTGGTTCAAGCAGGCCGCGCGGGTTCACGCTGCGCTCGGCGCCGACGTGTACAGCGCCCATGCCGGAAGACGCTCGCAAGGGCGTCTCTCCGACGTGCTCGACGCCGCCAGGCGCTGCGCCGACCTCTTCGGCTCGCCCGTGGCGATCGAGGGGCACTATCCGGGCGGCGACGCGGCAAGCCTGCTTCCACCGTCGGCCCTCCCGGCGGACGCCTACCTGTTGAGTACTTGGGCAGAGCACGCTGAGCTGCTGGCCTCCGGCCTGCCATTCGTCGTGGACCTGTCCCACCTCAACATCATTGCGTCGCAGAGCGGGGCCCGCGAGCAGGGCCTTGTCCGTGAACTGCTGGCCAGCGAGGCCTGCCTGGAGGTGCACCTGAGCGACAACGATGGTCGCCGGGACTCGCACTGGATCTGCGCGTCGACGCCCTGGTGGGCCGACCTGCTGTCGTACATCAACCCTGGAGCCACGGTCTTTTCCGAGGGCAACCATCTCAAACCGCAAAGGAGCCTGTCATGAACCCCGCGCTTGAACGCCTGGCGCAGCTGTCGCCAGCATTGGCCACGACCATCGGATCGGTCGGGCCCGTCGATTGCCAGCTGGAGGCGGGTAACTGCCATCCCACCCCCGGCTGGGAAATCCTGGCCTGTGTCAGCGAGCTGGCCCGGGTGCAACGAAACCGGTACCAGCTGGCCCGTGCCGGCTGCATGGCGCTGGACCTGCTTCAACGTCGGCCCTGGTTGCATCGGGTGGATCTGTCCATCCGATGCGAGTCAGAGCATGACGATGAGGGCGGAAGCGTCGCTGTCTTCAACGTGCGTGTCCTCACCGTGACCCACTTGCATGGCGTCCCGTTGCACGAGGATCTGATCGACGTGCAGGGCGCGGCCGACGTCGTTGCGATGGAGGCCGATGTCGAGCAGCACTTCGAGTTCATCGAGTCGGACTTCGGTGCCGCGTTCATGGACCCGGACGACACGAGCGAGATCCACCTGCAGGTGGATCGCGAGCGAGTCTCCGTGCTGTTGACAGGCGCCGGCCCGGCAAGCGGTGCGGAGGCGGCACGTTTGCTCTGGCCGGACTGCCAGCACCTACTGGCCACTGAGCTTCAACCTTGAGTGCCGGCGCCTGACCGGCTAGCATGGCAGTCACTGTGTCGCTGATTGGCCGATCCGAAATGCCAATCTGAAGCGCGTCAACTCCTGAAACGCGCACGTTGCCAGTTCCCCGCTGGCGACTGGAGTCCATGTAGTCCACCACCCCGACCGGGAAGATCTTGCTTCCTGGTCCCTATGGGGTCCGGTTGGCGATCGCCTGGTCATCTTCCTGGAGATCGCCCTCATGAACACCATCGTTCACCGTTCCAATACCGCCAAGTCCGCCTCCGCCGGCGCTGCCAAGCCCTCGATCTACGAGGACGTGGCACAGAGCGACCTGTCGCTGTGGAAGAAGCTGGTTCAGCGTGTCGATGACCCCGTCATCGCTCGCGAGCTGTGCAACTTCTTCGACGACAACCCGGAAGTCGCTTCGCGGCGTCCTGGTGCTGCGATTGCCGCACGGGTGACCGTGCAGCGCTCGCGCATCAACTACGCCAAGGGGCGTCGTCTGGGCCAGCAAGTGGGCGTTGCCTTCTCGCTGCTCGGCACCGCCACCCGGCTGGTTGCAACGCTCGTGGTTGCTGGCTGCAAGGCTCTCGCTGCCATGCGGCCAGTCCAACCGGTCGAGCGCAAGGAGCCTGAAGCGCTTGTCCCGGTGAGCACGTCTGGCATGGACGTGACCCACCTCGATGGCGACGAAGCACTGCGTTACTGGCGTGCCGCCAATGACGCCTTCGCGGTCGGTGCCAAGGCCTCGGCCTGATGCACCAACGGCGGTCCCGCCGCCGCCTTTGAACCTCTGGGTTCTCACTCCCTAGCCGGGCTCCTTCGGGAGCCTGGCCAGGTCCTTCTTCTCCCAACCCTCGGGGCATTTGCTCGCCCCATGGGGTCGAGCTGTGCTCCATCCACAAGGAAACAGCCATGACCCATCCCATCCACGAATCCCGCGGCAGCAAGGGCAACGGCTCGCTGCAGCTCAGCACGGTGATCCCTCTCGGTGCTGATCGCCGCGAGATGGAGATCCGCACCTACAAGCAAGACACGGGCGGCACCATCGTCTGCCGCGTCTCGGTCAGCCAGATCAGCGAGTGCGGCTCCTTTCGCAGCCACGTCATCGGCTTCGGCAAGGAAGGCGACTTCTCGTGCCGCCACGGCGTGGCGAAGGCACGCGCGACGCCCAAGGCGCTGTATGCGCTGCACCAGGCAGCACTGAATGACGCCGAGGGGCTGCTCGCGGCCGCCCGTGAGCACTACGCCCAGAAGGCCCAGGAGACCGCTGAGCCCGAGCCGCTGGCGAAGGCCGCCTGAGCTGGCGTCACCCTCGAACCAATCCGCAAGGAACCGCGCAGCCAACGGCGGCGCGGCCTTGCCTGCTTCTGGAGTCACCATGTACCAACTCGAAGAGTTTCCAGACGTCTTCGCCGACGCCTGCCTGCGGGATGCGGAGGGACGCATGTTGTTGTTGTCGCTGTATGGCCGCGACACCGCCCTCAACCAGTTCGTCGCTGCGATCTCGCTGCCGGCTAGCCAGCTCGGCGTGGGCGCCTTCCACCTGGTGGGCGTCGACGGCCGCCGTCATTTCTGTGACGTCGGTGGTGCCGACAGGCTGGCCAAGCACAGCGGCCGCCTACCCCGGCAGAACCTGTTTGGTCCGCTGTCCCATCTGTGGATCTACGACAAGGCGCTGCAGGCGCCCGACCTGGTCAATCGCATCGGCTGGGTCTTGCTGCGAGGGGAGGGCAGCCAAGCCGACCTGCAGCTCGAACTGCTCGGCTGGCGGCTGATGCAGCGCCTGTCACCCGTCGCACTGTTGGACACCTGGCGCGAGGCCCTCATCGAATGGGCCCGCGGCGCCGGCGTGCTGCGAGAGCTCAACGAACCGAGGTTCCCGCCGCTCGGTCCTGTCCGAGGCCTGCGGGTCAGCCTGGGCGAGGCCTTCCTCGCACAGGTCAGCTCGCTGGTTCGCAGCGGCGAGATTCGACTGCCGGCGGCCGCGCCGGCACGGCAGGACCAGGCCATGGCCGCCTGACTCTGCCTCTGACCCTTCTTCAACCCCGCGGGGAGATCTCCCGCATGGGGGCTCCTCGCCTATTCCAAGGAGCTTCCTATGAGCGAAACGCTCGACACTGACCGCCCAACCCCTCAGGCGACTGCCGATGACGCCGCTACGGCCCTTCCAGGGGCCTTGGCCGGGCCTTCCGATCCGACCGAAGGAGAAGGCGGCACCACGTTGGCGCTGAACGACTTCATCACCGAGTTCGGCACTGGCTTGCTCACCCAAGTCCGAGCGCAGAACCCGCCCATCGACGACGGGATCTATCCGCCCGCCCGAGATGCCGTCATCGACCAGTTGCTGCGTAAGCCGTTCGACGCCCAGCGCCGGGCCGTGCAGGCAGTCTGCAAACTGCTGCTGGACCACGGCGCGCCGGCGGGCATCATCAATGCGGAGATGGGCACCGGCAAGACGATGATGGCCATTGCTGCCGCGGCCGTCCTCCATGCCTGCGGGTACGAACGCACCATCGTGATATCGCCGCCCCACCTGGTCTACAAGTGGCGGCGCGAGATCCGCGAGACCGTACCTGACGCCCGCGTCTGGATCCTCAACGGGCCCGACACGCTTCGCAAGCTGATCGCGCTGCGCGCTGCAGGCAAGGTGCCGGCGAGTTCGGCGCCCGAGTTCTTCATCCTCGGCCGCGTCCGTATGCGCATGGGCTTCCATTGGCGACCGGCCTTCGTGCCGAAGGCCACCTACGAACGAGGTCCTGACGGCCTGGTCAAGTTCCGCGGGGCGGCTTGCCCGCGCTGCGGAACGTTGCTCAGCTCGAAAGACGACGACGGACACGTCCTGCCGTTGTCCGCCGAGCTGGCAGCCGTCAAGCTGGCTGACCATCGCAGTCAATGCGATGCCTGCGGCGAGGCTCTGTGGACGCTCATGCGACCTGGTCGCCCGCAGCGCAGCTTCCGGGACCTGGTGTCGGATGCTTTGCAGCAGATGCCCACCATCGGCGCCAAGACGGCTGATCGTCTGCTCGCCACGTTCGGCGAGGACCTGCTCGGCTCCATGCTGGGTGACAACGTCTACGAGTTCCTCTACCTCATGGACGAGAAGGGGGATCTGGTCTTCAGCGACCGGCAGGCCGCACGCATGGAGCGGGCCCTGGCCGGCTTCGAGTTCAGCTTCGGAGAAGGCGGCTACCAGCCGACCGAGTTCATCAAGCGGTATCTGCCGCGCGGGTATTTCGGGTTGCTCGTCGTCGACGAGGGGCACGAGTACAAGAACCAGGGATCGGCCCAAGGCCAAGCCATGGGCGTGCTGGCCAGCCAGTGCCGCAAGGCGCTGCTGCTCACAGGCACGCTGATGGGAGGCTATGCCGACGACCTGTTCCACCTGCTGTGGCGCCTCGATCCGGCCGCCATGATCGAAGACGGCTTCCGGCCGTCGACGAATGGCAGCATGGGCGCCGCGACGATGGCCTTCATGCGAGAGCATGGCGTGCTGAAGGATGTGTTCAAGGAAACGGTCGGCGGATCGCACCGGACGGCCAAGGGACAGCACATCACGCACCGCACGTCCAAGGCGCCCGGCTTCGGGCCCAAGGGCATCATGCGCTACGTGCTGCCGGTGACAGTCTTCCTGAAGCTGCGCGACATTGGGCAGAAGGTTCTTCCACCGTACGAAGAGATCTTCACCGGCATCGCGATGAGCGAGGCGCAGGCTGCGGCCTACAACTCGCTGAAGTTCAAGCTGGTGGCGGAACTGCGCAAGGCCTTGGCGATGCGCGACAGCACCTTGCTCGGTGTCGTGCTCAACGTGCTGCTGGCCTGGCCGGATTGCTGCTTCCGCTCGGAGACGGTTGTCCACCCCAGGTCACGCAAGACGTTGGCCATGACGCCGGCGATCTTCGCGGACGGCGAGCCTTCCCCCAAGGAACTCGCGTTGCTGCGGCTGTGCGCCGACCAGAAGGCCAAGGGCCGGCGCTTCCTCATCTACTCCGTCTACTCGGGCACGCGCGATACGACCCAGCGCCTCAAGACCATGCTGGACGAGCGGGGCTTCAAGACCGCCGTCCTCAGGGCGTCGGTCGAGGCCTCGCGTCGCGAGGACTGGGTCGCCGAGCAGCTCGAGCGCGGCATCGACGGTCTGATCTGCAACCCCGAGCTGGTGAAAACCGGGCTGGACCTGCTGGAGTTCCCAACCCTGGTCTACATGCAGACCGGCTTCAACGTCTACACGGTGCAGCAGGCCTCGCGGCGCAGCTGGCGCATCGGGCAGAAGCTCCCGGTCGAAGTCCACTTCCTGGGCTACGAGGGGAGCGCGCAGCTCGACTGCCTCGCGCTGATGGCCAAGAAGATCGCCGTCTCGCAGTCGACGTCGGGGGACATGCCCGACTCCGGCCTCGACGTGTTGAACCAGGGGGGCGACGCCATCGAGGTGGCGCTGGCCAAGCAGCTCATCGGCTGACCCATTCGACCGGCCCCGCTTGAGCGGCCACGTTCCTTTGTCATCAACCCAGGCCACCGGCATAGCCCGGTGGCCACCTCCCTATTCAGGAGCTTCCAATGACCTATTCATCAACCGACCTGCAGGTCGACCTGCATCAGCTGCTCGCCGGCCTGGGCTACCACATCGTCGGCGACGACGAGCTGGGCTGGGGTTACACCTTTGGACCCGACGACAGTGGGCGTCCCATTCGCAATGGCCTGGACACCTCTGCCGAGGCTGCCGAGCTGGCGCTGCAGGACCTCACGATGTGTGTGGGCGACCTGGTCGGCGCCGGCGGGGCCGTCGTCGAGCAGTGGGAGACATCGCACCTCGCAGAGGCCGTCCGAGATCTGGCGACCGCTGTCACGGTCCTTGATCCGTCGCGGATTCGTGGTGAGATCCAGCCACCTGACCGTGATCAGTTGCTGCGCCAGTTGCGCCGCCTGCAGGCCAAGGGCCTGGTGTTCGACGACTGCATCGAAATCTTTGGCGAGGTCACCGCGCGCAGCCCTGTGGCCTCGGCCGCGAAGCAGCGTGTGCATGAGTCCGGCCAGTTGGAGATCGACGACCACACCGTGGTCAGCGAGTCCGATGGGGGCGCCTACGTGTTGGCCTGGGTCTGGCAGGACCACCAGTAGGGGCGTTCACGTCCCATGAACCGTACAGCTCGCGGGCTGTACCCACCGGCCCCCTCGCAGGCACTGCTTGCGAGGGGGCCTTTCTTTGGCCTATCAAAGATCCACGCCGATGGGCAGGATGACGTCGTAGCCCTCGGCCTTCGGCACCAAGCGCCGAGCTGCGTCGATGAGGTCCGCGTTGGAGAAGTTGTCTCTGATGGGCTCGGATGCGATGACCTTGCCTTGCCGCCCCGTCGCCTCGTTGTACGCGACGACGACCGCGCATTTGGGCGTGCTCCGGTGCTTGACGGTGAACATGGCCTTTTTCGACATGATCCTGTTTCCTATGAGGTGCCGAAGGAAGTCGCTGCCAACGGCAACGGTGAGCCTCCAGCCGACTACTGGGTCGTGCGGCCGCCAGGCTCGACGTCAGCCCCGGGCTGTGCGGGCTGGACGGCGAGCACCGCAGCGTAGGCGCGTGAGAGATACCGGGCGTGCCAGATCATCCACAGGCCGGCCGCAAGGAAGACTGCGCCGATGACCACGAACAGCGTGGCAACCCCCACGACCGAGAAAACGCATCCCAGTAGGTAGTACATGCCCACGGCGCCTTTGCCGAGCGCGCCGTTGGTCGAGTTGCGATACGCGGCGGCGTTGAACACACCGTCCTTTGTGCGTCCAGCCACGGCGATCTCGTCGCCGTCCCCGATGAGCATGGCCTCGGGCATCTGGAGCCGAACTGGTGTTGAGTTCACCAGGAAGGTCGCAACGTGCGTCGTGCTGGAGCCGTGTTGTCCGCCGGCGACCTCGGTCGCCGTCCGCAGGCCTTTCACGGCGCCGACTAGCGTTTCCAAGCCGCTCACTCGATGGCGGGATTGGGCTTGCGAATCCAGCCCTGATCACCCTTGGCGAGTTGGACGTGGAACGTTCCGGCGCGTTTCTCGACCTTCTCGACCAACTGCGTGCTCAGGGTGGCGCCGATCTCGGCGACCCGTCTCACCACCTCATGCGATTGGCTGCCGGTGCAGATGAAGCCGTCGCCCTCCTTGGCACAGTCGTACGCCCCAACTGCAAGATTCCTGACCGCACCGTCCACCGCAAAGGCACGATCCTTCATCGCGTCGTGTACGGCGGCCTGAACCTCGTCTTTGCTGGGGGGCTTTGGCGCGCACGCCGACAAGAGCACACCGGCCAGCAATGCTGGCGCCATCAGCTTCAAAGTCATCTTCTCTCCCTTCCATCCCTACGGAATTCGGCTTCCAGTTTAGTGGCGGCGGGAGGTCAGGCCGCCTGCGGCCGCGCACAAGAAGGAAGCCCCGCCATCCGAGGATGGGCGGGGCTGTTGGGGGGCAATGTCGCTATGCCGCTTTCAAGATCGGTAGGCAGAAGGCTGCCGCCCGGTGCACCGCCGGAGCGGCTTTCCAAGTCAGCAGCGCGCTGCCGAGGTGCTTGAAAACGGCCATGAAAGGCGGCACAGAGACCGCCTGGCCCAGGACCTCGTGACCGAAGGTCATGCCGACATCGCGCACCAGGTCTAGATCCACACCCTTGGCGCGAGCATGTTCAGCGACGGTAGGCAATCTCAGCAGCTCCGGGTCGAGCGGATGTTGAATGAAGTTGCCGGTGCTCTGGCGCTTCCACAGTGTCTTCGTCAGCGTGGCCAGTCTTGAGCTGTCGGGCCCGACGATCGTCATCTTGAAGTTGCTGCCGGAGGCCTCGTCGCGCTGGCGTTTTTCCTTCAGGTAGTTCATGGGCGACCAGCAGTCCGCATCCAGCGGCACGTCGTCCATGATGTTGGCAAAGGCTTGCGCGACAGGGGCGGGACGCTCCAGGCTATCGAAGCTGAACGTCAGGCCTCGTGTGACAGCAACGACGCACAGGCGATCACGATGTTCCAGCAGGTTCCAGTCACTGGCCTTGAGCGTGGTGTCATGCACGTCGTAGCCCAGATCACGGAGCTGGTTCCGCAGGATGCACATGGAGGCGGTGTGCGCCCACGGCACGACGTTCTCCAGCACGATGGCGGCCGGATTCACCTTCGCGACGATGGCGAGGAAGGCGACGATCAGGTGGCCGACTTCAGGATGGGCCTCAGCGTGCGAGCTGCCGCGCTGGGCCTTGCCGGCTCGACTGGCGCCGGAGCAGGGGATGCCGCCGATGACCAGGTCGACCTCGGGCAGGCGAGCCATGGCAGCACTGTCGAATGCGAGTTCCTGCATCGGCGCCTGAACGTGGATCGTCTCGTCACCGACAACAGGGTTGCGCTGGACCATGTGGTCGACGCAGTCCTCACGGACCTCGTTGAAGAAGGCCAGCTGCGAAGTCAGTCCGGCGGCAGCCAGGCCGGCATGCGCCGCTGCGTCAAGGATGCCGACGCCGGAGGCGACGGTCCCAACGCTGAGCGGCTCGCCGGCCAGCAGCTTGCGCCGCAAGCGTTCGCAGCGGCGTTGCGCCCGGACCTCAGACGCCAGAGGGAGGATGCTGATACGGCCGAGCTCGACGACGACGCGCACGGCCCCCATGCCCTCGAAGACCTGCAGCAGCTCGCGGCTGTTGAGATCGATGACGGGGATGGCTTGAGCCCCTTTTGACTTGGACGATACGAGGCGGACGCCGTCGTCGGCCACTTCCAGGACGACAGTCGACCTCTCGCGGTCGACTTGGACATTGAAGCGGCTGCCCGGGTGGAAACCGCCCTTGGCCGGTTCGCGGCCTTGGAGCCACAGGCGCGGCGAGCCGCGATGTAGGCCGATGCGTCGCACGGCGTAGGCAAGCATGGATTGCATGGTGTTCTCCTGGTGAGGAGCGCACCCGCCCGCAGGGCGAGTACGCCCGTTGGGGTGGTAAGGGTTGGTTCTGCGCGATAGTCCCGCGCGCTAACGTCGAGTCGTGAGCAGTCCGCTCAGATGAGACCTCGCTCAGCGAAAGACGTGATGCTGCCGCCGGCGGCAATCACGAAGTGGTCCTGAACCTTCACGTCGATCAGCTCGAGCGCACTCTTGAGTCGCGCGGTCAACGACTCGTCGGCGCGACTCGGTTCCGATGAGAGGGAGGGATGGTTGTGGTACAGGATCAGGTGGCTGGCGTTGTGCCGGAAAGCCTGTCGCACCACTTCACGCGGGTGCACTGTCGTCGAGGTGATGGTCCCTCGGAACAGCACGTCGTCGGCGATGAACTGAAGCTGCGAGTCGAGATAGATTGCGCCGAAGACCTCAAACTCCATGCCGGCCAACTTGCACCGGAGGTAGTCGCTGACGAGATCCGGCCCATTGAATGTCTGGCGCTTCAGCGAGCGGGCGAGCAGCTCGCTTGCCCTGCGCAGAATCGACAGCTCCACCGGCGAGTAGATGTCGGGGCAGGCGTGGGATGGCTGCAGCAGATCGCGCAGCTGGAATGCGCTCATGGTGGCTCCTTGTTGATGGAGCCGGGCGTGACTACACCCGGCCGGGTGTGGAGCCCGGCGGGGGGTGGAAGTGGCGGTGACAGTGGTCGGCGGCATCGCCGCGACGCGTCACTGTCGGTGAGGAAGCTACAGAACTCCGGCCATCGCGCTGGATGGCATGCGCCTTTCAGGAGTAGGTGCGCAGTCGTGGGTCAGCAGTTCGGCTGACCAGAGGGAACGCACAAATGGTAGCCGGCTGCGGCCCGCCTGTGAACAGCACTGCGGCCGCGCTGCCGCCTGTGCGGGTGCAGCGGCTCGACCGTCACGGCAGGCGATAGCGCAGCATGGGGCGGGCATCCGGCCCGCCGATCTTCCACACGTAGGCCTTGTTGAACAGGCCTGGCGTGCTGTCGGCGTTGTGGGCGATGACCTGCGCTCCTGATGGGAGTGTGACCTGCAGGGTGCCTTCGATCTTGATGCCCAGCGACTTCAGCTCGCTGAGGTCCTTGGCCTTGATCTCCGCGGAGCTCGCGATGTAGCTGCCGTCCTTGTCCTTGCGAACGCTGATCATCTTCATGATCTGCGAGGCATTTCCGGCTTCCGGGCGAAGCTCCTGTTCAGTGGACAGCTCGAAGCGGCCGGCGCCCAGGTAGGCCATCTTCTTCACGCCGGGGCTCTTGGCGCCCTTTGCAGCCTCCGCCTTCATCGCGTCTTCGTCCTTCGTCGACAGCGGGCCTTTCTGCTTGATCTGCATGGCGGCCAGGACATGTGTCGCGGTGCCGTCGTAGCGATAGGTGTAGGCGCCGTCTGGATGCACATCGACGGACGCCTTGAACGACTCGGGGACCAGGCAACCGGCAAGGCCGCCCACAAGCGCCAGCGTGGTGGCCACGCGTAGCCAACTCTTCATTCCATCCTCCCTGTTTGGACGGCCGCGAGGCTAGCACGCAGCCAAGGGGTGAAGCGTTGGGCCCCGCGGTAGCTTTCCCCATCGGTGATCGCGGCGATCGGGTAGCCTGTCTGTATGGAGACCTGCGTGACGGAAGAAGAGGTGTGCGCCGAAGGCGTTGCCAAGATCGTCGTGGACCTGACGGGCCTGCTGGCTGCACTGCAGTCAGCGACCATTCCCGGCAAGCCTTGGCAGCGTCAATTGCTGCGAGATCTCGATGAGGCGGACACGCACCTGCAGATCCTGCGACTGACCATCGCGATGAACCGCCGAGACGATGAAGTCCTCTCGGCCGCCAGGTCGTTGACCAGTGTTCTCACGCGGGCGGCCTCGACCATCGGCCGTGGCCGCGCTGACCAGGGCACGCGTGACGCGACAAGACTGCTTGCCGGCCTTGCGAAGGAGCTGCACGCAAGGCTTGAGGCCTATGCCGAGTGACGCCATCGCCGCGCATTCGAGGACCTGCCGTGGCGTTTAAAGTGGAAGCAAGATGAGGAAATCGAGCACAACGATGAGCGTTCGCCGCGCTACACGTTCGCCGAACCGGCGGACCCGGAAGCGATTGAAGATGCTGGCCCGCAGCTTGCTGCGCATGCCCACAGGGTCTGGTCGCGTCGACGCATCTGAGCTGGGGGAATGATGGCGGCGCCAACCTAGAGGTGCACAGCGTCGGAGCTGTGCGCACGGCAGCTCTGGTCAACCAAACGCCTCTTCGATGAGTTCCGCGCGCCTTCGCAGCTGCGCCCTGGTGTATCCCGTCGCTGTGCGCACGTCGGCATGCCCGAAGTTCGTTTGGATGTCATTGGCGGACATGCCGCGTTCCGCGGAACGCGTGCCGTGCGTGTGGCGCAGCCAGTGCAGCGAGGCCCCGCGAAGGACCTGCGCATCGTCCGGCGGCAATCTGACGGCCGCGCGGCGCAGCAAGCCCTTGAAGGCCTGCGAGAGGGCTGAGTAGGTGATCTGCTGGTCTGTAGCCGTGGTCGCGCCCAGCAGCGGAGTCCTGCGGTCGCAAGCATTGAAGTCCAGTCCACGGCTGTCGAAGTAGCTGCGGGTCAGCTCGATGATCCTGCGCGGCACCGGAATGCGCCGCCGGCGCCGCCCCTTGCCGACCACGCGCAGCCGCCAGAGCCCATCGCGCTGGACGAGGCTGCCGCGCCGCGCGCGCAGCAGCTCGTCCGCGCGCAGCCCGGTGGCTTCGCAGAACTGGAGCAGCCATGCCATGCGCGGCGCGCCGGCAGCTGTCTTCGGTTGAGCGGCGTCGATGGCCACCTGGTCGACGAGGGCCGCCCATGCCGCCGGCGTGAACGCGCGGGTCGTCGGGTCGTCGACGTCATCGTCTGATTCCCAGTCGTCATCCGCATCGCCGAGGCGGCGATTGACTGCCTCCCAGGGGTCGTCCTGAAGGTAGCCCGTCCGGCGCAGCCAGCTGAACGCCCCGGCAAGAATGTTGATGGCGAGCTGCTGGCTAGGCACGCTGGGTTGCGTCCTGAAGGGCGCCCAACCCGGCTCGCCGGGCCCGACATTGCGGCTTGACATCCACGACTCGGGAACCGCGCGCAGGAACTCGATGTAGGCCTGGCAATCCTCGACGGTCGCATCGGACAAGGCGTGGCGCCGGCTGCCCCACAGCCAGAGCCGAAAGCGCAGCATTTCCCGTTCATAGGAGATTCGGGTCTTCTTGGACGTGCAGCGCACCTTGAGCCACGCCTCCACGGCCTCGACATCGGTATCGGCCTGCAGGACGCGGTACTCGCGCAGCGGAGCGCGATTGGCGCCGCCGCGGCCTAGGGCGGCCAGGTCACGGCCTGCCGTACCGATCTCGGACAGCGACGCGCAGCGCGGGGCATCTGCGGGCAGCGCGGCCGCCGGCGCTGCGGCCAGCAGCCGCTGGACGTGCGCGGCGATAAGCTGTGCCTTGCCCGCGCCGATGGCCGGGATGCCTCGCCACCAGCGACCGCCCCGGCGAATGCGTGCCTGCAGGTCGCCCAGCGTCACGGCGCCGGCGACGCGCAAGCGCCTCACGATCTCGCCCGAGAACCAGGCGGCCACGTCGTCCTGGGGTGTGGCCGCCTCGACAACGGTGTTCTGCAGGTCCTTGAGCAGCTCCAGGCGGGCCTCGCGCAGCGCCTGGTTCCGTGCCTCGCGGCGCGCCTGCTGGGGGTCGCTGGGGGGCCTAGCAAGCTGGTCGGCGAATCGTTCCTGGAACAACGTCAGCAGCTCGTCCTCGCCCCAGTCGTCAAGGCCTTGCTCTTCAGCCCATTGGCTGACCGTGGGTAAGGCTTGCGCGCCATCGGTGGGGGCGGGCGCGGCCGCCGGGATCTCGATGCCGATCAGCCGCCATTTGCGGTGGCCGCTGCGGCGCGCGACCGCGCGAACAAGCTCGACCGTCTCCCGGTGTACGCGGGCCAGCTGGGCGGCGTGGTCGATGCCCAGGTAGCGCTTGGCCAACTCGGCGCCTTCAAGGCCTTCGGCCAGGCCTCGCAGATAGGCCAGCTGGTGCAGGCCCACCCGCTGCGTGCTGAAGAATTTCAGCCGTCGCGATGCCGCCGCCGCGCGTCTGGCCGAAGTCCCGGCTTTGGCCCGTGTGACGTCGACGTCGCTCATGGGGCGGGTGGCTTCATGCGGCTGGCGCGGGGCCGGTTGAGTTCCTCCACAAGGACGTCGACGGGACAGCTCTTGATGTCGAGCGAGCATCGGTAGGGGCAAGCCAAGCTGCGGCCGCGGTAGTAGTCCCACCAGGTCCGTGGCCAGGCGGGCTTGCCCATGACGTAGTCCTGGATCACCTGGCGGAACTCGTCCAGACGCGCCGGCTCGGCGGGAATGTCCAGCATGTACCGATAGTTGTAGTGGGGCCGAACAGCGTGATACCCCAGTACTTCACCGGAAGCCCACAAGACGCCGCGTGGCGGGCGCTTCTCCCACGGCACGTGCACACGCGCTGGTGGTCCTGCGGGCTTCTTCGACGGCATCTCAGCGACGCCTACTTGCCCGGGTGCCGCCGGCCAGCAGTTGGCCAGCGACGGCCTTGCGTATCCGACGTGCGGCGTCTCGGGCGGTATCGCCGACCATCGACCAGTCGTGGTGCCACCAGCGGATGACGTCCTCCGCGCTGGCCAAGTTCGGCGCTTCGGCGACGGCCTGCAGCTCACGGTGTACGTTCGTCCACCAATCCGCGCCTTCGGAGTCGCGGACGCCGGCGTCGACGGCCTGGCGGTAGACCGCCTTGGTCTGGTCCAGGGTCAGCGAGGCCATGGCGTTGCAGCTTCCTCGCGCTCGCAGAAGAACACACGCGAGATGCCGCCGTCCTGGCTGGCTTGAGGGCTGATCGTGAAGGACGCACCGAACGCGCCGCCGAGGCCTTGCGCGCGCTCAGCGGGCGTCGGCAGGAACTCCAGGCAGCACTCCGCCTCCGGGTCGAGGCCGGCCAATGCCGCCAGGACGTCTTTGACCTTCATTGGGCTCATGCGGTGATCCTCGGAAAAGTGCAGGGGTGACAACATCTTAGGCCGCGCTCGGCCCCAGAACAAGCAAAACGGCAAGTCGTTTTGTACTGTTGCTTAGTGCTCAACTCGACAGGGATAAAAGCTGTTGCAGCCAGGCCGAGGCGTCGCCGAGCGGCCGGGAGTCGTGTGATTCCACGCCAAAACAACCTCAAGTCGTTGTCGCAGCATGGGAATTCGGAAATTCCGGCGTGCCTGAATCCTGGGCCACGCGAGGGTGCGACGTGCCTCGTGTACGAATGATGCACATCGAACGCGCTGTACGAATCATTGGTGGGGCTTGCTGATGCGGCTGGGCGCCAGCGGTGATTTCGTACCGTAGGGCTTGCATTTCATAACGTACCGTATAGTATTGTCGTACCGTACCGATTTTGAGGTGAAACATGGCCCGCCCTTCTGCTGTGACCTATGAGCAGGTCGCCGCCATCGCCAACAACCTGGTCGCCGCCGGCAACCGCAACCCCAGCGCCGCGGCCATCCGCGAGGAGCTGGCCAAGCGTGCCGCACCGGGCACGCCCACGGGCTCGCCGAACACCGTGCAGCGCCACCTCGACGAATGGCGCCGGCGTGAACGCCCGGTGGAGGCCGTTGACGCGCCTCAGCTGCCGCCCCAACTCGCCGGCGACATCGCCCGCGCGCTCAGCGCGGCCGCCACGCATGCCCGTGAGCAGGTGGAGGAGCGGCTTGCCCAGGTCCAGGCCGAGCTGGACGAACTCGCCGTCACGGGCGAGCGCAACGAGGCCACCATCGAGCAGCTGACCAACGACCTGGCGGAGCGCACGTCGCAGCGCGACGGGATGGCCGGCCAGTTGGCTGATCGCACGAGTGAGCTGGCCAGCGTCAAGTCGGAGCTGGCCGCGGCCGAGGAGCGCCTGGCGCAGCTCGAGCGCGAAATCTTGGAGGCCCGCGCCTCCGCGCAGGCGGCCGAGGGGCGCGTCGAGGAGATTCGTGCGTCTACCGAGCGCCAGCTGGCGCAAGCCCAGCAGGACTTGCGCGAGGCGCGTGCGGAAACCGCACAGGCACGCAGCGCGGCCGTCGACGCCGAGAAGCGTGCGGTGGCCGCAGAAGCCCGCCTGGAAGGCGCCCAGAGGGCGCTGGAGGCGTCGACGCAGCAGCTCACGCAGGCGACTGCAGAGCTGCAGCGCCTGCAGCCCGAGGCGACCCGCGCTGCGGCCGCCGAAGCGGCGAACCGCGGCCACGTCGAACAGATCCAGCTGCTCACGCAGACCGTGGACATGATCCGGCGCCTGGTGCCTGAACGGCCCGACGTCGGAGCGGCTGGGGCAGGGAAGGGCAGCTGATGAAGTCGGTCGTCCGCGACACCGTCAAGGTTGAACTGGTGGAGGTGAAGGACGCGCGCTACGACAAGCCGCACTACCTGTCGCTCACGATCACGTGCAAGTCCACCGACTTCTTCCACGACGACGGGCGACTGCACTGGAGCAGCGCGACCATCGAGCTCGATGCGGTGTACTTCGCAGGGCCGGCGTCATCGGTGCTGGGCCAGCGGGTGTGCGTGATGGGCGGCAGCACGCAGCACGTCGACAAGGTCAAGCTCACCAATGGTGGTGTCGTCATCAACGTCGAGAGCTTGAAGGGACTGCATATCGGCAGCCTGATGTTCGGGCGCATCGTCGACTGGGCAAAGCAGTTTCCTGCGCACTGGTGCATCGTGCCCATCGGGCTCTCCGTCATCGACGCCAGGACGCCCGATGCCAAGCAGCGCCGCAATCGGTTCTACGAGAACTTCGGCATCCGCTTTCAGTACGCAAGCTGCGACGGCATCGATGACGCCGTGGGTAGCTCAGATCCGGCCCTCACCGTGGCCGATCTGGTGCCGCGCGTCAGCTGGACCAACATCACGATGCTCGGTCATTGGGGCTCGGCGCTGCAGGCCCAGTTGCGACGCGTCGACACGCCGGCCGCGGAGTTGCGGCGCGCGCGCCGCCAGGCGCGTGTCTACCAGCGCCGTCTGGGGAGCGTCGAGCACAGGCTCCGGCAGATCGGCGCAGGCATCACCTGGCTGTTGGTGGGCGTGGCCGGCGTGCTGGGCTACGCTCTCGGGCAGGTGCTCCAGTAGTTCACGCAGTTAGCCATATTCCTGAGGACCGCCCATGTACCTGGTTTACCTGTTCAACGCCCTGGGCAAGTACCAGGTACCGATCTATCAGGACGACTTGCGCGCCAGCCTGGAACTCGTCTTCACGTACAAGGACCTGGTGCCGCGAATCAGGGTCACGCAGTCCGACGAAGTGGTCTTCGAGACAGAGCGCGGAGTGGTGCTGTGGCCCGAGGTGCCACCGGACGATGTCGCCGCGATTGCAGCCAACTTCCCGCCGGCGGAGCAGCAGGCAGCGCTTGAACTCCTGCCGTTGTATCTCGATGCGGTGGACCGCGCGACGTCCGCGCATGCCGACGAGTTTGAACTTGCGTGCGCGCTGCTCAGGGCCGCCGAGCTGCCGTTGCTGGCCAACGCCGCACACGAGGCGCTGAACCTGTTGGAGCACGGGTATCGGCCTGCCGAGGTCATCATCACGGAGATCGAAGAGGCCGGCCTCGCTGGCTGTTGAAGTGCACTGGAGCGGCCGCCAGGCGGGCTGTATGAAAATACAGCCATGTTGGTGGACGTCATCGAGCTGCGGCAGGGCAACCAGGCGCGCGATCCAGCGGCCGTGCGAGCGACTGTGCCCGTTCGTGGCCAGGTCAGCATTTACCGACTGCTCTCGCACCAACACATGGAGCGTGCGCCCGTGCATGCCGACATCAGGCCGATGGTGCTGGAGACGCTGTATGCGGCCCGTATCGAGTACTGGCGCGGCCTCAACATCGTGCTGGCCGGGCGCCAACGGCAGCAGATCCCCGGCCGCAAGCGCGCGGAGGCCGTCTTTGAGCAGCGCTGGTGGCTGCGCCTTGTCCTGGATCCGTCCGAGCCGCCTATCGCGCCAGTGAACCGGCGCCGGCAGCGCACGGTGCATCAGGCCTCAGGCGGGTTGATGGCCGTCGACAAGTCGTAGTCGTGATCGCCGTCTGGCGGCGTCAGCACGCCCGCGGCAATGCACTTGAGCACCGCCTGGTGCTTGGACTTCACGCCCAGCTTGAGCATGGCGTTCCGCAGGTGGAAGTTGACCGTCCTTTCGCCCAGGCCCAAGAGGGCGGCGACCTCCCATCCCGTTTTGCCGCACGCAGTCCACGTCAGCACGTCGACCTCGCGGTTGGTCAGATGGGGGAGGTTGCCTTTCAGCTTGGGGCTCAACAGCCTGTCGGCGACTGCCACCGTATGCGCGGCGAGCAGCTGCAGTGCTCCGATTACCCGCATCATCTCGGAGCCCGAGGTCGGCAGCGCGTCCTCGCGGTCAACGCCCAGCAAGAAGTGCTTGTCGCCCGGCAAGTGCAGCTTGACGGCGATCCCGGTCTTGTAGGGGTGCCCACAAGAAACGGAAATTTCTGCACCTTAAGCTTTTCGCGCATATGAATGCGCCCGCTTATTTCTGATATGCATATCATTCACTTGGCACGGCGGCGCACCGTCCCTTTGTTAGACAGCTCGCTGCGGCGACGTGGCGATGACCGAGGTGAACTTTCTTCAAGCATGAGCCGCTTTTGGAATTGATCGCGTTCCGTGCGAGTAGCTGTGAGCGTGATTTCCAACTCCCCAATGCGCTGACGTAATTGATCGGATTGTTGCGCTGCGTTGGCTACTGCAGCTTCCTGAGCTTTGGTTGCCCGGTCGTGTGTAACTCGAAGCGAGTCCAGCTCTTTTTGGACACGCGCTGCCTGGCCACGTTCTCGGTCGATCTCCAGCAGCAGGCGCTTGTGCTCATCTGCGGCACGCTGATCAGCCTCACGGGCTCCATCTATCAATTCCTTTCGTTGCACGGTGAGCTGTTCGACTTGCTGTGACAGGCCGAGCCGCAAGCCTTCATCGTGCGCCAGGCGTTGCTCAAGGGTTCGAATCTGTTCTAGATGAATGGCGGCAGCAGATTCCAAGACGACCACGGCTTGGATAGCTGTGGCCTCTTGCTGCTGAGCGACTGATGCAGTTTGCTGCGCTAACTCGACCTGCTGCTGTGCATCCAGGCGCACATGGGCATTGGCGTCTTCGGCCATGGACCGCGCCTGCAGCCAGATCTTCGCCGTCAATTCACCAGCGAGTTCGCGCAACGCCTCCGGGACGTCAGGGTGCTCGATCCGCACTCGGCTTTTCTCGCGCAGGTTCTCCCAGAACCTGGCCAGCGCCTCGGATGGTGCGCTCATGCTGCCTTTGCGTACCAACTGGTAAAGCTTGTTGGCCGTGGGCGTGATGCCGTAGCGGAAAAACAGGACCGTGCAAACCTCGCGATAAAGGTCCTGTGTGTCTGGAAACCGAGGGCGCAGGGCCTCAATGTCGGATTGCAGGCGGGTCTCGTCGGTCATGGGTTTTCCTTTGCATGTCACCAGTAAATACTACAACGTAATACGTTGATAACTTATGCAGTTTCTTCTATCTATGGACATAAACCTTCTTATGTCCATAGAA
>BFBZ01000015.1_pt71 | contig 44755 bp, 46 predicted proteins | sample 1888401 | NCBI WGS metagenome assembly BFBZ01 (sample SAMD00112614, study PRJDB3348) | symbiont metagenome | host: Chara braunii | reverse complement strand
GTCGGATCGCGTGCTCAGAAAATTCGTGTAGCTGGATGTCGTGTGCTGCCATTTCCACGGATAGCACTTGTGCTCAACAGGCCTGAACAACTGCGACCCGTCAAACCAGTCCTTAAACGGGCCATTCGGTAGATACCAGGCTTCGGGCGGCGGTYCCCACGAGCCCGTGTGACGTAGCCAAATTTCCTTAAACGGTTCCAGTAAATGTGAGGGGAGTCCTCCAGGCACGTGCCCGAAGACGGCAAGGGTTCCGTTAGTCGAAAGCAGTTGGGCGGCTTTTACGAACCGGACTTCGGGGAATACCCAATGCCACGCCTGTGCCGCGAAGATTAAAGCGAACACTGAATTGCCCGCTGGCCACGCCTCGAAAGTCGCCTCGGCCAGTTTCACGTTGGCAAWACCCGCCAAAGTCTCGCGCGCACAGCGGATCATTTCCGATCCGGGATCAATGGCGATGATCTGCAAACCGCGCTTCGCAAAGCTTTTTGTTGCTTGACCCGTTCCACAGCCAATTTCAAGAACGGCATCGGTTGGCTTTAGGTTTGCAAACGAGATGACATCGTCAATCAGAGCCTCTGGGTAGTCGGGGCGCGAGGCCCTGTATACGTTYGCGACCTGATCGAATGTGAAACGCTGCTCCATTGTTTGCCTCGTTTTGTCGGTTAGGGAATATAATCTGAGCAGCGCCTGTTCGTCCAACAGCCCACTTCCGCTTAGGGCCGAAGGACTAAACCGCTCGCGCGGTAGGGCACGACAGCCGGCAGCACGGCTGAGAGGATAGCGCAACGAGGTGTCCTGTCTTGAGATGAGGGGTTCGCAACCTTCACCCAAGACAGGAGCATCCCCATGACCGACGAGGCCATGAGCCCGTTGCGGCGGCGCATGATCGAAGACATGACGATCCGCAAATTCGCGCCAAGACCCAACATGACGAGTGCAGCGGGTCAAGGACTTCGCCTTCATCGGACGGTCGCCGGATCTGGCGAGCTTCGAGGACGTGCGGCGCTATCAGCTTCATCTGGCATCGCGCGGCGCCGGCGTGCCGACCATCAACCAGACGGTCTCGACCTTGCGGTTCTTCTGCAAGATCACGCTGCGGCGTCACGAGATCGTCGAGCACACCCACGTCATCCACGAGCCGCGCAAGCTGCCGGTGGTGCTGAGCGTGGAGGACGTGGCGCGGCTGCTCGATGCGGCACCCGGGCTCAAATACAAGGCGGCGCTCAGCGTSGMCTATGGCGCYGGCCTGCGAGCCAACGAGGTCGTCTCGCKCAAGATCTCRCACCCCGCTGAACCGCTCAATCTGTCGARCCGCCGTATACGTACGTACGGTTGTGTGGGAGGGGCGGAGTCGYGAGACTYCCCCTATCCCGATAGGCCKTCACCCGGCGTTCCCTGCGCCWTCTCGATGCCGAGCGGGCCGTCGAYCGCAAGCTTCGGTCGCCGTCCGCCRCGAGATCGCGCGCGTGTGTGCTGTTTGAAACGTGGATAGGACCTGCACGGGCTCCGCGTTTCCGTCACGCGCAGCCGGCAAGCCATTCGTTCCCCATTGCTGATGAACTTTAGGTCACGCGGAACCGGAACCGCGGGCGATCCTCCGTTGTTGAACGGCGTCTCGAACGCACTGGAGGAGAGAATGATGAGGACCCGTCTTGCCGTTTCGCTYGTTGCCGCGTCGCTGCTGGCGTCGGGCGCGGCCTATGCGCAATCCACCACCGTCGAAGGCGCCGCCAATGGTGCCGCCGCYGGTGGCGCCGTTGCCGGCCCGGTGGGYGCGATGGTCGGTGGMACGGTTGGGGCTGCCGTTGGCGCCGCCGTGGAGATCCCGAATGCCGTGATCACCTCGATCGATGCGGAGCGGGCCCCGTCGGTGGTGGTACGCGAGCGTGTCGTGGTCGGTGAGCCGCTGCCCGATACGGTCGAACTGCGCCCGGTGCCGCGCTACACCGAGTATCGCTATGCCGTCGTCAACGATCGTCGCGTGATCGTCGATCCGCGCACCCGCCGGGTGATCAAGATCATCGAATGATCTGACGCGATCCTTGAATGCGCTCCCTGTCAGACGGGCCTCGCTGCGGCAGCAGCGGGGCCTGTCGTGCGTCAGGTCGTCTGCGGGCGGAATTGGCGGGCGAGCCACTCCAGCAAAGCGGCGATGCCGAAGCCGACGCAGGCCGTCGTGGCGTCTACGACGAAATCCTCCAGACGGGCGTGGCGGCCGGGCGCCAGGAATTGGGCGAGCTCGAGGGCGCCGATCAGGATCACGGCGATGGCCGCCGTTCGCAGCCGATGGCTGCCATAAGCGAGCCCGAAGGCAAGGCCGACCAGGACGAAGGCGAGGGCGTGCTCGCCATCCTGTCCGATCGTGGAATGAGGCCGATAGCTCGGGGGACCCAGCGTTGCGAAGGCGACGGCTGCGGCCAGCAGCCAGGCGGAMACTCGGAGTACGATCTTCATGATTCCTGCTTAGCATGTTCCGGGCCAGCAGCCCGGCTCACACCCGCTTGAGGTTAATGACCATCTGGTAATACCGTGCCCTCGGGCGAGGTCCATCCGATCGGTTGCCGCACGCCAAGGCCCTGCATGAAGCGCTCGCGGATCTGCGCCGGATCGCGCCGGGTGGCGCCGACACCGGGCTTGTCATCGATCCGTGCCGCGATCAGCACCGGGCCGGYGGCCGCCAGGGCGAGATCAACCAGGCGTTCGAAATCCTCCTCGTCGGCGGCCCAATGGCAATYGGCYATGCCGCAGCCCGTCGCGATCGCCACRATATCGGCMTGCCGGGCCGGCGTCGGCTGGCTGCCGGTGATCTGGTAGATGCCATTGTCCATGACGATGATGGCCAAATTTTTGGGCGCCAGAGTCGCGATCGTGGCCAGGCAGCCCAGCTGCATCAGCAATGAGCCGTCGCCTTCGAGCGCAAACACCCGGCGTTGCGGCTGCGCCAGGGCGACGCCGAGTGCGATCGGGCAGGCCAGCCCCATGCTGCCGAGCATGTAGAAATTYTGCGGCCGCTGGCCGGCGGYCCAGAGGTCGAAATTGGTGTTGCCGATGCCGCCGATCACCGCTTCCTCCYGCGTCAGCCTGGCGACCAGCCGGCAGGTGAGRTCGAAGCGATTCATGACCTTGRTGTTGCGCGYGCGGTCGTTCATGCGAACAGCTTTCCGCCGGTGAGCAAAGGCGACAGGATCAGCGCGACGGCAGCCTGCGTCGCGACCGCCTGCTTGATGGAGCGGTCGACAATGAATTCGAGCTCGTCGARGCGCGTCATGGTGTGATGCTCCATGGCCAGCGCATCGAGCACMGGGCGCATGGTCCGGCACACCAGCGACTGGCCGTAGTTGAACTCGCCGAGCGTGCCGCGCTCGGACACGACCATGATCAGCGGGATCTGGCAGGGCACGACCAGCGAGGCCAGCACGTTCGGCAGGGTCGCGAAGCCGGAGGTCTGCATCAGCAGTGCGCCGCGCCGTCCGCCCATCCAGGCGCCGGCGAGGATGCCGACCGCTTCCTCCTCGCGCGCGGTGGCAAAGGTCGTGAAGAACGGATCGTCATGCAGGCTCTGGATCAGCGGCGTCAGCACCCGGTCGGGRACGTAAGGGACGAGGTCGATGGCGTTGCGCTTGAAGCCCTGCAGGATGATCTCGTGCCAGCTCGGCGGCGATGCGGATCGCGCCGCATCGGGTGGGGCGGCCATGGTCGTGCCTCTCGGTGTCGTGCCTCTCGGTGGGATGCGCGCCGAGCTTGACGGCCGCGGACCGATTGTCAACATGCCGGCCCGGCCGGTCAGGCAACCGCCGCTCGCGTCCGAAAGCAAGAAGCAGGAACCAGGAGGTCGCTCGACCATGGCTGCGAATTCCAAGCGCGTCTTCTACGTCAAATATCTCGCGCACCCGATCTTCAGCGAGCGGCTCGCGGCCCGTCCGGATGTCCGGCTCGACCGGTTGGACAATGACACTCCGGACSCCGAAGCGGCGCCGATCATGGCGGCGGCTCACGCCTACCAGATCGGCGCGGCCCGTGACGAGCTTGCGCCGCGCTTCCATGTCGATGCCGACCTGCTGCGCCGCGCGCCCAATCTGCTGATCGTGTCCAGCAACGGCGCCGGCTACGATCCGGTGGAYGTCGACGCCTGCACCCGGGCSGGCGTGCTGGTCGTGAACCAGTCGGGCGGCAATGCSCATTCAGTCGCCGAGCACACGCTYGGCATGATGCTGACCCTGTCGAAGCGGATCATTCAGTCCGACCGCCGGCTGCGCCGGGAGCGCGACGTCAATCGCAACGACCTGATCGGCAAYGAGGTGCAGGGGCGGACGATCGGCATCGTCGGGCTCGGCMATGTCGGCCGCCGGGTCGCGGAGCTGTGCCGGGGTCTGCTGGGCATGACCGTGCTGGCCTACGATCCCTATCTCTCGCCGGAGGAGATCGCCGCCCGCGGCGCGGAGAAGGTCGAGCTCGCCGATCTGATGCGGCGCTCCGATTTCGTCTCGATCAACTGCCCGCTGACSCGGGACAGCCGCGGCATGATCGGYCACCGYGAATTCGCRCTGATGCAGCCGCATGCCTATTTCATCACCACSGCCCGCGGCTTCATTCACGACGAGGACGCCTTGCTGGCGGCGCTCCGCGACCAGCGCATTGCCGGCGCAGGCCTCGACGTCTGGGCCAAGGAGCCGCCGCCGCCGGAGCATCCGCTGCTGCAATTCGACAACGTGCTGGCGAGCCCGCACACCGCCGGCGTCACACGGGAGGCGCGGCAGAACATGGGCCAGATCGCCGCCGAACAGCTGCTCGCCGCCCTCGATGGGCGGCGGCCGCCGCGCCTGATCAATCCCGAAGCCTGGCCGCGCTACAGCGACCGGTTCCGCGCGACGTTCGGAGTGACGCCGTCCTAGAAGCGGCAAGCAGGAGACGACGAGAAGATTTTATGCGTCTGAAGCTGCAATGCAGCAATGAACATTCTATCCGGGGCGGCCCTGACGATCTGCCCATTGCTATTTTCCCGGCGGTCTCGACAGGCGGGACCTCGYTGATCATTTTCTCAGAAGCGCCATGAGCTTAAGCCTGGAATTTGGCTCGGCGCCGAAGGGAAATCGGTCCGATGCGCCGCCTGAATTCATTGCTGAAGGCCACTCAAAGCCGCGTCCGGCGCGCCGTCTCGACCTTCGTCGCCATCGCCGCAGCCAGTCTTCCGTCGGCGGGGGCGTGAACGGGGTTCCGCTGTTCCATCAAATATTTGGCCCTGCGGCTTGAGATCCGTCCCCAGCCGCTGTTCAACCGCGCTAACATGGACTCAACCACTGCTGACCAGCGGGGAGAGCCATGTCGCATTACGTCGTTCATTTCATGAAGGATGTGCTCGGCGAGAACGGCCGCCAGAGCGAGATTTGCCAGTGTACGCTGGAAGTTGAGGCCGAAACCGAAGGCCAGGCCGCCGAGATCGCCAAGACGCGATTCTGCGAGCAGCAGGCGCTGCACGACTGGTCGTTGCACGCCGATCGCATCCAGGTGAAGGCTGCCGATTTTCCATCCTGACCCGCAGGGTCAGCGGCTCGCTCCCGCCGGCGCCTCGGTCGTGCCGGGGCCGAGCGAGCGCTGGACCATGACCGTATCGGACCATCGGCCGTAGCGGTAGGCGACCCCGGGCAGCAGGCCGACGCGGACAAAGCCGAACCGTTCGTGGATGCCGAGCGAGGCCGTGTTGTCGGCATCGATATAGCCGATCATCTGCCGATATCCCGCGGCGGCGGACGCGTCGATCAGCGCCTGCATCAACAGCCGGCCGACGCCGCGGCCGAGATGCTCATGATGGACATAGATCGAGTGCTTGACCGCGAAACGGTARGCAGGCCGCTTCCTGAACTGCACGACATAGGCATAACCCACCACCTCGCCGCGGAACGTCGCGACCAGATGTGGCAGGCGGTGGTTGCGCAGGTTCTTGCGCCGCTGCTTGAGATCGTCAGGTTCGGGCGAGCCGGAATTGGCGGCGCTGTCCTCGACGCCCCGGCGAATGTGCCGCCGGTAGATCGCCAGCATGGCCTCGACATCCTCGTCGCGCGACGGCCGGACCAGCACCGGCGGTTCGGCGTCGAGCACGGTCGCGGGATTGTCCATCGTTCGAATTACTCTGCGCAAACATAGGTATGGAGCCGAATCCGGCCAGCTTCGTCGATCTCCTTGTACAATCCCTGAATCTCGACGTCGAAGCCCGGAAACGTGTTGAAGGCGCGTTCGAACATCTTGAGGTAATCGATCATCGGCCGGGCGCGGTCGGACAGCCGCTCGCCCGGGACGATGGTGGCAATGCCCGGGGGATACACCACGAAGGGCGTCGTCGCGATGCGTCCGTCGATCTGGKCGATYGGCAGATAATCGACCTCGTTGCGCATCAGCGCACGCGCCGCCTCGCGCGGCGACATCGCGATCTCCGGCAGATGCTGCGGCTGGAACTGCCTGGCTTGCAGCGCGCTCACCTCGGCCTCGCGGTAGAACCGGTGCATCTCGCCGCAGAGGTCGCGCAGCCGCACCTTGCCGTAGCGGCCGAAGCGGCGCCGGGTGAACTCGGGAATGGCGTCCTCCAGCAGCACRTTGTCGTCGTGCAGCCGCTTGAAGGCGACGAGCCCGCTGATCAGGGTGCCGGCCTTGCTGGCCTCGACGCCGGGGGTCAACAGRAASAGCAGCGAGTTSAGGTCRTTYTTCTCGGCCACGATGCGGTTCTCGCGCAGATATTGCGCGACGATCGGCGCCGGGATGCCGTGGTCGGCGTAGCCGCCGGTGGTGCGGTCGAAGCCCGGCGTGAGCAGCGTGAGCTTGTTCGGATCGGTCATGGCGAAGCCGGGCGCGAGATCCGGAAAGCCGTGCCATGCTTCGCCCGGCGCGAGCTGCCACAGCGCGGCGTCGGTCGCGAGYTGRTCGGTCGAGATCGCCTCCCAGGCCACGTCATGCCGCCCGCCCGGGCTGGCGGCGTCAGGGATCGACACCCGGTCGGGCACGAACGGCTCGAAGAACCAGCGCCGCGCCGGATCCTTCTCCTTTTCCTCGAATTCCCGGCGCATCGCCCTGATCTTCTTGCGCAATTCGATCCCGAGCCGGATCGTGTCGTCCCACAGGACTTCGCCGGAGCGGCCCTTCATCATCTGCGCGCCGACGTCGAGGGAGGCGAACAGCGGATAGAACGGCGACGTCGAGGCGTGCTGCATGAAGCTTTCGTTGAAGCGGCGATGCTCGACYCGGCGGCGCTGACCCTTGATGTGGCGATCCTTGATGTGGATCTGCGACGCCTGCGAGAAGCTCGCSAGCTGCTTGTGGGTCGATTGCGTGGCGATGATGCCGGGGGCGTCGGGCCCGAGCTCGGCAAGTCCCATGGCGAACCGGCCGGCATAGAGCGGGTGGAATTTCATGAAGCCCGCCCAGGCCTCGTCGAACATRATGTAGTCGCAGAGATGACCGATGCGCTGCAGGATCATCTCGGCGCTGTGGATCGTGCCGTCATAGGTGCACTGCTCGACAATGGCGACGCGGAAYGGCCGTTCCTTGCGCCAGGCCTCGGGGTCCTTCACCAGCGGGTTGTTGCGGATCTGCTGCCGCAACTGCTCCTCGTCGAGCAGATCCCAGCGCATCGGCCCGATCAGCCCCCAGGCATTGCGGACGGTGGGAACATAGACCGGAACGCCGCCGGAGATCAGCAGCGCGCCATGATGGGCGGCCTTGTGATTGTTGCGGTCGAACAGCACGAGGTCGCCGTCGGTCACCAGCGCGCCCAGTACCACCTTGTTGGAGGTCGAGGTGCCGTTGAGGACGAAATAGGTCTTCTCCGCCCCGAAGATCTGCGCGGCTTCCTTCTGCGCCTTCAGGGCGGGGCCCTCATGGGTCAGGAGGTCGCCGAGATCGAGCACGGAATTGTCGAGATCGTCGCGGAACACGGCTTCGCCGAGATGCTCGACGAAGATCCGGCCGATCGGGCTGCGGCTATAGAACACGCCGCCATTATGGCCGGGGCAGGTCCAGAGCTGGTTGCCTTCCTCGGCATAGTCGACCAGCGTGCCGAAGAACGGCGTCTTCAAGGTCTCGGCATATTGCTTCAGCCGGCTGATCAGGTTCTTGGCGATGAACGCCGGCGTTTCCTCGGACAGGAACACGTAGCCGTCGATGAAGTCGAGCACCTCGACCGGGAGGTCCTCGAACCGCTTGCGGCGAATCAAGAGGATGATCGGGAARTCCAGGCCGCGCCGCCGCATCAGGTTGATCAGSGCCGCCGTCTTGCCYTCCAGCCCCTTCTTGCCCCAGTCCACCACCATGCAGCCGATCGCGGCATCGGTCTGCACCGCGATCTCGGCATCCTCCAGCTTGCGGGCGCGCACGACCTCGAARCCCGAGCGCTGGATCTCCTCGATGATCTGGTTGAAGCGCAGGCCGGCGAGATCGTCGGTCTCGAACACGGGCGCGGCGAACAGGAAGGTGAAGCGGCGGAAGTATTCCATGAGAGTCTTTCGGCTGGGTGGGCAGCCACCTGTCGACGGCTTCGATGACAATGGGATGACAATCGGGCCGTCTCCGGGTGACGGTTCTGCCGATGGYCTCGCTTTGTTCGTATTCTGCACCTTGAGGCGCGATGGCGCCCTGGCGCTTGTCTTGACCCTGTCGCAGTGGCAATCGTCCAACGCTTGAGCGACCCGAAAGGACCCATCGTGCTCCCTGACTGGATCTCCCTCGATTGTGCCGCGCCGTCCGAGAGCCATCGGCAGGCGGCCATGGCGCGCCAGGCGCAGCTGACCAAGCCGCTCGGTGCGCTTGGCCGGCTGGAGGAGGTGGCTGTCGAGCTGGCGGCGCTGCAGGCGACGGACYACCCAGGTGCCGACCGGGCGCCCGTCGTGCTGTTCGCCGGCGATCACGGGATCGCGGCGCAGGGGGTCTCGGCCTATCCGCCGGAGGTCACAGTGCAGATGCTTCGCAACTTTGCCGGTGGAGGCGCGGCGATTGCGGTGCTCGCGCGTCATCTCAACTGCCCGCTCGAGGTGGTCGACGTTGGCACGCTGGCGAGCGATGCCGTTCCCGGCGTGGTGGCCGACAAGACGCGCCGCGGCACGCGCGACTTCAGTGTCGCGCAGGCGCTCACGCCGGAGGAGGTGGCCTTCGCCTGCGATGCCGGGCGCCGCGCGCTGGCGCGGCAGGCCGATCATCAGCCGCAGCTCGTCATCTTCGGCGAGATGGGGATCGGCAACACGACATCAGCCGCCGCGATCGCCGCCGCGCTATTGTCCTGCGCGCCGGTCGACATCGTCGGCAGCGGCACGGGTCTCGACGCCGATGGGCGCGCCAAGAAGGCCGCCGTCATTGTCGCAGCCCTGGCGCGGCATGGACTGACATCGGACGCGGCGGTGGCGGATATCCTGGCCGCCGTCGGCGGCTTCGAGATCATCGCAATGGCCGGCGCCATGATCGCTGCCGCGCAGCGGCGTTGGCCRGTGCTGGTCGATGGCTTCATCGTCTCGGTCGCGGCGCTCGCGGCGGTCAGGCTCAATCCGTCGTGCCGTMCCTGGCTACTGTTCTCGCACCGCTCGGCCGAGCGCGGTCATGCGCTGGTGCTCGACGCGCTCGGCGCCCATCCKTTGATCGATCTCGACCTCAGGCTCGGGGAGGCCTCCGGCGCCGCCACCGCGCTGCCGATCATCCGGCTCGCCTGCGCGCTGCATAACGGCATGGCCACCTTCGCGGAGGCTGCCGTCTCGGGACGCGACGCGTGATGCGGATCGATCTGCTGCGGCACGGCTCGACCGGGCGCGACGGTTATCTCGACGGCCGCACCGACCCGCCGATCACGGATGACGGCTGGGATCAGGTCGGGCGGCAGACCGAGAGCCGGATGTGGCGCCGCGTCGTGAGTTCGCCCTTGGCACGCGCGCGTGCGGCCGCCGAGGACTATGCGCGGCGAACCGGCTGTACGCTGGAGATCGATGGCGATTGGCGCGAGCTTCACTTCGGCCGCTGGGACGGACGGAGGCGCAGGGACATTGCCGCCGAGGCCCGCGGAGCCGACTTGCTGGCGGCGTTCTACGCCGATCCCGCAGTTGCGGCGCCCGAGGGCGAGAGCTGGGCCGACCTGCAGGCGCGGGTCGCGCGCGCCGTCGAGCGTGTTCTGACCCATTCAGGGGCGGCACCGGTTCTGGTGGTCAGCCATGGCGGTGCCATCCGTGCCGCGCTATCGCATTTGCTCGGCTGGCCCTTGCCTCAGCTGTGGAGCTTGCGGATTCAGCTTGGCACCCGCATCACGCTCGAAGCCGGGCGGGGGGCGGACGGCGCGCCCTGGGGCGAAATCGTCGAGATCATCCAGCCATGAGTTTGCGTGACTTCTGGATCGCATTGCAGTTCATGACGCGTCTGCCGACGCCGCGCGTCGTCGAGTCCCGGCCGGACGATCTCGCACGGGCATCGCCGTGGTTTCCGGCCGCAGGGCTGGTGATCGGCGCGTGCCTGGCCCTGATCGCCCGGATTTTCCAAAGCGCCGATCCATGGATCGTCGCGCTGGCCGTGGTCGTCGCCTGGATCTGGATCACAGGCGCGCTGCATCTCGACGGTCTCGGCGATGTCGCCGACGCGTTCGGCGCCGCGCATGGCAAGCCCGAGCGCTTCATCGCTGTGCTGGGCGATCCTCATGCCGGCAGCTTCGCGGTGGTGGCCATCAGCCTGCAGATCGCCGCCAAGCTGGTGCTGCTCGCCGAGCTGGCGACGGGGCCGACCGGCTGGGCGCTTCTGCTGATCCCGGCCTGGGCGCGCCTGGGCACGTTGGTCTGGAGCAAGATGCTGGTGTCGTTGAAGCCGGGGCTGGGTGCGAGCGTGTCGAACCGCGCCGGCTGGAATGTCATYGCTGGATGGAGCGTCGTCCTGGCGATCGGCGCGCTTGCCGGCGCCGTCCCGAGCTTGCTTGCCATCGCACTCATCCCGGCCGTCGCAGTCTATTGGCAATGGCGGCTCGGCGGCATCACCGGCGACTGTCACGGCGCCAGCATCGAGGTGACGGAGACGCTGCTGCTCGCCGCTTGCGTGCTGGGCTAGCCGGCGTCGCCGAGCGCCTGAGTCAGGCGCTGCCACGCGGCTTCATCACCGGGGAGCCCGAAGCGCAGCCAGTTCGGCTGCGCCGGGAAGCGTCTGACATGGATGCCGCGGCGGGCCAGCCGTTCGGCGATGTCAGTCGCGCCGGTCGAGGCGACCAGCCGGAACAACGGCGTGCCGCCGATGGCGACGCAACCGGCCTTGGACAGCAGCCCGTCGATGCGCGCGCAGTCCTTGACCAAGCGGGCGCGTGTCTGGTGCAGCCACGCTTCATCGGCCAGTGCGGCCATCCCGATGGCGAGCGCAGCTCCCGACACCGCCCACGGCCCGAGCTGCTCGCGCAGCTGCTGTGCGATGTCCTCGGCGCTGATCGCAAATCCCAGCCGCACGCCGGCAAGACCATAGACCTTGCCGAACGAGCGCAGCACGATCGTCGCCGGCGGCAGGTCCGTCGCAAGGCTCGCGTTGGCGGGATAGAGGTCGATGAAGGCTTCGTCGACGATCAGTAGGCCATCCCGGCGACGCAGGGTGGCGGCCAGGCTGACCAGCGTCTCGCGCGCCAGCAGCCGCCCGGTCGGATTATTGGGATTCACCACCACCGCCACATCGGCGTCGGCCAGTCTGCCGACATCGTCGGTCAGGCTGACGYGATGGCCACCGCCGCGCCAGCACCGCGCGTGCTCCTCATAGGTCGGCGCGAGCACGGTGACGGTCGAGCACGGGCGCAGCCGCGGCAGGATCTGCAGCAGCGCCTGTGTGCCGGGAGCGGCCACGATTTGCTCAGGCGCGTCCACGCCATAGCGCGCGGTGGCCGTCGCGCGGAGCGCGCGTTCCTCGGAGGCGGCCGGCAAGCGTTGCCACGAGGCGGGCGGGATCGGTGGCACCGGGTAGGGCACGGGATTGATGCCGGTGGACAGGTCGATCCAGGGGCGCGGCGCATCGGGGTAGCGACGGCTGATGGCATCGAGATCGCCGCCGTGAACGATCGCTTCCGGCGGGGTCTGCTGCGTGCTAGTCGCTCTGTCGTCCATGTCTGTCCTTCAGCGGAGAGCGATGTTCGTCTCACTCGCGCTCGCGGCGCTCCTCATCGAGGCTGTCGTCGGTTATCCCCAAATCCTGKTGCAGCGGATCGGTCATCCGGTGATGTGGATCGGCGCGCTGATAGCATGGGCTGACCGCCGCTGGAACGGGGCCGACGCACGCTTCGCGGTGCGCCGGGCGCGCGGCATCGSACTGGTCGCTCTGCTGGTCCTGGGGATGATGGCGATTGGCCTGGCCGCGACATCGGCCACGCAGGCCGTGTTCGGSGAGCCGGCGGCAACGATCATCCTGGCCGTATCGGCGAGCAGCCTGCTGGCCCAGCGCAGCCTCGATGCGCATGTCGCTGCGGTTGCTGAAGGATTGGAGAAAGAGGGGCTCGACGGCGGTCGCCGCACGGTGGCGATGATCGTCGGGCGTGATCCCGAGCGGCTGGATGAAGCCGGCGTGGCGCGCGCCGCGATCGAGAGCCTCGCCGAGAATTTTTCGGATGGAATCGTTGCGCCGCTGTTCTGGCTTGCGGTCGGCGGGCTCCCTTGCATCCTGATCTACAAGGCGATCAACACCGCCGACAGCATGATCGGTCATCTCTCCGAGCGTCACCGCGCCTTCGGCTGGGCGGCGGCGCGGCTCGACGATCTCATCAATTTGCCGGCGTCCCGGTTGTCGGCGGTGTGGCTTGCCGGTGCGGCGGCGGTCGTTCCCGGAGCGTCCTGGCGTGCCGCGCTGCAGATGGTCGGACGCGATGCCTCCAAGCATCATTCGCCCAATGCTGGCTGGCCAGAAGCCGCMATGGCCGGTGCGTTGGGGCTGCGGCTGGCGGGGCCGCGCGTCTATGACGGTGAAACGSTCGCGGATGCATGGATGGGCCAGGGCCGGTCGGCTTTGAATGCGGGCGATATCAGGCAGGCCCTCCGGCTTTATCGGACCGCGTGCCTGATCCAGGGCATCGTCGTCGCTGCGCTGGCCCTCGCCGCGATCATGTGATCGCACGCGGCACGCGCGCGAGATCCAKAATGCGGTCGATATCGATGTAGCGTTCGAGATGTGCCGCGAGCGCATCCAGGGTCGCATCGACATCGGCGTCATAGGACWGGCCGCTTGCGGTGGTGCCGAGACCGCGCAGCCAATGCGCGCGCAGGTGGTCATCGGCGAACAGGCCATGCACATAGCAGCCGGCGATCTGGCCGCCAGCCGCAACGGCCCCATCGCGGCGGCCGTCGGAGAACACGAGGAAGGGGTGTTGTGCGGCGGGCCCGTCGGTGCGGCCGATATGCATCTCGTAGCCGCGGAAGGGCGCCTCATCTTGAGTCAATCTGCCCTCGACGTCGCGCAGCGCCTTGTCGCCTGTCAGTGTCGTTTCGATGTCGAGCAGCCCAAGTCCCGCGACCGCGCCCGGCGCGCCTTCATGTCCGTCGGGATCGCTGATCATTCGCCCCAGCATCTGATAGCCGCCGCAGATGCCGAGGACGCGGCCGCCGCGGCGCAGATGCGCCTGCAGATCGATGTCCCAGCCCGCCTCGCGCAAGGCGGCAAGGTCGGCGATCGTCGCCTTGGAGCCCGGCAGGATGACGACGGCTGCGTCTCCCGGAATCGGCGTGCCCGGCCTGAGGAATTGCAGGTCGACGCCGTCCTCCAGCCGCAACGGATCGAACTCGTCGAAATTGGAGATCCGGGGATAAGCGAGCACGGCGATCTTTGGCCGATCTCTGCTCCACACTCCGCCCCCAGGCAGTCCGAGCGCATCCTCCGCCGGCAGACGGCGCGCATCCGCGAAATGCGGAATGAGCCCGAGCGATGTCCATCGGGTTCTTGTCGCAATCTCGCTCATGCCCGAGGCAAACAAGGCGGGATCACCGCGGAACTTGTTGACCAGGAAGCCCGCGATGAGCGCKGCATCGTCGGGCGCGAGCACAGCCTGGGTGCCGACCAGGCTCGCAATGACGCCGCCGCGGTCGATGTCACCGATCAGYACCACGGGGATCTGTGTGGCCTGCGCGAAGCCCATATTGGCGATGTCGCCGGCTCGCAGGTTGATCTCCGACGCCGAGCCTGCGCCTTCCACCAACGCGATGTCTGTATCGGCGATCAGATGATGAAAGCTATCAAGCACGGCCTTCATCAATTGCGGCTTCATGGCCTGATAGGCGGACGCCTTGGCATTGCCGATCACGCGGCCCTGGACCACGACCTGCGAGCCGATCTCGCTCTGCGGCTTCAAGAGCACCGGGTTCATGTGCACCGTCATCGGCCGCCGCGCCGCGCGCGCCTGCAGCGCCTGGGCGCGGCCGATCTCGCCGCCGTCGGGCGTCACCGCCGCATTGTTCGACATGTTCTGCGGCTTGAACGGCGCCACCTTCAGCCCSCGCAAGGTCAGCGCCCGTGCGAGCCCGGCGACGATCAGCGACTTGCCGACGTCGGAGCCGGTGCCCTGGAACATGATGGCGCGTGCGGGCATGGACTAGTACTCGATGCCTTCCTGCGCCTTCACGCCGGCCGCGAAGTGATGCTTGACGAGGTTCATCTCGGTGACGAGATCGGCGGCCTCGATCAGCTCCGGCTTGGCGTTGCGGCCGGTGACGACGACGTGCAGATCGGSSCGGCGCCCGGCCAGCGTTGCGACCACGTCGCCGATCGGCAGATGGTCATAACGCAAGGCGATGTTGAGCTCGTCGAGGATCAGCAGCCGGATCGTGGGATCGGCCATCAGCTCCTTCGCCTTGCCCCAGGCGCGCTCGGCCGCGGCGACGTCGCGCGCGCGATCCTGCGTCTCCCAGGTGAAGCCTTCGCCGAGCGTGTGCCACGACACCTGATCGCCGAAACGCTCGATCGCCTTGCGCTCCCCGGTCTCCCACGCACCCTTGCCGAACTGCACGACGCCGATGCGAAAGCCGCGGCCCAGAGCGCGCAGCATCAGGCCCCAGGCCGCGGTCGACTTGCCCTTGCCTTTGCCGGTGTGGACGATCAGCAGGCCCTTTTCGACGGTCTTCGACGCCACCTCGGCATCCTGAACCGCCTTGCGATTCTCCATCTTGGCCTTGTGGCGGGCATCCTCGGCGCTCTCGGTCATCGGCAGATTCCTTTCATGTCCAAGTCCGGTCTRAGCMCTGTTCATTTCAAGATCAGCGGCAGTCCCGCCGCCATCAGAATCACCCGATCGGCCGCCGCTGCGACGTCCTGGTTCAGCCGCCCCTGCGCATCGCGGAATGCGCGCGCCAGCGCATTGTCCGGGACGATGCCGAGACCGACCTCATTGGACACGACGACGATCGGACCGGACGCTGCGGCKAGCGCGTCGACGAGATCGGCACAGCAAGCCGCGACCTCCATTTCGGCGAGCATCACATTGCTGAGCCAGAGYGTCAGGCAGTCGATCAGCAGCGGCATGCGCGAGCCGGCATGGGCGCGGACGAGAGCGGGRAGATCATGGGTGGTCTCACGCGTCTGCCATCCCGCCACGCGCCGCGCCTTGTGCTGCGCGATGCGCGCGGTCATCTCATCGTCGRATGCCWGTGCGGTCGCAACATAGATCCAGGGCGGCGGATTCGTGGTCACCAGCGCCTCAGCATGGCGGCTYTTGCCCGAGCGCGCGCCGCCGAGCACCAAGGTYAGGCGCGGCAGGGCGGGGGACGGCGGGGCAGGGTCCATGGGGACGATTCCGATTGACGGGCTTTGGCGCGACCCGTATCTAACAGGATGACGGTTCTCCGAAAGGAGAGATTTAGGGAACACGGTGCGGGTTCTGAACCCAAGGCCGTGGCTGCCCCCGCAACTGTAATCGGCGAGTGTGAGGCCAAGACACCACTGGGAAACCGGGAAGGTGGTTTCACGCAGCGACCCGAGAGCCAGGAGACCTGCCGTCGACATTGCTGTTGGCCGACCCGTCGCGCGGGGAGTCGCGATGCTGGTTTGATCCCGCCGGGATGGGCGGGATGCCGTCGGATGCAGCGCATCGTCCGGCCCTCTGGGGAGCCGGCAAGCGACGGAGATGGCCATGAAGTTCAACCGCACTGCGTCCTTCGCGCTCGCGAGCCTTGTCCTGCTCGCGGCYGAGCCCGCCTTTGCGCATCATATGATGGACGGCAAGCTGCCGCAGACCTTCGCGCAAGGTCTGCTGTCCGGTTTGGGTCATCCCGTCATCGGGCTCGATCATCTGGCGGCCATCGTGGGCGCCGGCATCGTTGCGGCGCTGCTCGGGCGCGGCTTTGCWCCGGTGCTCGCCTTCACCACCGCAATGATCGCCGGCGTCGGTCTGCATCTGGCCAAGGCCAACATTCCSGCGGCCGAACTGCTGGTCGGTCTTTCCACCGCGGTGGTCGGTCTTCTGGTCGTGATGCGCGGCCARTTCGGCGTGCTGCCCGTCGCGGCTCTGTTCGCTCTGACCGGCCTCGTGCACGGCTATGCGCTGGGTGAGTCGATCGTCGGCGCCGAAAACACCCCGCTCGGGGCCTATTTCGCCGGCCTGCTGGTGATCCAGACCCTGATCGCGGTGGGAGCATTCCTGGGCACGAAGGCGCTGTCCGCGAAGGCCGACACGCTTGCGCCAGTCGCGCTRCGCRTCGCGGGCGCTGCCATCGTTCTGGTGGGCGGTGTCGCGGCGGCGACGGCGGCCGGCGTGATCGGCTGATTGATGACCGCATCAGAGCTTGGGCAGACGACACTGTTCGTCTGCRTYACTTGCCGTGCGCAGGGTGTGGACAGTGCGTCGGCTGACCAGCCGCGGGCTGGAGCGCGTCTGCTTGCCGCGATCGAGGCCGCGCCCGCAGAGCAGCGCGCCGGTGTTGCCGTGGTCGGCGTCGAGTGCCTGTCGAACTGCAACCGTGCCTGCACCGTCGCGGTGACGGCGCCGGGCAAGTGGACCTATGTGCTCGGCGCACTCGATCCYGACATTCATGCGCAGGATGTGCTGACATTCGCTCAGCTGCATCAGCGTCACGAGGCCGGTCTGCCGGCCTGGCGCGAGCGTCCGGAATACRTCCGCAAGAACACCGTTGCGCGGGTACCCGCGCTGTCGTTGCCGCGCTGAAGACGAGAGCTCTCGCCATGACAAAGTCCTACGCCAAGACGCCTTGCACCATCGTCACCGGTTTCCTTGGCGCGGGGAAGACCACGCTGGTGCGCAACCTGATCGAGACGGCGAATGGCCGAAGGCTCGCGATCATCGTCAACGAGTTCGGCGATGTCGGCATCGATGGCGACATCCTGAAAGGGTGCGGCGTGCCGGACTGTCCAGAGGATCGCATCGTCGAGCTGTCCAACGGATGCCTGTGCTGTACGGTCGCGGATGATTTCGTGCCGGCGCTCAAGAGCCTGCTGGACCAGAAGGAGCCGCCCGAGCATATTGTGATCGAGACCTCGGGCCTCGCACTGCCGAAGCCGCTGGTGCAGGCCTTCAACTGGCCGGAGATTGCGACGCGTGTGACCGTCGATGGCGTCGTCGCTGTCGTCGATGGCCCTGCTGTCGCCGCTGGCCGCTTCGCCGATGATCCGGAGGCCTTGGCCGCGCAGCGTGCCGCCGACGATTCGCTCGATCACGACAATCCGCTCGAGGAGGTCTATGAGGATCAGCTGCTCTGCGCCGACCTCGTTGTGATGAACAAGAGCGACCTCTTGAGCGAGCAGCAGCGCAAGGATGTTGCGGCTGAGATCGCCGCGAAGGTGCAACGCGCCGTCAAGGTCATTGCGACGGAGCACGGCAGGCTGTCCGCGTCCGTTCTGCTCGGCCTCGGCGCCGCGGCCGAGCAGGACCTCGCCGCGCGGCCCTCGCATCACGACAATGAGGCCGAGCACGATCACGACGATTTCGAGAGTTTCGTGCTCGATGTGCCCGCGCAGATTTCGCCGGACGCGCTCGTCGACCGCATTGCCGCTGCCGTCGATGCGCATGACGTGCTGCGCGTGAAGGGATTCGTGGAGGTGGCCGGCAAGCCGCTGCGCCTGCTGGTGCAGGCCGTCGGCAACCGCATCCAGCACCAGTTCGAGCGTCCGTGGCGGGCGGGGGAAACGCGGCAGGGCCGGCTGGTGGTGATCGGCGAGCGTGGCCTCGATGCGGCCGCGATCCAGAGCCTGATCGCGGGATAGGCGAGGGCGATGCATCTCCTGGCGACATCCGGCGCAGATCTCGACGACCTCGAACAGGCCGTGGATCTCGCACAGTCGCCGGCCGAGATCGTGGTGCTGTCGTTTTCGGACAGTGACCTGTCGGCGCTGGCGGGGGCGTGGACCGCATCGGCGGCCGAGTTGCCCAGCCTGCGGCTCGCCAGCCTGAAGCGGCTGAAGCATCCSATGTCGGTGGATCTCTACATCGACAGCGTCATCCTCGGGGCGCGCGCCGTCGTCGTGCGTTGCCTCGGYGGGCTCGACTACTGGCGCTATGGGATGGAGCGCATCGCGGCGGTTTGCCGGAGCCGCAAGATCCTGCTGGCGGCGCTGCCGGGAGATGACCGCGCCGATGACCGGCTCGATGAGTTCTCGACCTTGCCGAAAGAGGCTACAGCGCGGCTGTATGGTTATCTGCACGAGGGCGGCATCGGCAATGCGCGCGAGGCGCTGCACTATCTGGCCATGCTGCTTGGCCGCGACGCGACGTTTGCCGAGCCGGTCGCGATCGGTTCGATCGTCGGCTTCGTGCCGGATCGTGGCGCCGTCGCCATCGACGATCTCTGTTCTGGCGATGACAAGCGGCCAGCCGCGCTGATCGTGTTCTATCGCGCCAGCTTGCTTGCCGCCGACACGGCGGGAATTGCGGAACTGATGCGGRCGATCGAGCGCGAGGGGCTCGCCGCAGCGGCTGTGGCGGTCACCAGCCTCAAGGATCCGAGCATCGCGGATGCGAYGGGGCGATTGATCGCGACGCGGCGTCCCGCGATCATCCTGAATGCGACCGCATTCTCTGCGTTGCGCGATGACGGCTCGACCGTGCTGGACGCAGCCGACGCGCCGGTGCTGCAGATCATCCAGGCGCAGAGCACCGAAGRGGCYTGGGCCGCCTCGTCGCGCGGCCTTTCGCCGACCGATCTTGCCATGAATGTGGTGCTGCCGGAGCTGGACGGCCGCTTGCTGGCGCGTCCGATCGCCTTCAAGGGCGAGGCCGCAGCGGATGAGCGTCTGCAATTCGGCACYATCAGCTACGTTCCGCAGGCGGATCGTGCGTCCTATGTCGCCCGGCTCGCTGCGCGATGGGCGCGGCTGCGCGCGGCGCCGGCAGGCGAGCGCCGYATGGCGCTGATGCTGTCGGACTACCCGGCGCGCGGCGGGCGTCGTGGCTATGCGGTCGGTCTCGACACCAGCGCGAGCGCTGCGGCCATTGCGCAGCTCCTCGCCCAGGCAGGATACGATCTTGGCGGTGCTCCACCGACCGCCGCGCAGATCGAAGCGTTGCTGCGCGACGAGGCGGATGACCTCGTCGTGCCGTTCGCGGTCTATCAAAGCGCTTTGAAGCTGTTGCCGGAAGGGCTGCAGGACGCGCTGCATGAGTGCTGGGGCGAGGCCGCGGCCGACCCGGCATTTYGCGATGGYGCCTTTCGCTTTCCGGTGCTGCGCGCCGGAAAGCTTACAATTTTGCTGCAGCCGGATCGCGGCAGTCGTGCGGACCGCAAATCCGGCTATCACGACACGACCGTGCCGCCGCGGCATGGCTACGTCGCGCTCTATGCGCATCTGCGCGAGGTCGAGACGATCGATGCCCTGGTTCATCTCGGCGCGCATGGAACGCTGGAATGGCTGCCGGGCAAGGCGCTGGCGCTGTCGAACACATGCTGGCCGGAGGCCGTGCTCGGCCCGCTTCCCGTCATCTATCCGTTCATCGTCAACAATCCCGGCGAGGCGATGCAGGCSAAGCGCCGGCTTGCGGCGCTGACGCTCGGACATCTCACGCCGCCGCTGGCGCAGGCCGGTCTGCACGGACCGTTGCTGGAGCTGGAGGGGCTGGTCGAAGAATATGCCGAAGCCGATGGGCTCGATCGGCGCCGCCTCAGACTGCTGGAAGACGAGATCATCGCGCGGGCCTGGCAGAGCGGTCTCGCCGCCGATTGCGGGCTCGACCGCACCATGAACGGCCGCGAGGCGGTGGCGCAGCTCGACGCCCAGCTCTGCGATATCAAGGAGCTGGCTGTGCGCGACCGCCTCCACGTGTTCGGCCAGGCTCCGGACGCACCGGCGGCCAGCCTGCTCATCGACGCGATCGCGGCAGCTGCTGGCCAGGCAGGCGGCGCCGTCGATCGCGCCAACGTCGAAACCCGAATTCATGCGAGCGTCGTTGCCGAGCGCGAGGCGCTGCTGGCCGCGCTCGATGGCCGCCGCGTGGCGGCCGGGCCCGCCGGCGCGCCGAGTCGCGGCCGTCTCGACGTGCTGCCCACCGGGCGCAATCTGACTGCGATCGATCCGCGGGCCATTCCGACCCGGACCGCGGCCGTGGTCGGCGTGCGCGCGGCCGACGAGGTGATCCGGCGTTATCTTCAGGACCACGGCGATTATCCGCGGTCGCTGATGCTCGATCTCTGGGCTTCCGCATCGCTGCGAACCGGCGGTGACGATCTCGCCCAGGCGCTGGCCTATCTCGGCGTGCGCCCGCGCTGGGATCTGAATTCGAACCGCGTCACCGGCATCGATGTGCTGCCTTTGGCGATGCTCGATCGGCCGCGCATCGACGCGACGCTGCGCATCTCGGGATTGTTTCGCGACCTGTTCGAAGCGCAGATCGCGCTGTTCGATCTCGCCGTGCAGAAGGTCGCCGYGCTCGACGAGGACGATGCCGACAATCCCYTGGCCGCGGCGCGGCGGCGCGGCGAGAGCCTCGCGCGCGTGTTCGGTGGCGCGCCCGGCAGCTACGGCGCCGTCGCCGCCGACCTCGCGCTCGGGATGACATGGGAMACCCGATCGCAGCTCGGCGACGCCTATCTGGACGGCAGCGGCTATAGTTTCGGCGGAGGGCATGWCGGCGTGTCGGCCGCCGCGACGTTTCGTGACCGGGTTCGCAGCATCGATGCGCTGGTGCATCCGCAGGACGAYCGTGAGCGCGATCTGCTGGACGGCGAGGAGGTCGCCGACTTCGCCGGCGGCTTCGCCGCTGCGGCCGCATCGCTCGGCGCGACACCCGCGCTGCTGCATCTCGACACCAGCCGGCCCGACCAGCCGAAGGCACGCACGTTTGACGAGGAGATCGCCCGTGTGGTGCGCGGCCGACTCACCAATCCGCGTTGGATCTCGGGCATGCTCGCGCACGGCTATCGCGGCGTCGCCGAGATCGCGCAAGGAATCGACGCGCTCTACGCTTTCGCGGCCACGTCGGACAGCGTTCCCGAGCATCTGTTTGATCTGGCGCATGGGGCGTTGCTGCGCGACGAGGCAGTGTTGGACGGCATGATCGCGCGCAATCCGGCGGCCGTGGCMGCCATTCTGTCGCGGTTCGAGGATGCGCTGCGCCGACGCCTCTGGGTGCCGCGTCGCAATGCTGTTGCTGACGAGCTTGCGCTGGCCCATRCGCGCCTCGTGCCAACGGAGAGASTGTCGTGACCGCCGCGGTCGATATCAAAGGCTGGTGTCCCGGGGCGCGGCGGCCGATGCCGAGCGGTGACGGGCTCATCGTTCGCGTTCGGCCGCATGGCGGCGCCTTGCCGGTCGCCGCGCTGCGTGACYTGGCTGAGGCGGCTGAGCGCTTCGGCAATGGCCAGATCGATCTGACGCGGCGCGCCAATCTGCAGATCCGCGGCGTTTCCCCAGCGACCTTGGCGCCGTTGTGGGAGGTCTTGGAGAGGCTCCGGGTGCTCGACGACAGCGCGGAGYTGGAGGCGATCCGAAACATCGTGATCAATCCGCTGGCGGGATTGGACCCCGCGGAAATGATCGACATGCGTCCCGTTGCGGCCGAGCTGGAGGCCTTGCTGGCGTCCGATCAGGCGCTTGAGGCGTTGCCGGCCAAGTTCGGTTTCGTGCTCGACGGCGGCGGCGGCCGGCTGCCGCTGACGGATCTTGCCGCCGATGTTCGGCTCGCGGCCTGTTATCGCGACGGTCGCGCCCGCGTCGCGCTCGGCATGGCGGCCATGGATGGCGTCGCATGGCTTGGCACCACCGACGCCGCTGATGCCCCGGCCAAGGCTGTGCAGCTCGCGCGGCTCGTGCTGCAGYACAGCCCGACGCGCCGCTCCGCGACGCTGCCGTCGACGATGCARACTGCTCTGAGCGCCGCGCTGGGKCTGACGGWTTCTRATGCCATCGCGACGAGGGYGATCGCGCCATCGGAGCGCTGCGGTCTGATCGCTTTGACGGACCAGACCTGCGCCGTCGGCCTCGGCGCGCCGTTCGGTCGCCTCGACAGCGAGACGCTGATGCGGCTCGCGGCTGTGCTCGCGGCCSATGATGTCTGCGAGATCCGCCTGTCACCTTGGCGCAGATTGTATGTCGCAGYACGCCGCGAAACGGCCGCGCAGTGCGTGTCCGATGCGGCGCGGCTTGGCCTGATCGTCGATGATTCGGATCCGTTGATGCGCATCGATGCCTGTTCGGGCGTCGGCGGCTGTCCGTCGACCGGGCTGGCGACGCGGCAACACGCGCGCATGCTCGYRGCCGCGATGGCKCGCACAGGGTTCAAAGGTTCGTTGCACGTCTCCGGCTGCGCCAAGGGGTGCGCGCGCTCGGCRCCGGCAGAGCTGGTGCTGGCCGGTGACGGCGATCATTATCGCATCATCCGCCACGGCACCGTGAAGAGCGCGTCCTGCGGCATGTTCGATCCGGCGCGCGATGGGACAGCGGCCGGGCTGTTCCGAGCAAGCGAGAACGYCGATGTCTGACCTGCGCGACTACATCAAGGATGGGGCGGAGATCTATCGGCGCTCGTTCGCGACGATCCGCCGCGAAGCTGAYCTGACGCGCTTTCAGGGCCTGGAAGAGAAGATCGCCGTGCGCATCATCCACGCCTGCGGCRTGGTCGAGATCACGTCCGACATCGAGATCTCCGAACGCTTCGCGGCCGAGGCACGCGCCGCGCTTGATCGCGGCGCGCCGATCCTGTGCGATGCAAAGATGGTGGCGCAGGGCATCACGCGCGCCAGACTGCCTGCCAACAACGAGATCATCTGCACGCTCGATGATCCCAAGGTTCCAGCTTTGGCCGCGCAGCTCGGCACGACGCGCTCGGCCGCGGCGCTCGAATTGTGGCGTCCGCATCTCGGCGGCGCGCTGGTCGCGATCGGCAACGCGCCGACGTCGCTGTTTCATCTGCTCGATATGCTGGACCAGGGCGCGCCGCGGCCGGCAGCGGTGATCGGAACAGCGGTCGGCTTCGTCGGCGCGCGCGAATCGAAGGAGGCGCTCGCGGCCGATGGCCGCGTGCCGTATCTGATCGTGAAAGGACGCAAGGGCGGCAGCGCGATGGCCGTTGCGGCGGTGAATGCCATCGCGAGCGATGCCGAATGAGCCTGCTCGACACCATCGCGGGCGTGGCCGATGCCGGCACGTTGTACGGCATCGGCGTTGGTCCCGGCGACGTGCGTTACCTCACGCTGCGCGCGGCCGGCCTGGTCCGGTCGGTCGATGTGGTGGCGTTCTTCGCYAAGCGCGGGATGGAGGGCCATGCCCGCCGGATCGTCGCGCCGCTGATGGATGCCGGCCGTCGTGAGTTGCGGCTGGAATATCCCGTCACCGAAGAGGTGCCTGTCGCCGATCCGTCCTATCAGGCGCAGATCGGCGGTTTCTATCACCGCGCGGCGGAGAGTATCGCGGCGCATCTTGCCGCTGGACGGTCGGTCGGGTTGCTGTCGGAAGGCGATCCGTTCTTCTACGGTTCGTTCATGCATATGTGGCGCCGGCTCGAGCGTGATCATCCGGTCGAGGTCGTGCCCGGCGTGACCGGCATGTCCGGMTGCTGGACCAAGGCCAACGTTCCGATCACCTGGGGTGATGACATCCTCTCGGTGTTGCCAGGTACGTTGGACGAGGACGTCCTACATGATCGGCTGGCGCGTTGTGAGGCGGCCGTGATCATGAAGGTCGGGCGCAATCTGACGAAAGTGAAGCGAGCYATCATCCGCGCCGGCTTGATCGACCGCGCCCTCTATATMGAGCGTGGCACGATGGAGGCACAGCGCGTCGCGCCGTTGGCTGAGATCGAACTGGCGCGCGGCCCGTATTTCTCGATGATCCTGATCCCRGGACAGGGGCGTCGGCTGTGACGGGCACGCTCACCATCGTGGGGGTCGGTCCGGGGCGGCCGGAGCTGATCACGCCGGCGGCGTCGCGAGTGATCGCTGCTGCGACCGACTTGATCGGCTACGGACCTTATCTCGACAGGGTCGCCACCAGCTCTCCGGGCCAGGTCCGCCACGCCAGCGACAACCGGGTCGAGCTCGATCGCGCGCGGCACGCGCTCACCCTCGCCAGCGAAGGCCGGCAGGTTGCCGTGGTGTCGGGAGGCGATCCCGGCGTGTTCGCCATGGCCGCCGCCGTGTTCGAGGCGGTCGAGACCGGGCCCCTGGCCTGGCGCGAGCTGGACATCCGCGTCGAGCCCGGCGTCACCGCGATGCTCGCAGCGGCCGCTGAGGTCGGCGCGCCGCTTGGCGGCGATTTCTGCGCGATCTCGCTCTCCGACAATCTCAAGAGCTGGACCACGATCAGGCGTCGCCTCGAAGCCGCGGCCACGGCCGATTTCGTGATCGCGCTCTACAATCCGCTGTCGAAAGCGCGACCGCACCAGCTCGGCCAGGCGTTCGAGTTGTTGCGGCAGCTCAAGCCGCCATCGACTGTCGTCGTGATGGTGCGTGCCGCCGGCAGCGGCGATGTCAGACGGATCATCACGACGCTGGCGGAGGTCAATCCYGACGACGCCGATATGCGTACGCTGGTGATGATCGGGGCGACGGCCACGCGCCTGATCGCGCGCGAGGGCAGGGCGCCTTGGGTCTATACTTTGCGCCGTGAGGTGGAGGGTGGCGCATGAGCAAGTTGCGTCTCCAGCCAGAGCAGTGCCTGCCGCGCATCGTCGAGCGCGATGCCATGCGGCTTGTCGGGGCGCGCGATCATCACCACGGGAATGCCGAGCCGCCGCGCGGCCGCGATCTTCGGATAGGTCGCAGCGCCGCCGGAGTTCTTGGAAACGATGAAGGCGACGCGCTGCTGGATCAGGAAGTCGTGCTCCTTCGCGTCGTCGAACGGCCCGCGATCATAGACGAAGCGAATATCCGGCGGCAGGACGATGTCGCCGGGCGGGTCGATCGTGCGAGCGATGTAATGATGCTGCGGAGCCGCGGCAAACGCCGCGAGCTCCAGCCGGCCGAGGCTGAGGAAGATTCGCGCCGCCGTCGCGCCGAGCGCCGCGGCTGCAGCCTCCGCGCTGTCGACCTCGATCCAGCGATCTCCGTCCTGGCGCTGCCATGCGGCGCGCCGGATCGAGACGAGCGGCAGCGACAAGGCACGGCAGGCCGCGACGGCATGGCGCGAGATCTGATCCGCATAAGGATGCGTCGCGTCGATCACTGCGGCGATCGCACGATCGCGCAGCCATGCTTCCAATCCGGCAACGCCGCCGAAGCCGCCGATGCGCGTCGGCAGCGGCTGCGGCTTGGGCGAGGCGGTGCGGCCGGCGAGCGAGAGCGTCGCCGCGAAGCGGGCGTCGCCGTCCAGCAGACGCGCCAGCTCCGAAGCTTCGGTCGTGCCGCCGAGAATGAGAATGCGCATGCAGGACAGGGTCCATCATGAATCCGCAGCCAACTTGCAACGCGGCGCGCTGGCTGTCCATCGTCGGCATCGGTGAGGACGGCGTTGAGGGGCTTTCGCAGCCTGCCCGCCGTCTCATTGCGCAGGCCGCGTTGGTGGTCGGCGGCGCGCGCCATCTGGAGCTCGCGGCGTCGCTGATTTCAGGCGAGCGGCTGGCCTGGCCAAGTCCGCTGCATCTGGCGTTCGAGCGGATCGAGGCCCGCAGGGGAGAGCCGGTGGTCGTGCTCGCCAGCGGCGATCCATTCACCTACGGCGTCGGCAAGCAGCTGATGCAGCGCTTCGGCGCGGCGGACATGCTGTGCGTGCCGCAGCCATCCGCCTTCAGTCTGGCGGCGGCGCGGCTCGGCTGGCCGCTGCAGGATGTCGCTCTGGTCACCCTGCATGGCCGCCCGCTCGAAGGGATCATCCGCCATCTCGTGCCGGGGGCGCGCATTCTCGCGCTGGCTTGGGATGGATCGACGGCGGGCAAGCTCGCGGCTCTGCTGACGTCACGGCGCATGGGGCGCTCGCGCCTGACCGTGCTCGAGGCGATGGGCGGACCGCAGGAGCGGGTGCGCAGCGCGGCGGCCAATGTCTTCGATCTGTCGGACATCCACCCGCTGACGACGATTGCTCTGGAGGTGATCGGCGAGCCGGACGCCCCGGTGATTCCGCTCACGTCGGGTCTCGCCGATGATCTGTTCGAGCATGACGGCCAGCTCACCAAGCGCGACGTGCGGGCCGTCACGCTGTCGGCGCTGGCGCCGCATCCAGGCGAACTGCTCTGGGACGTCGGCCTGGGCTCAGGTTCGGTCGCGATCGAATGGCTGCTGCGCCACGGCGCGCTGCGCGCGATCGGGATCGAGGCCCGGCAGGACCGGGCCGACCGAGCCATGCGCAACGCGCTTGCCCTCGGCGCGCCCGATCTCAAGGTCGTGCTCGGCCGCGCTCCAGCGGTGCTGGCCGATCTCGAACCTCCGGATGCGGTGTTCATTGGCGGCGGGATTTCGGAACCAGGCGTGTTCGAGGCGGCCTGGTCGCGACTGAAGCCGGGCGGGCGGCTCGTGGCGAATGTCATTTCGCTCGAGGGCGAAGCGCGTGTCACCGAGCTGTTCGGCCGGCATGGCGGCGAGCTGATCAGGATCGCCGTGTCGCGCATCGAGCCGGTCGGCCGGATGCATGGCTGGCGGCAGGCGATGCCGGTCACGCAATGGCGGGTGATGAAGCCATGATTGCGCTTGGGATCGGCTGCCGCCGCGACGCCAGCGCTGATACGATCGAGGCCGTGGTGGCTCAAGCCTTGAGGGCCGCGAGCCTGGTGTCGAGCGATATCGCCGTGATCGCAACGGCAGCCGACAAGCGAGACGAGGCGGGCATTGTCGAAGCCGCCAAGCGCCTGCGGCGTCCCTTGGTCGGGGTCGCGGCTGCCGAGCTTGCGGCGGTCGCCGATCGCGCTGTCACCTATAGCGACCTCGTGCACCGGTTGAAGGGAGTGCCATCCATCGCCGAGACGGCGGCGCTCGTTGCCGCGGGCCGCCATGCGCGACTGATCCTGCCGCGCATGGCCAATGCGTCGGCGACCTGTGCCTTGGCTGAAGGGGACGGCGCCTTCCCTGCGGAGAACGGCGGATGACGGTGCACTTCATCGGCGCCGGCCCTGGCGCGGCGGATCTGATCACTTTGCGCGGGCGCGACCTGATCGCGCGCTGCCCGGTGTGTCTCTATGCCGGTTCGCTGGTCCCCCAGGCCCTGCTCGAACACTGCCCGCCKGGCGCACGCATCGTCGATACGGCACCAATGTCGCTCGACGAGATCATCMATGAGATCGCACAGGCCACGGCCGCCGGCCATGACGTCGCGCGGCTGCATTCCGGCGACCTCGCGATCTKGAGCGCGCTGGGCGAGCAATTGCGGCGCCTCGACGCGCTGCAGATCCCTTACACCGTGACGCCGGGYGTGCCGTCGTTCTCCGCGGCGGCGGCGGCGCTGGGACGTGAGCTKACCCTGCCRGGGCTTGTCCAGTCGGTCGTGCTGACACGCACGTCGGGKCGCGCCTCAGCCATGCCCGATACGGAACGACTGKCGCTGTTCGCGCAGTCGCGCGCCACGCTCGCCATTCATTTGTCGATCCATGTGATCGAYAAGGTCGCCGATGAGCTGCGCCCGCATTATGGCGATGATTGCCCGGTCGCCGTGGTCTATCGCGCGAGCTGGCCGGATCAGCGCATCATGCGCGGCACGCTTGCGACCATCGCAGCTCAGGTCGCGGCCGATGCGGTCGAGCGCACGGCGCTGATCCTGGTTGGCCACGCACTTGGCGCAGAGGATTTTCGCGACAGCGCACTGTACGATGCTGATTATCAGCGGCGGTTTCGCGGGAGGGGARAGTGATCTGCCCCCAGACATCGCCCGACCAGCCGGCCGTCGCGGTCGAACACGGCGACATCGAGCGCGACCGCGTCATTGGCGAGCGCGCGATACGCGGTCTGCCAAGCGGCCCGCGCGACCACGTCGCCAGCCGGGAAGCCGGACCTGTCGGACTCTTGCAGCACCTGCAGCGCGGTGTTGGCGGTTCGCGCCGTCTCGACCAGCGCCGGTGGCGCGCCCGCATCGTGCAGCGCGGTTGCAAGCCAGCCGAGATCGACCTCGCCGGCGCGCGAATGCAGGTCGAGCAGGCCTTGGCCCAGCTTGGTCATCTTGGCAAAGCCGCCGGCGACGGTGACGCGGCCGACGGGATGGCGGCGCAGATAYTTCAGCATGCCGCCGGCGAAGTCGCCCATGTCGATCAGCGCCGTGTCCGGCAGGCCATAGAGCTGCTGCACCGCCTTCTCGGAGGTGCTCCCGGTGGCGCCGGCGATGTGCGGCAGGCYGGCGGCGCGCGCGACATCGATGCCGCGATAGATCGAGTGAATCCAGGCGGCGCAGCTGAAGGGCACGACGATGCCCGTGGTGCCCAGGATCGACAGGCCGCCGACGATGCCGAGCCGCGGGTTCAAGGTCTTCTTCGCGAGGTCCTCGCCGCCGGGAATCGCGATCTCGACGGTGACGTCGCGCGTGCCGCCAAGGGCTGTGGCAGCCTCGTCGATCGCGGCGATGATCATCTCACGCGGCACGGGATTGATYGCAGGCTCCCCCGGCGGCAGCGGCAGTCCGGGCCGCGTCACGGTGCCGACGCCCGAGCCGGCGCGGAACGCGATGCCGGAGCCGGCGTCGCGCCGTTGCACCGTGGCCTTGATCAACGCCCCATGCGTCACGTCGGGATCATCACCGGCATCCTTGACGACGCCAGCCGTCGCACGCCCCCCCTCGGCCTCGTGSATCGCGACTGCGAAGCTSGCGCGACGTCCGCCCGGCAGGGCGATGTCGACGATCGCAGGACAGCTGCCGGTCATCAGCAGCTCATAGGCTGCGCGCGCAGCCGCGGTCGCGCAGCTGCCGGTGGTCCAGCCACGCTTCAGCGGTCGGTTCAGCGGATCCGCRGTTTCCGTCATGCCGGATCGCATAGCATATTTTGCTGCGACAAGCCGGTACTCCGACCATGACCGCGGCGGCTCCCAAGGGGATCATCATCGCCGCGCCGCGCTCGGGGGCCGGCAAGACGACCGTCACGCTCGGGCTGCTGCGCGCTCTTGCCGAACGTGGCACGGCCGTGCAGCCGTTCAAATGCGGCCCYGACTACATCGATCTTGCGTTCCACAGCATCGCGGCGCGCCGGACGAGCTACAACCTCGACGGCTGGGCGATGTCGGCGCCGCAGCTGCGAGGGCTTGTGTCTGCCGTCGCCGCCGGTGCCGAGATCGCCATCGTCGAGGGTGTCATGGGCCTGTTCGATGGGGCGCCGCAGCCCGGCCGCGCGGGCAGGGGCTCGGCCGCGGATCTGGCCGCGCTGCTGGGCTGGCCGGTGGTGCTCGTRCTCGATGTCAGCGGGCAGACCGAGACGGCTGCCGCTGTCGCGCTCGGCTGTGCGCGGTTTCGGGACGATGTCCAGATCACCGGCGTGATCCTCAATCGGGTGGCGAGCGAACGGCATCGCGCGCTCATCGCGCCGGCGTTTGCGCAGCTCGGAATCAGCGTGCTCGGCGCGGTCATGCGCGATGCGCAATTGACATTGCCGGAGCGGCATCTCGGCCTCGTCCAGGTCCAGGAGCTCACCACGATCGAGCCTCATCTCGACCGGCTTGCGGCATGTCTGGCCAAGTCGGTCGACCTCGATGCCGTGCGCGCGCTCGCGCAACCCGCACGCCTCCCGATCGATGCCGCACAGACATCAGGCCTGGGTATCAGGCCGCCGGGGCAGCGCATTGCCTTGGCGTCCGACGCCGCCTTCTCGTTCAACTATCCGCAYCTGTTGCGGCACTGGCGCGCCGAGGGCGCGGAGATCGTGCCGTTCTCGCCGATGAACGACGAGGCTCCRGACCCCACAGCCGATGCGGTCTGGCTGCCGGGCGGCTATCCCGAACTGCACGCYGGCCGATTGGCGTCGGCGGCGACGTTCCGCGACGGACTGCGCGATCTGGCCGCGCGCGSGGTGCCGATCCATGGCGAATGCGGGGGCTATATGATGCTGGGGGCCGGGCTGGAAGATGCCGAGGGCGCGCGGCACGCCATGGCCGGATTGCTGTCGCTGGAGACCTCGTTCGCSAGGCGGCGCCTGCACCTCGGCTATCGCCGTGCAACCTTGCTGGCGGATTGCAGCCTCGGCCGGACCGGAGCCGAAGTCCACGGTCACGAGTTCCACTACGCGACGATTCTGAGCGGAACCGACGATCCGCTGATCGATTGCCGTGATGCGTCGGGCCAGGTGACGGSAGAACGCGGTGCCCGGCGCGGCTCGGTGACCGGMTCGTTCCTGCACGTCCTGAGTGGAGCGGCGCCATGAGTCCYGCAAAGCATCCYCCGCATTTCGATGCGTCCTTCAAGGCTCTGTTCGCCGATCTCGTGCGCTGGCGCCGCGATGTGCGCCGCTTTCGGACCGATCCGGTGCCCCCGGATTTGATCGAGCGGCTGCTGACCCTGGCCGCTCACGCGCCTTCCGTGGGGTTCTGTCAGCCCTGGCGGTTTGTCCTGGTTGAAACKGCAGAGCGGCGTGCRGCRATTGYCGAWAACTTCAGACAGAGYAATCAGGCCGCGCTGGCAGGGTATGATGGCGAGCGACGCGCGCTCTATGCCCGCCTGAAGCTGGAAGGGCTCACGCTCGCTCCCGTGCATCTCGCTGTCTGTGCCGATGAGGGGACCGCGACGGGTCACCGTCTCGGCCGCGCCACGATGCCGGAGACCTTGCGCTACTCGGTGGTGGCGGCGGTCCAGACCTTCTGGCTTGCGGCMCGGKCCGAAGSGCTCGGYGTYGGCTGGGTGTCGATCCTCGACCCCGCCGCGGTCTGTCGGGARCTCGACCTGCCGTCCGACTGGACGCTGGTCGCCTATCTCTGCATCGGCTGGCCGCAAGAGGAACATGACGATCCCGAGTTGGAGCGTCACGGCTGGGAGACTCGGCTGRACCAGACAGCGATCCAGCCGCTCARACGGTAGAGCTTGAGCCGGAAGAGCGGAAACCGCGTTCCGAAACGATCAAGCTCAAACCAATAAACAGGATCACGAAGCCATCGCCAGCGCCGGCGCCTCCACCGTGGCCGGCTCGGCGGCCTGGGCGGTGGTGCATGCCAGTTGGAAGCGCATGCCGTGCAGGGTGATCGTGAGGGGGATGCCGCGGAAATCGTCGTGGAAGGCGCGGACGCGGCGCATCATCTCGGCAGGATCGATATCGGCCGCCATATCGCACATCCGCGCATACATCTGCCTGGTGCTCTTGATGCCGCTCCAGGCGATCGGGAGAACCGGCAGCGGCCYGGCGTGGCAGGCGAGATCGCGCGACATGCGCCAGAACAGATAGGCTGTCCGCACGAACGTCATCTGCTCCAGGCCGCGGACATCGACGCCGTTCGGGATGTCGAAGGTYTCGGTTCCGATGATCGCGCCGCAATCGACGCGGGGCTCCATCACATGGGCGGTGGCGCCGAAGCTCTCGGCGCCGTCATACATCGCAAAATGGGCTGGCGCCCAGCCGGCGTAGTTCGGCGGCCCCGGATGAAAATTGTAGGCGCCGTGACCGACAGCCGCCAGAATCTCGGACGGCACGATCACGCCGGTGGTGAACGYGATCAGGCGAGATCTGCCGAGCACGTCCTGTTCGATGGCTTCGAGTTCCGGCAAGCTGACCGCGCCGCGGAACGCCAGTGCGGGATTATGCGCCCTGAGCAGTTCGGAGAGCGCGAGCTGCTGGTCGCGGCTGCCGGTCAGCAGAATGATGGTATCGAACATGATCTGTCCTCGTTGCAGTCAGCGGCGATAGGTCTCGACATTGTCCGGCCTGCGGCCTGCCTCGGCGGCGGCGATGGTGCGGAACAGGTTCTCCGGCAAGTGCTGCCCGGGAACGACCTCGAAGACCATGTTGTCGGCGAGGAAAGCGGCTTCGCGGGCGATGCGGGCCTCCGGCTGCCACGAACACAGCGAGAGTTCGAGCCGTCCGAAGCCGCCGCAATCCGCGACGAAGGCGCGGGTCACCGCATCRATGCTGTCGGCCGTCTCGCGGGCGCTGCGGCYGTCGACCTCGCGCAGAATGACGGTGACCGCTTTGTCGGAGTTGGCACCGGAGCRGAGGACGAGCAGGGCGTCTGACGCACCGACACGGCCGGCGCGCCTGGCGGGGCGGACCATCGTCGCAAAATCCGGATCAGGACCGAGATCGCCGCTCGTCGGTTTCAGGTTGTGAACGACGACAGCGCTTCGAGCCGCCAATTGACCCGCAACAGCGTGATAGGACCGCGGCAGCCACACGGTATCCAGCGCAATCTGCGAGGTGACGGCACTCCAGGCCTGATCAATGAGATAACCGTCCCAGACATCGGGAAACGTGCGAGCCAGCTCAGACCACGTCCTCAGCATCGTCTCGGCCGCCTTCGAGCGGCCGAAATACAGCGTCCGCGCCGACATCTCCCAGCCGTTCCATTTGTGGACGGCAAAATCGCAGCCCGTCAGCTCAGGCAGATCCGGGACGGCCTGCAACATCACGTCGGGCTCGACGAACAGGAGCGGCTGCTTGTGCCGCTGCCACATGCGCGTGACGAAGTCCGCCCTGTCGGCGGCTGTTAGGCGATCGCCGCTGCCGCTATCGATGGCTTCAATCTCGAAGGCGAGGCCGAGCCGCTCGAGCGAGCGTCTGAGATGATAGATATGCAAGTCGCCGATGGTCCTGGCGTGACAGGACACGACTCGCAGCGCATCGGGTCTGTGCGCGCCTACCGGCGCCGGCCAGCCGAGCCCGCCCCACCACAATTCGTGTGGACCATCCGCCGATGCGCCAACGGTGCCGAACTCGGTCAGCTTCGATTTGAGGAAGTCGAATGCAGGATTTTCCCCGAGTGGGATTACGACTGCGTCATGGGACGTCAAGCTGCTGACCAGCAGTTCGGCTCCGGCACCCGTCGGAGGGTCGAGCACGAGAATGGTGCGGCCGCCGCACGCCTCAGACAAACGATCCCACCGGACCGGCGGACCGAATGTGCGTGACACCCAACGCAGACGGCGAGCCTGGTGTTCGCCGAGCCAGACTCCGTCGGCGCGCAAGGTCTGCGTCGGGTCGTCATGAATGGCGCTCGATGCTGGTCGCGTCATGCAGGTCCTCCTGGACAGTTGAACGGACCAAGGCCGCAGATCAGGCGCAGCGATCGCGCAAGTGGTCGTGCCGTTTGTGATGTGGGTGTGRTGGAAGCGGGGACACGGAAAACGTGTTGTTCATTTCGTAATGTTGCCGGATGTCACCATTGATTGATCATCCACGCGCGCTGAGTGCCACGGAATGAAACGCGGTCCATTGAACTCATCGCCCGGAGCGGAACAGTTAGTTAAAAATGGAGAGTCAGTGCGGGCGGCCGAGCCTGATTGTTTGCTTCGTCGGCGCCCGTCCGAGCGATCGCGAGAGGCGATCGAAACATCCGGAAACAGACCTGCCCGCTATTGAAACTGATAGAAACAGACACGCGCGCATTCAGTGCGTTCGACACGTCATGTCGACCGCCCTGCATTCCTTGATGTCGGCTACTACAACGTTTGAGTTAGTCGGATCAGGCGCATGAATTCGTAAAAAGTCGTCGTGCGAGTCAAAAAACGCGCCAGCGGCAACTGACAGAGTCAAAAAATACGGTAGCTTCGCTGAAGATGATTCGGAAAAAATTGCCGGGCGCCGGATACGCTCGGTGACGATTTCCGGCTCTCGCGCCACTGCCATGTTGATGTACCGCGGTGCGCTCCTACGAACGCTGTGTGTTTGCGTTGTGCCTGCATCTTCAGCTGAATTCGTCCTCGGAATGAATCCCTGCCATGCCGACCTGCGGCTTCTCTTCATCCATGATCGTGCCTCGCCTGATCCGCGGAGGGCAGAATTTGCCCGGCGCTAGGCAAAATACTCCAGCTAAGCGTTTGAAAAACAACAAAAATAATCCGCCTGCTTGTTTCGGTCTGGGCGTTCAAGGATCGGAAGCCGTGTGCGAGACGCGGTTTTGGCATTGCGGGTTGGAGATTGGGAAATGAACTACGCGCTGGACGTCTGTGCCCCGACTGATGGCGTGCCCCTGAACGCGCCGGCGTCGCCGGATGTCGCCGAGGTGCCGTGGAGCGAGTCGGCCAGCACCGTTCCGGATTGCTCGCCCGGTCAGGTCGCGGTGTTCGACGAGGACAAGGAACTGCTCGATCGTCTCGCCACGGGAGACGAGACGGCGTTCCGCCTGCTGGTCGAGCGTCATATCGACCGCGCCTATGCCATTGCCTTGCGGATCGTCGGCAACGCCGCCGATGCCGAGGATGTGGTGCAGGACACGATGCTCAAGGTCTGGACCCATCGCGGACGTTGGCAGCATGGGCGTGCCAAGTTCTCGACCTGGCTCTATCGCGTGGTCAGCAACCGCTGCATCGACCTACGGCGCAAGCCGCGGACCGAGAATGTCGATGTCGTTCCGGAGGTCGCGGACGGCAAGCCCGACGCGGCGAGCGTGATCGAACGAGCCGAGATGAGCGATCTGCTGGAGGCTGCGATGCGTCGGCTTCCGGAGCAGCAGCGCGTCGCGGTGATCCTGTCGTATCACGAGAACATGAGCAATGGTGAGATCGCCGAGGTGATGGACACCACGGTGTCTGCGGTGGAGTCGCTGCTGAAGCGGGGTCGCCAGCAATTGCGTGACATGCTGCGGCGGCACGAGCGCGACATCTGCGGCGCTTTCACCGATTGCTAACCATAGAGTCCTGGCCAGAAAGAATTCCCGCCTGAAACACGCAGGCGCTTCCGTTTGATCGATCAGACGGGGCTGATCCGCACCGTCAGTCCTTCCACGATCCGGCCCGTTCTGCCGATCACTCAGGAGTCTTCACCGTGCCCGCCATTTCAACCAACATCGCCGCCAATTCGGCCGTCCGCTATCTGAACATCAACTCCAATCAGGAGACGAGCTCGCTCTCCAAGCTGTCGAGCGGATCGCGTATCACCTCGGCCTCCGACGACGCGGCCGGTCTCGCCATCTCGACGCGCATTTCCTCGGACATCACCACGCTGCAGCAGGCGGCCACCAACGCCGCGCAGGCTACCTCGATCCTGCAGACCGCCGACGGCGGCGCCTCCAACATCAGCGACATTCTGGCCCGCATGAAGTCGCTGGCCTCGGAGTCGGCCTCGGGCACGACGGTCGGCACCAGCCGCACCTACATCCAGTCGGAATTCTCGCAGCTGATCAGCGAAATCTCGTCGATCGCGACGGGAACGCGCTATAGCGGCCAGAGCCTGCTCGACGGCACCAGCACCTTCTCAGCCGGCGTCTCGGTGCTGGTCGGTTCGTCCGCCACCGACACCATCGACATCAAGCTGTCGGATCTCACGGCGAGCACGCTTGGCGTCTCCTCGCTCGACGTCAGCACCCAGAGCGGTGCGACTGCGGCGCTCACGACGCTCGACACTGCGATCGACACCGTGTCGAAGGCCCGCGCGGATATCGGTGCGCAGGAGTCGCGCTTCAACTTCTCGGCCGATTCAATTTCGACGCAGACGCAGAACCTGCAATCCGCCAACTCCGCGATCAAGGACGTGGACATCGCCTCGGAGCAGGCGAAGCTGTCCTCGGCTCAGGTGAAGACCCAGGCTGCGGTGTCGGCCGAAGCCGCGGCAAACCAGATCCCGCAGTACCTCCTGAAGCTGCTCGGCTAAGTCATGTTCTGCCGGGCCGGCGCGACGCCGGCCCGGCCTCTCCCTCGGAGGATGTCGACGAATGACGGTGAGCAGCGCGACCTCAAGCACGAGCAGCACGACGTCGTCGTCTTCCTCCTCGTCGACGACGAGTTCGAGCAGTTCGCTCACAACGTCGGGAACGAGCACCACGAGCACGATCGACTGGACTGCTCTGATCCAATCCGCCGTCGACGCCAAGCTCACCCAGGCGACGCAGATCTCGACCAAGATCACGTCGAACGAGGCGAAGATCACGGCCTATCAGACGCTGCAGACCGCGTTGAAGACGTTGTCTTCAGGCTTGTCGTCGCTGGCTACCTCGATGGTGAACTCGCTCGCGACCAACGTCTTCGCGACCCGGGCGGCCACGATCAGTGCGACGGGGGACGTCAGCGCGTCGTCGGCCCTCTCGATGTCGGTAAACAATGGTGCGGCGACCGGCAGCCACACCCTGACTATCAGCCAGATCGCCACCGCGCACAAGGTTGCCGGAACGACCCAATCCAGCCAGACCACGGCGCTCGGCTATTCCGGAACGTTCTCGCTTGGCCTGTCGGGCGGCACCACCGCCGACATCACGGTCACGAGCGACATGTCGCTGCAGGACGTCGTCGACGCGGTCAATGCCCAGACCTCAACGACGAATGTCGAGGCGTCCATCGTTCAGGTCTCGAGCGGGTCATACGAGCTGGTGCTGACCGGCACGGAGGATGCCGCCGACATTACTTATTCCAGCTCGTCCGGCGATGACATCCTCAACAAGCTCGGGGTGACTGACAGCTCCGGCGCTTTCGCCACCGTGCTGCAGACCGCGCAGGCGGCGGAGTTCACGCTCGACGGAATCAGCCTGACCCGCAACACTAACGACATCACCGACGTTCTCAGCGGCGTCACCTTCGATCTTCTGCAGGCGACACCGTCCGGAACGACACTCAACATCAGCATCGGCACAGATACCAGCCAGATTTCGTCGGCGCTGCAAACATTCGTCACCAACTATAATGCTTTCCGTGATGCGGTGATCGCGCAGCAGACGACGAATTCGGATGGCACCGCGGCCTCGAGCGCGGTGCTGTTCGGCGACGGCACCATGCGCGACATCATGAACACGCTCCAGGATGTGCTGGGAACCTCGGTCGGCGGTCTGACGATGGCGGATCTCGGCCTGTCCTTCAACGAGAAGAATGAGCTTGAGCTCGACACGGGCACCTTGTCGACGATCCTCAGCACCAATCTGAGCGGTGTCACCACATTGCTGTCGGCCCAGACCAAGACGTCGTCCAGCCAGCTCAGCGTCGTGAATACCGGAACGTCGCCGCAATCCTTCACGCTGGATCTCACGGTGGATTCGTCGGGCAATCTCACGGCGGCCTCGGTCGGCGGCGACAGCTCCCTGTTCACCGTCAGCGGCAACACGATCGTCGGCAATTCCGGGACGGCCTATGCGGGCATGGCCTTCACCTATACCGGCTCGACCTCGCAGTCGATCACGGTGACCTCCACCCAGGGGCTGGCGACGCAGATCTACCAGTTTGCCAAGACAGCCTCGTCGACCACCGGATCGCTGCAGACGCTGATCGACAATCTCACGTCGCGCGACGAGACGCTGCAGGCGAAGGTCGATGACATCAAGAGCGCGGCTGCGACGTATCAGACCCAGCTCACGGCGCAATACGCCAAGTACCAGGCGGCCATCGAGAGCGCCAACAACACGCTGACCTATCTGAAAGCCCTTCTCAACGCGAGTTCGAGTAACTGATGACCCAGAATCCGATGGCACATTTGGCCACTCAGGCCTATCGCGGCGCGGCCGTCACGGTTCCCCCGGTGCGCGCGGTCATCATGCTTCTCAACGGGACGGTGACGTACCTCCAGAAGTGTCTTCAGGCCCAGGAGGCACGGCGTTTCGAGGAGGGGCATGCACATCTGACCCGCGCCACCGCGATCCTGCGCGGGCTGAGCCTGCATCTGGACCCGACCCGCGGCGGCGCCGTCGCAGAACGCCTGTTCGAGACCTACAATGCGCTGATTGTGGCCGCCCTGCGCGCCTACGGCCGGCCGGGGATGCGCGAGAACTTCCTGCGCATCATGGCGGGGGTGACGGAGCTACGCGAGTCCTGGGAGGCGGTCGACATGAGGGCGCGGACAGGATCGCGGGCGGGTGATTCGCCGAAACGAGGGTGAGCTGAGGCGAATCAGCTGCGCTGCACCGCGGGACACATTGCGAAACCGAGGGAAACAGGAGCTGTCCGGCTCGGATTGGCGGTATCGAAAGCAGCATGTGCTGCATAGGACCCCCGGGAAATACGGAAATCCAGCTGCATCGCGCAGCTGCATTGTCGCGGTCCGGCAATATCAATTTCGTCCAGCTACAGAATGGTTTATGACGATCCCAGACACGCTGGATCGGGCGGACGATGGACGTCAGGGAATTCGAGGATCTGATCGACCGCCTGGGAGAGGACATCTCCCAATGGCCTGATGTGCAGCGCCGCGCCGCGGCCGATCTGCTTGCTGCATCGCCTGATGCTGCCCGGCTGCTGTCGGAAGCGCGCCTGATCCGCCAAGCCCTGTCGTCAGCCCCGGTCCGCGCGCCCTCTGGTCTCGCTGATCGTATCGTTGCAACTGCCGGCCGCTTGGCGGCGGAAGAGGCGACCGCGTCGCCTGCGGATGTCCATCAGCCGGGTTGAGCCGCGCCGGCCCGCAAGCTCGGATCGAGCGCTGAGTGGCCGGCCGGCGTTTGCGCCCCGGTGCAATCGTCCCACATCATAGATCCAGCTTTCCATCGGATCATGCGGAAGACGTGCGCCGCTGCCGGCGCAGGCGTTCGCCGTCGCGGTTGTTCGGCGGTGCCTGAGACCTGTCTGCGAACATGATCGCATGCTGTGTCCGCTGTCGAACACGAGCAGCGACCCGACCGTCCCTCTCGCCGGCCGATCAGGTCCTGTCAGCCGCGCCGCTGCGCCCGGCGTTTTTTGCCGCCCTTGCACAACTGAGCGGCGGCAAATTCTGCCGTGAGATCAAATAATTCCCTCTCATTTTGCGCGCCTGAATTTGGCGCGACGGCCGTTTGATCAGCAGACGCCCCGACGACGTTCGGGCGTGAGCTGTGTCCCACCGCGCCGATCGGTGAGAGCCGGAGTTCTATCATGACCGTTTCTGCGGCGAGTTCGTCTGCAACGACCACCTCATCGACCTCATCAACGAGCGACTCGTCTCGGACGACGTTGAGCTCCAGCGACTTCCTTCAGCTGCTCGTGAGCGAGCTGCAGAACCAGGATCCGCTGAATGCAACGAGCGTGACCGACTTCGTCAACCAGATGACGTCTTATGCCAACTAYACGTCACAGCAGTCGCTCAACACCAGCATGAACTCCCTCGCCAGCTCGTTCTCGAGCCTGGTGACGCTGAACTCCGTCAACTACATCGGTCACACCGTCGAGGCAAAAACGGACACCGCCGTTCTCTCCAACGGCTCCGCCACCTTCGGCTACTCGCTGTCCTCGGCCGCATCGAACGTCTCGATCTCGATCAAGGACTCCTCAGGAAACACGGTGTGGACCGGGACGGGGACCGGAAACAAAGGGGCGAACTCGATCACCTGGGAYGGCACCGATTCTCAAGGCAACCAGCTGAGCGACGGCGGCCAATACACGATCTCCGTCACCGCAACCGACTCSGCGGGCAATTCKGTCCTCAACTACACGACGATCACCGGCACGGTGACCGGCATCGATACCTCGACCAGCACGCCGTCGCTCACCGTCGGTGGCGTTCCGGTCAGTGCGAGCAACATCATCGGCGTCACCTCCTGACGTGTCATTCGGAGTAAAATCATGAGTCTCTCTGGAGCCCTGTCCTCGGCCATCTCGGCGCTGAACGCGCAGAGCTCGTCGCTAGCCATGATCAGCGACAACATCTCCAACGCCGACACGACCGGCTACAAGACGACGTCTGGCCTGTTCGAGCAGCTTGTGACCGCCTCGAGCAACTCGAAGGCCTATTCCTCCGGCGGCGTGTCTGTCTCCAGCCGAACAAACATCACTCAGCAGGGACTCCTGGCTACCACCACGAACGCGACCGACGTCGCAATTCAGGGCTCCGGCTTCTTCGTCGCAACTGACTCCACCTCGGCCGGCGGCGAGACCTTCTATACACGCAATGGCGCCTTCACCACCGACAATGCCGGCTATCTCGAGAACAACGGCTATTATCTCGAAGGCTGGCGGACCGATGCGAGCGGCAATGTCGTCGGCAGCGGCCTGGAGCCGGTCAACACCAAGGTGGCGTTGACCAATGGCGGAGCGACCACCAAGACCTCGCTCGCAGCCAACCTGCCGGCCGATGCAGCCAGCGGCGACACGTTCAGCAGCTCGATGACCGTGTACGACTCGCTGGGGCAATCGCATACGCTCAACGTCACCTGGACCAAGGGGACAACGGCGAATGAATGGACCGCCAGCTTCGCGCCAGCCACKGCATCCGACGGCACGGTCACCAGCGGCACCTATACGATCAATTTCAATTCCGACGGTTCGCTCAGCACCGTCTCCTCGACCAATCTCGGCATCACCTGGAACAACGGCGCTGCGGCGAGCTCGATCGCGCTCAGCTTCGGGACCACCGGGGGCGGTACCGACGGTCTGACCCAGCTGGCGTCCGGAAGCACAACACCCAGCGTGTCCAACTTCAGCGCCAATTCCGACGGCATATCCTTCGGTACGCTGAGCAGCATTTCGGTCGGCAAGAACGGCCTCGTCGAGGCGACCTATTCCAACGGCCAAACCGTTCCGATCTAYAAGATCGCGGTGGCGACTTTCGCTGATCCGAACGGTCTCGTTGCGCATTCGARCGGCATGTACACCGCTACTGCGACGTCKGGAAATGCGACCTTGCAGGCGTCGGGCGAGAACGGGGCGGGAACCATCTATGGCAGCGAGCTTGAATCCAGCACGACGGACACCACCGGTCAGTTCAGCAACATGATCTCGGCTCAGCAGGCCTATTCGGCTGCCTCGCAGGTGATTTCGGCCGTCAACAAGATGTACGACACCCTGATCTCGTCGATGAGGTGAGCATGGCCGACGTGAAGAGGGAGCGGCTCGGCGAGGGCGAGGCGCTGTTGAAGAAGCTGCGGCGGCTGAAGCTGCGCGCGGCTGCTGCTGGCAAGGATGACCGCGCGCAGCTTCTGGCGYTGATGGACGATATCGAGGCGATCCGACGCAAGCTGTTGCGCGAATGCGCGCAGCTCGAGGAAGAGTTTCGGATCGCCGCGGTCCGCGTCACCGCCCTGAACACCTACGCGCGCGTCGCCCAGGCGGGCCGACGTCCGCCGCGTGAGCATTGAGATTGGAGCGACAGCATGAGACAGAAGGTTGAGGTTCCTCAAACGGCYGCAAGCGAGGACGAGGTCCGGGCCTTGATTGCGCTGATCGACGAATTGATCGCGGTCGTTGCGGAGGAGAATGTCGAGCTCGCCAAGGGGCTGCCCGCGTCGCGATCGAAGCAGCTCGACGACAAGAACAGGCTGGCCGGCATCTTCGAGCAACGGGTGGCCGAGTGCGCCGCGCGGACCGCTGCGCTCGACGTAAAGGACCGCGTGCTGCGCGAGCAGCTCCTGGAGCATATTCTCAACCTGCGCTTTGCGATGGATGAGAACCTCGTTCGGCTGCGCGCGGCCATCGAGGCGAGCAACAGGCGCATCGAGGCCGTGATGCAGGCGATCCGCGAGCAGATCGCGAACGTGTCGCCCTATGGCGCGAGTGGACGGCGCACGGTGCGGGCGACGTCCTGCGGAACCAACGTCAGAGCTTGAAGCAATTCGAGGGGAGTRGGGACGATGTCGCTCGATATAGCCCGTCTTGTCGCCTTCAGCGGCATCTCCGCCACGGAGCTGCAGATCAGTGTGGCGTCGTCGAATATCTCGAATGCCGACACCAAAGGCTACACGGAAAAGTYGGCGAATCAGGTCGCGACCGTTACAGGCGGCGTCGGAACCGGCGTTTCGATTACCGGCATATCGAGCAACGTCGACAAGCTGCTGCTGAAATCGCTGATCGGCGCCAATTCGGAGCTCGGTGCCGCCGACACGACCAACAGCTATCTGGAGCAGCTGCAGCAGCTGTTCGGCAGCGCGTCGACATCTGGGACCTCGACGACCGGAACGTCGCTGGCGAACGCGCTGGCATCGCTGGAATCGGCGTTGTCGTCGCTGGCAAGTTCGCCGAGCAGCGTGTCGCTGCAATCGGCCGCGGTCAGTGCGCTCGATGACTTTGCGAGTCAGCTGCGCAGCACGTCGAGCGGCGTGCAGAGTCTGCGTGCGAATTCCGACAAGGACATCGCCTCCTCSGTCAAAAGCGTGAACGATGATCTGCAGCAGATTGCGGATCTGAATGTCCAGATCCGCAAGATGGCGGCGGCCGGGCAGTCGACGGCAGATCTCGAGGACCAGCGCAACTCCGCGCTGCAGGACCTTTCGTCCTATATGAACGTCAGCTACTATACCGCCTCGAACGGCGACCTTCAGGTCTATACGTCGTCGGGGCGTGCTCTCGTCGACAGCTCGGCGCACACGCTGAGCTATACCGCGTCCGCGAATGTCTCGGCGTCGTCGAGCTATTCGTCCGGCGGCTTCAGCGGCATCATGGTCGACGGCGTGGATGTCACGTCGCAGATCACGTCCGGCAAGATCGGCGCATTGATCACGTTGCGCGACCTAACCCTGCCGGCGACGCAGACGCAGCTTGATCAGCTKGCCWCSSAGCTGAAATCGKCGCTGAAYGCGATCACCAAYGGCGCRTCGGCSGTTCCRCCKCCGACCRSYCTGACCGGSTCGGCSAGCGTSAGCAGTRCRACSGCSCTGKCGGCGTCCGGAACGGTGCGGATCGCGGTAGCCGATCAGAGCGGCAATCTCGTCTCGTACAAGGACCTCGATCTGTCGTCCTACGCCACGGTCGGCGATCTGGTGACGGCACTCAACGGCATTTCCGGTGTGTCCGCCTCGCTCGATTCGAGCGGACACCTGTCGATCAGCGCGACATCGTCGTCCAACGGCATCGCGATCAACGACATGACGAGTTCGGTCGGCGGGGGCGGTTTTTCCGAGTATTTCGGGATGAATGACCTCGTCACCGGCACAGGCGCCGCCAATTTCGCCGTCRACAGCAGTATTCTCAGCGGTGCCGCCGGACTGCCGACTGGAACCCTCGACAATTCGGCCACATTGACCACCGGCAGCCAGGTGCTGACGTCCGGCTCGGCCACGATCATCAACCAGCTCTATGACAAGCTGACCGGCTCGACGAGCTTCTCGTCTGCGGGAGGCCTGAGCGCGACCACCGGCTCGTTCGCCGATTATGCCGCAGCGATCGTCGCCAATGTGGCAAGCAAGGCAACCCAGGCGTCGAGTAACTATACTGCCAAATCGACCGCCCAAGCCAGCTATGCGAGCTCGCTGTCGTCGCAGTCGGGCGTGAATATCGACGAGGAGACCGCGCGCGTGAGTTCGCTGCAGAACAAATACGCGGCGGCGTCGCAGCTGATCTCCGTGGTCAACAGCATGTTCTCGTCGCTGCTCACTGCCGTGCAATCGACTTGATCCGGAGCGTGTAACATGACGATGCGGGTCGCGACCTTCGCAAACTCCGACCAGATGATTTCGAGCGCGCTGCGCACGCAGGCCACCATGGCCGATATGCAGGTGCAAGAGGCCTCCGGGCTCAAGACGGAGTACCTGGCCGGGTATGGCGCCGATACGCAGCATGTGGTGAATCTGCAGGTGTCGGTCACGCGCGCGCAGTCCTATATCGATGCGGCGACCTTGGCCGATAGCAAAGTGCAGGTGATGTATTCCGCCGTCGGGCAGGTGTCCGATATTGTCAGCCAGCTGCGGTCGGCCCTGAGCGCCGCCAGCTCCGGCAGCAGCACCGGAACCACGTCGGCGATCAGCTCGGCGCAGCAATTGCTGCAGCAGATGGCCGGCATTCTGAACACCCAATATGACGGACAATATCTGTTCGGTGGCGCACGGACGTCGACAGCCGCTGTCGATACCTCGACGTTCGCCTCCGGAGCGGGATCGCTGGCGACACCGGATACCAGCTATTATAAAGGTGACGACGAGCTTGCGTCTGCTCGGGTGTCCGGAGGCGCGGCCGTGACCTATGGTGTCACGGCCGACAATTCGGCCTTCGAGGAGGTGATGCGGGTGCTCAAATTCGTCGCCAACAGCTCGACCCTGTCGTCCACGGATATCAGCTCGGCGCTGACGCTGGCGGACCAGGCSGTSGACGACGTCGCAACCGTGCAGGCCAAGCTGTCCGATGCCGCCTCTCGGATCGAGAGCGCGAAATCGGAGCAGACCGATTTCAAGAGCTATGCCGAGAGCCTCGCGACGGACCTGACCAGCGTCGATGTGGCTGCGGTGACGGCGCAGCTGTCCACCTATCAGGCCCAGCTCACGGCGTCCTATACCGCCATCTCYAAGATCCAGAGCCTGAACYTGGCAAGCTACCTGCGTTGATCCGGGGAGGTCATGGCGATCCCTGACTGTCCCTTACTCGACCCAGGCAGCACATATATCTGGAACCTGAGCGCCGCCGATTGAAACCATGACGGCTCCCGGAGGTTTGTTGACGGGCAACCCGTCGGTGGACCTCGCATGGACCAAGCAACTCAGCCTCGAACCGCCGGCCATGGCTTGCGGTCGGTCGCAGA
>BFBZ01000015.1_pt1 | contig 44785 bp, 47 predicted proteins | sample 1888401 | NCBI WGS metagenome assembly BFBZ01 (sample SAMD00112614, study PRJDB3348) | symbiont metagenome | host: Chara braunii | reverse complement strand
CGGGTTCTCAACGGCATCTTCTATGTGCTGCGGACAGGCTCGCCCTGGCGAGATCTTCCGGAACGCTATGGCCCTTACACGACGGTCTATAACCGCTTTAACCGCTGGGCCAAGGCAGGTGTTTGGGTCCAAATTTTCGAGGTGTTGGCAGCGCGCTCGCCGCAGTCGATGGCGCTGATCGACAGTTCTATCGTCCGCGCCCATCAGCACGCCGCTGGGGGTAAAAAGGGGGCGAGGATCACGCCATTGGCCGTTCTCGTGGAGGACTGAGCACCAAGATCAATGCGGTCGTCGACGAGAACGGACTGCCGGTCCGGCTGATGCTAACCCCGGGGCAGGCCCACGATCTGCGTGCCGCGCCATTTCTGCTCCAAGGGCTCAAATGCCGTGATGTTGTGGCCGACCGTGGTTACGACGCCGATGCCCTCTGAACCTCCTCCGAATTGATGGACACCTGTAGTAGGCTCAAGGAGCCAGGAGGTGTTGGATGGAAGGACGTCAACGTCGGTCGTTTACGGACGACTATAAGCGGCAAGCGGTTGATCTGGTGGCATCGAGTGGTCGCTCGGTCGGATCGGTGGCCAAGGAACTCGGCCTGCGCGATTCGGTATTGCGGCGCTGGGTGGAGCAGCGTGGGGCGGCCCGGCTGGAGCCGACGGCGGCGGCGCGGCGCCCCACAACGCAGGCGACGCTGCCGTCGGCGGACCACGCGGCGGAGATCGCTCGTCTGCAGCGAGAGAACGAGCGGCTGCGCATGGAGCGCGACATTTTAAAAAAGTCGATTGCGATCTTTGCTGGAGCTCCGAAATGAGATTCCGCTTCATCGAAGATCGCCGTGCCGACTATCCGGTGAGGGTCCTGTGCGACGTGCTCGGGGTTTCGCCGGCCGGCTATTATGCCTGGCGCAGGCGCCCGGAGAGCCGGCGAACAGCCGCCAATCGCGATCTCGTCGGCGACATCCAACAGGTCCATCGCGAAGCCCACGGACGCTATGGCAGCCCGCGCATCCACGCCGAGTTGAGGGCTCAGGGCCGTGGAGCGAGCCGCGGCCGCATCGAGCGATTGATGCGCCGTCACGGGATCAGGGCCATCATGGCCCGGCCACGCCGGGTGCGCACCACCGATAGCCGCCACGACTTCCCGATTGCTCCGAACCTGCTCGAGCGGAACTTCACAGCTACTGCGCCGAACCGGATCTGGCTCGCCGACATCACCTATGTCGAGACCGATCAGGGCTGGCTCTATCTGGCCACGGTCCTGGACCTCTACAGCCGAAAGATCGTCGGCTGGGCCATGTGCGATCACTTGCGTGCCGACCTGCCGTTGGCAGCCTTGCGGATGGCCATCTCGGCGCAGCGGCCGGACGCAGGCCTGATCCACCATTCCGATCGCGGTGTCCAATATGCCTCGGCGGAGTATCGCAAAGTAGTCCAGTCCGCCGGATTCCAGGCATCCATGAGCCGCAAGGGCGACTGCTACGACAATGCCCCGATGGAGAGCTTCTTCCACACGCTCAAAACCGAACTCGTCCATCACCGGAAATATGCAACACGGGCAGAAGCCACACGTGACATCTTTGCTTACATCGAAGGCTTCTACAATCGAACTCGGCGCCATTCCGCCATCGGCTATATCAGCCCGATCGCGATGGAGCTAAAAGCAGCTTAACCCTGTCCATTTTTTCGGGGGAAGATCACTCCTGCACATGATCAGAGCCCGCGGAGCTAGGGCTCATATTCCTTCCACCAGCCAGCGAGTGGTCCAACGCTCCGTCAGCCGCCGCATCTACCGCAAGCGCAATCTTGTTGAGCGCTTCTTCTGCAAGCTCAAGCATTTCAGGCGCATCGCGACCCGCTTCGACAAGCTCGCTCGCAACTTTCTCGCGGCAGTCGCACTCGGCTCAACCCGCCTCTGGACCAGGGTTTATGAGTCCACGCCCTAGTGCTAGGAACTCACAGCCCGAACACCGCTTGACAGCCGCCGAAATCGGCGATCCGGCCGCGCCCAAAACGCCGGCCCGGCGCTTCCTCAGCGACGAATAGAAACTCGCGATCGCCAGGGAGACTGAGCTGCCCGGCGCCAAGGTCTCTGCCGTCGCGCGCAAGCATGGGATCGTCACCGGGCTGCTGTTCCGCTGGCGCGCGCAGTTCGGCATTGCGCAAAAGAAGCGCTCCAAGCTCGCCCGCGTCCTGCTGCCCGACGACATGCCCGCCACGCGCGCCTTGCGCGATCTCGTGCATCCACCGGAGGGCATGATGGCCGTMGMCCTCCATGATRGACGGCGTGTCTTCGCTCCCGTCGGCAGCGATCCGGATGCCGTGCGAGCGCAGATCGAGAGCAAAGAGGCCGCACAATGATGTTCSTTCCTGCAGGCGTGAAGGTGCACCTGGCGCTCGGCTACACCGACATGCGCAAGGGCATGGACGGSCTTGCRATGCTGGTCCAGGAWACGCTSAAGAARGATCCGTTCTCCGGYCATCTGTTTGCCTTCCGCGGCAAGAAGGCATCGATCTTGAAGGTTCTGTTCTGGGACGGAAACGGGCTTTGTCTGTTCACGAAACGCATCGACCAGGGCGGCTTCGTGTGGCCAGTGATGGCGGGCTATGATGGATCGATCACACTGACGCCGGCGCAGCTCGCGATGCTGATTGAAGGCATCGACTGGCGTGCGCYAGAACGCGTATGGAAGCCKGCGATTGCAGGATRAYCTGCAAAATGTAGTRCTGMACTGAGTTGCGATTCTTCTACGAATGAGCGTGTTCGAGTACCATCGGACATGCAGCTCGATCTCACCAATCTCCCTTCCGATCCTGCGCTTCTGCAGCGCCTTGTGCGCGACATTGCCGCTGCGATCGACCATCGCGATACCGAGATCGAGCGGCTCAAATCCATCATCAAACAGCTGCAGCGAATGCAGTTCGGCCGCAACTCCGACGCATCGATCCCGACCAGCTTGCACTCGGTCTGGAGGATCTCGACAGCGACATTCGCCGCGTCGAAGAAGCGCAACCGAAGGTCACACCGGAAGCCACCTCTTCGCCGCGACGCCGTCCGCTCCCCGATCATCTGCCACGCAAAGACGTTCTGCTCGCGGGTCTGCAGCTGCTGTGGCGGCGCTCTCCATCTGATTGGTGAGAGCGTCAGCGATATGCTCGATTGGGGCCCGGCGCAGCTTCGCGTCCTGCGTACGACTCGTCCAAAATACGCCTTCCGCGCCTGCAACAAGGTGGTGCAAGCCGGCGCGCCAGAGCGATCGATCGCTGGCGGTCTGGCGGCGCCGGCGCTGCTCGCGCACGTGTTGATCAGCAAATACTGCGATCACCTTCCGCTCTATCGGCAGTCGCAGATTCTTCGACCGTCATGGCGTCGATCTCTGCCGCTCGACGCTCGCGGGCTGGGTTGGCGGCGCATGCTGGTGGCTCGCGGCCTTGCACGAACGCCTGTGCAAGAACGTGTTCGCCTCCCAACCATCTCTTTGCCGATGACACGCCGATCCCGGTACTCGATCCTGGCCGCGGACGAACCAAGACGGGACGGCTTTGGGTGTACGCGCGCGAGTAACGGCCGTGGAGCGGACCCGAACCTCCGGCCGCCATCTACCTGTTCGCACCCGACCGCAAGGCCGAGCGACCGGTCGCACATCTTGCCGCCTTCAAGGGCATCCTGCATGTGGACAGATATGCCGGCTTCGAGCAATTGGCCGACAAAGAGGGCATCACGCTCGCAGCTTGTTGGAGCCACTCGCGACGCAAGTTCTACGATGTGGCCGAAGCCACGGCGTCTCCCGTGGCAACAGAAGCCCTGCGCCAGATCGGCGAGCTCTAGGCCATCGAGGCGCGCATCCGCGGCCATTCGCCTGCCTACCGGCTTGCCGCACGCAGGACCTTCTCCTAGCCCGATCGTCGACGCGCTGAACGTCTGGCTCAATGCCCAGCTCCGCCTGGTCTCCCGCCGCAGCACGCTCGCTGAAGCGCTCCGCTATGCGCTCTCGCGCTGGCACGGACTGACACGCTTCCTGAACTACGGCCGCGTCGAGCTCGACACAAATCCTGTTGGCGCGCGATCCCTCCGGTCGCGCTCGGCCGCAAGAACTACCTGTTCGCCGGCAGCGATGGTAGCGGACGTCGCTGGGCGGTCATCAGCTTGCTGATCACGACCTGCAAGCTGAATGACGTCGAGCCCTACGGCCATCCGCGGGACGTTCTGCAGTGGATGATCGATGGACATCCCGCTAACCGCCTCGATGAGTTGCTCTCGTCAAGCAGGAAGCTGGCTGATCATGTCAAGACCTGATGCATATACGCGGCCGGACGCTTACCTCTAAGCGGTCAAATACTCTGCGTTTTGGCCACGCTCGTCTTCGTGAAAGCGTCCGGACCTTGCACGTCTTTTCGGTAGTACATTTCGCTCCCATTTCGGTTTCTCTACTGCTGCGGAGAATCTCCGGTGCGACCCAAACATTACGAGAACAAAGCGGCCGCGAGTGGCGGTCGCTGCACATCGAAGCACAACTTCGAAACGATCTCGGGATCCGCAAAATACTGCCAACGGCACTGTCTCTGACTGAGAACACATTCCGGCGTTGGCTGAAGCGGCTGGCCGAAGAGGCTGTGCTCAAGCTTGAGAAACAAGAGGGGGATTGCGCAGTAAGCGCCCCCCCCCCCCGGAAGAGCGAGAAAAGGCGCGCCGAAAGCAGAATCAGCGCAGGTTCACGGTCAGCTCGGAGGTGCGCAATCGAGCCTCGCAGGCGTTCTGGGCGATGCCTGTCGAGGCCCCCAACTGGAGCGGAATGGGTCTCTGCACCTATGCCGCCGCGATGCAGCTGTCGCGCACTCGCAGCGCAAATGGGGCGATCGACTGGACGCCAAGAAGGACATTATCCGACAAAACGCGACGCTGTTTCAAGGACAATCGGCGAACAGGGCAATGTTCGCATGAATGCCGCGCAATGGCTGGCATGGAAGACGGGCGGTAAGTAAAAACTGGTGCTTTAAACTTGCATTTTGCTGGCGAAATGGGCTTTTCCGGTGTGTCATTGAGGTTGTACTCTTTGTTTTGGTTTTGCGCTCATTTCTACGGAGACTATGCGTGAATGATGCCCGATCGAGCCCGATGCTCGATGAACAGGCACTCGCTTTCGGTGCGGTGCTTGTTGAAGAATTCAATCCCGAAGAAGCTGAACTCTATCCCGAATTGGTCGCCTCCTACCGGAGGCGCGGGAAACCGAAATACGACCATCCCCTTGGCAGCGGATTAGGCGAGATCGTTCAGGCTATTTCGCCCTATTTTTTTGAGATCGGCGAGGCCGTTATAGCGGGATTGTGGACCGTTGCTCAGGGCACGGCTGAAAAATCCATTGAAGACTCGCTTGCACCGGGGATCACGGCCTGGATCAAGAGGAAATTTGGGAAGCCCGTGCCGCTCGCACTGTCCGATGGGCAGATCGCTTCGATCATGAAAGCGGTTGAGACAAAGGTGGAGCGAATGCGGGCGTCCAAGAAGACCAAGCAGCAGGTCCTGGACCGTGTGCAAAAAGCACTCGCAGAAGGTCAACCGGACGAGCGTGATGGCAAATGACAGCGACAGCGATGGAAGTACAACGATCGACTGGGCTGCTCTCCCTAGTGGCTTCCGCGAACGCTTTTTGATCCTGCTGCTGACGGGTGTTCTGTTTACAGCTTATCTCGCCTCGACGGTCTGGGTCGATGCCGCGCAACATTGGAGGGATCCGGGCCGACCCGTCATTTTCACGGGCGATGTTACGAGCCTGCAATTTGTTTTCATCGGCGTTCTCGTCTTTGTTGCGACCACACTCGTCGTTTATCTGCTGCACCCGGTCATCGCGCGGCGCGTCTTTGGCAAAGGGCACCCGCTCGAGCCAGGCACGGCGCTCGGCCGGCTGGCGTCGGATCTCGCACTCCAGATGAAACTGAGCCGGGTGGCGTTCTCGGTCACGAGCGACTTGAGAGACCAGACCGCCATCGCCTTCGGATTTCCTGGACGACGACAGGTCAGCTTCGGCGGCGGTATGCGCCTGGTGGTCAGCAAGGCTCCAACCCTGGCTCGCACGGTGATAGCTCATGAGTTCGGTCATTTGCGGCACAGCGATGTGGATCTCGGCCTTCTTACAAGGGGTGTAGCGTGGGCGACAGCATGCCTGGCGGGTGTGACGCTCGTGATCCAGGTCGTGGGCCTCACCTCGTTCTTGAGCGCCCCGCAAAACGCAAAAGCGGTCGCCAATCTCTGGACCAACTTCTGGCATGGGCGCATACCGATCATGCAAGCGTTGGAATTTGCGCATCAGTGGGAGCTCCTCTACGGAGCGCCGTTCGTATTTGTGCTTGGCAACCCTACCTTCTTTTTTCTTGTCTTGTACCTTGAGTATGCTGCGGCACTTCGGAGCCGGGAGCATTACGCCGATCTCTTCGCGCGGTCTGTTGTCGGAGCGGACACGCTAAACACCCTTTTTAGCGTTCGACGCAGGAATTCGACGGTCATTCCGAATATCTTCCGCACGCATCCAACGATCGTAGACCGATACCGGGTCGTTACGCGACCCGACCTTGTCCTACGCCCGACGATCCTTCAGGCACTCGCCTCGGGGTATCTGGCTGGACTCTTTATCGTGTACGCGACGACTTACATGACGGATATCCGGCCAGACCCCACCGGCACGCATTGGGGCACGTCTGGTCTGCCTCAATGTTGCGATACAAATTGGCTGGTGAACGCGCTTGTGGTCGGTTTGACATCGTTGCTGGTGTTTGTCTTGGTTGGCTCGCTCAATCTGCGTCTCGCCGCCTTTGCGCGCGTCGCAATTAAAGCGCGAACCTGGTTGTTCGTTGCAACAGTCCTTCTGGCGCTTCCATTCTCTACCGGCGTCGTCCTTGGGGAGTTTTTGAATCCGCTCACGCTCTGGCGCCTCTGGAGTGATTGGCCAAGCTTTGGCGGGGCGACGGGATTTCTCATTGCCAACCCCAAAGCTGTCCTTTGCCTCATCGTGGCCATAGGATTTGTCAATCAGCTTGTTTACACGGGCGCCTCGATGGCCGACCTTGCGAGCTTTCGCTGGCGTGTCCGCCGGTTCATTGCGCTGCCGCTATGGGTCCTGTTCGTCCACATCCTTTCAGTGGCCATTATCGCGCTCGCCCCTGCCATAAAGGGACCTGGCCTCAACTGGCTCGAGATCGCGATCCAGGATTATCAGCAGCGCGAAGCCAAACCCGACGAGATGTTTCGCGACGCGCAAGAGAAGGTGTTCAGGGGGGACCGGGTCTCCCCCGATTCCGCCGTCGAGCTCTACACATCGGCGCGGAAGACGTTCGAGCTCATCCAGGCGCGTTATCCCGATAGCAAGTCGGCTGCGGCCATTCACGGCGCAAATGGGAATCCCATCACCCTCACAATGGTCGAAGACCGGCTGCGGAATGCCGAGTGTACCACCCGGCCCGCGCTCGCTTGCCTGATGCAGCTGGCCCACGGAGAGGCCTTCGGTGAGCTGACAATGGGGCTGATGGCGGCAAACCCGCAGATCGGGCTTGCCGCAATCGGGAGCGTCATGATCGCGGATCAAGCGCTCGGAAACGCCGAAAGCGCGCAAACGACCGCGCAGGAGATTGTTACCCGGCTTGCACCCATTCCAGCTCGATCGGCCGTGTTCATGTCGTCGCCAGCCTACCTGATGCAGCTAGCGAACGCCTTGGCCATGGCGGGTCGCAAAGATGAAGGGATAGAGATTTATCAAAGGATCACGGGAGGCATGCTCCCCTCCAACGCCATGCTTCTCACACGAGTGCTGGCGGGCACCAAGGCGGACCTCGCCTCCCTGCAACAGGACATCGAAGGACTGCCCGCGGTTCCACAATTTGTCTTCCTGGTCGATTTGGCGCGGCGAGCTCTTGCGTTGGGCGCGGCGACGGAGGCGACAACTTTGATCGACAAGGCATTGTCGATCGCCCCCGCTGGCCCACAAGCTCTCTATCTCATCGATGTTGTGCTCGGCCGAGATGATGCATCTGCCATTTGGCAGCGGCTGAGTGCCGGTCTCGATTTGCATTCCCTGCAAGCGCCGTGGCTCCTCGTTGCCGTGCGCCATCAGGCGTTCTTCGGCGATGCGGCCGCCGCCCTAGATTTCGCGCGCGGTATTGCGGACGGGCGTGTGCGGGCCCGCGCCTTCTACGAAATCGCCGTTGCGCAAGCGCAAACCGGAAAGCCGAACGTGAAAGAGACGCTTGCGCAGGGGGATGCCAGCGCCGGCCAGGCGCTCTGGACCGACGCCGCCTTGGCGCTTATCGCGATTGAGGCTCATGCATGGGCCGGCGATGCAACAACGGCTATGGTTCTCACGCGCAAGACACAAAGTCAGGGATACCACGCCCTCGCGTTTGCAAGGATAGCTTGTGCCCTGTCGGGGTTGCGGCATCCGCTTCTGTTCTTCGCCAATCGACCGCCTCTCTGACCAGGGCCCGCGAGTCCGCGCGTACCAACATATGGCGGTAGTCGCTGTAGGGCCGGTCGTCGTAAGCAAGGATCATTGACGCCGAAGCTGTAGCTGCTGACCTGCCACCGAAGTTTCATCCAGTAGCATTTAGAGTCCTGTTGGGTTGTGCAGTGAGACCGAACTTTGGACCACCCATAACTAGAGTTTTGCGCCTGTTTCACGGTGGAGGGCTGGATGCGCCAGCGTGGTTTTGCAGCAAAATCGGCGGCTTGTTGCCGATCGCGCCATGGGGGCGTTCTTCGTTATAGTACTTGCACCAATTCTCTACCTTTTCCTGGGCGTCGGCAAGGCTAAGGAACCAGTGGGCGTTGAGACATTCCTCACGGAAGCGTCCGTTGAACGCCTCGATGAATGCGTTGTCGGTGGGCTTGCCGGGCCTGGAGAAGTCCAGCGTGACGCCGCGCTGGTAGGCCCAGACGTCGAGATCGCGCGACACGAACTCGGTGCCTTGATCGACACGGATCGTCGCCGGGAATCCCACTTCATTGCAGACTCCTTCCAGTATCTCCACGACATCGGTGCCGCGGAAAGTGAACCGCGGTGTCAGCGCTGGCGAGAATCGGGAGAAGATGTCGACGATCGTGAGCACCCGAAGCTTGCGTCCGGTTGCCAACTGATCGTGGACGAAGTCCATAGCCCAGGTCTCGTTCGATCGCGTTGCCGGCCTGCGATCGTCCCGCAGCTTGGCCTTGACCCGACGCTTCGGCGTCTTGTTGCGTAATTGCAGGCCCAATTCGCGATAGACCCGCCGCGTCTTGTTCTGCCCGTGGCGCCATCCTTCGCGACGAAGCACGACTTGAATGCGGCGATAACCGTAGCGGACGCGAACCTGACAGATCTCCCTGATCCGTTGTTCGAGGGCGGCCTGGTCGGAGCGACGGGATCTGTAGTGGTTGGTCGACCTGTCGAATTCGAGGGCGTCGCAGGCCCTGCGGATCGATACCTGCCACTCGCCACAGACCTCGTCGACGAGCTTGCGCTTCCGACCAGGCTTCACAGCTTTCGGCGGATCACGTCCTGCAGCATCTCCTTGTCGAGCGACAGATCAGCGACCAGCTTCCTCAGCTTGCCGTTCTCGTCCTCGAGCTGCTTCAGCCGCCGCATCTCGGTCGGCAGCAGCCCGTCATACTTCTTCTTCCAATTGAAATAAGTCGCCTGGCTGATCCCGGCCTTGCGGCAGATCTCGGCGACCGGCACGCCGTCATTGCCCTGCTTCAGAATGAACGCCTTCTGGGCGTCCGAAAACTTCGAGGCTTTCATCGTCTTCCGCTCCTCCCAGCCGAGGGGATTCGGCCGCGCAAGACTCTAGCCAAAAATGGTCCAGTTTTCCGGCCTCAGATCAGGGCACGTCAAGGACTGCGAGGCATTGTTCGGGGCGTCTGCTTCACGCAAAGGCGGTAGGTCAGATTTCTGATTGGATGAAAGAGACTTTCGACGTTTGCTCGTTGAAGCGATATGCAACATTGCAAGCAGAGGCCGCGCTACGTTCTCTCAATCGAAACGCCCCAAAGAGTTAGAAGATGTGTCAGTCGAGACGCTAGAGTGGGCTGGGAAAACATCTATCCTAACTTGAGGCCCAGCGCATATTCGACACCCGCATTCACCGCTGCTTTACCGTCGCCGGGGCGCGATTGTCCAAACGCCACGCCCGCTTGAACGGCATCGGCCCTATCCTTGGGTTCCCCATGCCCCGAGGGTTGAAATATCTGGTCGCCCTTTCTGAACTGGGTGATCGCCTGGATCAAAACCGGATAGTTTGGCTGCCGTTCTACCCGGTGTGCACCGTAGTATCCGCACACGAAGTCTGCGCACAACTCGTAACGTACTTGGAAGAAGGGATCCCCTGTGGTTGTGAATTTGTAGAGGAGACGATGCTTCCTCTGTAAGGCGTGTCCGCCTTCGTGAGCGCACAACGCTGTCAGTGCCGCTCCCAAATTCTTCGTTACCCTACGAGTTTCCATCAAAAGTTTCCGTCCGACCAAGATCGTCCCATCAGAGGGCAAATCCGGCCTAAACGGTTTGATTAGATCAACGGGTACAAAGGCCGCATTGGGTATGGTGGCCTCGGTGTAAAGACCAAAACCGACATTCAGGCCGAAGTAGTTGCTAATATCAGCCAACACCCAAACAAACGAGTTCCTATAATCGTCATCGAAATCGTCGCTCGTGTCTGCAAAGAGCGGCGTCACCGATCCGTAATCGATAGCTGATCCGGCCGCCCCGTCCGTTGCCTCGAAGTACGCGTCGCAGACCGAAGGATCAGACTGAGCCGCTACCCGTCCACAACTGCAACACAGGATGCCGCCGACCAAAAGGCTGAAATCGCGTCTGCTCAGCTCACTCATTTGACCTTCAGCTTGCAACTTTCACCTAGTTGCTCACATGCTTGCTTGATTTCTTGTTCTGCGGCTCTTCTCTCTTCCTCATTCGAACAGCCCATTTCGACGGAGGGCACAATGCTGGTCTCCCCACCTGGTGGAAGGATTGGCAGGATAGCCGGCGGCTTACCGGTATTCAACAAAATGAATGAGATAGAGGTGACCGTTTCTGGAGGGGCAGCAGAGGCTGAGACTATCCAATCAATTTTACCTAGGGCATGAATTGACCGAAATGCATATTGTCGCCCGTAATCATTGTCGACCGACAGAACTGGACAAATTTTGTTCAATGCGCTTTGAAGCACAGCTTTTGTCAGTGGGGGCGCATCGTTCAAGAAAGCGAGTGTCTTAGATAGAACTTCTGAGGCCAAGTTAGTTGGGTCGAGCGTCTTCTTCTGAAGATCGACAACGATACGGCTTTCGGCATCAGCCGCGTTAGAAGAAAGAAGATAGGGTGCGGCACAGCTCGACTCAACGCATAGAGCGCAAAGTATGCCCGTCGCTATGCAGGCGGCGAATACTCGCGGTTTAGTCATCTGTGGTGACTCCGGAGAAGTAACTCTCGTTCAATGTTCCTTCAGTGGTTAGTGCCGGATCTGTCGCCACGTTGTTGCTCAACATCTGAGCGGCAGCCTTCTCTGCATCCCACATGTTAGGCATCGTCACAAACCCCCCTACAAGTAGGTTGTTAGCCTCAGACCGGATGATCCCGCAGTCCCGCTTCTTCTCCGCCGGTAGTGATGGGCAACCCGCGTCAGCGAAGAATCCCCATCGGTAGCCAAGCCCCCCATCCGGTTTGCCCATGCCTTGCGCTGAGAAGTACTTGAACCCCGCCACTAACTCAGAGTATTCGCTTAGATCGGCCCCTGCCTTGTCGATGTATCCAAGGAAGACCACCCCATGGCCGGTCTTGGTTCGGTTAAAGTTGACGAATGTACCGGGAAAAAGGTTCTTGAACGCGATTCTCTTTCCCATGCCGAAATTTTCAAACGCGTGTGCAGCGCCAGTTGATGGGCTTCCATTTACCATCCAGATCTGGCCCCTCAAGTCGAGAGGACGCAGCCGCGCCCAAGTGACCTTGGGGACGTAATGGAATGGTGACACGTCTTTTGTTTCGCGCGCGTATAGATTTAGAGCTTCAACTAAGACTTCGAGCTGCGCGGCGACGCACATAGTTATGGGTGGGCCAGACGCCTTCAGATTACCGTCGTCTCCGAACGTCAGATCTTGAGTGAAAGCGGCGCTGCCGTAGCCTTTCGCAGCGCGGTTTTCTCCTAGCATCTTTACGGCTGCCAGAACGTACTTATTGAAGCCGCCGTCTGGGGATTCGGATCGAGCAGGAAAGGGAAAAATTGCAACTGCAACAACTAGACACGCAGAGATCACTTTCATGAAATCACCTATGCGAAAATGGCCAGCCGATTGACCTGTCGGAGCGAAAAGCAATTTTGTTTGACTCTAACCTATGATCGTGAAAATGTAAAAGCACGCCTTAATTGCCACTGAAGCTACAAGACCAATTTTCTTGCGGGGGGCGTTTATGTGCAATTGCTGCACTCACAGACTGTGAATATTTCGATCCGCGACATCAGGGCTATCCAACGGGCGCCGTCCAGCTCCCGGCCTAAATTTTTTGCATCAAGTGGGTTACTGCCGACGAAGATCGACACTCATTAAAGTTCTGGCAGATCGTGGTGGGCCAAATTGATCAAGGGGGAATTGCTGTGGCAGTCCTAACGATTTCACAGCTCTCACGGAAGCAGCGAAGCACCCAATTTGGTTATTCGACAATTTTGCTCGGAATAGTGCTTTATTGTGGGCTTACTGTTTCTGCTTCAGCCCAAATGAATACTTGCGGGATGGCATTACAGCAGCTTCAAATGTATGTCGGCCGAGTGAACCAGACTGCTCAATACGAGTACTATCAAGGCATACCGATGCGGTGCCGCGGCAATCCGATGTGCGGACAGGCGATGCTACAGCAGCTTAACTTCTGGTACGCGCAGCAGTCGAATATGGTCAACAACTACTACATGCAGATATCTGCACAATGTTCGTCCGGTCCTCCGACACCTCTGGAACGGCGGCCCGACGACACTGGATCGCCTCGAATTAGCGAACGGGATGTGAAGACAGTCCAAATTGATGATGAAGATCGTACAGTCAGAATCAAAATTCCGAGCACGCCCCAAGGATTTGTACCGCAATGAACTCGACAAACCTTAGTCGCAGATGCTTCACCTGCGGACTGGTTGGGAGCGTTGCTTTCGGCCTTACAACGCCAGCGTCCGCTTCGTTACCGGTCTGCCTTTTCTCAGTGACTGATGGCTGGGATGGGACAACCACTCGCGAATTTATCACTCGCCAAGCTCGAACGAATGACTTATCGGGTGTCCCCGATGTCGTCGATCGGATCATGAGAACACTGGCGTTCAACGTGGACTTCGATATCTTCATTGCAGAGAAGGAAGACAATGCCTTTGCTAGTGTAGCAAATGGCCGCAAAATTCTTGTGGTCGATGTTGGATTTGTCAGCAGGATCAACCGGGTGGCAGGCACTGAGTGGGGCGCAATTCAAATTATTGCCCATGAGGTCGGGCATCATATCGCCGGGTTTGGTGATGATCGGCACCGGAGCGAGCTGAACGCTGACTATTGGAGCGGGCAGGCCTGTCAACGACTTGGGTCCGCAAAAGACGCCGCACAAAAAGCGATTCTTGCAGTGGGGACAGATGCCGACACTCCGTCGCATCCGAACAAGCGCCGACGTGCAGACGTAATCGGACAAGGATGGGAAGACGCAAAGCTCGGCAAAATTGATTATTCATTTTGTGATAGTTGCCGATAGCTAGCTCGTTACGATCCTCGCTTCCCCGATTTTCGAGCTGTACTTTGCTTTCGCGTTTTCGGCACTGCTGGTACTCCCCCAGGGATGGCGCGAGCGACTCCGTGAGGTACGGAAAATCAACAACAAATCCGCTTTGCTGCTCGGCGGCGATAGCTACAGCCTTCGACGCTCTTTTCGACGGGGGCCAAGAGGACCCGCATTCTTCCGATGTTGCACCCTTAGCACTTGGGCTGAATGTTCTCGATGTCGTTTGTCCCGCCAGCTCTGGGACGAGCCCGTGATGATGGCCCCGTCCCGCAATCGGTTGTACGGCACCTAATTGCTTTCACAGTGCCGGAGAGACAGCGGATGGTGCACGCGCCCATACTCACTCATCGCTGGAAATGATACCTTCAGGAGGCAGCTCTTGCGCCTCTTGGGCACCAACTGAAGCGCCTCCCGGAAAGTTCGAGCGTTTGAGCGTCTCATCTCCGAGACACGAAGGAATGGCCGTGGAGTTGGATAAACGTCTCAACGCGCAATGTGCCTCCGTTTTGTGCGTCGGAGGCGTCAGGAAGATCGTATTCGGATTGCGGCGTCTCTGCCGGCTCGCCTGCGTTCCGTCTCTTCATGCCCGGAGCGCCCGCACATGTGCGTTCAGCACGGCCATGCCGAACTTCCGATAGGACGCGCTTTTTGCGATCATCATTGAGCTGGAACGCGTTCAGCAGCTCTCCAGCCCCTCTCGGATCACGGTGATGTCGCCGCGCGCCAGTGCTTCGGGACAATGGCGGTTGATAGTCGAGGGTGTCCGTCCGCTTCCAAACCTCACGATCTGACAGGCGCGCTCTGGGAGAGAACCCACCGAGAACAGTGTCCGTACTCAATACCTGCTGCGCGGAGTTGCGCTGCCACGCGCTGAAACACTGACTGGGACCCCGTACTCTCCCGCCGCTCCGTGCGCATCCGGTGAAGGCCACTGGGCGGCGGGTCTGCGTAGGGTAGCCAACTGACCTGCATGCTCAAGCCGGAGCGGCTGCGGCGGCGCGCTTCCAGTTCCAGGGCAACAGGTCGGCGATCCCGCTGGCCGGATGATCGGGCAACCGGGCGAGCACGTCGGCGAGCCAGGCTTGCGGATCGATGCCGCTGAGTTTAGCGGCCTGGATCAGCGTGTAGATGGCGGCGGCGCAGCGACCGCCTTGGTCGGAGCCTACGTTGGTCCAATTCTTGCGGCCGACGGCAATGGCGCGCTGCTCGCGCTCGGCAGCGTTGTTTGTCATGCACAGCCGGCCATCATCGCGCGTGGATGCGCGCGCCGGCAATCACATGCGCCTTGATGACCTCGACCAGCGGCATCAGCGTCGCGGCCGCCGCGCCGACCCAGTTCGCCATCCGTTGGAACGTCGAGTGCGACGCCCACATGCGCGTAAGTTCCGCTCTGGCGGTTGAGCGGCAGGTGCAGCCCTTATTTGGCGACCAGGATGTGTGCCACAGACAAGGCCCGGCACGTCCCCGCGAGATTGGATAAACCGGCGTCGGCTGGCTGATCGCCTCGCAGCCGCGGCAGGAGAACTTCTCGCGCACATGCTGGATCCGTGGCACGAGCTCCAGCGTCTCCGTCACGTCTTCGCCGACTTTGCGTAGCCAGTCGCGTGGCGCATGCGCCCAGCAGCCGACCTCGATGATCGGACCTGGCTTGCGCGATGGCTTATAGAGGCCGTTGAAACCAGCATAGGCGTCCGCCTGCATCGGTCCGGCATAGCCCGCAGATGCGCCTCGGGATGGGTGCCGGAACGATCAGGCGAGTACGAGTAGAAGAACACTGCGGCCTGCAGCGCGTGGCCGGCAAACGGCCGGTTGTCGCGCACATATGGCCACACGCGTGCCTGTCTTGCCTTGGCAAGAACCGGCACTGTGGTGTCGTCGTGGCCCGCTCGGCTGCCATTGCGCCGCAGCCTCGGAGACATCCTCCTCGAGGTCGGCCAGTTCGAGCTCGAGCTGATCGAGCACAGAGGAACGCTCGGAGGATTGGCCATGCTGCCCGCGCTTGAGCTTGGCTATTGTGAACTTCGTCTGCTCGATCAGCGGCGTGCGGGCGCGGACTTCGACTTCGAGATTGTGCGCCTTCTTCTGCCGCGAGCTGAGCTGTCGTCGCATCAGTGAGCGCCGCCTGACCAGCGAGCACCAGGGCCTCCAGGCTTGCAAGATCATTGGGGAGCGAATCGGCTGTGATTGTCGACGGTGTGGCGCTCCAGCGATCTCGCGCGCTTCACAGGCGGGCAAATCAGCCCGCAGCTTCTGGCCACCAGCTGTGCTGCGGGTGGGGCCAGTCGACGCCTTCGAGCAGATAGCCGAGCTGCGCCGGTGTGATCGCCACCTAGCTTCCACGGGCGAGACCAGATGAAGCGGCCCCGCTCCATCGGTATGGCGAACAGGCACATGCCTTGGCCATCGTGCCACAGCACCTTGATCAGGCCGCCGCTGCGTCCACGCAACACGAACAGATGGCCGCTATGCGGTTCGCGCTTCAGTGTCTGCTGGACCAGCAACGCCAGACCGCCGAAGCCCTTGCGCATGTCGATTTGACCGGTGGCGCCAGACCCGCGCGCCGTAAGTGATCCGGATCTTCATCGCGGGCCGACTTCGAGCGCAGCGATCACCGCCGTGACCGTTGCCGCATCGACTGCGCCGATAATCCGGATCCTGGCCCGGTCCCACGTTCGACCTCGATCACCCCCTGTGCCGGGCTCGCTCTTGTCGCTTAGCTGCTGCCGCCAGCGAAGAACCTGGCCCGGATGAATACCGAACTCCCGTGCCACGCCCAGGATCGTCGCTCCCGGCTCCAGCGCAGCCGCTACGACACGCTCCTTCTCCGCCGGCGACCAATGCCGTCGTCGCTGCTCCGACGTGATCACTTCCACTTGCGTCTTGGTCATAGGACTTGCTCCAGGACTAGTCCCATGCCATCCGCAAGCGTCGTGTCCGACGCAAGGCGGCCGTCACCGGGGGCTTACGCCGCTCCTCCCCGTCGGATGCCAGCATGGATGCTTGGCTTTCCGACATGCGCTTGATTTGCGCGACGGTTAAAGAAGGATTGCCGGCCGCGCCTTCAGGAGTACCTCGGCGTCGGCGAGTGCGCTAAGACGGGCCAAGGACTCGGAAAAATGTAGCGGGCTTGAGTTATCCGTTCTAGCGGCCGCCTGTGAACGCAAGCTCCCGGGGCCTAAAGCCGCAATTGGCTCGATGGACATAAGGTGCCAACCACCGATTGACCACCGATACATCGTGAACGAACATGGTAGCTCGTCCATCCACGTCACGAAAAACGTCAATGTTATTCGAGACCTTCGAGCAAGCAGGCCCGCTCATAACGGTCTAGTTGCAGGTTCGAGTTCTGCCGGGCCCACCAGCAAATCAATGACTTGTTGAGCAAGACGTCCAGCGATTTTCTAAGATAGGCGGTGGCCTCCAGCGGATCCGCGCTTTTCTGCATCTGTCATCGAACTCGACGAAGTGCTTGGCATCCGGATCGATCCGGTGCCAACGCCGCAGATGCCCACGACATCGAAGAGAGCCGCCAATCCGCTTGAAAATGCGCCGGCCGACCTGCCCTTCGGTCACTCCAGACGATGGGACGAGCGCTCCAACTGCGCGATGCGGAGACGCAGGTAGTCCAGCTCCTGGTCCGTGATGCCTTGGCGCCGATGCATCTTTGCCAGAACATCGTTCAAGCCCGGATCCCGCGACCGCAAGGGCCCACTGCTCATGTGTTCGCGAATGACGATTGGCAGCCATTCGGAAGCTCTCGCAAAGCGAAACCCCAGGCGTTCTGCAAGCTGGGTCTTTATCGTGAAATCCTTGCCGAATCCGAACGGAGACAGGTTTTCGTTGCTGGGCGCCCCCGCGTACGCCACCGCGCGGCCCGCTTCAGCGGCGATCATCTCCAGCAATTCGCCAATGGCCACCGGATCCATCGACGCCGCGTTGACCGATCCGCAATAGGTTTGATCGCCGATCCAGGCGAGAAATCGGCCCGCGTCCTCGGACCAGATGAGAGATTGCCTCACCGCATGGTCTGGCGCAAACACATGTGCGCCCTGCTTGACGCGCTCCACGTGCCATTCGAGGCGCCGCGAGGGATCGTTGGCTCCCAGGACGTTAGGAAATCGCACCGCGACAAACGGAAACCTGGCGTTCCGGCAAAAGACGGCTTCAGCGCCTTTCTTGCCCTCGGCGTATCGCCGCGTCGCCGAAGAGGCCAATCCGTGCTGAGGATCCTCGACGAAGCCGCTTGCATCGAAATCGGTCTCCTCTCGGTCGGCGGCCCGGTCATAGACAACGACCGACGACGTCAGGACGTACCTCCCCACGCTTCCATTGAAGGCCGAGCACGCGGCTTTCGCATCGGAGGCCGAGTAGCAGATCTGATCATAGACGACATCCCACGCTTTCAGGCAAGCCAGCCTGTTCAAATGTCCGACGTCCGAGCGATCGATCGTCTGCCGGTGCACACTGTCGCCGAAGAAATCCGGCGTCGTACTACGCGTGGCAATCGTGACATCGGCGCCGCCTTCCAACAGTCTGCGTACCAGGGCGCGACCGAAGAAACTGGTCCCGCCTAGGACCAACGCGTTGCGAGCCATTCGGCTATCCATTCGTTAGAGGCACGTACTGACCAGCCGCTCATAGCTGCTCCGCCTCGCCAAACAATGCATCTTCAATCCGCGCATGCGATGCCGCATCCAACGGAGTGGCGCGAGATATCCGCAGATTTTCCGCGACATGGGCGGCCTGACGCATGCCGACCAGCGCGGCCGTGATGCCTGGAGTCGATCGCGTGAACTGGATCGACCTCGCCGCGTCCGTCTCGAGCTCCGGCAGCAGCCGCGCGATCCGCGCGGAAAGGCCGCTCGCAAGCCGACCCTGCGAGATCGTGGCGCTAGCAATAGCCGTGATCCCGAGCTCCGCGGCGACGTCAAGTACGCAACTTCCCTGTTGCGTCGGGATTGTCCGCGCCTGTTGTCGGCTCAGGTTGACCGGAAGCTGTATGAAACGAAAATGGTGACCATCTCCCGCAAGCTCGGATGCAATCCCGGCTAGCGTTGACAGTGAAAGCCCGCCCCCGAGGAATCCATCCCAGGTTGCCATCCCATAGGATCGAATGAAGCCTTTCTCGACCGCGTCCTCTAGCTGCGCGAATGACCTTCTGATGCGGTTCAGGAATTCCGCCTCGCTGACCCAGCGAAGCTGTTCCTCTGGATTATGCAGATAGTAGACGTCGATCGTCCCGATCTCGAGATTGTTCCTGCTCCGCTCGATCTGATCCGCCAGAAAGCCGGGAGCCATGCAATGACATCCGCCGGCCACATCGTCGCGATCGAACGTGCCTTCACGCATCGCGTCCGGAACGAGATATCCGCCTTTCGAGCAGATCACCACCTCATCTCGCCTGCCCTCGTCGCACTCGAGGAAACGCCGCAATGCTCTTGCCACGGCGCGCTCGGAGCGCTGCGACCTGTAACTTAGAGAGGTGTCGATCAGATTAATCCCGCCGCGCAGAGCCGCATGTATCGAATCGGCATAATTATCATCGGTGTTCCGGGTCATTGCTCCATGATAGGTTCCGATCCCCAGGCTCGAAATGAACAGACCTTGGCTTTCGCGATAGAAGCCGCAGGTATTCGCACCGAAACGGCCCGCCAACCGCTCCGTTCCTGCGCGGGTCGCATGGCCCAAGATTGTCTCTCGCGATGGCCCGCGAATGATCGGCTCGTCGGGCTCAGCCGGCTCGTCTTTCCGTTCGGCTCGCCGTTCCAGCGCATCAAGTTGCCGCTGAAACTGCTTCAACTCCTCGTCCGTCAAACCCTCACTGCGGTGAAGTTTGCCGAGGATTGCGCCAAGTTCAGGATACAGCGATGTCACGGTGCCGGTGCGCCTCAGTTGCGATTGGCTACCCTGAGCATTCAGGGCCCCGATGGATTCTGGACCCGAACGCTCGATTCTCGTTGTCAGGTCTCGCTGTGATACGTTTTCCTGACGCGAACCGGCTTTCCCCGTCGCCCAAAAACGCTTCATCAGCAATCAGCCGTCCAGCACCGGCTGCAGGGCCTTGCTCGAACGTTCCACCATCTGTCGCACCAGGCCATCGGCGATCCCCGACTTAGATAGCCTGTAATCGTCCGGCGTGGCCTCCAGAATGGTGCGCGCGATCAGCCAGCGGGCCGATATGAAGCGCTCGTTCGGCTCCTGCCGTGAAAGCTCGACCATGGCTTGGTCAAAGGCGCTCATATCGTGGTCGATCGCGGCCAACACGTCGCGCGCGCTCTGCGCCTCGTCCTCTGCAAGGGCCAGCATCAGCCCCTTGGCACTCTCGTAGCGGTCACCGGCCAGCGTCCGCAAATGTGTCGCTTCGTGCCAGTATCGATCGAGCAGAAGGTGGACGTCGGCGCCGGGCGCCGGGGGTGACGGATTGAGGATATCCAGTATCGCTTCGAACCACTCTAGAAACTTCTGGCCAGCCGGTCCGAGTTCGTCCCACGCGACCTTCCTGATCTGCTCGGAGAGGTAATGTGCCCGGGCGACCGCAGTGCGCGGTCCGACCATGACCACCGGTCCGAATTCGTCCGTGAGTGCTGCGTTCTGTTCCACTGCGACACACAGCAGGGCCAGATGAACATAGACGTGGAACGCAGCCAACGCTCGGTGAACGTCCCAATAGCTGTTGCGGGTCACATCGGGCCGGTTCCATGGAGAATGGATCAGAGGCGCATCCTTCCTCACAAAATCAGGCTTCAGCAGCAGGTGACCGGCGCGAAAATCATAAAACTGCTGGTGCAAGGCCTCATGATAGAGGTGTTCCGCCACGAGCCAGGGATTGCCGACAACGCGACGCCCCAGGAACACCGTGCCGCTCAGGCGGAAATCGGAGCTGGACATCCGTGTGCGCCAAAGACCGGCACTCGGAAAAATCGCCACGATGTGGGTGTGGCTCAGCGCGCTGCCGGACGATCGAGGCAGCAGCTGCTTCAGGAGCCGCACCCCCTTGATCAAGGTCGCCATCTCACCTTCATCCGGCGAGCAAGGGCGCACACCACCGAACTCGTCTTGCAGCAGGTCCGCGAGCACCTTTCCGAAAGGGTCAGCGACACACCCCTCGTTCCAGATCCAGCCATCGCGAGGCCCCTCTCCCAACCGGTCCGTGAGTTTCCGGTTCAGGGGTGATACTTGGCTGTCATCGAGCGCGCGGATGGCTTCCGTGAAGATTCGTTCGCACGTCTCCATGGAGAGACCATATCGCTCGCCCGTTTCGACCTGGACTTGCGCATGCTGCGCGGCGCATCGAACTGTCGTGTCACCCAGAATGCGGTATTGTTCATAAGGCTCACGCGGCAAAATAGCGTCGAGCAGTCGCCCCGCAGACGGCACCTTGGCCGAGAGCCGCTCCAACCGGCGCCGGTAGGAGATTTGCATCTGATCAGTGATGTAGCCGCTGTTGCCGAAGGGGTGTCGCTCCAACGCGGCGTCAATGTCGCGAACGAGGATAGTCTGATGTCCGGCCAACGTACTTTCCATCCCTTTACTCCATACACGTTTTTGCGGCAACCGACCGGAGAACGCGCGGCAGGATGAGAGGCTTAGCCGCGCGAGCCCGGGCTAGGTTATCTTGGAGCTTGGTGTGTTGAACCTTGGCGGCTTAGACCTTGCCGTCATTGTTCCGATCTACGATCGTCTGACGCGATCGAGGAGGCCGACGACTTCTTGTATGGTGGTGTTGTGGCTGGTGTAGTGGCTGCCCGGCGAGCTGGATGTGTAGTGAGCCGTACCCTCCGCGAGCGCGGCGTTTTCCAACTGATCGACGTGCCTCTGCAACGTCGAAAGCTCATCCTGAGACAAACTGGCTTTTGCATACAGCTTGCCCATAATCAGCCTAATACCTTCATTTTCCGCCATTGAAACCTCCTATGCAAACGAGCGTCTGACTAACGTCCAGCGTCTTGCTCCCAGCACACCCTCAAGTTTTCAAGATAAATTAATTCGCCCGTTAACGCAATTACTAGTTGCAGGTATCGTATTACTCACATGCGTCGAATTGTTCGCGGACGCGGAGTGAAACTTTGATGTGGCTCGCCACGTTCAACTGACGGATCAAACGATTACAGGTTCATCAGGTTCGAATGTCCGTCGAACGCGAGCGCGCGTTCGTTGGATTTGCCGCCGCGCAGGCGGACGATGTATCGCGGCGGAACTGCAAGATCGACCACACCGGAATCGCTACCCTAGCCAATGTCGCGCGCTGTCGACTCCGCGCGATCCAGTTGCCTTCGACAAGGAGATTTTCGGGAAACGCGGATCAGAATGCGGCACAAAGCCGTCAAAACATTCGATCGTTGTTTCCGCGAACAGGCCGGCGCGCGCGTGGAGGGCTCATAGGCCAAAAAAGCCTCGACCGCTTCGCGGCTGCCATGCCTCAGAATGAGGAACATGCCTTCGATCGTCGCGCCGTCGGCTGACAACAGCGCGCCGCCCTACTCCAGCCATTGCTGGTTTGCGATCATGTATTCGACATGTACGTCGCGGATGTGCAGGCGCTCCTCGGCGCCGCTACGCGGGTAGAGACATCGCACAATTGTCAGCATGGCCGCATCCTATGCCGCGCCTTTGCTTTGCGCGGAAAGCGGCGCGCGGATCGTCTCGAACTGCGCGAGCAGCCGTTGCCGTTCCTTCTCCACGGCCGCAAGGCTTTGGCTTTGAAATGACCATAGCCCCGATCTGCGCAGCCAGACGCGTGGCGCTGTCGAGCGTCGCCGGTGCAGCAAACGCCTCGCCCTCCGCCGCCGCCGCCAGCTATCCCAACCGCCCGGTGCGCTGGCTTATCGGATTTGCCGCCGGCGGCCCGGTCGACATCGTCGCGCGCATCATGGCGTGCCGTTGCCGGCCGTTCCCGAACCGACCGCCTCGCGGCGGGCCTGTAGCTCAATGGTTAGAGCCGGCCGCCCATAACGAGCTACTTCCAGGTTTAGAGGCGAGCAAATGCAGGCGGCGCTAAAGGTCTGCAGATCGCAGAGTAACGACGTGGAGCTTTCGTGCTGGATGCGCCCGTGGCTGGCCCAAGTCGTACGATCGATGATACCAGCGGAAGAGCAAGTGGCCACGCCCGCTGGCTGATCGCCTTCAGAAGATGTGGCTAGGTGGCGACCGATCGATTGACTAGGAGCAACAGCGCCCCTCCCCGCAATCCGCGCTTTGTTCGGCGCACCAGCCTTCGAGCAAGAAGCTTGTTGATAACTCCCAGACAGAACGACCTATCCCTTGGTTTGTCCCTCGAACAAAGCTCTTCCGAGATAATATATATAAATTAATCGTTTAGTAGCTCAGTTCGAATCTCTCCGAGCGCGCCAGGGCCACCTTGGTCGCCCTTCGCCCGCCATCACCGACCGCTCGATAAGGCGTCGTACAATCGGCAGACGATCTTTCCCGCGTTAACCTCGGTGGCGCGACACTTCGCGAGCCACTCAGACGCTCGCACATCTGCATCAGGCCGTCAGAAGTCGGCCACCTTGCCGGACCCGGGCCGCGCGAAGCGTTCGGGGGCATATGGCTTGGCATCGAAGATTGGGGGCGCCGCGGTGACAAGATCGGCGATGAAATGGCCGCCGCCGGAGCCTAAGCCGTGACCGCTGAAGCCCGCAGCGACGATCAGGCCGGGCAGCGCGGCGAGCTTGCCAATCACCGGCACGCCGTCCAGCGTGGAATCGATGTCGCTCGCCCAGCTCGCCGTGACCTGGCTGTGCTTCAACGCCGGCAGCAGTTCGAGAGCGGCCTGCACCAGCGCTTGACGAACATCGGCAGGAACTGCGGCGCGAAGCGCATCTGCTGGAGGGGCGGATCGACGCGGCCGCGCCCGCTGATCGCGAACATATGGCCGCCATCGCCACGTCTTGGGATGTAGCTGGCGGCGGTATGCAGCGCCGGCGGCAGCGGCGCGGCGGAGGGCGACAAAGCGAGCGCCGAGGCGCGATCGAGGCAATGGGGAGCGCGACGCCGAGCTGATGACAGAACGACGAGGCCCAGGCGCCTGCTGCGAGCACCGCGATCGGCATGCGGATCGTCCCCCGCTCGGCGACGACGGCCAAGAGCCGGCCGCCGCAGGTCTCGACACCGTGCAAGGCGCACATCTGGTGCACAGTGCCGCCGTGCTTCATCAACGCGCGCGCGACGGCTGGTGCAGCATCTGCGGGACTGGCGGTGCCGTCGGTCGGCGAGAACACGCCGCCCTTCCAGCTGCGCCCGGTGGCCACGCCGCGCTCGTGGCCTGTCAGCTGTCCAGCATGTGCGTGGTGACACCGGCGGTCTTGGCGAATTCAGCCCAGCGCGCCCAGCCAGCGCGCCGCTGATGCGCCACGGAGCTATGGCGTGGTCAGCCTGGCTTTTGGTGAGCCGGCGCAACTCTTCAGAACTGCATGCGGAATACGAACGTTGTTCAAACCAGTAATCGGCACTCGTCTTGTTCATGCCGGCTGATGGGCCCCTCACCGCCTCAGTCTCTGGATCGCGCCCCAACGGTTCCGAAGCGAAGCCCTTTTTCCTTGATCCAGCGCCGGTAGGCGATCGATGAGCTGTCGGCCCGGGTCGGGATTTCCAGCCGCGGCTCGAGCGGTAGCAGCAGCGGTCGCTGGTTTTCAAGAATGATCCGATCCTGCAAGAAGATGATCTGCTCGAACATCAGCAGCGAGGTATGCGTCGATACTCCGTCGACCAGATACATCACCGGCTGGGCGCGGCAGAGATCCTCTTCCAGAGGCTGGATGAAGAGCGCGATGGCATCAAGGCGGTTCGGCGACGTCGGACAGACGCGGTACAGCATCACCGCGAACGGATTGGGCACCCGGTAGGTCAGTTGCACAAAGGCGCCTTCAGATTCGGTCGCGGCGATCCGCGGCTGGAAAAAGCTGCAATTGCTGGCCCAGACCTCGTCCACGTCGCGGCGAATTTCGCTTTGATATTGCGGCACATCCGCGTGCTCCTCCGAACCGAGAATGTCCTTATGCACGAAGGGAAAATGCGCCATGTCGAGAAAATTCTCGACCATGCGAAGGCCCGAGGCGCGCATCTTCACCCAGCCACACGGCACAAAGCGCCGGTCAGTTTCGTCGGCTTCCGCGATATCGAAGATCTCCCGCAGAGGCTTGCCCAGCGTTGTCCACACGCAACCGTAGCGCTCGCGAAATAGCAGCGGCGGCCCGCGTTCGCCATCCTCATGGACCTCCACGATCACCGGCACGCCGCGGTCATCGCGGCAAAGCTCGATATCCTGCCCGAGCAGCCGGGTACGAACCGGCGCGGTGCCGAGGTCTGCGCTGGTCTCGACGGCATACCAGTGATCGAGCGCGGCCGCGTCGGTCGTCTTTGTCATCTGCTTCAGCCCCGCGTTCGGTCACTGGCCCTGCTGGGTCCATTGCACGGTACCGCCAACATTCTCGGCGAGAAGAGCCGCGCGACGGGCGAAATTCCCGGGCGCGACTTTGTGAATCTCGGCGATGATGTCGCCGAGATCGGCGGTTTTCAGGACGCCATCCTCGACCAGGATATTGCCGTCTACCATCGTCATCGCCACGTCGCCGCCGCGTATCGCATGGACCAGGTTATGCTGCAGGTTGAAATACGGTCCGTCGCCGAACAGCGGCGTCATGCGCGGCGTATCGGTGCGCACAGCGATCATGTCGGCGCGCTTGCCAGCCTCGATCGACCCGATCTCGTGGTCGAGGCCGATTGCTCTTGCACCGGTGATCGTCGCCATGCGCAGCACCTGCCAGCTATCCATCGCGCCGGCATCGAGATCCTTCAGCTTTCCCAACAGCGACGCGACCTTCATCTCCTCGAACATGTCGAAATTGTTGTTCTCCTTTTCGCCATCGGTACCGATGCCGACCGCAATGCCGGCCGCCAGCATGTCGCCGACGGGCGCAATGCCGCTAGCGAGCTTCATGTTGCTGACCGGATTATGCGCGACCGAGACACGGCGCCTGGAAATCAATTCGATCTCACTGGCGTCGAGCCAGACGCCGTGCGCAATCATCGTTCGCGGCGCCTCGAAGACGCCGAGATTGTCGAGCGCGAACATCGGCCGCTTGCCGTAACGCTTGGCAAATTCTGCAATCTCGATCTCCGCCTCACTGCAATGGGTGTGGAATCCGGTGCCATGCTTCTTGGCGAGTCCTACGGCCCGACGCTGTCCGGCCTCATCGGCATAAAACAGATGCTCCAAGCCAACCCACACGTTGACACGGCCGCCCGCCTTGCGATGCCATTTTTCGATCAAGGCCTCGTTCATATCCAGCGTGTCGAAATAGTTGTATTCTGGATGCTCACCGACATAGGGCACGGCGACCAACCGGTTGCCGATCGCCTCGGCTGCCCCGGCACTGCCTTCCATGAATCGCCACATGTCGACCACGGTCGTGGTGCCACCGAGTACCGACTCAGCATAACATAGGCGCGACGCCGCCGCGGCCTCATCGGGCTGCAATACTTGGTGCATCGGGTTGATGTGTAACGTCAGCCAATCCCACACGGGAAGATGTTCCGCGGTCCCGCGCAGAAAACCGGAATGGGCATGTGCGTTGATCAGACCCGGCATCAGCACAGAATTTCGCACCCGCTTGACCGGCACGGACGGATCGGCCGCGACAAGCGCGTCCAACCTGTCGACCCCGAGAATACATCCGTCCGAGACGTGAACCGCGCCGCCGGAGATGACGCGATTTTGCGCATCCATCGTAAGCAGAAAATCGCCCGCGAGAATGAATTCGGCGCCAGCCATGGCAACAGTCCTTTCGATTTCGTCAGAGACGCAATTTTCGGGCCGACTCCAGGATGAAATCCGCCGCACGCTCGCCGATCATAGTTACGGGGGCGTGGGTGTTGCAGCTTGGAATGATCGGAATGACCGAGGCGTCCGCAATGCGCAGACCTTCGAGGCCGTGCACCGCCAGCCGCTCATCGACGACCGACAGACTGTCGTCCCCCATCTTGGCGGTGCCACAGGTGTGGAAGAACGTCGAGCACGCCGCGCGAATGAATTGCACCATATTGGCCCGATTGAGACGTCTTTCCGGTGCGGCATACCCGTCAAACCAATCGGCGTAGGCTTTGGTAGCTCCCAGTTCGATCATCAGATCGACCGCGTCGACGAGGTCGCCGACGTCTTCCGGCTCAAGGAGGAAATTCGGCTGGATCTCGATCGGCGATCCAGGATTGGTCCCGAGCAGGCGCATATAGCCCCGGCTGCGCGAGCGCATGAGCCCTGTCCCGATGGCAAACACGTTGCCCGAGAGATCGTATTTGTCGCCGAGCCCAGCGACGGCGCTTCGGCCCTGCACTGGAAACGCGTGGACGTTAGGCCGCGATTGACCCGCGTTGCTCTTCCAATTCAGCATCGATCCGCCGCCATTATCTGTGACGGCGCCGAGCGGACCCTTGCTCCTGAAATTGACGGCACGAACCAAGGGGTGGTCCTGCAGGTTTCGTCCAACGCCGGGAAGCGCGGCTTTCACAACGATGCCGAGTCGGCCGAGTTCGGCGGGATCGCCTACGCCGGACAGCATCAATAGGCGTGGTGTGTTGATCGCGCCAAGCGCCAGTATGATTTCGATAGTGGCGCGGGTCTCGACCTCCGTGCCGTCCATGAGATGTTTGACCGCGACGCAGCGCCGGCCTACGAAGGTAAGCTGGGTGACTTCGGAATCCGGCAGCACGGTCAAATTGTCTTTGTCCAGCACCGGCCACAGATAGGCCTGAGCCGAATTGAAACGCTTGCCGTCGCTTATATTGAAATTGGATGGTGCCGCACCTTCGTTGGTGGCGCCATTCGGATCGTCGATAACAGGAAGGCCGAGTTCGGCCGCGGCCTCGATCAGCGCTGCCGCCACCGGATGAAGCACGCGGCTTCGCTCGATCCGGAGCGGGCCACCGGCACCGCGCCATTCGCTGGCGCCGCCCTCCCAGTCCTCGCACCGCTTGAAATAAGGCAAGACGTCCTTGAAGGCCCAGCCAAGTGCGCCTGACGCCTCCCAGGCGTCGTAATCGGCGGGATGGCCGCGGTACCACATCATGGCGTTAATCGACGACGAGCCCCCAAGCACCTTTCCGCGCGGAATGCCAATGATGCGGTTGTCGACATGCGGCGTCGGCGCGTAGTCGTAGCCCCAGTCATAAGCGCCACGGCCAAGTGACATCCATTTGGTGGGGTCATCGATATCCGCAATACCGATTCCGGAGGGCCCGGCCTCGATCAGCAGGACGTCGGCGCCGGCATCGACAAGACGGCGTGTCACCGCCGTCCCTCCCGATCCGGCACCGATCACAATGTAATCGTAAGCCGACCTGATCGGGCGGCGGGAAATCGCAACCACCGCTGCTGGTGTCGAAACCGCCGCCTCAATTGTGCTCACTGGGTCCCATGATTACGATATTTTCGGTCGCTTCCACGTGGCGAACGAAGATATATTTATCCTCGCGCCCATCACTATGCTTGCGCTTGATGTCCGGCTGTACGGTACCGGTGACCTTGGCGACCACGATGTAAGGCACGTCGCTGGCAAGCCCCTTGGCACAATGCGCATCGAAGTCGTCCACGGTGCGGACCGTAAAGGCCTGATCGACCCCGGCCCCACGCGCGATCGCGGCGAGATCGACTCGTCCGGAAGCGGTGTGCGTCGGCGGACCGCCGATCGACTGGTAGCACTCATTATCCCACACAACGATAAATAGGTTCTTCGGCTGTTCATTACCCAACGTGGCGAGAATGCCGAGATTGAACATCATGCCGCCGTCGGTATCGAGCGACACGATGCGGCGGTGTGGCAGGCCCGCAGCCAGTCCGAAGGCCTCGGGCGTCACGCAGCCAAGCTGCTGCTGAAAGAGGCTTGCGCTTCGCATATGCGGGGCGGCGTTGTACCATTCGTCGACGCTGGCCCCCAGCGAAAGGATCACGAGTTCGTCCTTCAATCGAGCCGCCAGCGCCCTCATGCAGTCGAACCGCTTCATCGGACGACCTCACCGCCGAACGCTACCGCCGAGTGATAGTAGGAGGCATAGGACCAGGCATAGGCGTCCGCAATCGCGCGTTCGATTTCATTCTCCTGTCGCACCACCCGGTACGGTATGCGCAGCGCTTTCAGCACCGGCTCCATGGTGATGCCATGTGGAATCGCCCACCAGTTGTTTTCGCCGAGTTCGCCACGATAGCTCATCAACATCACCACCGGGATTCCGGCGCCCAGCCCCATCCGCGCCAAGGGTTCCACGGACGCGCGCAGGCCGGAATTCTCCATCAGCAGCGCAGCCTTCTTACCCGACAGAAACACCCCCCCGCAGATGGCGGCGCCCTCGCCCTCGTTGGTGACGCGGATGGCGCGAATATCCGGATCGGCGTCGAGCGCCGGATACAATTCCTTGAACAGGGAATCCGGCAGGTAGCAGACCATGCTGACGCCTGCCTTCTTCAACCCGCGGATGATCGCGTCAACTGCGCTCTGTTTCATCGAACCTTTTCGCTCCGCCTTCCGGGCCGCGAGGGCATACTGACCTCAGTCGCAGACGGCAGCTGTTTCGAATAGGTCCTATTTCCTGATCAAAACGATGCACAAAACGCAACACCTCATCGTTCGCCAATTCAGTTGCGCAAAGCCTCGATCGCCTCTGCCAGCAGAGCGCCGAACGCGGACGCCGCATCCGATATCTCCTTTTCGGAACGCGCCAGCAGCATCAGCCGCCTCGGATTGATCTTGGGATCGCGCAGCGGCACGAAGCGGAGGGTTCCCGCGGCAATTTCGTGTTCGATGCCGACGCGGGTCTGCAGCACCGTGCCCAGACCCATATTGGCCATCTCCACCATCAGGCCGATGGAATTGGTGCGCGCGCGTCGCGTCAATTCAATCAGCGAGCGACTGAAAGCGTCTTCGACGGAAATGCCCAGCATCAGGCTGTTGTCGGACAGGATCACACGTTCGCCGGAAAGGTCGAACAGCTTCAGTTCCTTCTTGCGTGCAAAACGGCTGCCGGGCTTCGCCAGCACGCCGAGCGGCAGGTTGACGGTTGCGATCTTGCGCACGCTACGCGGCACCTGGACATCGAACGCAACGGCAAGATCGCATTCACCTTCAGCCACCGCGTTGCAGGCCTGGCGCGATCCGATCACCTTGATGTCCACGTTGATATCGGGGTGGTGCGCCCAGAACTCCGACAGCACCCTCGGCATCAGTCCGCGCGCGACGCTCTCGATAATTGCGACCGACACCGCGCCGCGCCGCAGGCCATGCAATTCGTTGATCTTCGACGATGCCCGATTAAGCTCGGCGGTGCTGACACGAGCGTGATAGAGCATCAACTCGCCGGCGCTGGTCAGCCTGAGGCGCTGGCGGACGCGTTCGAACAGCGGCGTTGCCAGATCGTCCTCCAGTTGCTTGATCACCCGACTGATCGAGGACGGCGCAACACTGAGAACCAGGGCCGCTTGGCGAATCGAGCCGAGTCGCGCCACCAACTGGAAATAATGGATCCGTGTCGCGACCAGCCCCAGCCGATAGGGGTCCATCGGCTCACGCCACATCGCACAACGGCTGGATCTGCATTCGGGGAACCAGCCCGTGGCGTTTTTCAGTCATGCGGATGGCTGCCGTAAGATCGCCGCCCGTGGTGGCCATCAAGCGTTCCGAATAGATCGGGAGCACCCGAGCCGCCTTGATCACGACGTCGGGATCGGCTCGGCGAGACACGACCGCGGCGCGCTGGCGCGTCATGGTGGACAAGGGGTTTACCGAAAAGCGCGTGCGACAAGCCATGTACGATCCTCTTGCCGTGGCACGAATTCCGGGCGCGTCAGTGATAGTCGGGAATCCCCGGCATGGTCTTGAAGCCGGGTAGCGCTCGAAACCGCCGCGCCCAGCGGCGGAGCGCCGGATATTCGTCGTGATCGATGCCGAAGTCACGGCTGAGCGCGAACGCCGGAAACAGTGCGATGTCGGCGATCGTCGCATGATCCGCGGCGAACCAGTCGGCTCGAGCAAATCCGCGCGCGGTCATGTGATCGTCCATGATGCGAATGGCCTTGGACGACGCTGAGCGCAGCGCCGCCTCGTCTCCCGGCGTATCAAACAGCGAATGCTGGCGCGCCTCTATCGTGATGCCAAGATCGCGCGCCGAAAAATTCAGCCACTGCATCACCATGGCAAAGCCTGCACCCTCCGGCGGCAGCCATTGGCCCGAGGCATCATGGGTGCGGGCGAGATGGGCCAAAATCGCTTCGGTGCCATGCAGCACGAGATCACCGTCGCGCAGGATCGGCAACCGGCCCGCGGGATTCATTGCGAGATAAGGCGGATTCAGATGTTCCTTGCCGGGAAACACGTCGACGGCGACCGCTTGCCAGTTGAGACCGAGCAACGACAACGCCAGTCGCACCTTGTAGCAGTTCTCATCCAGCTCATAATTGTAAAGAACCAAGGCGGACATCAGTTCCGTTCCACTGTTGCACCGCGCGCTGGAGGCGTCCAAGCGCGTGGCTGCTCAACGGCGCGGCGCAATTGCAGCGCCCAATCCAGAAAATGGCTCTGGCCTGCCCCTTCATATAGCTCAGGCGATCCGCAGATCGCCACGTGCAGCGCAGTGCGCCTCTCCGAAATCGCCTGAACACCGATCACCAGCCGATCATCGCCTGTCGATACCGCATAGAGCGTGTCCGTCACGTGATCGACGATAATGTCAGCCGGCCCCCGCGACACAAACGGCATCGGTTTCAATGACCCCAGTTCGGCAATCGCTGCCTGAACGCTGCAATCGAGAAAAAGGCTGCGCAACGGCACCGTCTGGTCGCGATCAACCGGCAATGGCGCAGGATTGTCTGACAGCGTGGTCCAGATCATTCCGCACTGCTCCCGCGTCAGATAGACCGGCACCTTGAAGGTTTTCGGCACCTCGAGATCGGGGTGCGCGGGAATATATTGGCAATAGCCGCCGCGATCGTACTGCCAGCCGTGATAGAGGCAGGCGATGTGATCACCACGCACGAATCCGAAACTCAGCTTCATGCCGCGATGCGGGCAGCGATCCTCCCAAACATGCGCCATCCCGCTGGCATCGCGCCAGACCACGAGCTCCTGGCCGAACAGGCGTGTCCCGGCGGAGCTTCCGGCCTCGATCGAATGAGACAATCCCACAGGATGCCAATTGTCTCCGGTGCTCATTTTCAACTCCCGATTGCGGCCAATGCGCAGTCATGACGCGCAACGTCCAGGACGAGACAATCATAGGGACCAAGGCTGCATGCCATCTCGAATGCATCGACCAAGTCTGCCCTGCCTGACACATTAACGGCAATGGTCTGATCGTTGACCTGAGCGAGATCGATCCAAAGACCGAGACGGGTGGCCCGATGGCGCGCGAATTCAATGAAGCTTTCGGCCCGAAACCTCCCGGTGAAAACGAAGCGCGCGCGCTCGGACATGGTCCCCAAGTCAAGCATGTTCACTGATCGTGCCGAATATGATGCAAACTTTGCGCCTGACTGGACCGCCGTTGAATCAGTCTTGAGGAGCGCCGGGTTGACTCAACTTTGCGCCTCCTGCCCACTAAACGGTCACGTACAGCCAGCGATTGAATTTGAGCAGAGCATCCGACTTCGCTTGTAAGCGGACCAAAAACAGCACGTCGCGTGTTGCCTTTGGCGCATCGGGATCGTCCGTAAATATCCCCTATTCCGAACATCATGCCTCTGAAACAGTTTTGGCCATTCAAACTCGCTTGGCACAATTGTTGCGAGGCCTGCGCTCGGTATCAGCGAGCAGAGAGCGTCACGCCAGTTACTCGCCGGGACAATCATCGGAAAGGTTCAACATGTTCGACCTGCGTATTCTCTCCCGCCGCGGCTTGCTGAATCTCGGCGCTGCCGCCGGTACGTCGCTGATAATGCCGAAGCTCATCCGGCCGGCGAGCGCCGCCGGCCCGCTTCCAGCCGTGCCCGAGGAAAAGGCCGTCATCGCCTTCGGCCATACCGGACCGGTCACCGACGAAGGCTGGACCTGGAGCCACGATCAGGGAATGAAAGCTGTGCAGGCCGCCTTTCCAAAACTGAAGACAATATTCGTCGAAAGCATTCCCTACTCCGCCGACGCAACCCGAACCTATCGGCAGTTCGTCTCTCAAGGCGCCAACATGGTGTTCGCTACCTCGAACTATGGCGACTTTCTCTATGATGTCGCCAAAAAGTCACCCAACGTCGCGTTCTACGAGTGCGACGGCAGAAATCCGCTCGACAATCTAAGCACCTACTATCTCGCCCATTGGTATCCGACCTATGTGACGGGCGTCGCCGCCGGCCTGATGAGCAAGAGCGGCAAGCTCGGCTATGTCGGCTCGTTCCCGGTTCCGTCAGTATTCTCGGGCACCAACGCGTTTTTGATGGGAGCGCGCAGCGTCAACCCGAACGCAACGATCCAGGTCATCAACATCAATTCCTGGTTCGATCCGCAGGCCGCGACCCAGGCGGGCAGCGCACTGATCGACAACGGCTGCGATCTGTTGTTCGGCATCATGGACGAGGCCGGCTATCTGCAGGTCGCGGAGAAACGCGGCGCCAAGGCCGTGATGTGGAACACCGACATTCGCCGCTTCGGACCGAAGGCCTATGTTTCTTCGATCGTGATCGACTTCAAGAAATTCTATGTCGACCAGGTCCGGCTGCGGCTCGAGGGCAAATGGACCCCGTCCCAAACCATCCTGCCGATGGGCGGCGGCATCGACCGCGATACCTGGGGCGACACTGTTCCGGAAGAAGTCCGCAAGCAAGCCGACGCGGTGCGCGCGAAGATCGCCGGTGGCTGGAGCCCCTTCAGCGGCGAAATAAAGGACTCCAAGGGCAATGTGAAGGTGGCCGCGGGCAAGACGATGACCGAAAGCGAACTCTACAATTGGGATTGGTCGATCGAAGGGGTGAAGGGGCTCTGATCGTTGCGGCGATCCAGACAAACCGGAGACACTCGATGAATGCGATGGCTGAGACTGCGGCGTTGCGATCTCACGGAACTCCACCGATCGTGCTTCTCAAGGGTATCGCCAAGTATTTTCCGGGCGTCATCGCCAATCAGGACATCGATCTCGAGGTTTGGGCCGGGGAAATCCACGGACTGCTCGGCGAAAACGGGGCTGGCAAATCGACACTGATGAACATTCTTACCGGCATCTACAAGCCGGATGCCGGTGAGATCATCCTCGATGGCTATGCGTGGGAATTTGCCTCCCCGGTAGAGGCGATCGCCGCCGGCATCGGCATGGTGCATCAGCATTTCAAGCTGGTGAAGGCCTTCACTGTCGCGGAAAACATCCATCTCGGCTGGTCGGAAACTCCGCCGAGAATCAGCGCCGAGGCGCTCGAAGCCCGAACCGCAGAGCTTGCCGCCACGTTCAACCTCGCAGTCAAGCCCAGCGTGCGGGTCGAAGATCTTTCGACCGGCGAGCAGCAGCGGGTGGAGATCCTCCGCGTCCTGACCCGCCAGGCGCGTGTCCTCATCCTCGACGAGCCGACGGCGGTTCTGACGCCGGCGGAAGCCCGAGAATTGTTCAAGGCGTTACGCAATTTCGTCTCGCGCGGCAACGCCGTGATCTTCATCAGCCACAAGCTCGACGAGGTCCTGGAGATTTCGGACCGAATCAGCGTGCTGCGCGGTGGCCGTAAGGTTACCACCGAAGCGACGCGCAACTGCAATCAGAAGCAGTTGGCGAAACTCATGGTCGGACACGAGATCGTGCTGAATAATCTGCGCGCGCGGAGCCCCGGTGCCGCGGTGGTCTCACGCGATCCGGTCATGAGCCTGCGCAACGTGTCGGCCTATGACGATCTTGGCAATGTCGCGCTGAACGGCGTGTCGCTGGACATTCACGCCGGCGAAATTCTCGGCATCGCCGGCGTTGCCGGCAACGGCCAGAAACAACTCAGCCACGTCCTGACCGGCATGCGCGCAGTTGCATCGGGCAGCATCGTCGTTGACGGCAGAGAATTCAGCTGTGCCGGCGCCGGCGAATTCGCGGACTTTGGCGTCGGTCATATTCCTGAGGACCGGCTCACCAGCGGGCTCGCACCTGCGCTAAGCGTCACCGACAACGCCGTGATCCGCGAATATGACCACCCGCCGGTCGCGCTCGGGCACTGGTTGCGGCCGGGCGCAGCGACCGCGCTTGCGCGCAGTATCGCGGAGGCTGCTGCGGTCGCGGTGCCGGATTTCGCCATGCCGGTTCGCAATCTCTCCGGCGGCAACCAGCAACGGCTGGTTGCCCGCCGCGAGATGCGCATCGCCAGCCGTGTGCTGATCGCGGCCTATCCGAGCCGAGGCCTCGACGTCGGCGCTATCAACACCATGATGCGCTACTTTGTCGAACTGCGCGACAGCGGCGTCGGCGTAGTCCTGATCTCCGAGGAACTGGAGGAGTTGCTTAACCTGTCCGACCGAATTGCCGTGATGTTCCACGGTGAGATCATGGGAATCATCGAGACGGCGTCGACAGACATCGAGGCGATCGGCCTGATGATGGGCGGTCAGCGCACACCGATACGATCTCTCGTATCAGAAGGGATCTGAGCTTGGCGATCCGCATTCAGTACTTCCCCTCGGCGCAACCTGCCGTCGCGCTATTGGCGCGGGGGCTTGCGATCGTGCTGGCGCTGATCTGCGCAGGCGTGCTGCTCGCCGTCAGCGGAGTCGCCCCGCTCACGCTTGCCTCGCAGGTGATCGAATCGACCTTCGGCTCCAGCTTCGGTCTCGAAGACGTCGGATTGCTGGTGACGCCGCTGATTCTGACTGGGTTGTCGGTTTCGATAGCTCTCAAGATCGGCGCCTGGAATATCGGCGCCGAGGGCCAGTTCTATGCCGGCGCTTTCGCCGCAACCGGCGTTGGACTCTTCATCCCCGGGCCCACAATCGTCATCCTGCCGCTGATGTTCATCGCCGGCACGCTCGGCGGCATGATCTGGATCCTTATCCCGACGCTGGCGCGCGCCTATGCCAATGTCAGCGAACTCATCACCACGTTGCTGCTGAATTTCGTCGGGACACTGCTGGCCTATTATGTATCAACCGGCCCGTGGCTCGATCCCGGCGGCCACGCGCTGGGAACCACCGCACGGGTTCGTCATAACATCCCCGAGATCTGGGGTACCGTGCATTGGGGCCTGCCGCTTGCCATCCTCTTCACCATCCTCGTAGCCGGCCTGCTGAATTTCACACGCTGGGGATATGAGGTACGCATCGCCGGTTCGAATCCGCAGGCCGCGAAATATGCCGGCATGCCGTTCCGCCTGCATCTGATCACCGTGATGCTGCTATCGGGCGCGATCGCCGGTCTCGCCGGCATGCTGGAAATCGCCGGAACAGTGCACCGCCTGCAGGGCGGCATCTCCAACAATTTCGGCTATCTCGGCATCATGGTCGCCGTACTCGCGCGCGGCTCCGTGCTTGGTGTGCTGGCCGGTGCTGCCCTGATGGCGGTGATCCTCAATTCCGGCATCATCCTGCAGACCCAGGGCCTCAACACCTCGACCGTGCTGGCCATCACCGGCCTGATCCTGTTCTTCACGGCCATTGGCGACGAACTCGCGCATTACCGCGTCGTTCGCACCGAACCGGCAACTGCCTGAAGGACTCCGATGGAAATTATCGCCGGACTGCTGCAGACCTCGATCCTTGCCGGCGGCGTACTGGCGCTGGCGGCGCTCGGCGAAGTGCTGGCCGAGCGGGTCGGCGTCGTGAATCTGGGTGTCGAAGGTCTGATGGCGCTGGGCGCAATCGCCGGCATCGCAACTGTCATTGCGACCCGAAGTGCTGCGCTCGGCTTCATCTGCGCGCTCGGCATCGGCCTGGCGGTTGGCATGATCTTCGCCAGCGCCACCGTGATCCTAAGAGCCAACCAGGTGCTCTGCGGTCTGGCACTGACGCTGATGGGCACCGGCTTAGCGGCGACCATCGGCAAGACCTACTCCGGAATGCCGGCACCCGCCACATTTGCGCCAGTGGCGATCCCATATCTGAGCGAAATTCCGCTGATCGGCCATGCGGTCTTCACGCAAAACATTCTGGTCTATCTGATCTATATCGTCCTGCCGGTTGGTCTGCATTTCATCCTGTTTCGAACCAGGCATGGATTGAACCTGCGGGCTGTCGGAGAAAATCCGGCGGCGGCGGATGCGGCCGGCATCCCGGTGCAGAAATTCCGGTTTTGGTATGTCGCCGCCGGCTCCTCGCTGGCAGCGGGCGCGGGTGCCTACCTCACGCTCGCTTTCGTGCCGTCATGGTCGGAAGGCGTGGTCGCCGGACGCGGCTGGATCGCCGTGGCGCTGGTGATCTTCGCCGGCTACCGGCCTGTCAACGCAGTGCTAGCAGCGCTGCTCTTCGGCTGCATCACCTCGCTGGGCTTCGTCGGCCAGGCGCGCAACTGGCCGATCGCAGCACCGATCCTATCGATGCTGCCGTATCTCGGCACTATTGGGCTGATCATCGTGCCGGTGCTGGCTTGGCATCGCGTACGCCGGCTGATGGCGGCGCCCGCCGCGCTCGGCGAAGCATATTACAGAGATGCCCGCTGATGCCAACGCTGCTCGTCAAGAACATTGATCATCTCGCCACCTTCGACGATACTAGGCGCGAATTGAAGAATGCCGCGCTCTATGTCCGTGACAATGTGATCGAGGCTGTCGGCACTACGGCCGAACTGGCATCGACAACGGCCGACACCGTGCTCGATCTCTCCGGCCATATCGTGATGCCTGGCATGGTCAACGTCCATCATCACATGTACCAGAACCTGACCCGGGTGATGGTGCAGGACGACGAACTGCTGGTCTGGCTGAAGACGCTGTACCCGATCTGGGCGGAGCTCGATGACGATGCGATCCGGGTTTCGGCCAGCGTCGCCATGGCTGAGCTGATCCATTCCGGCTGCACCACCAGTTCCGACCATCTCTATATCCTCCCCAACAATTGCACCCTCGACGCCACCATCGACGCGGCGCGCCAGATCGGCATGCGCTTCCATGCGGCACGGGGCGCTATGTCGCGCGGCGAAAGCCAGGGCGGGCTGCCGCCGGACCGCTGCGTCGAGAAGGAAGACGCCATCCTCAAGGACGCCGAGCGGCTGATCCATCGCTATCACGACAATTCCCGCCACGCGATGAACCGGATCATCCTCGCGCCGTGCTCACCGTTTTCGGTCACGCCGAACCTGATGCGCGAAACGGCAGCGTTGGCACGTCGGCACCCCGGCGTGCATCTGCATTCGCATCTCGCCGAGGAACTGTTCGAGGAGACCTATTGTCACGACGTCTATGGAATGCGGTCGGCCGCATTTGCCGAATCCGTCGGATGGCTGGGTCCGGACGTCTGGTTCGCCCATTCGATCTTCCTCACGACCGCGGAGATCAAGCGCTTTGCTGAAACCGGCACCGGTGTGGCGCATTGCCCCTCTGCCAACATGCGCTGCGGCCAGGGCATCGCCAAGATCCGCGAGATGCTGGATGCCGGCGTCAAGGTCGGCCTCGGCGTCGATGGCTCGGCGTCCAACGACACTTCCAACATGTTCATGGAAGCACGGCTGGCGATGATGCTGCAGCGGGTGGCGCCGCATCATTATCTTTCCGAGAAGCCCGGCGGCCGCGGCGGCTTCGGCGGCACGCCCAAGGCGCTCTCGGCACGCGAAGCGCTGGAAATGGCTACGCGCGGCGGCGCCGCCATTCTCGGCCGCGACGATATTGGCTATCTTGCGCCGGGCATGAGCGCCGATTTCATCGCCGTCAGATTGAACCAGCTCGGCCTGTCGGGTACCCAGCGCGATCCCCTGGCAGCATTGGTGATGTGCGGGCCGTTCCGCGTCGATTACTCCTTTATCGATGGCAAGGAGATCATATCCCGGGGTGCGTTCCGCACCTTCGACGTCGAAGCAGCCATGGCCGACCATGCCGGCGTGATGGAGCGCATCTATGCGAGCGCGGGATAGACGATCGCTTTGAGAGGGATCACAGTATGACCATGTCAGCGGAAAAGGCCGCCCTCGATCAATGGTACTGCATCGAGGCGCTCCAGGAGATGGCATTGGGCCGCGCGGCCAACCGCCTGCTTGGCGTTGATCTCGCCATCACACGCGACACCGCCGGCACCATCACCGTCACGGTCGCCGGAGACGACACACCGCTGCCAACGCGGCAGCGCTACGGCTATTTGTGGACCACACTGGGAACGCCGGCGACGGATCTGTTGGCGATCCCGGAAGCAGACGAGACCGACCGGCGCGTCATTGTCTGCGGGGCGATCTCGGTCAAGACCTCCGGACTGCGCATCGTCGAGAATTTTCTCGACATGGCACACTTCCCATTCGTCCATACCGACATTCTCGGCGCCGAACCACACACTGAGGTGCTCCACTATACCACCGAGATTCGTCGCGACGTCGACGAAGTGTGGGCCACGAACTGCCAGTTCTTCCAGCCGCAGGCGGCGCTGTCGGCAACGGGCGGGATCATGACGCAATACATGTACCGCGTCGCAAACCCGTTCGCGACCGTGCTGTACAAGACCTGCCCCAATGCGGCGAATCGCTGGGACGTCATCTGCCTGTTTGTCCAGCCGCTCGATCCGGACCGCTGCCGGGCGCACCCCGTGATGTTCTTGATCGATGATATTTCGTCGCTGACGGAGCTCATTCATTTCCAGCAACTGATTTTCCTGCAGGATCGGATCATCCTCGAAAACCAGCGCCCTGCGCTGCTGCCGCTCGAGCCGCGTGCGGAAATTCCGACCCGTGCCGACGCGTCGTCGATCGCCTACCGGCGCTGGCTGAAGGAAAAAGGCGTCACCTACGGCACCAACGTCAAGGCTGCCTGACCGGACGCGCCAAGAGGCGAGAACATAAGAAGCTTTTCGTCGTGCTTGCCGCGCCACCCGGTCCTCCTCTGTCCGCTTGATATCGGGCCAAGCCGGTCGCACGTGTCTCCCGACTCGGTTACGCGGTCTCTTCATGGGGTGGAAAGCTCAGCGAGGCTGCTATCGGCGCCCGCGTTGTCGAGACTGCCACGATCTGAACGAAATGCGTTTCGAGCCGATCGAAGCCCCACAATCGGCCCGAAGCCCGGCTTGAGAGGCCGGCCCGCCGCAGATCACCCGTCCCGCTGTGGACAGCCGCCGCGCGTCGCCCCGGAGATCCGCGTGCGCCGAGCTTCGCGCCGCCGACAGAGATCCTGCGGCCACGTGAGATCTGGATTGCCTCCCGCCCCCGCGGTTCCTAGAACGAGACGAACAGATTTCCATCCTCTCGACGCAGCCGGATATTCCTCCAGCGTGAATGACCAGCGTTTCATCGGCTCGCTGACCGGCCTGCGCTTCGTCGCGGCCGCGACGGTCGTCGTCGGGCATGGTGCGCCATCATTGGCGCGTGGCGCGCTGCCGGAATTGATCGCCCAGGTCAGCAGCATCGGCATGACGATGTTCTTCGTGCTGAGCGGCTTCGTTCTCTGGCTCAATTATGCCAAGCGCTTCCAGTCACAATCGCTACGCTCCGCCTTGCGCGAATTCATGATTGCGCGACTCGCTCGGCTCTACCCGATGTACGTCGTTGTCGTTCTCAGCATCGTGACCTTTCTGATGATCGTCAGGGGCGTGTCCGCACCGTCCTTGGGATTCATTCTGACGATGACGCAAGCTTGGTTTCCCGTGCAGAACGGGACCATGCTGGTGGCGGTCGTTCCGCCGCTGCAGCACCTCTGGTCCATCAGCGTGGAGCTGTTTTTCTACCTCCTCTTCCCCTTCGTCTGCCTGCTGTTCTCCGGCGTCGACAAACTGAGGACGATGATTTGGATCGCCCTCGCGAACATTCTGCTGTTTGCCATGACCATCATTGCTTTCTTCACGTGGGGCGAGCGGGTGTTACAGGTCATAGCTCCGTCCCTCCAGCACGGCGGGATGCAGTGGCTCACTTATTACTCGCCGTTCCTRCACCTGTCGCAATTCGTCGCCGGGTGTCTTGCTGCCATGATCTATCAGAACCGMGCCGAAGCCGCGATCGGCAGTACAGAACGTTCCGGCGTTGCGATCATGTTCTATTCGGCGGCCGCGGGCCTCGCCTGTTCGCCTGTGCTGCTGTTCCTGGAGCCGCGCCTTCCGGGTTGGTCATTCTCGATCGAGCTTGCCGTGTGTCTCCTCGAGATCGTCGGATTTTCCGTCGTCTTCCTCGGGACCAGCCGCTATGGCCACGGTCGCTGGCTGTCATCCCGCGCCCTGGTGATCGGCGGGGAATGCAGCTATTCGATCTATCTGCTGCACCCGTTCCTGATCCGGCTCGCGATGCTCGGCAAGTCCGAAGATCCCGGCGCGTTGGAATTGATGCTTCGATTGGGGTTGTTCGTTGCCATYGCAACGGCCGTGGCATGGGTCACCTACGCGCTGATCGAGGCGCCATCGCGCTCATGGCTGCGCAAGGCGTTCCGCACCCGCCCGCCACGCGAGGTTCTCCATCCGAAGTCCGGCTAAGCTTGGACGACCGACYGGGGGSCGTGCGCCAGTGCCATGCTACCACCAGTTTAATCAGAACATTTTGCGCGARTTTAACACGATTGCAGCCACGCTCGGTCATCCAATCATGGCGTGAGATGCAGTGATGAAGATTCAGATCAAGGCGATGTGCGAAGCAAACGGCTCCCTCCTTGCCGCCACCAGCTACGACGACACCAATGACGACGCTCGAACCAATGCGGTGATTGCGCTGCTCGAACAGGTGCTGGCGCGTGCCGAGAGCACCGACGAACAACGCCTGTTCACGTTGGACATCGAAGCCCTGTCGCCCGAAGCGCCCCGCTCGTCGAGCACTTGAACGGAGCGGCGCCGAACGATCTGCGCCGCTGCTGAAATGCGGGGGTGGTCCGCCCTGAGGATCACCTGATGAGACASGCCTTCGCTCGTCTGCTCCATTTGAGGGCCGCTCCGCAGGGAGGTCTTGGCCGGGCGCCGGCAGGACACTCGTTCCAAACTGCCGCGCCAGTTTCCCAGCCATTCACCACACATCCGCCATTCGGCGCCACGTGGCAGCCGGGACCGCAGGAGTCGTTCGCCTGGGCGGGCTGAAGCCCCACCAGCAGCCCCGCGATCGGCAGCACCATCAAAAACTTCAATCTCATTTGCGCTCCATCCCGCKTCGAATTGCGAAGCGCAACAGAAACAACATCGCCCCTTCCGCGTTCCAGTGCTCGTTGCACTCCGCGCATGCTGCCTCGGCGCACGCGCGAGGGTTCATCAACCATCTCTGTGACGAAAGGCCGCGTCGCGAGCCGCGGAGCCGCCATCTTCCTTGCACGACAGGACCACAAGTCAGGCATCGAATTGGGCAGAGAATCAANTTCCTTACTGCGTTAAGATCTGCTGTTTCTCTTACCTTCACCGTAAGCGCTTAGCCGGGCCCCTTATTGGAGCTGGCTTGACGTTTTGCGGAATCGCCACGGCATGAGGTCTTCGATGCGGCTATGGGGATGGCCGTCGATGATCGTCTCGAGTGTTTCGGCGATGTAGGCGGCCGGGTTGATGTCGTTGAGCTTGCAGGTGGCGACGATCGACGCGAGCAGGGCCCAGTTTTCCGCGCCGACTTCATGACCGGCGAAGAGCGCATTTTTTCTGGTCAGGCAGACTGGCCGGATGGCGTTCTCAACCGGGTTCGTGTCAAGCTCGAGGCGGCCGTCTTCGAGGAAGCGGGTCAGCCCTTGCCAGTGATTGAGCGCGTAGCGGATGTCCTCGGCGAGCGTCGAACCACTGGAGATCATCGACAGCTGTTTCTCGAACCATGGCTTTAGCGCGGCGACGATTGGCAGCGAGTGCTCCTTGCGCGCGGCCAGCCGGATCTCCGGCGATGAACCGCGTACCATGGCTTCGATGGCGTAAAGCTGTGCGATGTGCCGAACCGCAGCCTCGGCGATCGGCGATTTGCTGTTGCGGGCCAATTTGACGAAGCGCCGGCGCAAATGGCTCCAGCAATGCACAAGCGTCCACGGCCCCTGCGGTCGAGCGACTTCGGTCAGCCGGTCATAACCGTCATAGGCATCGCATTGCAGGAAGCGTCCGTTAAAGCCATGCAGGAACTGCTCCGCGAAGGCGCCGCTGCGACCGGGGGCATATCGGAACAGCACGATCGGCGGACTTGGGCCGCTGTGGCCTCGGTCGTCGGAGACGATCGCCCAGAAGTAGCCTTTCTTCGTTTGGCCACGCCCGGGATCGAGCACCGGTGCCGTGGTTTCGTCCATGAACAGGCGATCCGCCATGGCCAGGTGGCGGCGCATGTGGTCCGCGATGGGTTGAAGATGGAAGCAGGCGCGACCTGACCAGTTGCCCAGTGTCGCCCGATCAAGCCGGATGCCCTGGCGCGCATAGATCTCGGCCTGACGGTAAAACGGCGTATGGTCGCCGAACTTGGAGACGATCACGTGCGCAATCGCCGCTTCGGTCGGCAGCCCACCAGGCACGACGTGCTCCGGCGCGTGGGCCTGCACGACAGGGCCCGAGCAGCGGCGGCAGATGTATTTCGGACGGCGCGTGACCAGCACGCGCCATTGCGCCGGGATCACGTCGAGGCGTTTGCTGACGTCCTCGCCGATCTTTGTCATGGCGCCGCAACCGCACGGACAGAGCGTGCTCGCAGGCTCGATGATCCGTTCCACCCGAGGCAAATGGGCAGGCAAGCAGCCGCGATTGCGATGAGAACCTTGATCCGGCGCGCTCCGCGATCGGCCCTGGATCACAGCCTCGGCCCTCTCCTGAGCCGCGTCCAGGATGCCTTGCGCGATCTCCACGTCTTCCAGCGGCAAGTGATACTGATCTGGCCGCAGCTTCTCGGACTTCGCGCCGAACTTCTCGCGTCTCAATTCCCCGAGAATGACCTCCAGCCGACGTCGCGCTTCCTCCGATGCCGCCAGTGCCCCCTGATGCTCGCTCAAGGCTGCCTGCGTTTGCGCCAAAAGCGCCTTCAGGCGTTCGTTTTCGTTGCGCAGCGCCGCAATGCTCATGCGTTATTTCGAGCACATCGCCACTGCGCCTGCCACGTTCAAAATAGCTCCCGAGTCAATCTGCCGCAGTTATCCAGCCGCCTGGGGACGCCGCGCTTCTTCCGGGCGGACCAACCTCCAATCCAGCCCTTCGAACAGGGCTGCGAACATCGCTGGCGATATGCGCATCACGCCGTCTGCGATCGTTGGCCAAACGAACTTGCAGCCTTCGAGACGCTTATGAACTAACACCAGGCCCGTTCGATCCCAGACCAAAATCTTGATCCGGTCCGCTCGTTTCGATCGGAACACGAAGGCTGCGCCGCTGAACGGGTCGAGGCGAAGCATCTCCTGCACCTTCGCCGCAAGTCCATCGTGGCCACAGCGGAAGTCGATCGGCCGCGTCGCGATGTAAATCTTCAGATCGGCACCGGCCGCGATCATCGTGACGCTCGCACTGCGCGGATCACCCGGGACAGCTGCTCGCCATCTATGGCTGTGTCCGTCCGCAGCACGACATCGCCGATCGCGATCTCAAGCTTGACCGCCGGAACGTGACCCTCCTCCAACGCGCTTTCCACGACCAGCGGCGCGAATGTCGCCTGCGACGCCTCGCACGGCGCCAACATGCCTCGCTGCCGAAAGCGTCGTCGCCAATCGTAAATCTGCCAGCGCGTCGCTCCGTGCTTGCGCGCCACCTCGGACACCTGGGCACCGGGTAGCAGACTCTCGGCGACGATCCGAGCTCTCTCAGCCTCCGAACGCACGCGGCGTCCCGTCGGTCCTTCAAGGACCTCCAGCCGGCTCACCGGCCCTACCGATGAGCCGTCCAAATGGACGTCCCTTTTGCTGTCCAATCCCATCCCAAACCTCCGTCCAAGCCGGAGGCTTCTTCGCACGTTCATTCGAATTCTGAAGCAAGGGTATCGGCTTCGCGCTTACGTCCATCCTCTCGACGCAGCCGGATATTCCTCCAGCGTGAATGACCCTGTCTCTTATACACATCACATCTAGATGTGTCACGC
>BFBZ01000024.1_pt46 | contig 44838 bp, 38 predicted proteins | sample 1888401 | NCBI WGS metagenome assembly BFBZ01 (sample SAMD00112614, study PRJDB3348) | symbiont metagenome | host: Chara braunii | reverse complement strand
CTTCGCGGCCTTCTTCGCTTTCTTCGCCATGGAATCCTCGTCAGGAGTGGATGGATTGCAACGCGACTTCGAGGCCTCGCTGGCGCAGAGGAGCCATGCATCAGCCTCGGGAGACGATCCCAGCAGATTCGCGAAGCTCTGCCTCACCCTGTCACCTGGGCAACTTGCCCTTATCCACAGCTCGATGGAGGCCGCAGCCCGTTGCGGCGTTCGCGCGGGCTTCGCGAGAGGGTTAACAGCGGACTAATCGTGTCTTCATTGTTTCAAAACCAAGGCGCAATCTTGGTTCCGGATTTGAGGAAACGTTAAGCGCATCGCGCTCATGGTGCCCGTAAAAGACAGGGATGGTCATGAGCGTGGCGTTGCGAGACAGTGAGGGCAGGATCGATCGCATCCGGCAATCGGGATGTTGAACGTTCCGACGCTGTGGACCGCCTTCGTGGTCAACTTCCTCGCACTGGGCCTGATCTGGGCCTATGTGATGCGGAGCTACCCCAATCTGGCATCGGCGCGCTACTGGACAGCCTCTGCGTTCATGTGCGCGCCGGCCGCCTTGTGCGCGCTGGGCCAATTCTATTTCGGCTCCTTCATGCCCCTGCTCGCCGGCGCCTCGCTGATGACGYTCGCGATCTGCCTCGCGGCGATGGGCGTGCAGCGCTTCTATGGCCGTGCAGCCTCGTGGCGACTGAGCCTCTCCGTGGTCGCGCTGACCTGCACGTCGATCGCCTTCTTTCTCTATGTCTACGACCACGGACCGCTACGGATCCTGTGCTACTCGCTCGGGCAGGCGGTCCCGATGGCGGTGATCGCGCGGCTGGTGCTGGACGCCAGAAACGGACCCATCAATCCAGGGGCGCGACTCGCCGGATTGCTGTCGGTCCTGATCATCGCCGTGTTCGCGGCGCGGACGATCGGCGCCTTTATTGGCGCGGACTTCAATTTCAGTCATTCCACCAGCGGYCAGGCCGCTGCGGTGCTGTTGCTGATCTTTYTGTCGATGTCGCTCAATTTYGGTTTTCTGCTGATGGCCGTCGACCGCCTGCGCAACGAGGTCGCCGATCTCGCGCTGCTCGACGATCTYACCGGCGTCGCCAAYCGGCGCCATCTGATGCAGCGGCTCGGCGAGGAGTGCGCGCGCGCAGAGCGGTCCGGAAAGCCGTTCGCGCTGCTGGTGATCGATCTCGACGGCTTCAAGCTCATCAACGACAATCACGGTCATGCGGCGGGCGATGCCTGCCTGCAGCACTTCACGCTGATGGCGCAGACCCGGCTCAGGCCGGGTGACATGCTTGCGCGCACCGGCGGCGACGAGTTCTGCATCCTGCTGCCGTCGTCCTCTTTGCGGGAGGGCGCGATGATCGCGCGACGGATCCTGCAGGTCTGCCGCGACGATGCAGAGGCCTGCGCCGGAGCCGACGTGCCGATCGAGGTGTCGATCGGCGTGGCCGAGTGGACGCGGGACCTCGGTGCATTCCCGGACCGGGTGATGGCGCGGGCGGACCAGGCGCTGTATGCGGCCAAGAAGGATGGCAAGAACCGTTATGCCGTTTACCAAAACGAGGTCGATGCGCCCAGCTTGGCCCCGGAGCAGATCGCCGCGTTGGCCCTGCATCACCCGCGCCAGGATGCTGCCGCCGAATAGCGGTGCTAATGTTCGGCCATGAGGCCGCTCCTGTTCTCCCGCCACGCAGCGCTTGCGCTGCTCTTCCTCTCACGGCCGGCCGCGGCGGACGACCTCGCCGCAATGGCCCGCGCATCCGGCACGCCGTATATTCCGGGCCTCAGAATCGTCTGGCTGGCGCCGTGGGGCGACCCGGCCAAGGCGCATCCCTGGACCAACATCATCGTCCACCAGACCGAGGGGCCGGCGGGRTCGGCGCGGGCGGGGGCGCTGGCGCAGGCCAAGACCCCGAAACGGCGCGGCGTGACCCTGTGGGTRGAAACCGACGGYACGGTGTATTGGGCGGTGCCTGAAACCATGGTCACGCTGCATGGCGACGGCGCCAATCGCAACGACAACCGCTATATCGACAACGCATCCACCTATCGCAAGGTCGTGCGCGACAATTCCATCGGCGTGGAGTTCGCCGGCAACTATCCSGACGTCACCRCGCCSGCYACSGAAGCCCAGATCGCMGCATGGCGCGTGCTCTCCAAGCTGCTCCGGCTGCGCTACCGGATTCCGCGGGASCGGATCTATGCGCATAATTGGATCGACTACAAGGACGCCCGTTATTGCGAGGGCTGCGCGCTCGCCGAGCTYGCCCGCGCCGCGCCTGACTAACGAGCCTCACCTAACAAGAAGCCGGCGTCTCCGCCGGCTCCGATCGCATCAAAACCACCTTAAGCTAGGAAGCCGCGCCGTTAATGCGCGGCCTCCAGGGCCGCCGCCTCCTGCTTGGCGATGGCGCCCTTGACGGCGGACTGCACCTTCTCGAATGCGCGCACCTCGATCTGGCGCACGCGCTCGCGCGACACGCCGAACTCGGCGGCGAGGTCCTCGAGCGTCATCGGCTCGTCGGCCAGACGCCGCGCCTCGAAGATGCGGCGCTCGCGCGCGTTGAGCACGCCGATCGCGCCGTTCAACGCCTGCCGGCGGTGGTCGTATTCCTCGTGCTCGGCCATGATGGCTTCCTGGTTGGGCGAGGTATCGACCAGCCAGTCCTGCCATTCGCCCGCTTCGCCGTCGTCGCGGATCGGCGCGTTCAGCGAGGCGTCGCCGCCGAGGCGGCGGTTCATGTCGACCACGTCCTGATCGGTCACGCCGAGGCGCTTTGCGATCAGCTTGACCTGATCCGGATGCAGATCGCCTTCATCCAGCGCGGAGATCCGGCTCTTCGCCTTGCGCAGGTTGAAGAACAGCTTCTTCTGGTTCGCGGTGGTGCCCATTTTCACGAGCGACCAGGAACGCAGGATGTACTCTTGTATCGACGCCTTGATCCACCACATGGCGTAGGTGGCGAGGCGGAAGCCCTTCTCGGGCTCGAACCTCTTCACCGCCTGCATCAGGCCGACATTGCCTTCCGACACGACTTCGGATATCGGCAAGCCGTAGCCGCGATAGCCCATGGCGATCTTGGCCACGAGCCTGAGATGGCTGGTGACGAGTTTCTGCGCTGCGTCRCTGTCGTCATGCTCACGCCAACGCTTGGCGAGCATGTACTCCTCCTGCGGTTCCAGCATCGGGAACTTGCGGATCTCAGCGAGGTAGCGTGCAAGTCCGGATTCTCCGTTGAGAACCGGTAGTGTAGCTGTACGGGCCATTGAGCGCCCTCCAGTTGGTTCAGGCCCCCGATAGCGGCGGGCCAGGCAAAGCGGTCGCTTGGTTAAAGCCAACCGGTTTGCGACGTTCCACGCGTCGACCATTCGACGCAGGCGCAACATACACCATTTTCAGCCCGTGGTGGAAGGATTCCGGGGGTCACGTCCCCGTGTCCCTGCTATAACGTCTTGGTATGCTTGCGCTTTTCTGAAGGTCCTGCGTCATAGCGCCGCTCGCAGCGCCTCCCGCAAGAGGGAAAGATCCTCCGGCAGCTCCGATTCCCAGCGCAGAATTTCTCCCGTCCGGGGGTGCTCGATCACCAGCAGATAGGCATGCAGCGCCTGCCGTCCGAGCGCCTCCAGCGCCGCCCGCGCGCCTGGCGCCAACTGGTTCGGCTCTGTCCCTGTCTCTTATACACATCTAGATGTGTATAAGAGACAGGATCTGGTGGGTGCGCCCGGTCTCGAGATGGCAGGCGATCAGCGACGCCACCGGCTTGCCGTCGCGGCCGGCAAAGCTCTCCTGCACCTCGTAATGGGTGATGGCCTCGCGGCCCCGTGGCCGYACCGCCATCTTGTCGCGGGCATGCGGATGCCGGTCRAGCGGGGCGTTGATGGTGCCATGCGGCCGGTGCGGCAGCCCCCAGGMAAACGCCAGATAGCCGCGCTCCATCGCGCCGGTGCGGCCGTGATCGGCGAACTGCGCGCTCAGCGAGGCGTGCGCGTGATCGTTCTTGGCGACCACCATCAGCCCGGTGGTATCCTTGTCCAGCCGGTGGACGATGCCGGGCCGCTTGACGCCGCCGATCCCGGACAGGCTGGCGCCGCAATGCGCGATCAGCGCGTTCACCAGGGTCCCGGTTTCGTGCCCGGCGGCGGGATGCACCACGAGGCCGGCCGGYTTGTCGAGGACGACGATATCGTCGTCCTCGTAGACGAYGTGGAGCGGGATCGCCTCGGCCTTCGGCTCGGGCGGGGCCGCTTCGGGCACGTCGATTGTGATCGTGTCGCCGCTGGCGACGTGATAAGCGGGGTCGCGCACCGCCCCGGTGCTGAGGCTGACCTGGCCGGCCAGGATCAGCGCCTTCAGCCGGGACCGCGACAGCTCCGGCAGCCGGGCCGCGAGCACGCGATCGAGCCGCGGCGAGCCTTCGTCGCCGGCGACAATGACCGTCATCAGACCGTGGGAATGTGAAGTCGAGATGTCCATGAAYTCTACCSTKGCGCCCGAGCCGTCCTCGCCCGAGCAGGCCCAGCTGATGGCGCGGCTGCGGCGCATGATGATGATCGCGGGCGTGACCACCTCGGTCGCGATCGCAGTGCTTCTGGTCGCCATCGGCTATCGCCTTTTCCGCGGCGATGGAAGCACAGCTTCAGGCCCGGACCTCACCGCGATGCTGCCCAAGGGCGCCCGCATCGTCGCAACCGGCACCGCCGGTGACCGCCTGGCGGTCACGCTCGACATCGCCGGCACCACCGAGATCCGCACCTTCGACGCCAAGACCCTCAAACCCACCGGCCGCCTCCGCTTCGCGGTGGAGCCGTAAGGGCAGGCGATGCGGACGCCTCCACGTCGAGCGGGACTCGCGGCCCCCACCCCCGACCCCTCCCCGCAAGAGGGGGAGGGGTCGGGGGTGGGGGTCCCCCCGGGGACTCTCTCCTCCACCGCCCCCACAAAAATCCCATCCCCCGTCTTGCGGCGCGGCGATTTCGAGGCTATGCGGTTCACCTCACGCTCCCTTCGTCTAGCGGTTAGGACGCGGCCCTCTCAAGGCTGAAACAGGGGTTCGATTCCCCTAGGGAGCGCCAATAAAATCAATGACTTAGCCGGATCTGGCAAAAGTCGTCAAATATTCGTCAAATAAGCGATTGCGGACGGCCATGAACGTCTGTGGTCACTTGCCGAGACCCGCCCCCTGACGCCGGCGGCCTGCACTGACATCTATCCCCGCTCCAGAGGCTGTCAGCGTTTAGCTGAATCACTGACTCACCTCACGAAGAGGGAGTTCAGCGCCGCGCTGTGTCGGGCACATCGCAGGGGAGAATTTGACAAACGGTCTTTATAGCCGGCTGGCCGAAGACCAATGTCGTTGCGCGCCATGTCGGCTGTCCCGTCAAATCGGCTGCTGAGAAGCCCAATTGCACTTTGGCCGCGCAATAGCTTTGCCTATAGACCATAGCCGAACTTCGAAGAGTGGAATTTGCGACGACAATGGCGACAAAGAACGTCAGGCTGTATGTCGGAAGGAAACAGGTTTGATTCTGTGAGAGCGCTAATGCAGGTGGGGCAAGCGACCGCGTTTGACCGAACGGAGGAGCGCTGAATGAGCCTCCTCGAAGACCTTAAACCCGGCGCGTCGATCCGCGGTGTTTTACCCAACGGTATAGTGACGGTGGTGAACGTCCAGTGGTTCGGATCGGACGCGATCGAGCTGACCTACAAGGACGCGGAGGGCAAGGTCGGCAACGAGTTGCTCTACCGGGACCGCGAAAGCGATCTTGAAATTGTCGAGGAAGGGCGGCCCTGGAGCTTCGACGGGGACGGAGCGCTGTTCCGGCTGGTGTCCGAGGCTCAGCGCATCCACCTCGCTCATCTGTTCGACCCGGTGCTGGCGGTTCACACTTCGGTGGTCGAGCCCCTGCCGCACCAGATCACGGCCGTTTACGAGAGTATGTTGCCTCGTCAGCCCTTGCGCTTCCTGCTTGCTGACGATCCGGGCGCCGGCAAGACGATCATGGCCGGGCTCCTCATCAAGGAGCTGATCGCCCGTGGCGACTTGCAACGCTGTCTCGTCGTCTGCCCGGGGAGTCTGGCTGAGCAGTGGCAGGACGAGCTTTATCGCCGCTTCAACTTGCCGTTCGACATTCTGACCAACGACAAGCTGGAGGCGGCGCGCACGGGTAACTGGTTTCTTGAGACCAACCTTGCTATTGCGCGGCTCGACAAGCTCGCCCGTAACGAGGACGTCCAGCTCAAGCTGCAGGCACCCGATTGCCGCTGGGACCTCGTCGTGGTCGATGAGGCGCACAAGCTCTCGGCGACCTTCTTCGGCGGCGAGGTCAAGTACACCAAGCGCTATCGGCTGGGGCAGCTCCTCTCGCAGCTCACGCGCCACTTCCTGCTGATGACGGCGACGCCGCACAACGGCAAGGAGGAGGACTTCCAGCTCTTCATGGCGCTCCTCGACGGCGACCGCTTCGAGGGCAAGTTCCGCGACGGGGTGCATGTAGCCGACGTCTCAGACCTGATGCGGCGCATGGTGAAGGAGAATCTGCTGAAATTCGACGCGACGCCGCTCTTCCCCGAGCGCGTCGCCTACACCGTACCCTATAGGCTCTCGGACGCCGAGGCTGCGCTTTACAAGGCCGTTACCGACTACGTGCGCGAAGAGTTCAATCGCGCCGAGGCGCTGGAGAACGACAAGCGCGCCGGAACGGTCGGCTTCGCGCTGACCATCCTTCAGCGCCGTCTCGCCTCGTCCCCGGAGGCCATCTATCAGTCGCTGCGGCGCAGGCGAGAACGGCTCGAAAGCCGGCTGCGGGAGTTGGAGGTTCTGCACCGCGGTGGCCAGGTCGGCGGCGTGTTCGACACCCGGACGCCTTTGCTCGATCGCGAAGAGGTGGAGGATCTAGACGACGCGCCCGACGCCGAACTGGAAGAGACCGAGGAGCAGGTTGTCGACCAGGCCACGGCGGCGCGCTCGATAGAGGAGCTGCGCATCGAGATAGAGACGCTGAAGCGCCTCGAAGCGCTCGCGCTGTCGATCCGGCGGAGCGGCGAAGACAAGAAGTGGCGCGAGCTGGCGACCCTGCTCGGCGAAATCTTCACCCCTGCTTCGATCAGCAACCACCTCGCAGAAGAAGCCGGTCCCTACGATGCGGGTGTGCCAGAGCCGCCGAAGCCGACGCCCTCGCCGCATCAGAAGCTGGTCATCTTCACCGAGCATCGCGACACGCTGAACTACCTGCAATCGAGGATCGGGACACTGCTCGGACGTGCTCAGGCGGTCGTCGCCATCCACGGCGGCATGGGCCGAGAGGAGCGCATGAATGCGCAGGAAGCCTTCCGGCACGATCCCGAAGTCCAGGTGCTGCTGGCGACCGACGCCGCTGGCGAAGGCATCAATCTCCAGCGCGCCCATCTGATGGTGAACTACGATCTGCCCTGGAATCCGAACCGGTTGGAGCAGCGCTTTGGGCGCATTCATCGTATCGGCCAGACCGAGGTCTGCCATCTCTGGAATCTGGTGGCGGAAGAGACCCGCGAGGGCGATGTCTATCACAAACTGTTGGACAAGCTGGCGCAGGCGCGCAGCGCGCTCGGCGGCCAGGTCTTCGACGTGCTCGGCAAAGTGCAGTTCGAAGGCCGCTCGCTCCGCGAACTGCTAATAGACGCGATCCGCTACGGCGATGAGCCAGAGGTCCGGGCGCGGCTGACGAAGGTGGTCGAGAACGCTTTCGACAAGAACTCCTTGCGGGAGTTGCTCGAAGACCGCGCGCTGGCACACGATTCCATGGACGCCTCGCGCGTTTACCATATTCGTGAGGAAATGGAGCGGGCCGAGGCGCGCCGGCTCCAGCCGCACTATGTCGAGTCCTTCTTCCTCGAAGCCTTCAAGCGTCTGGGTGGTGCCGTTCGGCAGCGTGAGCCCAGACGTTACGAGATCACTCATGTCCCGGCACCGGTGCGCAATCGCGATCGCTTGATCGGCTTCGGTGAACCGGTGATGCCGCGCTATGAGCGCATCGCCTTTGAGAAGGCGCTGGTGGCGCCGCAGGGACAGCCTCTGGCGGCGTTCGTCTGTCCGGGCCATCCGCTGTTGAATGCCGTCATCGACATAAGCCTGGAACGCTACCGCGACCTGTTGCGGCGGGGCGCCGTGCTCGTCGACGAGCGCGATCAAGGCACAAGCCCGCGCGTGCTGTTTTTCCTCGAACACGCGATCCAGGACGCGAGCCTCACTAAGTCCGGTGAACGCCGCGTCGTCTCTAAGCGATTGCTGTTCGTGGAGATCGACTCCAAGGGCACAGCGCGGCATCTCAACTATGCGCCCTATCTCGACTATCGCCCGCTCGCCGAGGGCGAGCCGACGGCAGAGCTGATCCTCGCGCGCGCCGAGGCCTCATGGATTGGACGCGACCTCGAAAGCAAGGCACAGGCGCACGCCATTGCCCAAGTGGTGCCGGAGCACTTGGCCGAGGTCCGCGACCGCAAACTCGCGCTGCTCGACAAGACCGAGGCGGCAGTCAAGGACCGCTTGACCAAAGAGATCAATTACTGGGACTTCCGGGCCGAGCAGCTCAAGGAACAGGAACGCTCCGGCAAGGCCAATGCGCGGCTGAACTCGGGTGAGGCGCGAAAGCGGGCGGACGAGCTACAGGCTCGCCTGCAAAAGCGCACGGAAGAAATCAAACGCGAGCGCCAGTTGGCGCCGCTGCCGCCAGTGGTGCTCGGCGGCCTGCTGGTGGCGCCTATCGGGTTGATCTGTGCGATGGGCGGGCAACCGCAGACGTCGGTCCATGTCGTGGTTGATACCCAAGCTGTGGCCGCGCGGGCCCGGGAGATCGTGATGGAGATCGAGCGCGGTCTCGGCTTCGTCCCGACTGATCGGGAGTTCGAGAAGCTCGGCTACGACATCGAGAGCGCCATCCCCGGCACGGGCCGCCTGCGCTTCATCGAAGTGAAGGGCCGCGTCATGGGAGCGGACACCGTTACCGTGACGAAGAACGAGATCCTTTATTCGCTCAACAAACCTGATGACTTCATCCTGGCTATGGTTGCGTTCGGCGCAGACGGGGCGCACGAGGTCTACTATTTGCGGAGACCGTTCGGCCAAGAGCCGGATTTCGGAGTAACGAGCGTCAACTATGAATTCTCAGAATTGCTAAGGCGTGCGGAGATGCCTCGATGAAACTTTCACGAGTCGAAATCACGCACTTCCGTTGCTTCGAGTCGCTGCCGATCGCTCTGCAACCGGACGTCAATATCATCGTGGGAGCGAATGGGGCCGGCAAGAGCAGCGTCCTCGACGCGATCGCTATCGCTCTCTATGAGATCGTTGCGGCGAACGGCGCCGGCGGTCAACGCCAGCGGACGCAGCAAAATGCTACCCTCAAGCCGACCGACATCTATATCGACCGGAATGCTGCGGATCCATCTGTTGGCAGGAAACCCTTTGTGCAAGTTCGCGCACAAGCGACGGACTTCTATGCCGTCGGCGAGTTTGCGGCGCGAACACTCATCCCAGACGATTCCGCACCGATATTGGAATGGTCTCAACACATCGTTTTCACTCCACCCAATAATTTCAGCTATGCATCCAGCGCTTCGGAGCAACTGTCTCAGTTGGCCAGATATTTCCGCGCCGTGTGGCAGGAAATAAATACGAGCGGTCCGCAAGCGCTCATCCCTCTTCCAGCAGTTGCATATTACCGCGCGCGCCGTCGCATCAACGGAATGCCGGAACTCAGCGGAATTTTCAAAGGTGCGCAAGGAAGAGTCGAGGCGTATGTCAACGCGATGGATGCGGGCGAGAGTTTCGCCTCGATGTGTCAATGGCTTTATCTGCGTGAAAATGAGGAGCTGCGAGCGCGCGCAAGCAATAAAGCCGCGAAGGCAGCTGAGCTTCCTGATCTCCACGCTGTCCGAGAGGTGTTGAAGAAATCGATCGCCGGCGTGGAGCGCGTCTATTTCGACGGCAACCCGCCGCGCTTGATGGTCGATCTCGGGTCGCAGGATGGCGAGCATCAAGTCATGGAGCTGGGCCAGCTCAGCGATGGCTATCGCAATCTTCTGGCATTATTCCTCGATTTTGCGCGCCGGCTCGTGCAAGCCAATCCGACTTGGCCAAACCCGCTTGAGGCGCCCGGTATTCTCCTCATCGACGAGATCGAATTGCACTTGCATCCCCGATGGCAGCAGACCGTCATTCCCAGCCTCAGGTCCGCCTTTCCCAACACGCAGCTCATCATCACCACGCACAGTCCCGCTGTGCTGACGACGGTGCGCCGAGAACATATTCACCTCCTCACCTCGGAGCACGAGTTCGAAAGCCTGCCGGACGATGTCGGCACATACGGCGCCGAAAACTCGAGGGTTCTCGCTGAAGTGTTCGGAACGCACGCGCGGCCACCGAGTGTCGATACTACCCAGAAATTGCAGCGCTATCTGCGTTTGGTCGAAGAGCGCAAGCAAGACGGCGACGAGGCTCGCGCCTTGCGAGCGGAATTGGAAGATGCGCTCGGGAAGAGCGATCCTGATCTACGTCGCGCCGACCTGCGAGTTCGGCAGATTGAGGCGCTGGGAAAAAGATGAAGACGATCATCCGTTCTGCCGAGCCAGCTTGCCTTGCCGGCCAGCCTCATGGCCAAGACTGGTACACGTTCATGCGGACCCAGTGTCATGGCGATTTGCGCCAAAACCTGCGGCAGGAGCAGAAAGGTCTCTGTTGCTACTGCGAATCGGAGGTCGAAGATGGGGACGGGCATGTCGAACATATGGAACCGCGCAGTCGCAATCAGGCTCGGACTTACGACTATTCGAACCTCGCGATCTCCTGCAACGGGGGGCACACCGAGCACTGCGGCCATTACAAGGACAATAAGTCGGGTCGCTCCTGGGACGCAGGGCGCTTTCTGCCGCCTCATGACCCGGAAACTGTGGAGATGTTTGAGTATCTCCTAGATGGAAGCGTTCAGGCCAACGCCAAAGATCCGAGAAAAGCTTCCTATCTTATAGAATATTTAGGCCTGGATTGCTCCCGGCTTACCGATCGTAGACGCGCGCACGCGCGGAATTTGATCGATACTCTGGGCGATCAGCCCGATCAGGCTTTAGTCGATTGGCTGCGGCAAGAATATCTTCAGGCAGACGGGAATAACCGGCTGAAACAATTCTACTCTCTTTCGAAGCAGATGCTCGAACCATGACGCGCACCAGACGAAAGCTTATTGAAGTTGCGTTGCCTCTGGATGCAATCAACGCCGCGTCTGCGCGCGAGAAATCCATTCGGCACGGACATCCGAGCACGCTGCATCTGTGGTGGGCGCGGCGTCCGCTGGCGGCGGCGCGCGCCGTGATCTTCGCGCAGATGGTGGACGATCCTTCCTCCTTCCCCGATCTGTTTCCTACCGAGAGGTCGCAGGAAAAAGAGCGCGCACGCTTGTTTCGTATCATTGAGGACTTGGTGAAGTGGGAAAACACCACCAACGAGGCGGTGCTACAAAAAGCGCGGGACGAAATCTGGCAGAGCTGGCGGCGTGCTTGCGCTGACAATGTCGGTGAGTCGCGTGCCCGCGAGTTGTTCGACCGGCATAGGCTTCCCGCCTTTCACGATCCGTTCGCTGGGGGCGGTGCTCTACCGTTAGAGGCGCAGCGGTTGGGGTTGGAATCCTACGCTAGCGACCTCAATCCGGTTGCGGTTCTGATTAACAAGGCGATGATTGAGATCCCGCCCAGATTCGCCGGAAAGCTGCCTGTCAATCCGGTGGCGAGAGCTGAGGTCGCGCGGGGTGGTCGCTGGAATAGTGTCGGTGTTGAAGGACTCGCCGACGATGTGCGCTACTATGGGCAGTGGATGCGCGACCACGCTGAGAAAAGCATCGGGCGCCTGTATCCGAGATTCAAGGTCACCTCGGAGGTAGCGGGGGCGCGACCGGACCTGCAGCCTTTAGTTGGCCAGAGCCTGACCGTGGTCGCTTGGCTCTGGGCGCGTACGGTGAAAAGTCCAAACCCAGCGTTTGCGAACGTGGACGTGCCGCTGGTGTCGACCTTCATGCTCTCTACCAAGGCAGGCAAGGAAGCTCATGTCGAGCCAGTGATAGAGAGGGACGCCTATCGGTTTGTCGTGAAAGTCGGCAAACCGAAAGATGCAGCGGTAGCAAAGACCGGAACAAAGCTGTCTCGTGGAGCCAATTTTCGTTGCCTAATGTCAGGGGCGCCAATAGCGCCTGACTATATTTATGCTGAGGCCAACGCAGGTCGAATGGGTGCACGTCTGATGGCCATCGTCGCGGAAAGCGAACGCGGTCGCGTCTACTTGCCCCCGACTGAAGAACATGAGATCGCCCCTTCGGAGGCTAAGCCGGAGTGGAAACCCGACGTGGCGATGCCGGCGAACCCACGGTGGTTTTCTCCACCGCTCTACGGCTTAACTACATTCGGCGACCTCTTCACCGATCGCCAATTGGTTGCGCTGACAACCTTTTCCGATCTTGTGCGTCAAGCCCAGGAGCAAGTTTTTCGCGACGCGCTCGTTTCAGGTCTCTCAAATGACGACAAGCCTCTGGATGAAGGCGGTGTCGGCGCAAAGGCTTACTCAGAGGCAGTTGGCCTCTATCTTGCGTTTTGTGTCGATAAAATGACCGACACCAACACGGCTCTTTGTAGTTGGCAGGTAGATCCGCCGCGACTCCGTGCAACCTTCGGAAGGCAAGCACTCCCTATGGTCTGGGACTACGCGGAAGCGAACATTTTCGGAGATGCAGCCGGCGATTTTGGGAGATGCGTTAGCTCGTTGACAGAGGTCCTTGAAAAGGGACTGGCGACAAATGGGGTTGGGTGTGCTTCTCAAGCTGACGCTCAGAACCAGGGCATCAGCTTAGATAGGGTAATATCTACCGACCCTCCCTACTATGACAACATAGGGTACGCTGACCTTTCCGATTTCTTTTATGTTTGGCTGCGTCATTCCATACGGCAGTCGTTTCCTCGATTGTTTGCGACGCTCGCCGTGCCAAAAGCTGAGGAGTTGGTTGCGACACCCTATCGGCATGGGGGGAAAGAGAAGGCCGAAAGTTTCTTCCTTGGCGGCATGACGCAAGCAATGCATCGTCTCGCAGAACAGGCTCATCCGGCCTTCCCTGTCACAATCTACTATGCATTCAAGCAATCAGAAACACAGAGCGACCAAGGTACAGCAAGCACGGGATGGGAAACTTTTCTCGATGCGGTTATTCGTGCCGGCTTCGGTATTAGTGGTACTTGGCCGATGCGCTCCGAGCTCGCTACGCGCAACATCGGTCGCGATACAAATGCTCTCGCTTCTAGCATTATTCTTGTATGCCGTCCCCGCTCCAGGGACGCGGTCGCTGCGACCCGGCGGGAATTCGTCAGTGCGTTGAGGGCGGAACTACCTTCAGCATTGCGTGATCTTCAGGCCGGAAACATCGCACCGGTAGATCTCGCGCAGGCTGCGATTGGTCCTGGTATGGCCGTTTATACGCGCTACGGCAGTGTACTCGATGCTGAAGGCAACCAGGTGTCTGTGCGCGATGCACTCGCGTTGATCAACGAGACGCTCGACGAAGCACTAGCCGAACAGGAAGGTGATTTTGACGCCGACAGCCGTTGGGCGTTGGCTTGGTTCGAGCAAGTCGGTTTCAACGACGGTGAATACGGCGTCGCGGAGACGCTCAGCAAGGCCAAAAACACGTCCGTGGCACGTCTGTCCAGTGCCGGTATTCTCGATTCCAGAAGAGGCAAGGTGAGGTTGCTGAGGCCAGAGGAACTTCCGATGAATTGGGATCCGGCTACGGACCCACGCCTGACCTCTTGGGAAGTGGTGCATCACCTCATTCGTGTGCTCGGCGGCGGTGAAAGCGCAGCGGCTGGGCTGGTCGCCAAGCTCGGCGCTCGTGCAGAGCCGGCACGGGAACTTGCCTACCGCCTTTACACGATCTGCGAGCGTAAAAAGCGTGCCGCCGAGGCGCTCGCCTATAACGGCCTGGTCCAGAGCTGGCCCGAGATCGTCCGTCTTGCCCAAGAGGGAAACAGGGCGGCGGGAGCCGAGCCGGACCTTTTTGCTGCAGGGGAGCGGTAATCCATGGCTATGACCAATCAGGAGCGCGTTGGCAAGGCTATGGACCTGCTGCGTGCGGGCCTCGCACCCTTCGTTGAGCGGGAAGCGCAGTCGGCCGTGAAGGCCGGAACGGTGCGCATGGACGCGATCCGTCGCTTCGCCGAAGACCCGATGCTGGGCACAAAGCCAATCGCGCAGTGGGACACCGCCGGTCTGCTGAAGCTGATGTGGGAAACTTGGAACGATGTATTCAAGCGCACGCTGGGCTTTGCCGAGCGTAGCTTGGTGAGCGAGCTGCGAGACGTGCGCAACAAGTGGGCGCACCAGAATCCCTTCTCCAGCGACGACGCTGACCGGGCGCTCGATTCGATGGGACGCTTGCTCACGGCCGTCTCGGCGCCCCAGGCCGACGATGTCGCGAAGATGAAGATGGAGTTGCGCCGGCTTATCTTCGACGAGCAGGTACGCGGAGAGAAGCGCAAGGCCGGCGGCTCGCTGATAGAGCCGGCGGCGGCAGGAAACCTGAGACCTTGGCGCGAGGTGGTGACGCCCCATGCCGACGTCGCTAGCGGTCGGTATCAGCAGGCTGAGTTCGCCGCCGACCTGTGGCAGGTTCATCTGGGCGAAGGCAGCGATGAATACCGCAAACCCGCCGAATTTTTCCGCCGCACCTTTCTGACGGAGAGCCTGAAAGGCCTTCTGGTCGGCGGCGTACAGCGCTTGTCCGGTCAGGGCGGTGATCCGGTCGTGCAGCTCCAGACCAATTTCGGCGGCGGCAAGACTCACTCGATGCTCGCGCTCTACCACCTGTTCGGCGGCGCGTCGCCCGGGGAACTCGCCGGCGTTGACGCAGTGCTTGCTGAGGCCGGCGTCAAGGCGCTGCCCAAAGCTCGGCGCGTCGTGCTGGTTGGCAACAAAATCTCACCTGGCAATCCAGTGACCAAACCCGACGGCACAGTCGTGCGGACGTTGTGGGGCGAACTTGCTTACCAGCTCGGTGGGGCCAGGGCGTTTGCACGCATCGCAAAAGACGATGAGAACGCGACCAGCCCTGGTGATGCGCTGCGCGAACTGTTCGTGGAATACGGTCCCTGCCTCGTTCTCATGGACGAATGGGTGGCCTACGCGCGCCAGCTCCACGACCAGAGCGATCTTCCCGCTGGCGGTTTCGAGACGCAGTTCACTTTCGCACAAGCGCTGACCGAGTCGGCGAAGCTTGCCAAGAACTGTCTCCTGGTCGTCTCCCTGCCAGCATCCGACACGGCAGGTTCGCCGCACACTCAGGCTGATGACGTCGAGGTCGGCGGGATTCGCGGCCGAGAGGCGCTCGACCGTCTTCGCAACGTCGTTGGGCGTGTCGAGTCGTCGTGGCGGCCAGCGACTGCTGAGGAAGGCTTCGAGATCGTCCGTCGCCGGCTGTTCGAGCCGATCTCGGGTGAAATGTTCAAGCAACGTGATCTGACGGCCCGAGCCTTCGGCGATCTCTATCAGGCACAAGCAGCAGAGTTCCCGCCGGAGTGCCATGCCGGCGACTATGAACGGCGGATCCAGGCCGCTTATCCGATCCACCCGGAGATTTTCGACCGGCTCTACACCGACTGGTCGACGCTGGTGAAATTCCAGCGCACGCGCGGCGTGCTGCGCTTGATGGCTGCGGTGATCCATAGCCTCTGGGAGAAGGGCGATCGTAGCCCGCTCATCCTTCCCTCAACGGTCCCGATCGACGATCCCCGCGTGCAGTTCGAGCTGACGCGCTATCTTTCGGACAACTGGGTACCGATCATCGAAAAGGATGTCGACGGCCCCAATTCGCTCCCGCTGCGGATCGATGGCGAGGTGCCGAACCTCGGTAAGCTGTCTGCGACGCGGCGCGTGGCGCGCACGATCTATCTGGGTTCGGCTCCGACAACAGCGGCTGCTCATCGTGGGCTTGAGGATCGGCGCGTCAAGCTTGGCTGCGTGGTGCCGGGTGAGACGCCCGCCGTCTTCGGCGATGCGCTGCGCCGGCTCGCCTCGGTCGCCACCTATCTCTATCAGGACGGGCCGCGCGCTTGGTACGCTACCCAGCCGACAGTGACGAAGCTCGCCGAGGACCGCGCCGAGCAGCTCAAGCGCGACCCGGATAAGGTGGCAGCGGAGCTGGAGGCGCGGCTACGCGCTGACCTCAAGCGCGACGGCGATTTTTCGCGGATCCATCCGATGCCTCGGTCCGGCGCGGACGTACCGGATGATTACGATGCGCGCCTCGTGGTTCTGCCGGCCGAGCACGCCTACACCAAGGAGAGCGGCAATGCTGCCGAGATGGCGGCGAAGGCGATCATGGAGTCGCGCGGGAACGCGCCGCGGCACTATCAGAACACGCTGGTCTTTCTCGCCGCCGACAAAGTGCGGCTACAGGATCTAGACGAAGCGCTGCGCAAATATCTGGCTTGGTCCTCGATCGTCGCTGAAGTGAAAGAGCTTAACCTTGATGAGCACCAAAGGCGACAAGCCGAAACCCAGAAGCAGGCTGCCGATAGCGCGGTGATGGCGCGTCTGCCTGAAACCTATCAATGGATCCTCGTACCGGAGCAATCCAGCCCGCAGGCGTCGGTGGTCTGGCAGGCTTCCCGGCTCACCGGCAGCGACGCATTGGCGGTTCGGGCAAGCAAGAAGCTGCGAAGCGACGAGCTGTTGGTTGCGAGCCTCGGTTCGACGATCCTACGTAAGCATCTCGACGGCGTTCCATTGTGGCGCGGGGACCACGTCGCCGTGAAGCAGCTGATCGATGATTTCGCGCGCTACCTCTATCTGCCTCGTCTTGCTGGCCCCGAGGTTCTGCTGCAAGCCATCCGGGACGGGCTAGCGATGCTGACCTGGCGTGCCGATACGTTCGGCTATGCAGAGAGCTACGATGAGGCGGCCTCTCGTTATCGCGGATTGAACGGTGGCCGCGGCCTCAACATCTCGGCCGACAGTCCTGGTTTACTCGTCAAGCCTGACGTAGCCAGCAAACAGCTGGACGCTGAAACGCCGTCGCCGGCCGGTCCGGGTCGCACTCCCGGCGCGAGCGGTGGAGGAACCGATCCTCGTCCCGGTCCTGGCGGAACAATTCATACACCGCCAGCCGCTCCGCAGCTTCGACGTTTCCATGGATCGGTGCGGGTGGATTCGACTCGCGTTGGGCGTGATGCTAGCCGCATCGCTGACGAGGTGATCGCTCATCTCGCCGGACAGGTGGGGGCGGAGGTCATTGTAACCATCGAGATCGAGGCCAAGCTACCCAACGGAGCGTCGGATCAGCTCGTGCGCACCGTCACTGAGAATAGTCGCACCCTGAAATTCGATAATCAGGGTTTCGAAACGGAGTAGCCGGGAGGTACGAAAAGCGGCGCTGATGCGGCAGCGTGTCGCCAAGAGTGTTCAACGGGAGATATGAGGCGCATCCCTCTGGTCGCCCGCTGCTGATTTATTTTGGCCGGGACGCGAGCTGCAATCAGTACAATCTAATGTCCGCGAGCGGCGGTCCGGCTAAAGCGAAAAATAAGCGACCAAGGTCATAAATTGCTCCTCGTGGACACCAGCGGTCCATCGAGTGGTAGACATTGCCACGCCGGCCCTCGATCAACCATTGCGCGCCATCGAGCCCAAATCTCTCGTCATCGGTAGCGTCGAGCGACCAAAAATTGGAGATTGTCAGGGCTCGCTGGAGTTTTTCCCAGTCATCAGACGAGAGCGTCGCCGTGATTGCCGGCTCCTTTTGATATAGGCGTGAGCGACCCAGCACGCGGGAGCGCAGTTCGACCGTGCTGCCGCAACACGCAATATGGACAAAAGCGGCTCCATTGAAGCTACTCCTCCAAAGGAATCGATAGGTCTCGGATTCCGTCTCTTGAAGCCGACAAAGCGGCGGCTCGTCGCCGAGATGGCCAGATTCCGGCCGGCAACAGTTGAGTCCGTGTCGTCTGGTCCCAAGACGTTGCTCCTGGGGCGCCGCTTCAAAGGGGCAGAGGGTCGGAAGTTTCATCGACCAATTTCTTGCCGGAGGTATGGAGGAGGAGATCAGAGGAGTGCGGCGTTGTCGTACCGTCTCGCTGATATAGCGGCCGTGGTTACGCTCGTGCAATGCCGTTACGCCCCAACTGCGATTCGACCGCAATTCTGTGCCTTTGCTAGAGTCCGAAAACTCAGACGGTACTCTGGCTGTCGTCCAAGGTCTTGCGCAGCTCGCGGCGGATTTCGCCGGCTCCGATTTGACGGTCTGGACATGGCGGCCGTTTTGAGAACGGCCCGTTTGAAGATGCCTTGACCGGACCTTAGTGCTTACCGGGGACAATTCCCGCGCGCTGTCTCTTATACACATCTAGATGTGTATAAGAGACAGGGTCTGGACATGGCGGCCGTTTTGAGAACGGCCCGTTTGAAGATGCCTTGACCGGACCTTAGTGCTTACCGGGGACAATTCCCGCGCCATCCGTCCTTACGGAACGGAACTACCCGGCCAAGGGCACACCGGAAAGATAATCCACGCGGACAACATGATCAAGGCGGTGGAGAGCGTCGCCGCCATCGCGGATGGAGAGATTGTCAGGAGCGTAGCGGCTACTCGTTGCTCCTGGCCGCTTCTTGATCCGACTGCAGACACCGGTTTGACCTCGGCGATTGTCTTAGGACCCAGACCTGATTGCCGATCTATCGCTCCCTGGAGGGAAGCTTCCATTGGTTACGCTGCCGCCGTGCGAGTGTGGTTACATGGCTCAAAAGGTTACGCTGCGCTCTCCGACCCACTCCGACGCCACTCCGCGGGCGCAGCGTTCACCAGGGCAAAGCGGCGAGCATGGACAATTTGGGCTTGGTCGGTGTTGAGCAGGTCGGTCTCGAGCTTATAAACGCGGGCGGCCTGACCTCTCTCTACAGAGTCCAAAAATTCCGGGTACCGCTTCATCCAGTTGTGAACGGTGGCGCGGGCGATGCCCATCGCGCCGGCCGCGGCGGTGAGGGAAAGGCCCTGAGACATGAAGCGATACACGACGTTCCCGATTTCCGGGGTGTAACTGGTCGGCCGGCCGCGCCGCGCGCTATCGGTCATCACCGGCTCCCTGTCGCGAATAGCCGCGAACGAAGGACACGTTACGTTCGGTTACGGCCCTATGGAGAAAACGAACCGAACGTAACGCGCCGTACCGCAGCGTCAGGCATGATCCACGCGCCACCGGCCGCCGCTTTCCCGAACGAGCTGCTTATCGCGCAATGCCTTTCGCAGGTCCAGCAAATCGGCCCTGCGCCGTTCGCCTAATCCCGCCTGCCGTGCCTGCTCATTCCATTGCTCGAGGGTGAGGCCTTGATCGCCGGCGTCGTACAGGATGCGGTAGAAGGTCTGCTGATTGGGCGTCAGTCGAACCGAATCTGAACCGCCGGACCCCGTTTCGACCGCGTCCTGGCTTACGATGTTGACCGTCACGGGGTCGCCGTCCTCGTCAACGCCAAGCTCGATGGTTTCTGATCGGAAGGAGAGCAGAGGGCCCTCCGGCCGATCGTTTGCTTTGGTTACGGTCGCGGTCTTCACCTGTTCGCCCGATATCTCCACCATGACGTCCACGTCACCATAGCTGGCATTGGAGCCGCGCATGCCCCGCGCTTCGTCCTTGCCGGTGTGACCGACAATCGCGACATGGACCCCCGTGGCATTCTTGATGCGGGCAAGGTTGGCAAAGCAGACGCCCTGATCCTTGGCGGAATTTTCGTCGCCACCGCCGGCTGCAATGGCTTTGGCGAAGGTGTCGATCACGATCATGCCGACCCGGTGCGGCTCGATACGCTCGTTGACGTCCTTGATGATGGCGATCACCTTGCCCACCGTGCGGACATCCATAAGGTTCATGGTTTCAGGCACGACGGCCACCGGCGGATCGCTCTCGGCTGGCGGCCAGCCGGCCCGAAGCCTGCGGCGGACGAGATCCACCCGCTCGAGCGCAAAGTAGACAACGCCACAGGTGGCCTTGCTGCGATTGCCGCGCCAATCCTTCCCGCCGGCCACCGCAAGGCAGAGGTCCGCCATGAGGGCCGATTTGAGCGAGCCGGGCTTGCCGACCCACGCGGTCGTCTCTCCCTTTGCAATAATCCCCTTCAGGATCCAGCTTTTCCGCAGAGTGTGGGGGCCAAACTCCGACATCAATTCGTAGCGAAATCCAGCCCGGCTCCGCTCCTTTTGCTGGTCACGACGCAGCGCAATCCGATCGAGAGCGGCATTGTCGAGGCCATCGACTTCAAGGATGTTCATGCGGGCACCTCTTTGTTGAGGTGTTCCGCCATGATCTGCTCTGCCCTTTGCGGCCCAAAATGCTGAATGATCTGGTCGTAGGCTGCTTTGGCCTGCAGGATTTCGACTGCGTCACTCCGGGTAATGAGGCCCAGCCTCACATTTGTGCACGCCTCGTGAGCCTGCTTCTCGAACAAGTCGAGCGCCGCCCGGGTGACGACCCACTGGATATAATCGCCAATCGGGGTCTGCATTACGCCGCCTCCGCTTCGAAGGCGGCGGCGATGATGCTCTGGATTTCATCGCGCCCATATTCGGAATAGAGGCCATTGTAGAGCGCGGCCTCATGCAGCGTGTCAACGCCATCTTGCTTGGTGATCAGGCGGCTGCGCACCAATCTAGCGACGTAATCCGTCGCGCCGACAAACTCGTTGTACTTCGCGTTCGCCACGCCCAGAACGATGTCGACCTGGAGCGGATTCCATTGCGCGGGATCGCTAAAGATGTAGGGACGGTCGATCGGGTTGTAGGTCCCGATTAGATATTCCAAAGGAAGCATTTGAATTTCCTGGCCCGCGTCCGATTGGCATCGGTGCGGGCTTCTCTTCGGGAGAAGCCCGCCACGGGTGATGCTGTTGGAGGAAGGGCTAGGACGAAGCGGCAGGCAGCGAGCGCAGCCATTCCTCGGCATCGGCGCGGAGAATCACGGATTTCGCGCCAATCTTTCGCATCACGAGGCGACCGGCTTTGATCTCGGCGTAGGCCTTCGTCCGGCCGATGCAGGCCCAACGGCAAAAATGATCGAGGCTCATCGCGCCGACATCCCAGCCAGGCATGGCTTGCTGCGTCAGGTCGGCTTTCAACTGTGGGCTCATTCAGCACGTCTCCGTTCAGGGGTACGCGCCCGATGGGGCGCGGCTGCCTCGGAGCTTGTGCGAACGGCGCACTCTTAGGCGGGACGGTTTTTAGGGCGGGGGGACGATTAATGCGTCCCGTTTCTAGCCCTCAGGATTGCGCCGCGCGTCTGTGATGGCCTTGGCAAGTACACCAGCACTACCCGAGCCTCCGGCCCAACAAACGCAGCATTCATCTCGAACGCCTGCCGGCGGCTAGGCGGATCGGCACGCTGCCTTAATTTCGTTGACAGGCGACGAAATCGGGGCCGGCAGGCTCTCGGGCGAGTCACAGGATCCACTCTCTGCGCGGCGAGCCTATGCCCTGGGCGCAAGTGGCACGACCGATCCATCGTCGAGTACCTCACGGCGCTCATCTATGCGGCGTGCAGGATCTTCGCGAGGCTTCTCATAAATCACGCGGAATGCGGCGCCTACTTCCTCCTTCAGCCGCTGGGCTAGCTCCAGACCGCGCGTATGAAAATCAGGCCAGTTCAGAATTATCTTTGGACGAACAAGGTAGTCGCTGATCGGGTCGTCGCGATTGACCAACGTGCCTTCGGTCCAGTGCGCATTCTGGAACTCGGCGATCCACTTGCCGAACGCGTCAGACAACGTGTCGGACATAGGGTGGATGCCGCATCGGTAGCCTGCATCACAACAACGACCGCCAACCCCACGGGCGTCATCTCCATTCCAATTCAACCACAGTAGCGGCCCGATCCCGAGATCAGCCATAACGGTGAGGATTGGACGTGCTGTCTGCTCTTCCGCCAAGAGCGGCACCGTCGCCCGTTTCTCCAGCGTTTTCAGATATGCGTCGTAGTAGGTGAAGTCCACGGGACTGTCATCAAAGATGTGCAGCTCGAATTCATGCATTTTCCATGCGGTTTGAATGCTTTCTTTTGAGGGATTCTCCGCCAGGAATCGGCTCGCTTCACAAGTGCCGCGCCTCTCCGCACGTCTTAGATCCTCGGGATCGATCGGCTTTCCAGGTTTTACCGGTGGTAGCTGGCTCAAAGCGTCGAGCAGTTGCCGCTCGAGTTCGTCCATTGTCATTTCCGGCCGACTAGGCGCGGCCACTTTCTGATCGTTGCGGCCGCCACGCGATGGGCGGCGAGACTTTGCTGACATTCTCAGACCTCGATTGGGCACACCTCGCCTGCGGGCGCAGGACGATCCTGAGTGTGCGAGCCATCGGGGTGAGGTCAGGTCATAGTCATTGCGTACTGCGGGAACCAGCACCGGTCAATCGAATGGTCGACCGGTCTTCCGATTCAAAGGTGACGCCGGTTGCCATTTTCGTTGGATTGGCCGGGTGGACTCCCCGAAGGTGTCCGTTTTGCGCAGCGGGGCCACCCGGCGAGCCTCTAGACGATCCATTCGCAGGTGCGCGCCGGATTGGGCGCGGCCCGGTGGGGAGCATGTGCGAACGCGAGCACTCTTAGGCGGCGCAGTTTTCGAGACGTCGGGACGATCTATGCGTCCCGTTTCTCGACGCCGGGATGTTTGCGCCGCGCGGCTGTGATGGCCTTAGCAAGTCCACCAAGACTATGGTTATGTCGAGACCCCGACGGGAGAAGCTTCTGCAGAGCATCCACGAACAGCACGAATGGCGACGTCTTCAGGGATTTGTCGCTACCCTTGCTGACTTTGAACGGAAGTCGGTTGCTGCTTGCGATCTCGTTGAGGCGCCTCACCCAAGCATTCCAGCTCTCGCCTTCACGAAACGGCGGCGCAAGACCTCTCTCCGGGTAACCGCAGAACAGGCCGGTAGGCTCGTCGCTGGCCGTCGTCAGTTCGGTCTGATCCGGCACCGCTGGACTTGCCAGCGCCCGTGAACAGGCTGAGCTTAGCGAGAAAAGTAATTCACCAAGGACATGGAATAGCTGCTCGTGCGGATCGAGCGAGAGGCGAGGCGTAACCAGGTGCTCCTTGACCAGCAGTTGAGCAACAAACCCGGCGTTACCGCCACATGCCGAAAGAGCGCCTCGCAGATTGTTCGATGCATCCCTTATCGATGAAATCAGATTGGCAGCATCCCTCTCCGGTGAAGCGTTTCGTTCAAAAATTTCCCAGTACAGAAGTTCATTGGTCGCCTCGACGATGCTCTGGCGTACTTCGAGCGACAATGGATAGCCGTATGCGGCTTCAACGTGCTCCCAGTCCTTGTCGGTAATGGATACCTCTGCAGTTCTGCCCATTGCCCTCGAGGAGGGCAGCATACGAACACTTCGCGCCATACTTTGCCTGCCTGCCGCGATGGATACCGAGTGGATCGCATGCGGCGGTGAAGTCTTAAGCCGCCGATCTAACCTTCGGCAGCTCGGTGGATGAAGGTACAAGGGAGCTTCAGGGACTCCGGCTTGATTTATACGACGGGCGCCCAGGTCATCGCCCGCGTCCGGCGATCGTAACCACATTTCCGCCCTGCTGCGGTACCAGCGGAACGACAGCCGCTCGAGCGAGGGCTTCCAAAGCCGTGGCGATGTATTTCGCGTAATGGCGCTCGATCATCGTCACGGACGTATTGTGGAGTTTTGCAACCTGCTGGATGGGCAAGCCGTTTCGCAGGCCGCGGACGATGCTGGTGTGCCGAAGGCTATAGGGAATGACCTCGGGCAGACCAGCGCGCTGACGGATGGCGCGCCAAGGTCGCGTCAGTTCCGCGGTCTTCCAAGGACCGCGCTCTGACCTCTTCCAGGTGATGCTGTGAGGCTCCTGCTCGTAGCTCCAGCGCTCGAACAGGGGGGCCTCCTTCGGACGGCCTACGATCGCCGGCAGCAGGACCTCGATCACGTCGTCGCCCACCGGAATCGGAACAGAGCCACCGTTACCGCCGCGTCCCTTATAGGAGCCTGGCATCATCAAGCGCCGCTCCTTGAGCTGGGCATTGCTGACGCGCATCCGCCGCACCTGCGCGAACCGTGCGCCGGTAGCAGCGAGGCAGACCACGAGCCGGTAGAGGTCACCCTCGCTCTCCTGCTCGGCGTCGATTTCTGCCGCTGCGCGAAGCAGGTTGCCGACCTGGGCGTCGGTGAGGATCTGGTTGTCCCGCGCGGTGGAAGCGTCGTCATCATCATCGATGCGCTCGGCCTTGAAACCGTCTTTGACGATCGCGAGGAAGGTCGGGTTGAGTTTCTTTTGCTCGGCGGAAAGCCGCGGCCAAGCAGCATTCAACGCAGCCTTGAGGTCGTTCGTGAGGCGCTGCTTCGTCGTGGCTTTCAGTTCTTCGGGCAGTTCGTCGCGCCACGTCAAAAGGTCATCCTCCTTCAACGCATGCAGCTCGACAGCGGCAAGAGGGGCCGCCGGAATGGCCTCCTGATTGCCCCGCTTCTCCTGGCCGAGAACATAGCGCCGCAGCCGATGCCCGGCGTCGGATCGAACCTCGCGGCCAGACCTGCGGCTATCGCGCGCATTGCGCTCGTTGATGTAGGCTTCGACCGCCGTCAAGACGGTCGGCGCCGGACCGGCGGCTTGCGCTGCAGCTACCGTTCTGGATCGCGCGACGTAGTCCCGTGCTTCCTTTGTCGCCTGGTCGAAAGTCAGTGTCCCTTCGGCCGGCTTGTCGTTGATGTCATTGGCGATGCCGATCGGCGCTTGCCTGTAATCGGCTCCGTCATAGTGATTGCGCCAGCGCACCAGCCACACACCGCTGCGCTTGCCCTTGCGATAGCCAAGGTGAGCCTCGGTATCGAGCCGGCGCCAATGCACGCCGAGGCCCAACCTCGATCGCGCCTTCGCGGTCGTGATCTGCGCCTCTGTGAGTGTATTCGCCATCGGTATCCGCCCCAAAAGTCGTCAAATATCCGTCAAATATACATGGGCGTATGGCAGGGAACAATGGCGGACGAAAATTATATAAGCTATTGATATTATTGAATTTTGGCGAACGGCCGCGAACGGGCGGATAAAAAAATCCCAGCCCTCTCAAGGCTGAAACAGGGGTTCGATTCCCCTAGGGAGCGCCATCTGGTACTCATCTGCGAACCCTCGGATCTTGGGGGTTGCTGGGCCAGAACCGCTCTTTCCAACACGTCTTTGCTCCCCATGATGCGGATCGAGTGGTCATCGACCTCGATCACGTCAATAAGGGACTGCAGGTAAGCCTTGCGGAAGGGAATGGACCCGGACGTGAAGTGTTCTCGCATATTCCGGCCAAATCTCTCCAGCAGCGCGGGATCGATCAGGATCGGGGCGCTCCCGCTCGCTTTCGCCCGCTCGAGCGCCGCCTTGGTGGTGTCCCGCTCGGCTTTGAGAGAGTTCAGCCGGTCTTTCAGAACATCGTCAATCTCGGCAACGCCATCTTCGACGAGCTTATAGAGGCGCTTGAGCTTTTCCTCGGCGTCGCTGACGATGTGCTGCAGTTCGAGGATCCGATTGTTCGCGGCATTGGCCTTTTCGGTACGCCGGGCGGTCAGCGCGGACAGGATACCGGCGAGGCGGGCCGGTTCAAACAGGCGATTTACAAGGCCCGCCGTGACGAGATCGTCGAGCTTGTCCATCGGGACCGAGCGCCCCTTGCAAGAGGTTTTGCCCTTACTGGCACAAGTTCCACAAGTGTAATAGCGATAGATCCTGCCGGTTTTCGAGGTGCCGGTGCGCAGCGTCATGCCGCCCTTGCAGGAGGCGCAGACGGCAATGCCGGTCAGAAGGATCGGACCCGTGGTGACGCGCGGCGCGATGACCTTCGGACTTCGGGCGTGGAGCTGACGTTGCACCTGCTCGAACGTCGGCCGATCGATGATTGCCGGCACCTTGGAGATGACCACTTCATCTTCGGCTTTCCGCTTGCCGGTTTTCGCTGACGTTTGATTAAAGCGCGACTCCCCGATGTAGACGGAGTTCGTGAGCATCCGGTGCAGCATGCCAACTCCGAACGTATTGCCCATGCGGGTGCGGTAGCCACGGCTGTTGAGCCATTTCACCATCTCCTTGATGCCCATGGCACCGCTCGTGCCATCGCCATGGAGATACAGCTTGAACAGCAGCTTGACGGTCTCCGCCTCAACCGGATCGATAGCGAGCGTCTTCTTGATCTTGGTCCCGCGCTTTTCGACTTCGGCAAGCTTATAGCCAAGCGGAACGCGCGATCCGTTCCAGAAGTTCTGCTCGGCATTGAGCTTCATGTTGCGCAAGACGTGTTTGGCATTCTCCTTGCTCTGATACTCGTCGAACAGCGCGATCACCTTGCGCATCATCGCCTGCGCCGGATCGTCATCGTTGCCGAGCGGCTGTGTGATCGAAATCAGCCGGACGTCGTGCTTCGCCAGCTTCCGCAAATAAAATTCCTGACCGAATGAGTCACGGAAGAAACGGCTGTAGCTATGAACAAGAATCAGGTCGAACGCATTTTCGCCGTCACAAGCGCGCTCAATCATCTGCTGAAACACTGGCCGCTTGTCGTCGGTGGCAGAGGCTCCGGGCTCAACAAATTCGGCCGCGATTTCGATGCCGGAAGACCGGCACCAAGCGCGCAATTGGTTGCGTTGATCGGGAATCGAGAGATCATGCTCTGCCTGGCGACCTGTCGAAACGCGCAGATAAAGAGCTGCGCGCTGCCCCACGAACATTTCGGGTGTTTTGCCGTTCAATGCCTGGGAAGATTGGCGGGGCATAGCTATCCTATCATCTTATTTTCGATATTTTGGCAGCTCTCGGATAAGAGGCCAAGACTGAATTTTGCGTGGGAATGAGGTCTCGCTTTATTTCTTATCCGAGGTGTCGATGTCGCCAATAACCTCCGCCAAAAGCGAGTTCAGATAGGTCTCGATAACGTCGAGTTCACGCGGTCCAATTGGGATCGGTGCGGGCAGATCGTCCGAAACAATTAGCTCAGCCGCGTTGCTCTCTGAGCTGTGCGACAGAGGTTGCCGCGCGCTCGGCAGTTCGGGTTCACAGCGCTGCTGCCGAGCCACCTGACATTTCCTGCGAGAGCGTGCGTCAGAGCTCATGCGTGAGCTCCCTCGACCGCTGGCGTTGCCGGTCCGCCTGCATTTCGGGTGCGCGCGGTCCCTCGATGATGTCCAGCGTCGATTGCTTGGGCGAAGCGCGCGACAATCGTTCGGCCAGCCAGGCGCGCCGTTCAGCGGCGGCAAACGCAAGATCGTCGGTCTGTCGATCGATGGGGAGGTCAGCAGTGAGACGACGATCGATGCTTTTCGCATCGACGACGAGAGTGGTGCGCTCGCGCGCCCGGCTTGCCGCTACATAGATGTCGTGACGATTGCACGAAGGGTCGATGTGGATGACGGCATTGTCGACCGTGAGGCCTTGAGCCCCGTAAATCGTCGATGCATAGGCCCAGCCCAACTGTGCCCGGCCACGATTGTCGGCGAGAATAACCGGATCGAAGATAACGTGCCGTCCGGCAATGTCGGCCGCGATTTCAATGTGTCGGGTGCGATCATGTGTCGATCGCCGTTCAACTACCCTGGTGACGGTGGCAACCGTTCCGTTGACAACGCCGAGTTCGTCATTGCGAACCAGGAATCGGATCCGGTCGCCCTGCGCGAGCGAAATTTCCTTAGGATGACCCGACGGCGTGCTGGCGGAAATCTGAACTTCATGCCCGTTTAGCAGGCCTGCTGCCTTCCGGCGTTCCCGGATCGCACAGGAGATAGCGGCCACGGTGGAGTTCGACTTGGCAAGGATCAGGGAAGTTTCAGCGGAATGCTCAGCCTGATAACTTTCCGCGATATCGACGGTGGCGTTAATCGCAGCTTGGGCGCCCTCCGCCTCGATCAGCAGGTCGTGTTCGGCGAAGCGCGCGAGAGCTTCGGCGGCTCGCCCCTGGCCGAATTCCGTAATCGCCTCGCGGGCCCAGGGCTCGCGCTGGCGGATGATGTTGCTGACCCGGGCCGCTTCGACGGCCCGGGTCACGAGATCAAGACCGGGCCCCGCGCCGATCGCCTGCAGCTGCTGGCGATCACCGACCAGGACAATCTTGGCGCCGGCACCTGAGACCGCGCCGAGCAACGCATGCATTTCCCGCGACGACAGCAAGCCGGCTTCGTCAACAATCAGGACAGTGCGATTGTCGAGAACGTTCTCGCCACCCTGTAGCCGGGCAATCCACGAAGCCGTGGCACGCGCTTCGACTGCGAGATCGTCGCGAAGCATGTTGGCGATGCGCCAAGCCGACGCGGCGGCAATCACCCGACATCCCGCTTCTTTGTATTCGGCGACAACCGGAGCTAATAAGGTCGATTTGCCAACGCCTGGAGCGCCTTCGACGATCGCGACTGCCGAATTCGTAACTGCGGCAAGCGCGGCATCGGTCTGCTCCGCCGTCAGGCCGTCGATCTCGCAACGATCTCGCAGCGATTTTGGATCGATGGCGGGCCAGGATTGTTCGGCGAGGTATTGTGTCTGTTTGACGACGCTCCGCTCGATCGCGAGCATCTCAGGCGTCGAATAGCAGGGCAGGCCGAGGGCGTCGCGGCCGATTTCCACGACGGTGCCGTCTTGCAACAAGCGCTCGACTTCGCTTTCCGCGCGTTCTGATGGAAGGCCGGTACCGACGAGCGCCGCGCTAACGGCACGGATCAATTCACGGCGTTCTATGACGCTTTCATGTTCGGTTAAGGCAGCCGGAAGTGCGGCCAGCCGCTCGACGAGTAAGCGTTCGCCGACTTCATGATCAAGAATTGTGGATTGATCGCGGAGTTTCTCCGTGAACGTGGCAGTATCGATCCCGATCGATTGCGCGGCCTCCTGCCACACATCTTCCCGCTGGATCGTTTCGCGCTCACGCTTCGCTTTACGTGTAGCTTTCGCGATGGCAGCAGCGAGCGCGACGGCTTGGCCGCTTGTGACGCCATGCTCAGCGAGTTCACCTTCGATTTCTTGCCGCCGCGCGCTGAAATACTTGATGACTGCATCACCGATGCCGGCAATCTCAAACACACCGTTCTTGCCGATGCGGTCAATGGTGAAGCCAATTTTCTGGAGTTCATGCGCCAGTGCCGCGTGATACGTCGCACCGGCGGCCATTTTCCAGTCGCGGATGATTTTGGAGTGCAGACCGCCGATGGTGCTGTCACTAGGTCGGGTCGAGAGATTGAGTACGACGCAATGGGTGTGCAGATTTGGATCACCGAAGACCCGTCCATCGGCATGCGCCGTCGGCCGACTTTCGCCGTGCTGAAACGTTGCAGCTGTCAGCGCGACCTTCTCGAGATAGGCGCCATTCCGCCCACGGCGTGCCCAGATTGCTTCACTCTCCAACATCTTGAGCGTGGTGCGGACCGCTCGCTGCTGGGCGACCACGATCAGATTTTTTGTATCGTACGATGCAAGGCCCCAAACGATTCCGACCGAACGGGGAGCGCTCATGGTGATGTCGAAGGCCGGCGTCCGCTCCTTGTGACGGCGCGCTTTATCGATCAGCGATTGACCGTTTTCGCCGATCCCGTGGTACAGCCGCTCGAAAGTTTCGCGGTCGACAGATGAATCATCGAGGAGGGCAAGATCGCCGGCCGGCGCATACCAAATGCCGGCCAGCTCTCCGCTGCCGACATAATATTCGGTCTCGCACGAGCGTGTGTAGTACGAGCTACTTGCTGCCGGATTCCAGGTCGCAACCACGAAGGAAGACCTCCAATATGGGAGGTCTTCCAATTAGAGCGCCTAGTACCAGCGGTCTCGGAAATGAATGAACTTTTCGTAGACCAGCCGAATCTCGGCGTTAGACGGGCCTTATACCGATTCCGCCACTTGCCGGCCCAGCATCCCAGGTTCAGCAATCCAGAGCGCCGGAACATGGGCTTCGCGTCGATCGGCCCAGGTTGTCAATGGGACGTCGACGATGGCGAGTGTCGGAAAGCCCGTCACCAGAACGCGAATTATTTTTCCGGCTGATGTCTCGAACACGCCAAGCGCATCGGATAGGAGTTCGGGAGTGATCGTGTCCTCCCAAACGGTCTCCATCGGCTTCGTGATGCCACCGGCCATCTCCTCAACCGTGGCGTCTCGGCGCCTGCGTATCTGACGTCGTCCGACCCAGACCTCGCAAATGCGCCTCACTGTCTCACCCGGCTCGAGTCGGAGGACCAATCGGATACCGAATCGCGATTCAACGACGGAACCTTGCTGCTGACCGAAAAGTGCAGTGATCTGGCCGAGATCCTGGACGGTGGCAATTGTAGTGACGTGCATCTCTCGGCCGAGTGCAAGGACGCGCGGCAGGCGTTCGATCGGCAGCTCGGGGAATTCGTCCAGCAGCAGGGTCAATTGGTCTGTATCGGGACGGCGGCGATTGGAAGCAAGTGCGGCTGCAGCCACCCGCTCCGCCAGAAAACTGCCGACCGTCGAAGATAGCTCAGGATAGTCGCTGGACTTCTGCAGCAGCAGTGTGCGGGGAAGTGCTGAACCCGGCGATAGCCAGTCCCGGACGGTAAATCGATGCGATGGGTCCACCTGAGACCATGCGCGTGCGAGCGGCTCGATTGTCGACAGTACCGTCACCCAGAGAGTGATGAGGATGGACATAACGGTGCGATTTTCTTCGGGGTCTTCGCCGAAATTCAGCAGCCCGACGCTCTTGCTGCCGCTCTCAATCAGCATCTGCCGAATTTCCGCAGCGGAAGAGAGACCCGCATCGGATAGATCGCTCCAGTTCCAAACCTCGCCTGAGCGATCTCGCAATGCCATAATGATATCCGCGAGCACGCTGCGCGTGCCATGTCCCCACATCGGATCTTGCTCGGAGACGGGAGCGCACTTGGCCGCAAGCTCTCTTGCAATGAGAGGGTTGGTGATCTCGCGACCGATATCAATCGCCCAACTACGCGCATCCTGTGGGGCGATCAGGATCATCGAATCGACTGGCAGGCCCGCAAGCATGTCGCCTTTCGCATCGAATACGAATATTCGACCGCTTGTGCTTTCGAGATACTGGTCGGTAAACGCTCTCATTAAGCCAGTCTTGCCCGAACCTTGGGTTCCAACCAGCAATAGGTTGCGAGCCGTCGAAGCCGCATTTAACCGTACTTCAGGGAGTAGCCATAGATCATGTTTCTGCGGTCTGCCAAGCTTGCGGATCGCCTGTCGCAAGGCACGATAAGCATACACTCCAGTCTCAATGCGTCGACCGCGCTTGACGGTAATGTTCTCGATTGTCGGCGTATCTTCATACGCGAAGAAGAACGCAAATCCGCCTGCAACCAGAATACCCAGGCCGATCATGGCAAGGCGTTGCGCTCCGACCGGAGAATCCCACAGCTGGTCCGCAACTGCCTGCATCCAGTCCAGCCTGCATATAATCGACCAGCTCAGCGGACCGCACCGTTCACCCCGCAAGCTCTGAAGGATTTCGTGTATGGCAACGTCGCTTGCGAGGCTGACATGGCCATGGAACAGCATTTCAACTGTCGGCGGGACCACGACAAACAGCGAGGTTATGCCTGCTGCAAGCGTGATGAGAGCAGCGCCAAACGCGACAAAGAGTGCGGGTCGAAACCGCCGGACGGGATCGATCATGGTAAGTTTCCTCGTTGTCAAAATGTCAGAGCGATTGCCGAGCCGAATACGATCGCAATGCCCCCCACGACTCCGCACAGGAGCGCGATGAGCTCGAAGGGAAGCGGCACGTTCTGCTTGTTGCGCCAGCCGAGGTTTACCGAGACCGTCTCGGTGAGTTCGACCTCGGGCTCGTGCGCCGGGTCGAGCCCGTGTACGGGCACGCCCACCGTCGTTACGAATGACAGCAGGCCCTCCTTGCCGAGCCGCATCAGCTTGCGGGGGTCGAAACTTTCGGGGTTTTCCCGGAATTCGACTGCGTAGTTGTAGCCGAGCTCCTTGCGGCTGGCGGAAGCATCCGTCGTGGCCGTGGCGATCAGGTTCTCGAAATCCTCATTAGCCATTCTTGTCACCCTCGAACACGAGCAGCTTGTCGAACTCCGCAAACATCTCCGCGCACCAAGCCGCGACATCACCGCGGATCATCTTTGCCTCAGGCCGCGGCAACCCCGTCGCCTTCATGATCTCGTCGATCGACATCGTCACGGCATCAACGAGGCGCGCACCGCGCGCCTCGAAAGGCCGCCAGCTGCCCGCCTCGATCATGGGCATGCGGAGGTTCATCGCGTTCTTGGCGAGCGGAAGGATCGAGGTGCGGTACACATCGGCGGCATCGCTCGCCGGGTGCAGATCACTCACCGCGCCATCACGCTGGTTCTCGATCAGAACCAGGCGGGCGTCGGGAAGCACTTCGAGAAAGCTCAAGGCCGACTTCGCGCCGCGACGCATCGACTCGGCCTGAGCGGTGAACGGCGTGACGACGAAGATCTCGACGCCGAGCGCCGAGAGGTCCTCCTGCAGATCGACCATCCCCGTCCACAGAGCGCCGCGCGCGGCCTCATTGGCGCCGAATTCCACCACGCTGAGGCCGCCGGTCCTAGCGGTCGCCTCAAGGGTGTCATACAGGGGCGTCAAGGCACGCAATGCCGCACCGGGATCGCGCCGTGCTATCTTCGCGTCGGTCGTGATGGAGACCACATGCGGCCCGAGGACCGACAGCGATTTTCCCTGGGTGTCGACCTCGACAATGCCGGTGGGGATGCCCGCGATCCGCGCGCGCTCAGAGAGCGCATGCCCGACTAGGCTTTTTCCATCGCCGCCTTTGTCCTGTGTGATGATCGTGGCCGCAGGCAGCCTCAGCGGCAAGACTGCTCCCTCGGCGGGGTTGCGCATCTTCTTCGACATGATCTCCTCTCGGTTGGGATCTTCAGCGATCCGCAGCCAGAGGAACCCACCCGCGTGTACCCGTCTCGGAAATGAATGAGCTAATTGCGCGGGAGGTCCAAAATCGACCTTGCAACGCCGCCGTCAGGACGAGGCCTAATCTGGAAGAGCGAGCTCTTGTCCCTGAGGGATCGCATCATTCAGACGATCTCTGCCTCCCGGCAGAGCCAAGATGTCGAGGGTGCACTCAGCCAGATACCGGTGAACCTCGCGATACACTGTGCCCTCGGCATGCCCCCTTCCACCTAAGATCAATTCGTTAAGATCTTTGATCTCCTCTGAATCAAAGACGGTCCGATGTCCACGGCCGATCTGGCCTAGCTTGCGAGCAAGCCGGAATTCGGGGGTGGCCAGCACGTGATTGACGGTGATGAGGTTGGGATCGACATCGGCGGCCACCGCAATGAATGCCAGTTCCAGCGGCGAAAACTCGTTCCTCGTGAACATCTCGTGCTGCCCACGTGTCATCGCCTGCCGGTCAAAGGGATTGTTGCCCTTGGGAGGCCGTTTCAGGGATTCCATATCCTTCGCGCGCTTGGCGAGCTGGTGTTTTTCCTCGGCAACGTCCTTTGTATGAACGCACGCCTTTGCCAGCGTATGGACCCAATTCGCTGCAGTCTGGATTGCATCTTCATATTCCGCTCGCGACCAGCGAGCGCCAGCAAGAGCGCGAACTTCCGCGATGACGGCTGCCTCGGCCTCGGCCGGCTCGGTCATTCCCGGAAGTCGGCCCGCGGCGAGCTTTTCGCCTTCCGCCCGGAGTGTGTCAAACAAGGCAAGGCGACGATCTTCGTCGCTGACGTTTTCGTTTGCCGCCTTCCCTTTTGTGGGGATCCCGGGGATCCAGGCAAGCTCCGCCAACGTATTCAAGCCCGCGCCCTTGATCACCGGCACGTCAACGTGATCGAACTGTGCCTGCATGCAGGAGAGTAGAGCGCCAATTTCCGGATCGCGCCTGAAAACCTCGAACTCCAATGCCTCGCGGATGTCGAGTTCGACGTGGCGCTTGAGCCGCCCGCCTCGTTGCCGTGCGAGCCGCAGATCGACCAGCGACAACATCCGAAGCAGCGGACCATTCCGGAATCGTTGCATTTCCGCGTGCGACAGCGCGAACGGTGTCTTCTGCAGTTCCGCCTCCGCAATGATAAGCGGCTCCGGCATCTGCTTAAGACCACCGATCCGCGCCCAGACCTCCGGTCCAACGTGTAGCCACCAACCTCCCACGCGGTCCGGATGCACGAAAAAGATTGGCAACGCCCATTGAACGGGCAAAGTGTCGAGCGGACGATCCGAGGCTTCAATCTCCTCGCGGCAGGCGGCAGCCAGTATCTTGATTTTTTCAATTATCCTGGGGAGATTGTTCACGAAATGCCACTTCTGAACGCGACTTTATTCACCACCTGTTCTTTTGTTCGCCTGCCCGCCTTCTAATTGCGATCAGAGCGCGACTGGATATCTTCCAGGGTGGGATGGGCGACGTTGATGCCAAAATCCGTGAAGAAGTTGGCAGCGAGCTCGGCTTCGGCCAGTCGGTCGCGCAGGAACTGCTCGCTACATCCAAGCTGGTGAAGGACACTCCGGCACCTGGCGAGCGTGATCGTGTTTTGCGCGATTTCGTGATGTGCGGGAAAGGCGATCTTGCGCAAAATTAGGTTCGCGCCGGCGAGAGCGACGACTTCTTCGCCATAGGAAGCGATCGCTTCATCTGGCTCCGGAGTTCGGGAAAGGCGACCAAGGATCCGCACGGTGGAATGAACAGCTTCGTGAATGAGAGTATCGGCGAGCGCGCTTGCGCTGTCGTGCTTGAACAGATTGAGCCAAATCAGCGGCGCGGCTCCAGCAAGAACCAGCGTCAGCCCAAATCTGTCTTGCCGCTGCGCCAGGTCTTCGGGGAGAACGGCGTCAGCGCCGATTATCACGCCGATATCGGCGAGTTGTGCCAGCACGCCCTGGAAACCCGCGTTGTCGATCCGATCGAGTCTGCTCAGCGCTTGCGTAACGTTCATGTGCCTGCAAATGTACTGATATCGCGTCGCAAGATCGCGTTCACGGGCGTGAGACTGATCGAGTTGTCCATGGCCGGTCGTCGGTTCACGTCTATCGGCGGTATCGCTGCGCTTTGTCACCTTACAAACTCCTGCTTTGTTGTATTGTTTTTACGCGCCGCAAGGGGGCGTCACGGACCGGCGGAGAGTCGCAAGACCGTGCGCCAAATGCGCGTGGCCGACCATGTTGACCTCCACCGTGAACTGCTCGATCGCTCGCTTCGATGCCATGGGCGAAGCCACAGTTATGCCGTCGATGGTGTCGATGGTGATGAAGAACATGTGGTCGTCGATCATCACAACATTTTGGAACGGCTCGCCTGGCAGGATCGACCAACCCTTCACCGCATCCTCGATGTTGGCGACGAGAGACTCGATTGCGATTTCGATCCATTCCGCGCGCGCTTCCGCATAGTCGGCGCTGCTCTTGGGTATGCCGATCTTGGCCATGACTGGGCTGAGGTCGTCCGCTAGCAAATCATACACTTCAATGATTGCGAGGTTCGGATTGTGCTCCTTCGCACGATTGACGTGCGAAGTGGGGATCGCCAGCACCTGCGGTTTGCCGAAGACGGTTTCGTTGCCGTTTCGCTCGATGGCGTACCACCAGCGATCATAAGGCTTCATGACCGGGTCGTCGAAGTCGTCGTTCTCCTCCTTGAGGCCGCGGCGGACCGGGTGCTGCTCGGCAAAGCGCTGGAGCGATTCTCGGACCTTGACGCACTCCGCGAGAATACCGCGGTCCACGATGGCGGCACAACGCAAGTTGAGCAGCGCCGAGCGAAGAGCACCGCCCACCGCCAATTCCTTGCGAAGCAGCGTCATGTTCATGGCCTCGGGCAAGGCAATGCGGATGTGCTCCGGTGTTACCGTGAGCCAATCCGGCATTGCTGTGTAGATCAGCTTAAGGAGCCCCGATCCGTACGCCAGCTCAAAGCAAGCGGGCAGCGAAGGGCAGCCCTTCTGCTGGATCGGCCAGAGATCGAACGCTGTAGCATGCAGGATGGTGGGATCGATGGTTAAAGTATTCATTGTAATCGTCCTATCTGAAGCGCGTGTCGGCGATGTCTTCGCCATCCCTCATCTAGTGAGCGTTCTGCTTAGATCCGATCGGCAAGAGGTGCAGATGCAGCCGCTCCTCAAGAAAGATGCGGATGGCCTCGATGACCGTGCGATCACGCTTCTCGAACACGGCCAGACCATTGACATCGAACCCGACGCTGTCACGCTTCGTGGTGGCCTCGATCGTGTAGCGCGTGCGTGCAATGGGCCGCGCTTCCATCGCGATCGGCCCTTCGGCGGTCCGGCAGACGCGAGTCATGTCGCCGGCCAAAGGTTCGATTAGCTGAGAAAGGATCGGATCGATCACCCTTTGAAATGCGGGGTGATCGAAAGCATAACCGCACCCGACTTCGTCGGCCGCACTCCCGCGCAAGCGCCTCAACCTCCGAGCGATCTTGACGAGATCGCGGTCGGTGAGAGCGGCAGCAACATCGCGGCTGACCGCCTTCGACTTGATAGCTTTCGCGGCCTGCATGACGAGGGTGCGGTTGTCGTCATCTTTAGGGACTACGACATTGATCAGCTTAAGGCCATCGGCCAGCTGACGCTGGCGCTGATCTGCCTTCCGCTCGGCATCGGGCCGAGCTTCCGGATTTTCGTTCTTCGTGGTCGGGGCAGGCCCGCTCGGCTCGATGAACGCGCGAACCGCGCGCCAGCCTTCTCGCACCAAGCGGCCCTTCGAGATGCAGGCCTCTGGCACGCCGGACTGCTCGATGAGCTCAGGATTGGAGTTGAAATCCATGTCCATGTGACCTGGCATTCGTGTCTAGACTGCGCTGGACGCTTCGTGGACGTCGGCGACAGCCCTGCGAACCTCGAAGGTGCGCAGGGCTGTCGCGACGATACGGTCGCGCTGGGCAGCGGAGATGCAGATGCGGTAGTGCTCGCTCCGCTTCGGCGACACGTCGACGCGCTTCGCGTCAGTCATGTACCAATGCTTGCCCCCGCGGATCAGGGTGATGCAGGTCCGCGCCATCATGTAACGATAGGCTAGGGCGGAAGCCCCCGCCCCATGCCAAACCACTTTCGCACCGACGCGCGCGGACGCGGGAAGGCCGCTTGCCTTCAGCGTTTCCTCGGCCCTGGCGGCGAGATTCTGCACGTCCCCCGCAGTTGCCGTATGCCTCCGGGAGTTCCCGTTCGCGCTGTCGAGCGCAGCCTCGAGCCGCTCGTAGTTGTCGTCCGTCACCTTGATACGCATTTGATCACTCCTTACTCGTGCGTTTCGCGCCGTGAGGTCACTCAGAAGAACAGAGCGTGCTGATCCTCGAGAGAGGTAGGCGCCAACTTACGTCGACTTGGGCAGGAAACTAAGGAAGTGACTTTGTGAGTTTGGGATCTGCCCCTCCGCCAAGATGCGGAAGGCTCCATCCGTAGATAAGCGCGTGCGCGCCTACAGAGAGCAAACGCTTATACGTCAGCCACCAAACGCGCCAGCAGGCATCCCCTAACCCGACCGGGCGGCTATCTCATGTCTGATACATTTTTAATGATCTGCACAACGGCCGCTTCAAGCATACCCGCTATCGGATGGTGGCTTCAGTATTGGATAGACGGCGTATGAGCAGGCTCGCTAACGACACTCTCGCAACCCAGGTGCGTGCAACTCTCCCGCCGACCATCCTCGGGAATCCTTGGGACGTACGCATTGTCGATCATATCGAGCAGTCGGGCGCTGATTTTTATTCCGCCGAGGTGCGGATTCATAAAGCGTGGCTTCAATCGATCCATAAGACGCGCCTGTCCTACGTAACCAAGCATTATCCATTGGCAATTGGATCTTTCGAGGAGGCTGAGCCGCAACTCGTCCCACACGGCGGTTACACCGAGTGTCGGCGCCGGCCGGTTACGACAGCCCGCGCCATTACAATCCAGCGCTCCTTTGCCGGCGGTCAGTTTACCGGTGCGCTAACAGTAGGCGAAGCCTTCGTCGCCAGAAGCAAAGAAGGTCACGATGTGTTTGCCGACCGAAATCGCGCAATGGCAATCAGGGGTGTTATGAATGCCCTTCATTCCAGAGCTTGGAGGCGGTTGGCGGATGCCCGAGCGTTGCCCGACCTGCAAGATCGGGCTTTGGTCATCCTTGCCGCAATGGGCTCGCAGGGTCCTTACAACGGCGACGATCGTATCTCGCTTCTGCCTTACGACAATCTACTGCCGAAAGCGACCTCCGACAAACTTAGATATTATGAGAAGCTGGGCATCTACCCGCAAGAAGGCGTCCCGTTTCCCGTTCTAAAGCAAGAATGCGCCGACGCGGTCGGTGTCATGCAGCGAGATGAAATCCTGAGCCTATTACTGCGGCTATCGTTTGATATCTCTGAACTACAGAAATCCTTTACTGAGAATCGTACGGCCAGCGCCAACTCGATTCGCAATGGCCTGACCGACGAGGAGTTCGCTTTCTTGGCTTCAGCAGATCTGCTGAGCCGGTGAGCATTCATCGATCGACTAAGTGATGTTCAACTACTAACCTCGTTGATGAGTATCTGTTAGTGATCGCGCCGTAGGCGCTGCTTTGGGAGAACATTATGGGATTGTCGGTTCCCCTCTACGGTTACCACTCCGCAAAAGGCACCAGAAACAAACAGGAGAAAGGTGATGGGACTTACAACGACGACAACAAGAAGGATATCGAGGCGTTCTTCGAGCTTCTCCGGCAGCCATTGGTAAAGGACATCGGCGTTAAATGTGGCGCAATTTATCCGCGGAAGGAAAATGAAGATCCTCGTGCGATAGACTGGATGGCAAGGATTGTTTACGAAACAGAAACCGAGGGAAGGCCCGAACTGGAAGCTCTTCTGAATGAGCTCGAGGATGATCGCGGCACGATCGTCGTTCCGAACCGCCGGCACCTTACGGATAACGGTCTCTACGCCAAAGAGCTGATCAAACGTCTGAACTACGGATCGATCGCGCCTATCGCGCTCGATTACAAGGGATTGGTAGAAGCTCGGCAACCTCTCGATAGACACTTTAGGGGGGAGATGCGCCTGACCGATGTCGAGCAATGCATCAAGCGCTTCTTCAAAGTGCTAACGAGCGATTCAGTGCGCGCGCGCGTAACAATCGCAACTTCTACCGCCCGAAAGCCCTTTGAGGATCCGCCGCCAGCGGAAGCAATCTAACAATCATCGGACCGGCCTGTCCAAACTCGTGAGGTGACTCGCTTAGTTTTTTCCCGGCTTAGGGCTAGGGCTTCCGCGAACCGGCACCAGCCGGTTCGCCAAGAAAGGAAGCACATGTCCAACAAGAATGCGAGCCGTGTTAGCAAGAACCAGCGTCCGAATCCGTCAGGGTCCCGTCGGGCGTCTGCCGTCGACGAGCGGCCTGATCTGATCATCGACCAGGCTGACTTGCCGCGCGCGGCCAGCGATCTGGCTGAGCGTTTGGCAAATTCGCCGAGCTTGTTCCAACGGGGTTCTGCCCTCGTGAAGCTGGTGAAGACGAGCGACGGTTATTCGACCCTGCTCCTCAATGCCCATGACGTCGTCAACTATAGCCACCAGGTATGCCGTCCGGTCTTGCAAAAGATCTTGCGCGGCGAAATGGTGCGCGAACCCGTGACGCTTCCGGAACGCGTTGCCAAGCTCTATCTCAATCGACACGATGCGTGGGGCGTCCGTCCCATCGACGGCATTTGCCGCGCACCGATCCTTTCAGATGACGGCTCGATCCGCGCGACGCACGGTTACGACAACGAGACGCGCTTTTGGTGCACGGGGGTAGAGCTGCCCTGCATTCCTGATCGTCCGACGCGAAAGCAGGCTGAACAGGCGCTGCACAATCTTCGTAAGCCTTTCGCGACGTTTCCCTTTGCCGACGCGCCTAAGTGCGTTGGTTTGGGCGGCAGACTGACGGTCGACCTGTCGCAGCCGCCGAGCATCGATGAAGCGAGCTACCTGGTCGCGGTCCTGACCGCGGTCTGCCGTCCCAGCCTCCCGCTCGCACCTGGCTTCATCATTCGGTCGCCGCAATACTCCGGCGCCGGGACTGGGAAGGGCAAGCTCATTCGCGCCGCCGCGCGCATCGCGTTCGACTTCGCGCCCAAGGCGTTCACGAGTACGGGCGATCGTGCGGAACTCGACAAGCGTCTCACCGCGGCGCTAGTCGCTGCGGACCCCGTCGTCTTTCTCGACAATGTCAACGCCGAGATTGTCCGTTCCAACCTCCTGGCGCAGGTCGCAACCGAAAACCCGTGCGCGATCCGACCCTTTCGGGAGAACACGAAGATGGTCTCGATCGCCACGAACGCTTTTCTGGCCGTCACCGGTAACGCCATTGCCGTATCCGAGGATCTAGCACGGCGGTTCCTTGTCGCCGGTCTCGATGCCGGTTGTGAAGATCCCGAACGGCGCGAGTTCGGTGAGGAGTTCGACGTCATGATCCAGCGCAAGCGGCTCGACCTTCTCGCCGCGGTACTCACGATCTGGCGATGGGGCCGCCAGAATCGCCTCAAGCAGGGGCAGGCGCTTGGTAGCTTTGAGCAGTGGGCGCGTTGGTGCCGCGATCCCCTGCTGGCACTGGGCTGCGCCGACCCAGTTCAGCGCATCTCCGATATCAAGCGTGATGATCCTCGCCGCGTTCAGGTCGTCGAGTTCTTTACGACCTGGCATGATCTCTATGGCGATCGTGCAATCAAGGTCAGAGAGCTCGACGTGCGCCTTTCGCTACTGGCTCATCCGCACGGCCGCGGAAGCCGGCAAAGCCTTGCAGGCTTCGTAGCCAATCTGGAGGGGACGCGCGCGGGCGGGTTCGTTATGTTGCGCAACAAGCCGCTCGGAAAGTGGGGTACGTCCTCGTACGTCCTTCAGAAGACGGATTAGCGGCGGCGGGCGTCGCTCCGATATGGCGAAGCTCGCCGAGCCCCTGTGTCGACGCGAAAGCCATAGGGGTCATAGGCTACATCGTGCGGTGGTTGAGCCGATCTCGGCCAAGCGCATCGAACGTGAACCCATAGGGATCATAGGGATCATAGGCGCCAAATGCTCGGTCGCAGGATACTCGACCCGTGTCGAGCCAGCAATTGGCGCAGAATAATCCGAAGTCTCGGAGACAATCCAGCTGCATCGCCGCGTTGATGAAGCGCCGCTCGCCTTGTCAACGATCGCAAGCTCGCTCACTGCTCTGTCTGTATAGACGTCCATACAGATAATTTCTGACGCGCTCCCCAAAATCCACAAGCATGATGCTCACCATCCACTCGGAGTCCAAGGCGCTGATCCTCGCGGCGGCTCGGGACGCGGTCGGGCCAGACGCAGCCGAACGCCTCGCTGGCATGAAGAAGGCGGCGATGGCCGAGGCAGCTGGCAGGGGCCGGCTGGCTACCCGGCATTCTAGCCTTACCACAGCCGACTGACGCCCCCGCCGTCGCGCTGACTGACGCTGCAATCGCGACTCCGCGACTGTCTATGGTCGCCGCCGAGTGAATTGTCGAATTGGCGGGAAGGTCATGCGTCCCGCCATTTCGAATTTACGACGCCGGCAGCGCGCGCCGCCTCCATAATTCATGAGAAAGCGCCTGACGACGCGACATGGAGCACGCTGGATACCGCAAATCCGATCATACGTTTTAACGAGTATGACACGCTTTAGCGTGTAGAATGAAACAGTACAGCAATGGGGTGCCAAGATGAGTTTGTTGAATATCAAAGGAACGGTAACGGCCCTTGGCCAGAGTCAGTCCGACAACGTGGTGACGATTTACGCCTATATCGAAATTACCGAACCCTCCGGACGCCGAATCCAAATCGACAAGGTAGCGGTTGCGAACGATACGGCGGCGCTGCTGGCAATGGGAAGCGTCGGAGAGTTCTTCCTCGACAAGATGTTTGTGTATGGGCGGCGATATCATTATCAACTATGGGGGATTAAAGCCGAGGACATCGCGGTCATGGACCGGGTTGACGCGCGGAAGATGGTGATGATTCATCACATCATCGTTGGAACGCTACTGTTGCCGTTTGTGATTGGGGCGTTCTGGCTGCTCCCCGGTCTTGGCCACCTCGTGACAATCCTCTCGGGCAGCGTTAATCGGGACTCGTTATTCTACGGCTCGAATCCCGCAGAAATCCGGCGCTTACAACAACAGCAGGCGGTGCGCATATGAAATGTTTCCGCGCAGTGGCGGTGGCCGGGTTGGTGGGGGTGGCGATGCCGGTCGCTCAGGCAGCGCAGGAGACCTACGTCTACACCCCGACGCACGGAGTGTCGTGTTCGGACCGGTCGCGCGAAAGTTTTAGCCAATGGCGTTGCCCCGGACCGGGTGGCTATGTCGCCGAATATGTCGATGAGGGCAACGTCGCAGGAATAGCGATCTGGCGACCGGCGACACGGCGCACATCGCCGCGCGCGGTGTCATGGCGAGGCGCGGGCCGCGTGTTCGGTGAAAAGCTCGAGTGGCGGCTCAAGAACGGGCAACCTCATGCCGCCATCCTGCGGACTTGGCGTACCGCGACCGATGCGAACGGTAAGGACCGCGAGCTTGAGGAACTGATCATTCTCAAGATCAGCCCTTTGGGAGTCTGCCGCGTTGCGGCAGTCAATGCACGTCAGCCGCGCGCCAATGCGATTGCTCAGCAGGCTGCTGACGGTGCGGCAACGATGCCATGTCATGATGATCAGTAAATCCACCACCATCATTAACTATCGTACGCCGGCCCGTATCGTGAGCTGAGAGGTTACAGCGCGGACGCGCGCCGCTCGTTGAATGTCAAGCGTCGCTGATCGGCTCCTACTCCAAGCCCGTGATCGGCAACCGGATCATTCGGAAGGGTGCATCACGAACATGCACCACGCTATTGATCCCTGTCTGAACAGACCACCGCAGAGTCCTGCGGCCGGCCGCATATCGTCCAATGTTTCGTATTCTCTCCGCGCAATGACCGTGCAGTGCCGAATACCTTGTTTGAGCTGACGTTGGGACTAAAGCGCGGCTGGTGAGATAGACGGCTCTTTCGCCGAAGCGCTGACCCCGCTGCCATCGCCCGGCCTTCGTATCGAAACCGTTGGGTGCGGCGGGAAGCTTGTTTTGGCGCTAATCCACTGCGGCTCGACAGAATCAGCATTATCAATGCCGCACTTCGCATTTTTAGAACGGTTTCGATGCGTCTCGCGTCGTCGGCACCAAGTCCACGCCGGCTTTGCGCGGGAATCCAGACAATCCCCGATGACAGCGCTGGCGAATGTAATCGCGGGCAATCTGTCGCGATGTCGGCCGATCATGGCTTCGATATCAGGGCACTTCGGTAATCAGCCCGCGCATTGTCTTGCGAGTGACGCGCGATTGGTTGTGACCGGTCGCCTGTCTGCTTGAGCAGTGGCACGCAGGTTTTGGGCCTCTGACGATGGTCGGTGTCGCCGAACGGTAAAGGGCCTGTGGCCCCGATCGCTTCCCTGCAACGGCGTGTCCGGCTTTTTTCCCCGCCGGCTATCGCGCGGCTCCTCGCGCAAGACAAAAAAACCGTCCGTTTCGCCGTCCTCCGCTGCGCTCCAGCCTCCAGGTGCAGGTCGATCGCCGCCCGGCGCAAGAGCCGCCATCGAGGCCGCAATCACGCGCGCCCGACAGCAAACAGGACAGACGATCATGGCAACCATCGGCACCTTCACCAAGAGCGACAACGGCTTTGCGGGCGCGATCAGGACCTTGAGCCTCGACGCCAAGGCTAAATTTATCCCGGCCGACAAGGAGAGCGACAAGGCGCCCGACTATCGCATCCTCGCCGGCAGCGTCGAGTTCGGGGCTGCCTGGAAGAAGACCGCGCAGAACGGCCGCGAATACTTCTCGGTCCGCCTCGACGATCCGAGCTTCGCGATGCCGATCTTCGCCAATCTGATCGAAGACGAGGACGCCAATCACCAGCTGATCTGGTCGCGCCGCAGCGCCGACTGACGCCGCAGCCGGCGCGGTTGCATCTCACCGCGCCGGCACTCGTCCCCTCACATCGAAAGACATTTCCGATGAGCAAACCTCTCAGCACAAACTCGCGCGCCGATATCTATCAACGCGTCACCGACGCGATCGTCCTCAATCTCGAACAGGGTGTTCGCCCCTGGACCAAGCCGTGGACGGCATCGGCCGGCAATACCACGCGGCCGCTCAGGCACGATGGCACGCCGTACCGTGGCATCAACGTTTTGATCCTCTGGGCCGAAGCGGCAGCACGGGGCTATGCATCGTCGACATGGATGACCTATCGTCAGGCGAGCGTCCTTGGCGGACAGGTCCGCAAGGGCGAGCATAGTGCGACCGTCGTCTATGCCAACGTGGTCGAGCGCAGCGACAAAGCTGGTCAGACCGACGCCGCCGATGTGGACCCGATTACAACGACACGCATCGCGGTGCTGCGGGCCTATGCCGTATTCAACGTCGATCAAATCGATGGCTTATCGGGTACAGCGCCATCTCAAACTCTCGCCGCCGAATCCCTGCCGGGGCGGATCGAACGCGCCGACACTTTCATCACGGCCAGTGGCGCCAATATCGTGCATCGCGGTAACCGGGCCTGCTACATTCCATCCGCTGACCGCATCGAAATGCCCACGTATGGCCAGTTCGTCGACACGCCGACAGCAAGTGCCGCCGAAAGCTACTATGCCACCTTGCTCCATAAACTGGTTCACTGGACTTCGCCACAACATCGCTGCGACCGCGATCTCGGCAAACGTTTCGGCGACAACTCCTATGCTCGGGAAGAACTCGTTGCCTTATCCTGACTCTGTGATCCTGTCTCAGAATCAGCCATGGAGATGCATCACCGGTGGTTCCGGTGAGGCTCTTCAGACGTCCGGGTCAA
>BFBZ01000062.1_pt3 | contig 45000 bp, 53 predicted proteins | sample 1888401 | NCBI WGS metagenome assembly BFBZ01 (sample SAMD00112614, study PRJDB3348) | symbiont metagenome | host: Chara braunii | reverse complement strand
TCGATCCAATACAAACCTATGCCGGTACCGACCCGGTTGGGATCGGTGGGCGAGCCGGCCAACCGATCGCATTCTGTCGGCTCTCCGGCGAAGGCAGCCCCCATCATCAACAATCCGAATAGCCCAGCCAAAGTCATCTGAGACCATCGCACCGAACTGGCCCTCCTGTCTGTTTGGTTCGCCACACTGTGGTTGGGTTGTGTGCGCTCGACAGACCTTCGCCGAACGAGGGAAGCCTATTTGCCGGCCGTTCGCAATGAAGTTCACTCAGCCGCGGCATCATTGGCCTTCAAGGCCGCGCGAAATTTCGCGATTAACCCGTTGAATAGTTGTTGGCAGGCAGCGGAGGCGACGGCCTTCTTCGGCACCCAGGCCAGGGAGGGCGCAAGCTGTGCATCGCGGCGGCAAGCATAATCGTCGTCAGAAATTTCACGACTCAATCCCCAGCGTCCCCTCGCGTCGCGCTCAACCATGAACGACGTCATCTACGATAGCCGCATGACGACAATTACGATGGCCGGTTCGTGAAGAGTGTCTCAGCCTGTTCCCCTGCGATCGCAGGGGAACAGGCTGATGCCGGGAATGTGGGTCACGGACCGCCAGGTCAGGCGGTACATGGAACGAAGACGACAGGGGGACAGCCAGACGGTCGCATCGGCAAAAGCCGGCTTCAGCGAGCGAACTGGCCGACGCGTAGAGGCAGGTGGAGTGCAGCCGGCACAGCGCCCACCTCGCCACTGGCGTACCAGGAACGACCCACTCGCCGACGTGTGGGACGAACTGATCGTGCCGATGCTACGCCAGGTGCCTCACTTGCGGGCCACGTCGGTCATCGAGCAAATCAACCTGCAGTACCCCGGGCGGCTTGACGAGCGGCACCGCCGGACCCTTCAGCGGCGTATCGCCCATTGGCGAGCCACCGAAGGACCGGAGCGCGAAGTGATCTTCCGTCAGGACCACCCGCCGGGCTTCCAGTCGCTTTGCGATTTCACCGAAGGCGTTTCGCTCAAGGTCATGATCGACGGCCGCCCCTTTGACCACTTGCTATTCCATTTCTGGTTGGCATTCTCGGGCTGGCAATACGTCAAGGTCATCGAGGGCGGCGAGAGCTTCACGGCGCTGACCGAGGGGATGCAGGAAGCCCTTTGGCAGCTCGGCGCAGTGCCGCAGACCAATCGCACCGACCGCCTTTCCGCCGCCTATCGCAACCTGGCGCCCCATGACGATGCCAGCGCAGGCTACCAGGCATTCTGCGATCACTATGGGATCGAGCCGACCCGCAACAACGCCGGCGTCAGCCATGAGAACGGCTCGGTCGAGGCGGCGCATGGTCATCTGCGCCGTGCCATATGCGAAGCCCTGGCATTGCGAGGATCGCTAAATTTCCCGGACGTCGCGGCCTATCAGGCCTTCATCGACGAGCATGTCGGGCGCCGCAATTCCCGCCGCCGCGCCGAGCTGACGCTGGAGTTGGCGCAGATGAAGCCGCTGCCGCGCTTTAAGGCCACCGACTTCTCGCTCGTCACGGTCATGGTCACCTCAACCTCGACCATTTCAGTGCGCGACGTGCTCTACACCGTGCCATCACGCCTGATCGGTTCGCGCCTGCGCGTCCATCATCGGCGCGCTCGTCAAGAAGCTTTCTGCCTTCCGCCGCTTCGTCCTGCGTGAAGGCATGTTCCCCCGACAGGTGTTCCGCAGAACCTGGGAGGCGCTCGATGAAGCACTGGAGCCGCGGCGGGCCTGTAGGACCTACGTCGCTCTCCTCCATCTTGCCGCCACTCATGCCTGCGAGGCGGCCCTGGCAGCACATCTCGAGCAGGTTCTTGCCGCAGGCAAGCTTCCGGATCTGGAGACGGCACGAGCAGCCGTGGCACCCCCGCCCAGCAAAATCCCTCACATCACCGTCTCGCCGCCGGATCTGGCCAGTTACGACACTCTGTTCCAACAAAAGGAAGCCGGCGATGTCCGATCCGTCAACTGATCTGCAAATCGACGCCGCGCGGCTGCCCGTCATGCTGACAACCTTGCGCCTGCCCTCCATCGCCCGTCATTGGCATACATTCGCCACACGTGCCGATCGGGAGGGCTGGGGCGCCGCGCGTTATCTCGCCGCCTTATGCGAGCATGAACTGACCGACCGCGCCTCACGCCGCATTGCCCGCCATCTCGTCGCTGCGGGCCTGCCGCGCGGCAAGACCTTTGCAACCTTCGATTTCGCCGCAGTGCCAACCATCCGCAAGGCCCAGATCCTCTCGCTCGGCGCTGGAGATCCCTGGATCGAGCAGGCCGGCAACATTCTTTGTTTCGGGCCAAGCGGCACCGGCAAGACCCATGCCGCCGCAGCTATCGGGCATGCCCTGGTCGAAGGCGGCCGGCGTGTCCTGTTCTCCCGCACCACCGATCTCGTCCAAAGGCTCCAGGCCGCCCATCGCGATCTATCCTTGCCGGCGCTGCTGGCGCGCCTCGATCGCTTCGACTGTCTCATCCTCGACGACCTGGGCTATGCCAGCAAGGACCAGGCCGAGACTGCCGTGCTCTTCGAGCTCATTGCCGAGCGCTATGAACGCAAGTCCCTGGTCATCACCTGCAATCAGCCCTTTTCGGAGTGGAACGCGATCTTTCCAAATGCCGCCATGACGGTCGCGGCCATCGATCGATTGGTTCATCACGCCACGATCCTCGAGTTCAACGCCGAGAGCTACCGCAAGCGCACCGCCGCCGCGCTCGCCGAAGGATAATTGTCGCCTCCTCCATTGTCCGTGACAATTATGCGCGGCATGATCGAGCCCATGCTCGACTCCTTCGATTCAGACAGCTTTATCGTGCGCGCCGAGGTCCACATCCTCGATATCGAGCCCAGGATCAGCCGCACCCTCGAATTGCCCATGGCGCTCAACCTCGCCCAACTCCACGAGGTGCTCCAGGCCGCCTTCGGATGGACCGACAGCCATCTGCATCAGTTCAATATCGGCGGCCTGATCTACGGAGCCCCCGAGTTCGATGAGGACGGCCTGTTCGACAGCCGGATCTTCGAGGCGACCGAGGTCAGGATGATTGACCTTCACTTTCCCTACGAACCCGGCGAAAACCCTGTCACGATCCTCTATGAATACGACTTCGGCGATAATTGGCGCCACCTGCTCCGACTTGAGCGCGTTCCGCGCGAGGAGGGAGCAAAATATCCATGCTGCACCGCTGCCACACGCTCTGGCCCTCCCGAAGACGTGGGCGGAACCTCGGGCTATGCCGACTTCCTTGAGGCTTGGCTCGATCCCAGCCATGACGAGCACAAAGCCATGCATCGCTGGGTCGGTCGCAAATTCCATCCGGAACGCTGCAATCTCGACGAGATCAACAAGGCTATCGCCAAGGCTTTGCGCTCTTCAAAAGGCGGATATCGATTCCGCCATGCCGGGCCATCATAATTGACACCGGCAGGCTACGATAATTGTCGTTGCACAACCATGTCTAGCACGCGCGGGGGGCATGAAGCGTCAGCCGATCGGGGGAAAAGCGCACGCATTGATATACCTCCCCAGCTGTTTGCCTCGGTGCGTTGGTGAAACAGCAACAAGTCCTGCCCATGCGAAGTCGCGAAATGGGCTGAATTCATTGTGCGGCATGTAAGCGAATGACGTCGCGACGATCTCCTGGCGGTCGTCGGCGAGTGCAAACGTTTCGCAAGCTCGAACCTCGGCGATATCCGAACGGCTCGCGGCTCACGGCCATTGCCTCGATTGGTGGGACACGTTCATGGCGGATTCGGACACCGCTCTCGACGTTGCGAAACGAATTGTCGCCCTAGGGCCGCCGCCGGGATTTGACCATGTTAATCTGTCTGGCCTTGATCCTCAGACAGGCTTCGAAAGAATGCAGGCTTTTCTGGTTGCAAATGGGATCGCACCGTTCTCCGGATCCATGCTTGCCGGACAATGGACCATCGCCAAAGCGGCGCCCATCACGGTCACGCTGTAGAAAACTTGCCTTCCTCTTCACGACCTCGCGCGTTACGCTCCGCCAAAGAGGGGGGCGAAGGGCGAGGCTCAATAACGAGCGCTACTGTTCCTTCGGTGGAGTGAGAGGCGCATGTCGGGGCTCGCCAGCAAATCCAGGTGTCTGCAATTGGCCATGCTCTGCTTGGCCTGCTTTGTCGGGTGCTCAATCCGGCCAGCTCGCGCAGACGAGGGTCCGCCTCCGGTGGTGGTGGCCGCGAAAACGGGGCACGCAGCCACGCTCAAGCGCCTTCTAGATGGCGGTGCAGATCCGAACAGTCATGACGCGGACGCGCTGACCGCGTTGAACTGGGCCGCCTATAATGGCTATCTCGCGGCGGTACAGATTCTCGTCCAACATCACGCAGACATCGATTCACACGGTAACCAAAGCCAGTGGACGCCGCTGATGAATGCCGCCGCTCAGGGTCATATCGACGTGGTGTCGTTCCTTGTCGGGCATGGCGCTGACATAAACGCGCATTCTTCGGATGGGCTTTCACCTCTGGACTTTGCAATTCTCCAAAATCACGCCAAGACCGCAACGTTCCTGAGAAGCCATGGCGCGAAAGCTACTCCGGCGACCGCAACCCAAAATCCTATGGCTCAGGCACTTTGCAATGCCGGCACGAGCGCTGATTTCAGTGCCTCGGATCTTGCCTGGCACAAATACGATAAGGACCCAGCGCAATACTTTTGCCAGGCTRTAAAACACGATTTCCCCGGYGGTGCTGGAAACGTCTTCATGTTCACCTACGAAGTCGATGGCGACGCYTCCGGGGCGAAGACGATTTGGATCACCGCCGACGTGTACGATGATCAGTTGCGAAAGGCCGCGCTCGCAAAGACCCTGCGACCTCTGCTCAGCGCAATATTTTCCGCAGCCGGGAAGGGAGCWGTTCCGGACGATGTCGCGGCACAGGTGGTTTCCGTATCTGACTTCAAGACCGCCACGCCGCTCGGTTCGATGGCCGCGCATTTCGTGCCGGGCAAGGATGCTGCAAATCCATACAACGGGTCAAAATATGAGATCACRATTCAATATGCTCAGTGAGCCATTCCGCCATACGACCACGCGCCTGCGAGCCAACCAGATGTCTGCTATAGCGCTTAGCGGCCCTTCCAAGCCTCGATCGCCTCGATCGTGGCGCCCTCCAATTGGCCACTAGAGTAAGCGCGGCGGTCGACGTTCGCCCGGGCGGAGCTGGCCAGGGTTGCGCAACCCGGGCGAGCGGATGGCGCTTGGCAGCTTGATGGGGTGGTCAGGCGCGGTTCTTGAAGCGCCAGGACTCGTTTCCGGTCTCGATGATCTCGCAGTGATGGGTCAGACGATTGAGCAGCGCTGTCGTCATCTTGGCGTCGCCTAAGACGGCAGGCTAGTCTCCGAACGCCAGGCTTATGGTGACGAAAAAGGGCCGGTGTGACGAAGCACCGGCCCTCTCGCGTGTTTAATATCAGGAGTACCAAAACGGGCACTCGAAGGGACCTGGCACCTCCCTTCGACGGCTTCAGCATAGCAAATGGGAGCGCACGCTTCAATCGTCATCGACTGGCGGCTGATCGTGGTATCCTGGCGGTCCTCATGGGTCGCTCATCGGAGTGCTGCTCGGCTTGGAGGGGGGATGGACGTCTTCGTAAGCGTTGGGACGGGCTTAAGTCCAAATCAAGAAGGTTTTATCGAAGCACTCGAAGCTCGACTTCGCGCGGTTGGGCTTACGCCTTGCACGATTGGTCGGAATACCTTCAGCGCGGATGCGCCTCTGCGCGCAGTTACTGATCTCATGAGGACATATCCCCCGGTCATGGACAATTGCGCCGGTGCAAAGCAGCGCTGTGTTGACCGAAAGCGGATAGCAGCTTCTGGCATTTCCAAAATCGCTGGCAGACGCCGCCCAGCACTAGCGCAGCGATAAACAGTCGGCGGCGCGATCCTCGACATCGCACCGCCGACTGGCGCCGGGACCATGGGGACTTCCACCTGTACACCTCCGACGCGCAAAGGGGCGAGGGAAGTCAAGAACCACTAACGGTGCTAGGCAGGCTTATGGTCCAGGCCCGCTGCAGGGATGTTTTGTTGCCTGCGATCGATCCCCGGAAATGCCTGTAGCTTATATGCAGCGTAGTCCGAGCGGGGCAAGGAAATCCACCAATCACGTGCCGCCATCGTAACCGGGATACGCGCTGCTTGACCCGTAACCGGGATATGCCTATGTTCTGAGGGAAGGAGATTGAATATGGGCGCTAGAGACAGAGTTCGCAGGTATAGAGAAATCGGCGGCGCTTCCGACCTGGTTCGGGTCGAAGTGCTGGTGCCGTCCTCCAGGCGGGCCTCCATCCTGGCGGAAGCGGCAAGCATGCGGAACGCTCACCGCGAGAGAAAGCAGCGGATCGCAGATCTCTGTTCAAAAGCCACTGATCAGTACGCCGTTCGCGTTTTCGACAATGTGGACTTGAGCCGCTTGGCCGATCCTCTCAAGCGAGGGTCAGTTGTAGCCAGAGCCCTCATGGAACGCGGCGATGCCAGGGCTTTTGCAATGGGCCGCAAGATCCTCGCCGAACTAGACGCTTGATCCATGGCGCTGACGGAAATCCAGAAAGGCATCGTGAGATGCCTTGCCGCAAACAGGTCCGACACGAGTTACGTGGCGGGAGGACTGGTCCTCAACAAGGATTGGCCCCGCCTGTCGGACGATGTCGACATCTTCCACGACACCGACGAGGAAATCGGTGACACCGCGGATCGCGATATCGAAGTCCTGCGCGAGGCTGGTTATCGGGTGCATGTCGAAGTGGAGATCTATGGATGCGTCGAGGCGACGGTCTTCAAAGGCGATGAAGGCACGGTTATCCAATGGATGAGCGAGACGAGGAACAGGTTCTTTCCCCTCGTTCGTGACGACGAATGGGGCGCTCGGCTGCATCAGGCCGATCTGGCAGTCAACAAGGTGATCGCAGCATCGTCACGTACGAAGCCGAGGGATTTCATCGATCTCGTCACCATCGCGGAGAACATGTGTCCGTTAGGACCGCTCGTCATGGCGGCATCCGGGAAGCCTCCCCACTTTTCTCCGCAGCGGATTATCGATGAAATCCGGCGGCGGGGCCTCTCCGTAGGCGACGAACAGTTTGACACCGTTCGCGGCCTTCGTGCCGACTGGAATGCAGGCATCGTCCGTGGGCTGCTTATCGGTGCTCTAGATGCTGCCGAACAATACGTGCTCACCGCACCTGTCGAAGTCGTGGGCATCCTTGCGGTCAATCCGGAGGGCGTTCCCGTCGAAGTCGACACGGTCGACCGCGGCGTTGCTACTTTTAGACGAGCGACCGCAGAGCCTGAGGTGATGCCAAATGTTCCCGATGCGCCCGGGGATTGGGGGCGAAATTCAGATCGTGCATGATGTCCGAAAACGACTTCTCGATGCCGATCGTCGGTCCGCGCTGGAAGATATCACCGCTGATGCCGGCCGCCCACAGATAGGGCGTGACTTGGAACGCTCAGTTCTTTTCGTTGCCAGTCGCGTCAGGCTGGTTGTTGGCCATGTCGGCGGCGACGCCTGGCAGGGGCAAGAGAGCGCAGGTGCAAACCATGCTGGCTGCGAAGAATCTTTTCATGATCGGTCCTCAGCTCGCCAATGTGTTCTTGTGGATGCGTCCGTCTTTCATGATGAGCTTCATATTCTTGTCGGGATCGGCAAGGAGGTCGATGTTCGTCAAAGGATCGCCGTCGACCACCAGAATGTCCGCGAGCGCGCCCGCCTCGATGACGCCGAGCTTGCCCTGATGGGGATTACGCGGGCCGGACAGCGCCACCAGCTCGCCGCTGCGGCTGGTTGCCATGCGCAGCGCCTCCGCCGCATCGAACCGGCGCACGATCTTGGCAAGCTATCGCCCTTGTGAGGCCGTCCCGCTCGGCGAAAATAGGATCCCGAAGACTACAACAATATCGTTAATATCGTTGTTGTAGGTGGGTTTGTTGAATGCGGGCCACAAGCTCAGCGCCGATAAGGAGGAGTTCCCTATGGACGCAGCGGACGCAAGGATTCCGATTATTGGCCTATGCACCGCCAGCTTCGTGCTTGCCCGTTATGGCTTGCTGGACAACTACCAGGCAGGTGTGAGCTGGTTTCATATAGATGAGTTCCGTACCGTATTTCCGCACGTCAAGGCGCGTGCCGACAGCCTCTACACCATCGACCGTAACCGTGCGACTTGTGCAGGTGGCACAGGGGCGGCGGACCTGGCTGACCACATCGCGGCAAACTACCTGAGAGCAAAGGCCGCTCAGAAAGCTCCTCACTATCCTTGTTAAATCGAAATAATCTATCAAAATGTAAACGCTTTATATTAGTGACATTTTTACTTGAATAATACTATTAGATCAAACGGGAGGCCAGGTTTCTAGATCCAATTCGTCACCAACAGCCGTGACAATCCGACGCAATTCTCTAGTGAACGCCGCCGCAGCCGGAGAGGCCACCTCCGAGGAGCGAGACACGAGACCGACCGTGCGGCGCGCCAACGGGTCCTTAAAAGCGACGAAGCGCAGGTCTTGTTCCGAAGGCGGAAGGGAAAGTCGCGGCAGAATGGTAATGCCGACTCCTGCCCTGACCAGCGCAAGCAAGGACAGCACGTTGTGGACAGTGATAGACGCTCTGCCGACGAGTTCCGTGAACTGCATCGAGTCCACAAGCCCAGTAATGCCGTTGCCGAGCAAGGTGCGGTCATGCATCATGTCCCAGGTGATTGGGCCCTCACGCGCGGCGAGAGGATCGTCGGCCTTGCACACAATGCCCAACGAATCCTTGAACAGCGGCTTGAAGTCCAGATCGGGCTGATCGCGGCGAACGCTGGCAACGCCGAGCCCGACCTTGCCGGCCAACACTGCTTCCACCACGCTGGGCGAGTCCGCGTCGTGCACGTCGATCTCGACGCCTGGATACTTCGCACGAAAATCGAGCAGGACACGCGGCAGGATGGATACCGCGACTGAAGGCACGCAAGCGATGTCGACGCGCCCCGTCTGGTTGCGCGCAAAGGCCTGCATGGAAGCGATGGCGCGGTCGTATTGCGAGAGMACRTCATTGGCCCTGTCGCGGACGAATTGTCCGGTCGGCGAGAGGCGGTTCTTGCGCTCAGACTGAAAGAGTTGGACTCCCAGGTCTTCCTCGAAGGACTTCAGCGCCATGGAAATCGTCGAAGGTGTGCGGCCGAGCCTTTCCGCTGCTTCGGTGATGCTGCCGAGATCGGCCACAACCTTGAATACCCGCAACGTGGACAGCGAGTAGCGCATCATTCCTCCATTTCAATTTTATCGAAATTGAATGCGTATATTCCAAATTGACTGAAATCGCCAGCCGAGTTTTCCTAAGGTCGAGTGCACATCGGGAGCGTGGCGTGACGGTCCATTCCAATTTCATCGGCGGCAAGTGGGTTGACGGGAGCGCATCGGTTGCGGACATAAATCCCTCCGACCTCTCCGATGAGGTCGGGCGTTATTCGCAGGCGGGTGTGGAAGACGTCGCCCGCGCGATTGAGGCTGCCAGGAAGGGCGCTGTTGCGTGGGGCCGGTCACCGATCGAGTTGCGCTACAGGACATTGATGGCGATCGGCCGCGAACTGATTGCGCGTTCGGCGGAACTCGGCGAGCTGCTTTCGCGTGAAGAGGGAAAGCCGCGCGCTGAAGGTGTCGGCGAGGTCTATCGCGCTGGCCAATTCTTCGAATTCTACGCTGCCGAGTGCCACCGCCAGTATGGCGAAAACGCCGAGAGCGTACGTCCGGGCGTGTCTGTCGATGTACGACGCGAGCCGATCGGCGTAGTCGCCATCATCTCTCCGTGGAACTTTCCGGTCGCCACTGCCAGTTGGAAGATCGCGCCGGCATTGGCCTATGGCAACGCGGTGATCTGGAAGCCATCCAACCTCACTCCGGCGCTGGCCTGGGCCTTGACGGAGATCATCAGCCGGCAAGGCTTGCCCGACGGTACTTTCAACTTGCTTATGGGACCGGGCAGTTCGACCGGCAATGCGCTTGTGTCGAACCCGGATATCGACGCGGTGACGCTGACCGGCTCCTACGAGACCGGTCGCGCGGTCGCCATCGCGTGCGCGCGGAACCTCACCAAAGTGCAACTCGAAATGGGCTCCAAGAACGCACTCGTGGTGATGGACGACGCCGATCTCGTTATGGCGGTCGCGCATTCCGTGAACGGYGCATTCTTCGGTTCGGGACAGAAGTGCACCGCATCGTCACGCCTGATCGTCGACTATCGCATCCACGACGCCTTTGTTGAGAAGCTGGTCGAAGCGACGGGTCGGCTGAGGGTCGGGCATGCGCTGGACGAGGGCACGCAGATCGGCCCGGTGGTCGATGCCGCGCAGCTTGTCTCGGCGGAACGATTTGTCGATATCGGCAGGGCGGATGGCGCGGAGCTCGCCTGCGGCGGCAAGCGGTTAGAGCGAGCCACCGAGGGGTACTATTTTGAACCTGCTGTCCTTGTCGGTACCCGGAACGACATGCGTGTCAACCGCCAAGAAATGTTTGTGCCTATCGCCTCCGTGATCAAGGCGGATGGCTTCGATCACGCCATCGATTTGGCAAACGACACGGAATACGGCCTTACGGCCGGCATCGTCACGCGCTCGCTGTCCCGCGCCAACGCCTTTCGCCAGCAGATCAAGACTGGCTGCGTCATGGTCAATCTGCCGACGGCCGGCACCGACTATCATGTCCCGTTTGGCGGACGGAAGCACTCCTCGTACGGACCTCGCGAGCAGGGTCGCGCGGCGGCGGAATTCTACACTGCCGTCAAGACCAGCTACATCCATGCGGGCGAGGCGGAGCAATAGCAATGGAAAAAAGGAACCGCGCCGCCGTTGTCGACTGTCTGCAGTATTGCAACTACTCKGAAGAGACTTTTCGAGACCTCAGGGCGGGCGGGGTCGATGCCGTCCAAACCACGATCAGCTATCACGAGGACTTCCGCGAGACCGTCGACAACATCGTCCGGTGGAACCGTTGGTTCGAAACCTATCCAGATCTGATCTTCGCCGGGCGCACGGGCGATGACGTGCGTCGCGCCCAGGCCGAAGGTCGCACCGCCGTCTTCTTCGGGTTGCAGAACTGTTCGCCGATAGAGGACGACATCGGCCTGGTCGAAGTCCTGCACACGCTCGGCGTGCGCTTCATGCAGCTATCCTACAACAACCAGAGCCTGCTCGCGACCGGCTGCTACGAGACAAACGATTCCGGCATCACCCGCATGGGCCGTGAAGTCATCGCTGAAATGAACCGCGTCGGCATGGTCATCGACATGTCGCATTCGGCCACGCGGTCAACGCTGGACGCAATCGAGCTGTCGAGTCGCCCAATCGCCGTGACGCATGCCAATCCGAGCGAATGGCATGCGGTGCCTCGCAACAAGCCGATCGAGGTGCTGAAGGCGCTGGCCGCAACTGGCGGAATGCTTGGTTTCAGCCTTTACCCGCACCACCTCAAGGGCGGCAGCGCCTGCAGCCTGGATGACTTCTGCGAGATGGTGGCGCGCACCGCGGAAACGATGGGCATCGGCAATATCGGCCTTGGATCGGACTTGTGCCAAGACCAGCCCAACGAAGTCGTGCAGTGGATGCGTCGCGGTAAATGGACGAAGGAGCCGCAGACGGAACGGGCCGCATTCCCGCGCCAACCGGAATGGTTCAAGTCCAACCGCGACTTTGGCAATATCGCTCGCGGCCTTCGGACGGTCGGCTTCTCGCAGGCTGACATCGATGCCGTCATGGGCGAAAACTGGCTGCGCTTCTTCGACCGGTCGTTCGCACGCAGTGCCGACGTTGACAGCTCGGCCCTGGCGTCGTTCACCGCACAGGAAAGCCGGGGCTGATGGTAGAGGCGCGCGGCACACTTTTACAGCCAAGCACCACGGCCGTGTCCGTGCCGTTGCGCGCGCCGGACACGGTGATGAGGCTCGCCCGCATCGGCAGCTTCCACCAGACCCGACTCAGCTTCATGCGCGTGCTGCTGCGGCGGCTGGCACGCGAAGGATGGACCTTTGCGCGCACCGTCTGGAATATCGACGCCAAGGGCGAAGGCCACGCGGTCTACGAGGCAAGCGGCAACGGCCGGGTCTACTCGCTGGTGGCTTTTGCCAACGATCTCGATCCGTCGAAACGCACCGATCGCGTCATCGCGGAGGAGTGGGATTCGACCTTCGCGCTACATGACGGCGTGGTGACGCAAGCCGACATCGAACGGCTGTCGCGCAACGTACCGAGGCAGGAGTCCGGCCGCTGCGGCGCGAGCGAGATCGTGCTTTCTCGCGCCAACAAGAGCGTGCGTCTTTTCGAGACGGTGGTCGACAGACTGTCAAATGGCGAGCAGCCGGACGCGGCGGAACTCGACTCCGTCGGCTATCTGATGCGAACGACCGCCGTCTACGGCAGCGGCAAATTTGGACTGGTCGATCACGAGGCAATCCGCAGCCGGCCGGAGTTCGCCGGCCCGTTCGCAGCCGAAATGCTGACGGTCTGGCTGATCCGTGCCTACACTGTCGATCTCGTCGAGCATATGGCTCGCGTTCGCGCCCCGGAAACAGCGGTCCCGTTGAAGCCGGATTTACGGCGCCGGCTCGGCGTCGGCAACTCAACAGGCCTGGGCATGGCCCCGTTCCTGGTGACGCACGCGCCACTCATCGATCGCTGGATTGCCGCGCGCGAAACGGCGCTGGCGCGCGTGCGTGCGGTGCGGCATGCATCGTCCGCGGAAATCTCCGCCTTTCGCGACATGTTGGCGCGCGGCCGACGCCAAATGAGCCACTGGAACGTCGACGACAAGGTGCAGATGGAGCGCATCGAGGGCCTGCGGCGCGATCTCGCCGCGCTTGCGTCGCATGTCGAGGCGACCGATCTCTCCGCCGATTTCACCTGGGACCAGCTTTATCGTTACGCCGAGGCGCAGCTGGATCTTGAGGCGCAGGAATTTTTGGTCACGCTGCTGATCGAGCCCTATGGCCAACTCGTCGACGATCTCGCGTGCACAATGGCTTGCGACGAGACGCGGCAATTTCGGATCGACGGGTCCATCACGCTTTCGTCGTTGACGCAGGAGATCGAGGCTTCCTACGAGTTCGCACTGACTACCGATTTCGAAGCGCCCGGGGCCGCCGCGCGGTTCTGGTATGTGTCGGAGGAAAAGCTCGAGCCCCGCCTCGGGGAGCGCGCCTCGGATGATGGCGCCAGCCGCGAGCAGCCGCTCGCTGTCGCACGCGATGTCAAGGCGTTCCGGGATGCCTTGCGCGGCTATCCGCCTGAAATGCGACTCGCTGCATTTCTGCTCGAGCGACCCGAATTCCGCCATGTCGCGCGGCGCGTGCAGATCGCAGCGAAGCTGCCCTATGCCGAGATCAGGGACAACCTGATCGATGCCGCGATGCGGCCCATTGACCTGCTGCGTTGCAAGCTGTCCTTCTTCGGTGCGTCAGGCTTCGATCCGCGTTCGGACCGTTGGGTGCGCATCGCCCTTTTCCGGCACGCACCCTTTCCTGAAGAATTCAGTCACTCCGAACCGGACGACTGGGCCATTCCGCCGGACGTCCSGCAGGTCCCRACCAYCGCRCMGAGTACGTTCGCCARGAYMACYCMGCTCGAASYCGGATCGGCAGYCGACGGCGACGATMGCCTYTCGCTGAATGAACTCGATGCGCTGGTGCGCAAGGCRGCGCGAGGAGCCGGCCTTTCCTGGGGRCTYGCCGARGARGCWGGAAGAWGTTCGCGGATGCTGGCAACGGCAGAGCCAGTCTCCYTGACCCTCGCCGCRGTCGTTCTGGAAGCGCAGCGGGCYGGTCRGCTGTCGCRACATAYCGCTTCGRYCGGRACGGTCCTGASAGCKGCRGACRACCTGCCGCTGAACCCGTTTGTTCTCGGCCCCTCGCTGAGCGACCACGCATTCTTGCTGGATGACGGATATCTGGAGGTCGCGGGCTCGATCCCTTGCCCTACCCTCCTGCTACCTTTTCTCGACACMTTRGCGCGTGGCCTGCGGGCAGCCATCAAGGTCTCGACCGACCGGGGTGACTTCCTGGTCGCCGCGGATGGCGACATCGGAGCGACGCCCCCGCCGTTCGCAGGCGACGTGACCCAGCTTCGGCTCTCGCGGGCGCAAGCCATGACGGAAGTGGTTGCGGAACCGCGACCGCCCGCCCGACCCATTCTGATGACTCGCGAGCTAAGGCAGCGTTTCGAGGCGCTCGCAGCCCTCACCTACGTCCCATCGTCCGAGCGGTCGCGTGCGACCGGAGCCGGCGCCGGACTGAACGACAACGACTGACATCCGAAGCTTTTCAAAGCCGCGCCATGGGYGCGCGGAAAATATCCACAACACGGGAGGAAARACTGAAATGAACGAATACTTCGAATCCTTGTCGCGGCGTGCGATGCTCGCCGCGTTGGCGGGGGCGACCGCCTTGACCCTTCTGCCGACCGTCAGCTTCGCGGCCGACGACATCGTGCTCGGTCTCGTATCGCCGTTGTCCGAGCCGGGCGACGCGCGCTCCGGCGAGGCCATCAAGAAGACTGCCGACCTTTGGGTGAAGATGACCAACGACGCGGGCGGCATCATTGGACGGCCGGTAAAGCTCGCCGTCTATGACGACCAGGGCAAGGTCGAGGTAGGCGTGTCGGCGATGGAGCGTGCCATAACCGAAGCGAATGCGTCGGCGATCCTCGGTGTCTGGTCCTCCTCGGTCACGATCGGCCAGATGGAAGTGGCAAAGGGATACAACGTTCCGCTGCTCGCCTTCTATTCCTGGTCGGACGAGGTGACCGGCAAGAACTATCCCCAGGTCTTCCGCATCGGCCCCTACAACAGCCAGATCGCGGCGCAGATGGTGCCCTTCGTGAAAGAGCGCGGCTACAAGAAGGTCGTGGTTCTGGCGGAAGACACAGCTTACGGCCTTGGTTTCGCCAAGGCGTTCGAAGAAGCGGCAAAAGCGCTGCCGGGCCTTTCGCTGGAAGTCGTGCAGTTCCAGGCGCAGACCCAGGATCTCACCGCGCACATGTCAAAGATCGCTGCCTCGAAGCCCGACGCGGTGATCGTGCAGACGGTCTTTGCCGCGACGAACCTTTCCATCAAGCAAGGGCGCGAGGTCGGCCTCAAGGCCGATATAATAACCGGCTGGGACTGGCCGCTACTGCCGGACTTCTGGTCTACCGTCGGCGACGCCGGAGTTGGCGTCATCTATCCCACTTTCTCCGACCCTTCGATGACTGTCACGCCAGTCGGCAAGCACTTCATAGACGCCTACAAGGCAGCCTATGGGGCGGAGCCGGCAATCTTCCAGTATTACCTCTGGGACAATTTCAACGCTGTGAAGGCCGCCATCGAGGCGACCAAGTCCTCCGAGCCAGCCAAACTGGTCGAGGCCCTGCCCAACGTGAAATTCGAGGGAACCATTGGTCCCGTGTTCTTCCGCAACGAGGCAGGGACCGTGAACTTCCACCAGTGGGACAAGTTCGCCATGTTCTTCAAGAAGCTGAACAAGGCCGGCGAYGGCGAAGCACAAGCAGAGCGGGTCTATGTCGTGAAGTAACGCCTTTGCCGCCGCTGCCGCGACGGCCGGTCGAACCGGCCGTCGCCTATTTGAAGGGAACCGGAATGGATCAGCTTTTCGTCCAGTCTCTGATACTTGGCCTGCTGCAGGGTGGGCTTTACGCGCTGCTTGCCGTGGGCCTCTCGCTGGTGTTCGGCATCTTGCGTGTGGTGAATTTCGCTCATGGCGAATTCGCCATGCTTGGCAGCTTCGCTGCCGTTTTCGCGGTGACGACGCTCGGTCTGCCGGTATGGGTCGGACTGATCGCCGCGGCCGCGGCCGGCGCGTTGATCGCCGTCGTCACCAACATTGTCGTGCTGCGTCCGATCTATCTCTCGCGCATGCGCCAGAAGGGCGAATACACAATCATCGCCACCTTCATGCTCAGCCAATTCCTTATCGCCGCTGCAACCCTCCTGTTCGGCACGACCTATCGGAAGCTTCCGGGCCTCTGGGACGCCAATTTGAACTTTTTCGATTACATCCACATTTCCGGCAATCGGCTTGTCGCCTTCGCAGCAGCCACCCTGCTGATCGGTGTGCTGTTCTGGATCGTCTACCGGACCGACATCGGCCGGGCGTGGCGCGCGCTCACCCAAAGTCCGCTCGGTGCTTCGGTCGTCGGCGTCGACGTGCATCGCTACGCTAATTACGCGTTCCTGGTCTCCGGCGCCTTTGCCGGCCTTGCGGCTGCTCTGCTCGCCCCGCTGATGTTCGTGTTCCCGGCTTCGGGTGTAGTCGCCTTGGTCAAAGCGTTCATCGTCGTCATCATCGGGGGTATGGGCTCCATCGGCGGGGCGCTGTCGGCAGGCCTGCTTCTCGGCATGGTGGAGGTTATGGGCACGGTCTACATCGCCACGGGCTACACCGATGCCTATGGGTTCGCGTTGATGATAGCGGTGCTTCTGTTGCGGCCTGCCGGCCTCTTCGGGAAGGTTGGGCGCGCGCTATGAGCGAGATCGTTCTCGATGCTGTAGGCCTAAAAAAGGCCTTCGGCGGCAACCACGTCATCGACGGTGTCGACTTTCGCCTGGCGTCTGCCGAGTTGGTTGCGCTTGTCGGGCCGAACGGCGCGGGAAAAACTTCCTTCCTCAACCTCATCTCGGGTCAGTTCCGCCCAAATGCCGGGACAATCTTGCTGGGCGGCGTCGACGTGACGGGGCTCGACCCAAAGTCGCAGAAGCGCCGCCGGCTTTTTCGCAGCTATCAGAATGGCGGTGCGTTCGGAAAGCTGACGGCAGTGCAGAACGTCGCCATGGCCGGGCTGGTGCGCGATATGGATCGCAAGACCGCCGAAGCGGAAGCAACTGAGGCACTTCGGCGCGTCGGTCTGGGGCCAGTTGCCCACTGGCCGGCGGAACGCCTTTCAGGCGGCCAGCGCAAGCTCATCGACTTTGCCAGATTGCTGCTTGCACAGCCGGCAGTAGCCTTGCTCGACGAGCCGACCGCCGGAGTCAATTCCGCCATCATGGAGGTCATGCGCTCGATCATCGCGGAAATGCGCGATGCGGGAACCGGCTTCGTCGTGATCAGCCACGACCTTCCGTGGGTGTTCGGTCTCTGCCAGCGCGTCGTCGTGCTGGCGGCCGGCAAGGTTCTTGCCATGGGTAACCCGACCGAAGTGTCCGCCGATCCGAGGGTTCAGGAGGCCTATCTGGCATGAGCCTACCGATCGAAATCAGCGGCTTGCGGGTCGCTTATGAAAGCGGCGTCGAGATCCTGCGCGGCGTCAACCTGTCCGGAGCGGCAGACTCCATGACCGCGATCATCGGGCCAAATGGAGCAGGCAAGTCGACCCTTCTCAAGGGCGTGGCTGGCGTAGCGCCGGTGACGCGGGGCGAAATCCGTCTTGGCGGCAAGCGTGTCGAAGGGCTGCCGACCGTGGAGTTGGTCAAATCCGGCATTTCCTTCGTGCCACAGGAGTCTTCCATTTTCGGCCAGATGACCGTCGCGGAGAATCTACGCCTCGGCGGATGGCACCGCCGTAACGAACGCGACTGGCTGGACCGGCGGGTAAGGGATTGCGGCGACCTTTTCGAATCCATCCGTCCGCATCTGGAACGCAAGGCCGGCGACCTGTCCGGCGGCCAGCAAAAGCTGGTCGAGATCGCGCGCGGCCTGGTCGGCGAACCCAGCCTGCTGCTCCTCGATGAGCCGACGGCGGGTCTGAGCCCCGTCATGGTGCGAGAGGTGTACCGCGAACTTGCCCGATTGAAAGAGCGCCGGTCTGTCACGGTGCTGCTGGTCGAGCAGAACGTGCGGGAGGCGCTGGAGGTCGCCGACCACGTCTATGTGCTGGCGATGGGTCGGAACGACACAGATGGCTCATCGGCCGATATCGCTGGCCGGCTGGAAGCCATCGTCCGCAACTGGATGAACCGCGAAGGTTCGGGAGTGGTATCGTGACGAAATCTGCGCAACACGCCGTCGCTGCATTGTTCCTCGTTTCCGGCTTCGCGATTGCAGCCATCGGCGTGAGGCCGACCTTTGCCGACCTGTTGATCCTGTCGGCCTATTATCTGCTGCTTGCAGGGTCATGGAACCTCCTGGCGGGCTTTGCCGGACAGTATTCATTTGCGCATATCGGGCTAGCCTCCGCAGGCGCCTATGGCACCGCGGCGATCGTCAACTGGGCGGGCCTTTCGGGCTGGTGGGCTTTCATCATCATCCCGATCGTGACGGCGGCCATCGGCGGCCTGCTCGGTCTTGTCGCCCTGCGCGTACGCGGCGTGCAACTGCCGTTGATCACCTTTGCCTTTGCAGGCGCCTTTGCCGTCTTCCTAGCGGCGGCATCCGACATCACCGGAGGCTCGATGGGCATGCAGCTCCCCAAGTTGGTCGCGGGATTCGACCGCTCGCCATACCTGATCCTGGCGGGCGCCTTGGTCGCACTGTCCTTCGCCGCCCAAAATCTCATCCTGGATGGACGCCTCGGCCTTCTGATGCAGTCGGTGCGAGACGACGAGGAGGTGGCGCGCGGCATCGGCGTCGACATCTTCCGCGTCAAGATCACCGCCTTCGTCATCACTGCCGCGCTAGCTGGACTGGCTGGAGCCTTCTATGCCAACTATGTCGGCGTGCTGGCCCCCACCATGCTTTCAATGAGCGAGATGGGCATGGTGGTCGCCATGGCCGTCATCGGCGGTTTAGGGCACCGCTATGGCGCGCTCGTAGGGGTTCTGGTGATCCGCACGCTGGAACATTTCGTCCGGGGGTTCGGCGCCGAGTACACGCTCGTCATTGTAACGGGCGTGGCGCTTCTGGTCGTACTTTTCTTTCGCGACGGCATCATCGCCACATTCAGCAAGCGGTTCGATCGAGCGATCCAACAGAAGCGCTGGGCCGGCTCCAACGCAAGCTGATGCTTTACCGCTCGCCGGCAAACATTTCTCTCGTTTACCAACATCGTCAGACGGATAGGAACATGACTAACCTTTCCGAGTGCCCATCCCTGTCAGCGCCTATTTTGCAATGACACGACGGTAGCGCTATCGGGCAAATTTCTCCACAATATCAATGCGGTACCATCAATTTGTTTCGCTACAATTCAGAGGCGAGAGAAGGACGTATGGCGCCCCCCACTTTGCCTTCCTCCCTCAATTCCAGAACGGCTGGGTCTCTTCAAGGTCTCGCCGCAGGGCCTTTGTGCCCGTCCAGCTATATTCGGCACGCGCCTGGCTCGCTCCGATCACCCAGCCGATGGCGCGCTGCGTGGCCGGATCGCCGGCGGCGRCATCCGTTCCCGGCAGCACTGTTTTGACTGTCGCGGCATCGTTCAACTCACCAAAGACCGTCTGAAGCTTCTTCAAGCGCTTCAGGAACGGATCGATACGCTTTGCCGGGTAAAGCGAGGAGAAGAATTCGACCGCATAGCGCAGTTTCTTGAGCTCCTTGCGCAATTCGTGGCGCTGCTCCGTGTCGAGTGTCTCAATCGCGCGTACGCGCTTGCCGACCCGCTTCCAGCGCTTGCCGAGCGCCCGGCCGGCCAACTGGGCGACCGGCTCCGCAAGCCGGGCAGTCTGGCCGAAGTCCTGCGGGACGAGCCAGCCGCGTGTCTCCACGAACCGCGCCAGATCGATGAGGAACGCCTGCGCCCGTGCCCCGGCAAGCAGCTTGCGAAGGTGCTGGCGCACCTCCGTTGCCTGCCGTGAGAGCATGCCGGAAAGCGCGGCAAGACCGGGTTCATCCGGATGGGCTCCGGCCTCCCTCTGCACGATCTCGTTCGTCACCACATCGAGATCCCTGAGCTTCCCGACCCCCTGGCCAAGCCAGCGCGCCTCGTCGTTAAGCCGCGCCATTTCCGGGCTCTCCAGCACCGGAGCATAGGCGCAGAACACGCTGCGCAAGCGACGCAGGCCGATCCGCAACTGGTGCGGCCCCTCGGGATCATCCAGTTTTCGGATCACCACGACATTGGTGGCGATTTGATCCAGGCACTCGCGCAGAATGTTGCGCGCCGCGTGCTCGGCGATCTCATCCCCATCGAGCGGAACGTCCTCGGCATTCCGAGGAGCCAGAGGCAGGTCTATCCGTCCCTCTTCCGCGAGAAGATAGCCGCGCGCCGCCTTGGAAAGCCGAGAGAACTTCAGTCCTCCATCGGGAAACAGCACATGCGCGATTTCGAACAATCCTGCCGCACTGCCTGCAAGGAGCTCGATCTCCACTTCGCGCAGGTCGGCCGAGCGCCCGCCGGCCAGAATCTGACCGACATCGACGGCCAGCTCCGCGCGGGTGCCGTCCGCGAGGGAGAGTTCTCTGGCGGAACGCCTGATCACCGTCTCACAGACGGGCTGAAGCGGAGCGCCGTTGACACAGTGAAGGACCGCATCCCGCACCGAGGCATCGGGAATGGCTTCAGGGCACACCCGACCGCCCGGCGCCGGGTTTTCCACCTCGCCGACCTGCGAAAGGCCACCATGCAGCTCGGCCCCGGTCTTGACGGTCTGGACCCAGCGTCGTCCGTCGCGCCTCAGTCTCAACGCGATCCCCGCCTTCTTCAGCGCGTGCTCGGGGGTGTCCAGATAGATGCTTCTCAGCGTTTTCGTCGTTGGGCTGCCTTGGGCCAGTTTCGACGCCCTGACGCGCGCCCAGAACTCGCTGGACAACGCTTCGTCCAAGATGAATTTCAGCTCGACTTCGCTCATGTGACGGATTTGTGTGGTTCTGTTGCAGTCCTAACCCATCCGGCACAGACCGACAACCGACCGTGGGGTGCGACTTGCAAAACTACGGGACGCTGCGCGACCGGCAGTTGCGGTGCCATGGGTGTCATGGTTGGCGGTCACTCCGTGGCCTGAAGCGGGCCACCGGTCCAAGTGGCCTTCGCCTTCGTTTGGCCTGCCGCTCGTTTTCGGTAACCAGCCGGAGCGGCTCCGGCTTTCGGTCGACCAGGACAACCTCGAATATTACAAGGTCGAGCAGGCGGACGTGTACGACACGCTGAGTTATATTACCTGTATGGCGGGACGACGGTCGGCTACTCGCACCGAGGCGGCGGACGCCTGCCGATACCGATCCGCATCGCCTTGTCCAAGACAAACGGCCAGGTCGACCAGCGCGCCCTGACGACGCCGGTGCCATCGTGAACGACGATGGTCGACGCGTTTTGATCGAAGTCAAATCCCAGTCTCGCCTGTTCGGCTATATGGTCTGAAATCGGGCACTTAGGTACCTTTCCGCAAAAATGACCCACACCGTTGCGAGGCTTGTCGACGCGTGCAATGCCGAAAGAAACAAGGGAGCTGACTTTCCGACGATCTGGAGAGAGGTCTTGAGGGCGCATCCATATGTCCGCGGGCTGCCGATTCAAGACAGCAGCGAGGACGGTCCTTTCCTGAAGATTCCGCTGATCACCGGTCAGTTTCTCGTGTTTCTCGACTCGCATTTTTCCCTTTTGTAGGCCCGCATCGAGGCGGTCCTCGAATAGTGCCACATGTCCATGCTTGACGCGGATCAAGGTGGTCGCGTTTCCAGGCCGGTTTGATGCAGGGCAATTCGATGGGAGACGCTACGATGGTCGGCATTACCTTAAGCCCTGAACAGATCCGGACCGCTCCGGCGGAAGTCCGGCAATGGCTAGAGCACGAGATCGCGCATTCGTTGGGGCTCGGTTCGGCAGCACCGGTTCCACCCGATACACCGCATCTCGCTGCCTGCAATCCGCAGGAAGCCTTGGCAATCTATGCCTCGATCAAGGGCATGCTCCCGGTCGTCAAWGTCTTCTTTGAACTTGGCCGAGAGGGGACAGCAACCATTGACCAGGGTCTCAAGGCTTTCCTGCTTTCCGACATGCTGCGCAACACGCGCCTGCCTGACACCCGGCAACTGGCCGCTTGCTTGGAAGTCATCGACCGAGCCTTCCGCCTGGCGCGCAATGACGATTACGCCGTGCTCTCGATCATCGATCCCAGAGGTTATTGCATCGTTGCGGAAACAACGCAGCGGAGCGTTCTCGCGGTCTGGACGCAGGAAATTGCCGCACAGCAATTCTCCGCGGATGATGCCGTACTGCCCGCGGGCGAGGTTTCGCCGGCAGAGCCGTTTTCGATCTCTGGCGCCGTGCCGCCTCAGTCCGTCCACCTTGGCCAATCCTTTTCGGAATCGTCTGCGTTGCAAGACGGGCTACAAAATTAAACGATAATAGCATTCTGCCCTCGCGCCGACGGGAGCCCGAACCTGAGACGATCAACGTGGCCCCGCGATGCCGTGGGCGACGGGAATACGCCGGTCCCCGGTGAGCCGGCCGTCTACCAGATCTATGATGCGATCGCATTGTGCTGCGAGATCGTGATTGTGCGTAACGATAAGGAAAGTGGTGCCTCGCTCCAGGTTGAAGCGCCGCATCAACTCGAACACTCCCTGGGCGGAAACCGTGTCGAGGTTCCCGGTCGGCTCGTCCGCCAGGACAAGAAGCGGGTTCATTGCCAAGGCACGGGCCACGGCGATGCGCTGCTGTTGCCCGCCTGACATGTTCAAGGCGCGGGTGTCGCGCCATTTACTGAGCCCGACTCATTTCGTCGCTTTTGGCGCCGGAGCAACATGGCCGAAGTCATCATGATCATGGAACCCTCTGGGTGTCATCAGAAGTAGTGCCTCGCGCGCGACTGACACCAGGATGGGCGTTTGCGTGATGACCTCGCCGTCGACGGCGACGTGCTGCTTCGGGTCCGTATCGATGATGAGTTGCGAGGCTTTCAGTACCTTGATGTCGCCCTTACGGAAAGGCACGACCAACGCAACCCGCGCCCATTCCCGCGCCAATGCCCATCTTGAGGATCCTTCGAGGATGTGGACGACAATCTTGCCGTCGTCGACATAGGCTTCGCGCGCGACCAGGACGCCGCCCTGATAGCCGCCACTGGCAATGCGAACATCRAGGGTTTCGAACGAATGGCTGCGCCCGTCGATGGTGACCGTACAGTGGAACGATCGATGGTGGAAAAACTTGTTTGCCGCAACCAACGCGTAAGCCGCCCTGCCTAGCCATTTCTTCAGACCGTGCGGCGTTGCCCTGTCAACGGCTGCCGGTAGCCCGATCGATGATCCGTTGGCGAAGTAATCGTCGTTGATCTTGCCGAGATCGACGTCAGCGATCTTCCCCTTGACCAGGACGTCGACAGCGTCGGCGAGATCGAGAGGTATGCCGAGCGTGCGAGCGAAGCTGTTGGCGGTGCCGAGCGGAAGCAGTCCGAACACGATATTGGCGTAGGCAAAATCACCGACTACCGAACTGATGGTGCCGTCGCCACCGCCAATGATGATGAATTTGTGCCCGTCGCCGATCGCCTTGCGAACGATCTCGGGCAATCGCTCCGCGTGACGGACCGGATAGGAGGCATCGAGCGTCAGTCCTCCTTCCTGGAGCATGCGCTTGGCTTGCGAATAGGCGCTCGCGCCGCGGCGCGAGCGCGTATTTACAATGAGGACCGCACGACGATTGGCCTTGATCTCCTCTGAGAGCGCTGCCTTGTCCGCGCGTCGATCAAAAGTCTGATTGTGGCCCGGATGGCTTCGGGTCATCGTTCGCCGTCCCCGAGGTGCCTTGTCCAGTTGATCTGCGTAAGCAGAACCAGGAGAGCGACCATCGCTATCTCGAGCAGTAATCCTTGAGGGCTGGTAATTACGCTCGTGAGTTCATCGCCAAGGCTGGATGACTGAATGCTCGTCGTTATGGCCACATAGATCGAATAGGACACTAGACGGCCAGCAAAAAATGCTATCGTGAAGGCGGCCAGTCGCACTCTTGCCAGCCCGGCTGCTTCGAACAGTTGTGCCGATGGCACTGGCGAAAGCGCGAACAATCCAAGGCCGATCAGCATACCTCGTTTTCGCTGCTCGACGCGGAGACGGACTGTTTCGAGATTCCGTTTCATCCGGGTCGGAAGCCGGTCGCCGATGAGCCTGAACGCATATGCCAAGGCAAATCGGCCGAGTGCAGCTGCAAGCGCGCCGATGATGACGAGAGGGATCGCCGGGACACCCGTTTTGAGCCGGTAGAGCACCAGGATCGACCAGGTAGGCGGCCCCAAGGCGGGCATGAGGTTCACGCCGAACACAATCAGAAAGATTTCAACGAGTTCAGATACCGAAGAGCCTGAGGTCATGGTTGCACCGCCTGGCTGCGACCTAGCGACCGAGAAGATCGGTCCTCGCCGACAATCAAAACGCGTCCATCCCATCCACCTTGATGCACACCCCGTGTGACGAAGTCGGGGCCCGGCAACGACTGCGCCAGGAGTTCGATCGGTGGTGCAAACTCAAGGTTTGTCCGCGTGACCGTGACGAATGAAAGCGGACTGGAAATTCGCTCCTCAACGATCGAACCCACCCATATCGGATATCCGGCGCTGTCTTGCAGCCGGTAATCCGTCGGCCAGAACCGGAGCACCACGCGAGAATTCAAAGCTCCATCGTTCACTCGAACAAGGGTGAGGTCCGGCATGCGCCCCGCTTCGAGCGAAGGGACTACCGGCAAGTCGCTTGGATCGGAGGTCGTCAGCCATGCGAAAACACTCGAAGTCGTCCACGGACGCGGCTCCTGCCATCCGGACAGAAGGAGTTTCTGTTTGAGGCTTTCGAGCTTTCCTGCCCACTGAACGACCAGGGGCTCTTCGTCCTCTCCAGTGAGATCGACGCGGTGGCTCGGCAGCCGCTGCCAGGCGGTCGTTCGCCAATCCGCTTCCGCGATGGACGCAATGTCGTAGCGAACCGCGTAGCGCTTTGCGTCCGCGATGTGCTTGTCCGAGATATTGAACCCTCCGACCACCACAAGGGTGCAGATTGCAACGACGGCAAGCTCGCGTCGACCGAACTGTTTCTCATGGTGCCGGACATAGCTGATCCCGAGGACGACGACCCAGGCGATGGCGAAGGCAAGGCTTCCGATCACATCGGAAAACCAGTGCGCGCCGAGATAGAGACGGGAGAATGCTATCAGCATCGCGAAGCACGCCACCGCCGCGAAGATCGGCAACCGCCATGCGGGGCGCAGCTGGCGTGTGACGAGAAAGGCAAGAAAGCCATATAGGACGGCGTTGACCGTGGCGTGGCCGCTGGGAAACGAGAATTCGGTTGCCCCGAGATAGTCGAGATCGCTGGGCCGTGCTCTATGGATCGCGAGCTTCGTGACCGTGTTGAGCGCGGCGGCGAAGCCGACCGCTGCCGCCCAGTAGATTGCTGTCCGCCATGCGCGCTGCCAGACGAGCCACAGAAGCGCCATGACGGTCACGGACAGGGCGACAACCGTGTCGCCGAGTTCCGTGATGGCGATCATGAGGGCGTCGCCAGCGGGTGTCCGGAGCGCCTGCAGCATCCGGTAGATCGCCATGTCGACGCGCACCAGAGGATCGCCGCTGACGACATCTTCCAGCACGCCGAGGAAAAGCCAGGCAGCGGCGATGACGATACCTGCCCATAACAGCAAGGCCGGCCCTTCGCTCCGCTCTGGATCGACGAGCGCCCGGATTTGTCGGGCCAGCCAACTGTCCCGTGCGTCGGCCCAATCCCGCAGCTGGCCCTCGCCAGCCGCAACCAGGGGCGGTGCCGTGCGCTGCCCGAAACGCAGTACCAAAGTCAGAAGCCAAAGCAGGACGACGATCACCACCAGAAGAAGCGCCAAGCGTCCAGCCGCGGCTCCGGCAACCGCCAGCGATGTGCCAACGAGCATCCCAGGCAGGATGTGGGCGGGAGCCCAGACAAGCGCGGAGAGGATATTGACGAGATAGAAGCGCCCCGGCGGCATCGCGACAATGCCGGCGACGACCGGGACAAAGCCGCGCACGCCGGGAGCGAAACGGGCGAGGAGTATGCTCTTGCCCCCATGCCTATGGATGAAGGCGCGACTCGTCTCCACGAGGCCAGGGTAGCGGTCGAGCGGCCACCGACTGAGGATGGCCTCTCTGTGTCGATGCCCAACCCAGTACGGGAGTCCATCGCCGAGGATCGCGCCGATGACGGCCGCCATCATAAGCGGCCACATCTTCACGGCCCCAGTGGGGATCAGGGCGGCAATGCCGACAATGAGCGCCGAGCCGGGTATGACCGATCCGAGGACGGGAACCGCCTCCACAAAGGCGAGCACGAAGACGGCCAGGTAGGCAAGCCCGGCATGCGCCGCTACCGCATCCGTAAAGGCTGTGAGGGAACTCATCAACGGACCTTCCGGTGGTTATCGGCCACGGGCTTTGCTCTTCGCGGCAGTGCGACGAAGCCACAGCGCCATCCACGATGGGGCAAGAACCGCGGCGCCGGCCCACCACGCCGCCGATTCGTGGGCGACCGGGCCCGCCGCGAGCCCTTCTCCAAGGGAAGGCACGAGGACGATGGCCACGGCAAACAGGATCGAAGCGGCAAGCCACGCGCCAAGCAGCGGATTGCGAAAGGCCGCGCCAAGCCGTGGTCGTCCGTCTTCGAACGCCATGATGAAGCCCAGGGAAGCATGCCCCACGAACCAGGTGACAAGTGCCAGTGTGCGCGCTCCGGCGATATCCGCCGTTCCCAACCCGTAGAGGAAAGCTGCGAGCACGATCGCAGCCAGCGTGACGGCGCCCATGATGATGCCAGCGCCCAGGCTGCGATCCAAGAATGGCGCGTTGGGATCGCGCGGCGGGCGGGCCATGACGTTCGAATCGGCGGGTTGGCTGACGAAGGCAAGCGCCGCGCCAAGATCCATGAACAATTCGAGGATTACGATCTGGACCGGCGTGAACGGCAACGGATGCCTCAGGATCGCCGAGACCGCGCTGATGAGAATGATCGCCAGCTTGACCGCGAGATAGAAGCGGATCGCCTTGCGGAAGTTATCGAACAGGCGGCGGCCCTCACGCACCGCCTCGACGATGGTGGTGAAGCTATCGTCGGTGAGAACGACGCCGGCGGCCTCCCGCGCCGCGTCGCTGCCGACCCGGCCCATGGCGACGCCAACCGAAGCGGCGCGCAGGGCTGGCGCGTCGTTGACGCCGTCGCCGGTGACCATGACGACGCTGCCCGCATCCGTCATGGCGCGGACGATCCTGAGCTTGTCGCCTGGTTGCGCCCGCGCCACCACCGCGCCTTCGCGCAGGTCCTCAGCCAGCGCATGGTCGCTCAGCGCAGGAAGATCGCGGCCGAGAAATTGATGGCGCGGCGCGATGCCGGCCTCCTCGGCCACGCGCAGCGCGGTCGTCGGCTGGTCCCCAGTAACGACGGAGACGCCGACGCCGGCCCTGCGAAGCGTCGCCATGGCATCGGCGACTTCAGGCCGAACGGGATCGCGAAGCACGATAACCCCTTCGAAAACCAGATCCGTCTCGGCCTCGTCGCGCGTTGCGGGTCGGGCGCGAGCCGACCTGGAGGCGACCGCCAGGACGCGGCCGCTCTTGCCGTAGGCCGCCGCCGCGCCCGCGAATGCAGCTCTCGTCGCATCGTCGAGCGCGCGCGACCCGTCGTCAGTCCGATACCCTGAACAGCGCGCAAGGATCGATTCTGGCGCACCCTTGGCGCCAATCAGATAGGCGTCGTCGTTTGCGATGAAACCCGATGCGAGGCGCCGCGCCTGATCGAACGGAAAGTTCTCGCCCTGCGGAAGCGACGGCGCTGCCGCACGGATCGCGGCATCCATTGGGTCGATAGCGATGGTGTCGGCGCCGAAGTCGCTGGCGAGCGCGGCGGCGCGAAGCAGAGGATCGCCAGGCGTAGCTTCTCCGCCTAGCAGGTCCGTCGCCGAAACCGCCTTGTCGAGCGCCATCCGATTGAGCGTCAGCGTCCCGGTCTTGTCGGTGCAGATCGTCGTCACCGCACCGAGCGTTTCCGCAGCCCGAAGCTTCCTGACGATGGCTCCCCGGCGTGCAAGCTTCAGGCTGCCCAGCCCGAGCACCACGACGATCAGAACCGGCAATTCCTCCGGGATCGTTGCAAAAGCAAGCGACAACCCGGTCAGCAGCATGTCCTTGGGCGGTTGTCCGGCAAGCACGCCAATCACTGGGATCACGATGCTGACGGCGATGGCGGCCCAGAGCAGCGTCCTGGCAAGTTCCGCCATGCGCTTCTGCAGCGGCGTCTTCGGTTCCCTGGCGGCGGCGACAAGGTCAGCGACCTTGCCGAGGGTCGATTGCGCGCCGGTTCGGGTGACCACCGCGCGTCCGGCTCCACGCACGACGAGCGTGCCACCGAGCAACTCGGGATGTCGATCGTCGTGGGATACCGGCGCGGACTCGCCGGTAACCAAGGACTCGTCCACCGCGATGTCCTGCGATGTGGCCAATTGCGCATCCGCCGGAACGCGCGAGCCAGCTCGCAATTCGAGCAGATCGCCGGGCACGAGGTTTTCGACTGGCTGCTCCGACAACTGTCCGTCGCGCCATACAAGCGCCTTCGGCTCCGCCAGCGCCGCGAGGGCGGCTATGGCTCGGCCGGCACGCCACTCGATGCCGGCCTCGGTGATGGCGACCGTAACAATCACGCCCAGCACGATCAGTGCGTCGCGCATTTCTCCGAACAGGAAATACAGGCCACCCACGGCCAACAAAAGCAGGACCAGGGGTTCGCGCAGCGATTCGACGAGTTCGTCCAAAAACGTCTCGTCCCTCCTTGTCGAGACTCGATTCTGGCCGAACTGAACGAGGCGTTGCGAGGCATCCGTCGCGGACAGGCCGAGCGGCGAGGCCAATGATTCACCTGCGGAGACTGGATGTTGTTCATTCATCACGACCGATCACCCCCATATTGTGGCATGAGCGTCACCGCGAGGCCGCGTTCTCAGGGTAACGCTCTGCAAAACTCGTCGTGGAGCATTGCGCTCTGTAGCAAGGATATCCCGCTATCGAGAAGTCCRCGCCTAGCCGGACAGGTTGAGGTGGCACCTTAAAGGGGGGCACGCGCCAAACGGCTTTTTCGTTCATACGAACAGACATAATGTTACTGCCGTAACATTGCAACTATCCAAAATGCCGCTTAACGACGTTAAGACGATCTCGTCCCGACAGGCCAAGCGATATTTTCCGAACGAATTTGCAGATCCTCGCGAGAGGCAGAACCCAACGGAACCGGCGATATGCCAGGATCACCTCGTTCTCCTGGCTGATCGCTGATTTTCTCTATCCGTCCGCTGTCTTGGGTCCARGCAAGCTCAGCACCGATGGGTTTTCGACGCGAACGATCAAATTCAGCTGATTTTCGTAGCTGGCAAGCGGGCGGAAATATTGACCTGTAACGGCCGTAACAATATCTCGATCCCATGACAAATCGAAATTGGCTCATGCTGACGTACAAGGTGCCGGCCGAACCCGCGAAAAGGCGGATCTGGCTCTGGCGCAAGATCAAGGGCATCGGTGCCGTCTACTTGCAAAACGGCGTCTGCCTTTTGCCGCGATCGGACGCTCATTTGCGACAGCTCAAGATCCTCGAGAACGAGATCGTGGAAATGGGCGGCGAGGCTGTGCTGCTTGAAACCGCCGGCCTCGACAGGATTCAGGAAGAAAGGGTGATCGCTCGCTTCAACGCGGATCGCCATGAGGCGTATACCGAGTTTCTGGAGCGTTGCCGTGATTTCAGGGGAGAGATTGAGCGCGAAAGCGCTGCCGGCAAGTTCACCTTCGCTGAACTCGAAGAGAACGACGAAGACTTGAAGAAGCTCCGGACCTGGTTGCGAAAGATCAAGGGGCTCGACTTTTATCAATCGTCGCTGGCAAACGATGCCGACGTCGGGCTGCAGCAGTGCGAGACGATGCTCGACAGCTTTGCCCAGCAGGTCTACGCGGCGCAGGACGAGAATCGTGGTTGATGCCGGCTCCGCGCATAGCCCTGCACTGCGTTCCTCAAGCCGAATGACGACCTCGAATGCAGCTTAGCGTGGACCACGTCGGTTATAATCTCTCGACGATCAGTTTCGCCACTGCATCATAGTCGCCATCAAAGTGATGGCCGCCGGGACGCGCCACGCGCGTCGCGCCTGCGAGTTCGCTCGCCCCGCAAGCAGTGTCCCCCGCGGCAAGTTCATCGACGCTATAGAAGCACATGACTTTGGTCGCCGGCAGCGACTTGAGCGCAGGAAGCACACTGACGCGGCGGTAGAAACCGCGAGCAATAGGCCAAGCACAATAGCTGCACGCAACGTGAAGCGGCGCGCTCGATCCGGCGATAAACYTGTGCTTCGCGCCGAGCTCCATGCAGCGAGCAAATGCGTGAGCACAACGGCGAGCACGAGCGAGACAAGCAAGGTCGGGATCATGAGCTATTCCTTGAAAGGAGCTTTGCCGGGAGCTTTTTATGCGGCGGCGCCGCGCCGCCCGTCACCGGCGGAGCGATCGACAGCACGGACGCGTGAACGGCATTGGTGAAGATGAAAAACGGCACGATGAGCGTAGGCGCGAGCACCAGCGGAAATTCGAACAGGCCGCGGGCGTCAGGCGCGCTCGTGAAAGTATAGAGCGGTCCAGGCAGCCCCATCTGCATGAGCAGCGGCGCGGCCGGCAGAATCACAGCGATGCCGACAATGTTCCAGACGATAAGCGTCCGGCGTGATAAACCGCCATTGGGCCAAAAGACGCCGATCAGCAGCGTCGAAACGCCAAAGAGCAAATCGGGAATGCCGACCGGGAAAGCGAAGGACRCGGGCAACACTCCGGCGAACCCCTTTGCGACGCCGCCGACCGCTGCGATCCGTAGTGCATGCACCAAGACAAAGGTGCGGGCTGGAATATGAGCGCCTACGCGCTTTGGCCGGRCAAGCAGACGCTGCTTGTGGCCGCGCTTAAGAACTACCGCGAGATGGTCGGCGACCACTTCCTGCGCGACCTGGAGAATGCCGGCGCCGGTCTGGCGGAACTGGCCGGATTCTGGAGCAAGTTCGAGAGCGCCGCCCGGCTACCCGGCTGGTCTGGCTGCCTCGTCATGCGAACCGCCTCGGACAAGGTCGCTGCCGAGCCTCATGTGGCTGCAGAGATCAAAGCGTATTTTGACCGTCTGTCCGCTGCGTTCGAGAACGCCCTGGGCGGCGCATCGAGACGCCGGGAATTTAAGTCAGATACTCCACCTCATATGCGCGCCCGTCAGGCCTTCGCGGTCGCAGTGGCGTGTTCGGCGATTGGCTCGTTTGAGGGCTTCACGCCCCGCATTGCGGATCTGATCGCGGCGGGCCGTGCGGCGTGCGGCGTCTCACCTCATGCGTCCGTCCCACGACAATCTCGGCGGATTTCGAGGCGACAATAGGCCGGCGAAACCCTGGTCGAGGGGAGGCGATATGAAACGCACGAGGACAATGCAGATAATAGAGATTTCTGCACGGCGCACGCTACGGGCCGATCCTGCGATCGTTTGGTCAGTTCCGCCGCACTCCTTCCTCATCTGGTCGCCCATGCGGACCGACTGAAGCCAAGGAAACATGCGGCTCTCCGCGTTTCGGAAATGCGCGGCAGCATTCACGAAACTGTGATCGAATCATTGATCCACATCCCGAACCCTTTTGCCGATTGGGCTCCTCTTTAGAGCGTCAACAGCGGTTCGGAATGCTCCGAGAAATTAAATTAGCGGAGCGTCCCGAGCGGAGGTGAAGGATGGAAAAACGTTTCGTTCTGATCGATGCCGCCCGACACGGAGATCGGACGGCACTTGAGCGTCTGCTCGCCGAGAGCCAGCCCGACATCCGGCGCTATGCGCAAACACAATGCGCCGGGACGGGCGAGGCGGACGACGCCGTGCAGGAAACGCTGTTGCTTGTCTATCAGCGCATTGGCGCCCTTAGGACGGTTACCTCCTTTTCCGCCTGGGTGTTCGCGATCGTGCGGCGCGAATGCGGTCGCCTGTGGCGCAAGATGCACGGCCAGGCCGAACTGCCGTCGGACGACCATCCCGCCTTCATCGACCGACCCGAGCTTGAGCTGCGCGCAGACCTAGTCGCGGCCATCCATTCGCTGCCGGACAGATATCGCGAGGTGATCGTGCTGCGCGACATCCAGGAATACTCGATTGGCGAGATCGCGGTAGAGCTCAGGCTGACGCGCGAGGCCGTCAAGAGCCGTATCCACCGGGCCCGCCTGATGATCCGCGAATATCTGGAGGACTAGGCCACAAGATTCCTCCTGCGCCGGTCGATCCGGCCAGATTGCGCATGCAAGGAAAGGATAGTGCCATGAATATCTATCTCCGTTCGATGATTGCCGGCTTTGCAGCGACGGTCGTCCTGTCGCTGCTTATGATCCTCAAGACCGCGATGGGGATGATGCCCCAGCCTGATGTCATCACCATGCTGAGTGGCATGACCCAGAGCATGGTGGGCATAGGTGGCGCCGGCAGCGGCTGGCTGATGCATTTCCTTATCGGCACAGTGCTGTGGGGCATCCTGTTCGCCCTTCTCTATGACCGGCTGCCCGGCTCGCAGGCCATCGTCAAGGTAATGTCCTTCGGAGTGCTCGCTTGGGTTCTGATGATGATCCTGGCGATGCCGATGGCCGGTGCCGGCCTTTTCGGTGTCAAACTTGGGATGATGGCGCCTGTCATGACGCTGATCCTGCATCTCATTTGGGGTGCCGTGCTGGGCTTCATCTTCAGCTGGCTCCCGGCCGAGGCGGCCCTTTCGACCTGACGGTGATAGGGCACGGGACGACTAGCATGAACCGTCTGTCGCGAGGCTTGGGCTTCCTGCTTGCGCGCTATTTGAACGCGCAGGCCCGCGGGCCTTATCCCCACCCCGCGGCGGATCTCAAGGCAATGAACCAGCTCCTCCAGCCAGCCGACGTCGTGCTGGTTGAGGGCGATCGTCGCATCAGCGGTGCGATCAAGTATCTGACCCAGTCGACGTGGTCTCACGCGGCGCTCTATGTGGGCGGAAGCGGTTTTGTCGATACCAAGGGGCGTGACTGTACCTTTATCGAGGCTGATACAGAGCGTGGCGTGCGCATATTTGCCCTGGAAGAACTGGCRGGCTTTCATCTGCGCATTTGTCGGCCCGTCGGGCTCTCGCCCGAAGATACACGCCGTGTGATCGATTATGTCCTGGCGCGACTGGGCGACCGGTACGACCTAAAAAACGTTTTCGATCTCGCGCGCTATCTATTGCCGACGCCCCCGGTGCCCACGCCATGGCGCCGCCGCATGCTGGCGCTCGGCAGCGGCGATCCGACAAGGGCCATCTGCTCGACGCTGATAGCGCAGGCCTTTCAATCCGTGGGCTTTCCGGTCCTGCCCATCATCGACACCGAAGTGGCTGATGCTCCCGATTGCCGGGACTGCATGCGCGAGATCTATCACATCCGCCACCACAGTCTGTTCGTACCGCGGGATTTCGACGTCTCACCCTACTTCGCGGTCATCAAGCCAAGTCTGAGCCACGTCGTCGACTATCGCGGGCTGGTCTGGGCCGAGCGCGAGCATACGGCGACCAGTGATCGGCCAAAAACTGTCCCCCTCGGCGCGAGTCAACAATGAAGCGGCTGATCCAAAACGACAGCGATCTCGCCGATCTCATGCGGGCCGCCCAGGATGGAGACGGGCACGCCTACACTACTTTGCTTGACGCAATCACCCCGATCGTGCGGARAACCGTGCTTCGGCAGACCGCTGCCTTCCAGCGTCATGAGGCGGAAGACATCGTGCAGGATGTTCTCGTCGCCTTGCACGTTGCGCGTGCCACCTACGATCCCGAGCGCCCTTTCCTGCCCTGGCTGGCCGGGATAGCGCGCATCCGGATATCCGACACCACGCGGCGCAATGCGCGCCGTGCAGCGCGCGAGTTGACCGTCGCGGATGTTCCGGAGACCTCTTCCGATGGCGATGTCAACATATCCACTGACGATTACCGAGATCCCCAGGCATTGCGCCAGGCGATCAGGGGTTTGCCGGCCGGGCAACGCCAAGCCATCGAGCTTTTGAAGCTTCGCGAAATGTCGCTGAAGGAGGCTGCATCGTTCACCGGCATGAGCATTGCGGCGCTCAAGGTCGCCACGCATAGGGGCATGACGGCGCTACGTCTCCTGTTGACTAGTGAGGCTTAGACTTGGAAACGAACGAGCTGATCCAACGCCTGGTCAGGCACGCTCGTCCGATCCGAAGCCTGCCGGCTCCTTTTTGGCGCACCGTGGGATGGCTGGCAATCGCTCTGCCTGCCGCCGCCGTGGTCGTGGCGCTGGAAGGACCGCGGGACGATCTAGCCGAAAAACTGGTCGACATACGCTTCCTGGCTGAGCAAGCGGCCGCACTCGCATCTGCGGCAACGGCCGCCACCGCCGCCTTCACCATGGTTATCCCAGGCCAGAACCGAAGACTTGCCTTTCTGACATTGATACCGATTGCGGTTTGGCTCGGGAGCCTTGGGCAACGTGCTCTCGATACCTGGTTGGCAAACGGTGACGCCTTCGACCTGACAGTCGACTGGGGCTGCGTCCCGGGGATCATTACGGCGGGGGCGGTTCCTGGATTGGCCATGATTATGATGTTGCGGCGAGGCGTACCCCTCGCGCCGCATCTGACGATGCTGCTCGGTGCCTTTGCTTCCGCCGCGGTTGGAAGCGTCGGTCTCAGACTGTTCCATCCGCAGGACGCGGGCCTCATGGTGCTGGTCTGGCAATTTGGCAGCGTGATGCTGCTGTCAACGCTCGCAGCCTGGAGCGGCCGTCGCATTCTCAATTGACCTTGCGAGGCGCGCGTTGGCGTCGTGCAAGACATTTTGTCTCTTCACCACCGTAACCTTTGTCTCCCGGTCGGCGAATGACAGAAAACAAGCGCACCCGGTTTGCCGGCTGGCGGTCGCCCGGCCGACCTGCCCAGCCCGATCGGAGAAACAAATGCCGTCGGCCATCGATCCTGGCTCGAGGAAGACGGCCTTGGCACAACGGGCCCGCTCAGCGGCATTCGATGACCCAACCCGTTGTCAGAAAGAATTCCCTTGCTGGATATATAGGATGAATATCCGACTAACTGATATGAGCTTCAGGGGGAGCGATGCACAAAGCCCATGCTGAAGAAGCGGAGCTTGTGCAGTTGCTGGCAGCGGGAAACCGGCCTGCTTTCGAGCGCATCTACCGCAAGCATAACGCAGCTCTGATCCGTCTCGGAACAGGTATCGTGGGAAGTCGCGCCACCGCAGAAGAAGTCGCTCAGGAAACTTGGATCGCGGTTCTCAAGAATGTCGCAAGCTTTGAAGGGCGCTCTTCCCTGGCGGGCTGGATCTTTTCGATCCTGATCAACAAGGCGCGCAGCCGCGCAAAGCGCGAGGGAAGGTTCGTTTCCTTCGACGGCGAGGGTGAGGATGACAACCTGGCCGCAGCCTTTGACGGGCGTGGCCGGTGGAAAGACATACCCGATCTTTGGGAGGAACTGACGCCCGAGCGTATCCTGGCGGGGCGCAGCGTGATGGACCACGTTACCGCCGCCATCGAAACGCTTCCGGCAGCTCAGCGCTCTGTCATAATCCTGCGCGCCCAGCAGGGTCTGGAGGCCGAGCAGGTGTGCGAAATCCTGGGCATCAGCGAAGGAAACATGCGGGTTCTCCTGCACAGGGCACGGCTTACCATCCGGGCTGCCCTTGACGGTTTGATGTGAGCCGGCAGGTTGCACGACCGGCAGCATGAAATATTTCTGAAAAAGTGTGTAACGCAGCAGGACCTCGGGTGTCTTGTCTGCGTGAAACATGAAAAGGACACCGCCCGATGCTAAGCTGCAAGGAAGTCGCCACCCGTGCCAGCGCCCTGATCGATGGGGAACTGAGCACATGGGAGGCTCTCCAGATACGTCTTCATCTTGCGATGTGCAAAGGGTGCGACCGGTTCGTCGGTCAGATGCGGACGACCCGCGATCTGACCCAGATCACCCCGACGCCGGAACCGCTGGACGAGGCCGACGATGGCCACATCAGCGAAATCCTTTCCCGGCTTCACGAAGGAAAGCAACAGGACGGCTGAGGCCCCCGGGAAAGGATATTTACGATGCAGAAGATCGGAGCCGGCCTTGTCGCCGGGTTCATAGCGACTGTCGTTTTGTCGGTCATGATGGTCGCCAAGAGCATGATGGGCATCATGCCCGAGCTGGACGTCATCGCCATGCTGAGCGCGATGATGGGCTCGTCCGCCATGACGGCGTGGCTGGGCCATTTCATGATCGGCACGCTGGCCTGGGGCGGCGGCTTTGCTGTCCTTTACGGGCTGATCCCCGGTGGCACTGCCCTAGCAAAGGGCATCGTGTTCGGCATCGCAGCATGGCTTGGCATGATGGTGATGATAATGCCGATGGCTGGCGCCGGCCTCTTCGGAATGGGCTTCGGGATCATGGCGCCGATGATGACACTGGTCCTGCACATCATCTTCGGCGCGGTTCTTGGCACCGTCTTCCACATGCTTGCCGCAGCCACCGGCGACGGCATGGCGTTCACCTCCGATCACCCGGCCAGCTGAGCCAGCCTGCGCCGGGACCACGGGTCCATCACTCATGATCTTGCTGTTGTCCCTGCTCATGGGGTTGATCCCGGGAGTCTCGGCGCATCGGGCAGGCCTTTGCACCGTCAAGGCCGTGGCCGAGGTGATGACGTCGCGCCGCGGCTGGTTTCTGTGGTCTTTTCTGAAGGCCGCAATGTGGGTGACGGGGCTGACTGGCCTTTACGGGGTGATGGGTGGCGGGATCGCACTGCGTCAGTGGCCCCTGGACTGGATCACCATTCTTGGCGGTCTGATCTTTGGACTTGGGGCTGGCGCGAACGGGGCTTGCGTCTTTTCCACACTGGCACGTCTGGCCGATGGGCATGTCGTCATGCTCTTCACCTTGGCCGGGTGGGTCATCGGAATCGCGGCATTGCACCTGATGTTCCCCGATCTGCATCGCCAGTCGAATGTGGCAAATCAGTTGCCTGCCTGGATGCTTTTGATCTTGGGCCCCTGGATGGTCTGGGAGGGCGCGCGAATATTGCAGCGTCTGATGCGCGAAGGCTGGGGGCCGATCGGCGCCTCGCATTGGCCGCTCTCCTTGTCTGCTACCCTTGTGGCGGCGGCGAATTTCGGTTTGCTGTCGCTTGATGGGGCGTGGTCGATCACCTCGACATTAATCTGTGCGGTGAAGGCGGCGCCGTTGTCGGGCTGTGCCAGCTGCGCGGGACCTTGGCTTGTCTCATCAGCGGCGATTTTGGGCAGGCGGGGTCGGCATTGTGGCGCGGTTCGTTCCGCTTCCGCCGAGTTCGCGCCGGGGCTGCGCTACGTCATGGCCTGTCCGGCCTTGCGATGGGGTCCGGTGCCGCGCTGATCCCCGGGGGCAATGACGGACTGATCCTTTTTGGCCTTCCCGCGCTTTCGCCGCATGCTCTGCCTGCATGGGCGTCCATTGTGGTGGGCACCGCCCTGTCGATGGTAGCCATGCGCGCGTTTGACTGGCCGATGTCTGCCATTCACTGCGAAGCCGACATCTGCCGCGCCACGCTGTAACGGAGCGGATGCCAAGTATCCCGGTGTATCCGCATTGGCCTCCGAATCCTACTCGACGTCGTCCGACCGCTGCATGTTTTTTGTCAGTGGCGGGACACGACCAGGCGGTCAGGCATGCGTAGCTCCTCGTTCAGGAACTGGCGAAAGTTTCATCAATTTGCTCGCAGCACCGGCAACAAACCACGAAATACGACTGAGCTGGACATGAGGACACGAAAGAATATTCGCGTCGCCCGTAACCTTTCGCATTCGGATAACGAAATATTGTCCGACAGCGTAAGAGCTCGGCGCCAGGACCTCGGCTCCGCGCAATGTTCAGTTGAGCCTGTGACGCACGCGAGCGCTCCCATGACGGATCGTTTTTGTCGGCCGGAAAATCGGCCTGATGTACGTTTTTGCCAAGAGAGGATGAAGGGTGAGATTGGCTTCGCGCATGAATTGGAAACGGTGGCTTGCCGTGCCTGCATTGCTCATTCTTGTATTGGGGATCGGTGGGCTTGTCGCGAGAAATGTCCAGACGGCTGTCCTCAACGTGCCGGAGAGCCCGCCGTTGCACCACCGCATCGTCTTTCAGGTCAATGCGGATGATCAGATACCCATGAAGCATGCAGTCTCCAATTCGATCAACCTCGTGAAGCACTACAGGGAGCTGGGCGAGACAGCGCGCGTGGAAATCGTCGCGTATGGCGACGGTATCAGCATGTTTCGAGCCGACAAGTCGCCGGTGCGCGATATCCTGGAATACATGCGCATGAATTTTCCGGAAATCGCCTTCACGGTCTGCGGGAATACCAAAGCGATTATCGAGCAGCGCGAGGGGCACGTCATGCCATTGATCGAGGGGACAAGGGTCGTGCCTTTCGGCATTGTGCGCCTGGTTGAATTGCAGGAAGCGGGCTGGTCCTATATTCGCCCGTGAGCCGTTGCTCCGTCTGATGCTAGCCATCATCCAGCGGCGCGGTTTTGCCTCCGCTGAGACAGTAGCATTTCCGGGCGCGCCGCGAACTTGAAGGCATTGCCTCCACGCATTGCAATCAATGACCCGGCATCTAACACCCTCGTCATTGCATCGTTACCGTCTTTGATCATTTGAACGCCCCGATCGAGGCCTCGCCGCGGCTAACGGGGATTCGAGGTGAATGAACTCTGCGCGACGCTGGAGATCAGCGACGGCGACATGCCGGTCCTGCTGCACCGTGCGCGCTCTTTGCCTCTCGGCCGGCACTGGACCGACTTTTGGCATGCGACGCTGTTTATTTTGAATTGCGCTGTAACGCGGGCGGGTCTGCGAAGTCCTGTTGTCGTGAAGCAAACAAACAGGAGTACTTAAAATGACCAAGATCGCTCTTACCGCCGCCGCTTTCCTCGTTGCCACAGGCACCGCTTTCGCCGGCAGCGACAACTACGGTTCGAACAACGCCAAACAGCCGGTTGCTATTGTCGACACCTCATACACGGCCTCCATCCAGAAGTCGGATACGGCCGTCCAAAAGCCGGTCGCGCAGGGCAGCGACCAGAACCTCTTCGGCGACCGCTGATCGCTGTTCTGTCGAACCCCAATCACCCGAACCAAATCAAATCTGAAAATGAGGAGTACCTAAAATGACCAAGATCGCTCTCACCGCCGCCGCAATCCTCGTTGCCACGGGCACCGCCTTTGCCGGCAGCGACAACTACGGTTCGAACAACGCCAACCAGCCGGCTGCCAATGTCGACACCTCGTACACGGCTTCCGTCCAGAAGTCGGATACGGCCGTCCACAAGCCGGTCACGCAAGGCAGCGACCAAAACCTCTTCGGCAACCGCTGATCGGTTCGACCGTTCTACAACCAACACCCAAAACAAATGCAGCTGACGAAACCGGACGCAGCGTCACGCACCTGCGATAAAGGGTCCCGTTTGGACAAAAACGGGACCCACGAACCGGGCCCCTATTCCATGAAAAATCACGGCTGTGGCCACGGACTCCTCGCCACCGCGTAACCTTTCTCCCTCGTCTGGCGAATAATAAAAGGCAAGCCTAACTGGTTTGCTGACTCGCGGTTGCCAAGCCGCACCTACCCAACCGATCGGAGGAACAAGATGTCCAACCGCACCCTATCCATCGTCGTCGCCACCGCATTTGCCGCCGCTGTCGGCTCTCTTGCGGCCGCTCCTGTCTACGCAGCCAGCCAAGCGGAGATGGAGAAGATGATGAAGGAGAACCAGGCCAAGACGATGAAGGCGTTGAAGACCGGCAAGTTCGAGCAATGCTTCGGCGTGGCCCTGAAAGGCCATAACGACTGCTTCGCGGGGGCTGGCACCACCTGCGCCGGAACCAGCACGGTCGACTATCAGGGCAATGCCTTCAAGCTTGTGAAGAAGGGAACCTGCACGACGATCACCACGCCGAATGGCCATGGCAGCCTGACGGCGATCAAGGCCTGAGCCGAATGCCAAAGCCGGGGCGGACAGTGCTGTCCGCCCCGGACCTGGCAGATCAAAGCAGGAGGAGCGCTGACATGGCCCGCACAAACGATCTACTGCGCGATCCGCAGATCCCGGCGCGCTCTGGCGTCGGCCTCAAGCCCGAACATTATCGGACTATCCTCGAGGCCGGGCCCGACATCGGTTTCTTCGAGGTGCACGCCGAGAACTACATGGGCGCCGGGGGCCCGCCGCACCGCTATCTCACCGAGATCCGCGAGCGCTATCCGCTGTCGTTGCACGGGGTCGGGCTCTCGATCGGCGCCGATCGGCCGCTCGACCGCGGTCACCTGAACCGGTTGAAGGTACTCATCGAGCGCTATCGGCCGGGGTTGTTTTCCGAGCATCTTGCCTGGTCGACGCACGACACCGCGTATCTCGACGATCTCTTGCCGGTACCCTACACGGCAAAGTCGCTTTCACGCGTGGTTTCCCACATCGATGAAGTCCAGGATACGCTCGGACGGCAGATGCTTCTGGAGAACCCGTCGACTTATCTCGCATTCGCAGAGAGCACCTATTCGGAGACCGACTTCATTGCCGAGATCGCGCGGCGAACCGGTTGCGGGCTCCTGCTCGACGTCAACAACGTCCATGTCGCATCGACCAACCAGCAATGGGATCCGATCCGCTATATCGATGAATATCCGCTAGGCGCGGTGCAGGAGATACATCTCGCCGGCTACACCCGGGAAGCGGACGAAAGGGGGCGGCCGCTCCTGATCGACACGCACGACCGCCCGATCGACGTCATCGTGTGGGATTTCTACAAGCACGCGGTAGCGCGCCTCGGCCCTGTTCCGACGCTGATCGAGTGGGACGCCAACATACCAGCGTGGCCGGAACTCAAGGCCGAGGCCGAGCGGGCCGAGGCAATCATGTTCTCAGCCCACGTCAAGGAGCAGGCTGGTGCTATCGCTCGCTGACAGGCTGGAAGGCTTCGCAGCCGCCTTGATGGACCCCGCTCTCGCCGTGCCGCCGGGCCTTGTAGGGCCAGATGGCGAGCCGAGCCCAAGGAGGTTTGCCGTCTATCGGAACAACGTGACGGTCGGCCTCGTCGGGGCGCTGAAAGCCAACTATCCGGCCGTATGCCGCATCGTCGGCGAAGAATTCTTCGACGCGATGGCGCGCGTCTTCGTGGTTTCCGAGCCGCCGAATTCTCCGATCCTTCTCGACTACGGCGCCGGATTTGCCGACTTCATCTGGGGATTCGAGCCGGTCGCCGATTTGCCCTACCTGGCCGACGTCGCCCGGCTCGAACGCGCCTGGCTCGAAGCTTACCACGCGCCGGAGGCAGACCCGCTGAAGCCGGAAGCGCTGGCCGCCATACCGGGTGACGAGGTGGCCGGCCTCACCTTCAGCCTTCACCCCTCGCTGCGCCTTGTCTGGTCCAGGTTTCCGGTCCTCACGATCTGGCGGATGAACGTCGGGGACGGCGTTCCGGCTCCGGTGGACTTCTCGGCAGGCGGCGAAGACGTCCTGGTGACGCGGCCAACCGCCGAGGTGGAACTCCGCGCGATGCCGCCAGGCGGCTTCGAATTCGTGGAAGCCCTGAAGCAGGGCCAGACACTGACCGGAGCCATGAAGAAGGCGCTCGGCGCGGACCCTCGTTTCGATCTCTCGGGGAACATCCGCGACCTTATCGCCGCCGGCGCGTTCATCGGCTGTCATGCTGCTAACGAGCCGGGGCTGCTAACGCGAGGTATCAAGGCATGAGCGAGGCTCCGACGCGGACGAACTGGATGAGCATGACGAATCTGGAACATGGCATTCGCCTCCTTCTCGGATGGCTGGCTTGGGGCGCCTACGCAGTCGCACCGATTGCGCTTCGGATCGCCCTGGCGGTCCCCTTCTTTCGATCAGGCCTGACCAAATGGGACAGCTTCCTGGAGCTTTCACCCGCGGCAACTTTCCTGTTCGAAGAGCAGTTCAAGCTGCATATCTTCGGCGGCATCTACGACCTTCCGGCTCCGGATACGCTGGCGCTGCTCGATAGTGTCGCCGAGATTGTCCTGCCGATCCTCCTGGTCGTCGGACTTGCGACGCGCTTCAGCGCTCTTGGGTTGCTCGTCATGACGGGCGTCATCGAGCTCGTGGTGCCGGAGGGTTGGGCAAACTTCCACCTTCCCTGGGCCGCCATGGCGATTTCCATCATTGCGATCGGTCCCGGCCCGCTCTCGCTCGATCACCTGGTCGACAGGGTTTGCCGCCTCTGGAACCCAGGGGGGGCCGCATGACATCCCGTTGCGGAGTGAATCCTTGTGCCGACGCTCCTGGACCGTCCGCTTCCGGCGATGGGCGTCGCGACGGCTGAGGATTGAGGCCCATGGCTCAGGCTCCGCGCGACAATATCCCTCATTTGAGGCTCGTGCCTGACGGTGCGCAGCGCGGCCCCTCCTCCCACTACAACGCGCGCCCAACTTCACCCAGAATCCGCGATGTCGACTGGACAATCCTCATGGCGCGCGCCCAGGACGGCGACTCCGCGGCCTATCTGCGACTTCTGGAAGAGACGGCACCTTATCTCCGCTCGCTCGCCGTGCACTGGTATCGCGACCAGCGGGATATAGAGGATGCCGTCCAGGACGTTTTTCTGACAGTGCATGCCATTCGCCATACTTATGATCCTGCCCGGCCGTTCGGACCATGGCTGGTTGCGATCGCACGGCGCCGCTTTGTCGATCGTTTGCGGCGCAATATCCGTCAAAGGGCGCACGAAGCGCCCCTGACGACGGAGCATGAAACCTTTATCGAGCCTCAAGCGAATCTAGAAGAAAGCATGGATCGGATAGGGCTGGAGARGCTCATAGAGAGACTCCCGCTCAAACAGCAGCAGGCGGTTTCATTGCTCAAGTTGAAGGAAATGTCCTTGAAGGAGGCCGCAAAGGTAGGCGGAATGTCCATTGTTTCTCTCAAGGTCGCCACGCATCGCGCCTTGAAAGGCCTTCGCAGGATGCTGACTGACGGGGAAGACACGTGATCAAGACATCCGACCTCATTTCCTCGCTGGCGAAGGATCTGCCGCCCGTACGGCGCTTGCGGCCGCCGTCCGTACGTGCCGGCGGCTGGCTGATGCTTGCCGCGGTTGTCTTGATGCTGGTTGGCGCTGCCCAGGGCCTTCGCCCTGATCTTGCCCGATGCCTTGGCGATCCCGCATTCGTAGCAAATATGGTAGCGTCGCTACTGACCGGCGCTCTCGCGGCGATCTCCGCATTTTTCGTCAGCCTCCCCGACCGCTCACGCCTATGGCTTCTTCTTCCGCTGCCGGCGCTCGGGGTCTGGCTCTCGAACATTGGCTACCAGTGCCTCACCCAATGGATCAGCATTGGTCCGGACGGCATCGGCCTTGGCGAGGCCGTGCGGTGTTTCGCGACCCTTGTGCTGACAAGCCTGCCCTTGTCGCTCGTGATGCTCTTGATGCTGCGCCATGCCGCGCCACTTCGCCCCAGAACAGTGGCAGTGATGGGTAGCCTGTCCGTCGCTGCGATCACCGCAACCGCCCTGTCGCTGTTTCATGCCTTGGACGCAACCGTGATGATCCTGATCTGGAACCTCGGAACGGCGGTCGTCCTGGTCGCACTGGGCGGCGTCTTTTCAAAGAAGATGTTCCGGTGGGTCGCGCCACGCGCGAATGTCGCGTCGGATTGAAGTCCGTGGCGGGCCCCTGCGCACCTCTACCAAATCACACGTCGACCAACTGAAGGAAACACTCATGCACAGACGTCACTTCCTCGCTCTTGCCATTGCCGTTTCGGCTGTGCCGTGGGTGTCAGCGTCCACAGCGAGCGCTGCTGAACGTGAGATCTTCAGCACGGCGAGCTTCGAGGCGGCACAGCAACGCGGCGCGCGTATCCTGGTCGACATTTCGGCAACCTGGTGCCCGACCTGCAAGGCTCAGAAACCGGTCGTCGACAAGCTCGCCGAAGAACCGTCCAACAAAGACCTCATTATCTTCGCCGTCGATTTCGACAGCCAGCAGTCCGTCGTTCGCCAATTGCGCGCGCAGAGCCAAAGCACGCTGATCGCGTTTCGAGGCAAGACCGAGACGGCCCGGTCGGTAGGCGACACCGATCCGGACTCGATCGCGGCTCTCGTTCGATCGACACTCGCCAAGTGAGGCAAACCGATGGCAGCCGGCAGTGCATTGCTTGCCTTTGTGGCTGGCGTTCTCTCGATATTGTCGCCATGCGTTCTGCCACTTTTGCCGCTCGTTCTCGGTGCCGCAGTCTCTGAACACAGGCTGGGACCGGTCGCGCTGGCGTCAGGCCTTGCCCTCTCCTTCGTGGCGATTGGCCTGTTCGTGGCAACGATCGGCTTCTCCATCGGATTGGATAGCGGCATCTTGCGCAACGTGGCTGCGCTGATCCTGCTGGCGGCCGGCCTGCTGCTCCTGGTCCCCAGACTCCAGGCACAGCTTGCCGTGGTTGGAGGACCCATCAGCGGATGGGCCGACCGCCGCTTTGGTGGTTTTTCGGAATCGGGCCTGAAAGGCCAGTTCGCCGTGGGCCTGTTGCTCGGCGTGGTCTGGAGTCCCTGTGTCGGTCCAACGCTTGGCGCTGCCTCGGTTCTTGCCGCGCAGGGCAAGGATCTGGGGCAAGTCGCGATCATTATGGTCGCCTTCGGCATCGGCGCTGCGCTGCCGCTGCTTCTCCTGGGGCAAGCCTCTCGTGAAGCGGTGATCCGGTGGCGAAACAGGTTCCTGGGAGCAGGCCAGGGCGGAAAGGCGGTTCTGGGCAGCCTTCTCGTCGTGATCGGATTCCTGATCCTCACCGGTCTCGACAAGAATCTGGAAACATTCCTCGTGGACGTCTCCCCTATGTGGCTAACCCGGCTCACAACTCGGTTTTGAGCGAGAACCACAGACCAGTCGTCGCGCATGCGAGTACGCGCCATGCTCATCATAAAACTTGAAACAGGAAAGCTAGGACAGATGTGGAGCGCTCCGCACGCTTGCCGCCTCGGTATTGGAATGGTGGCGAAGACCTTGATGCTGGTCATTCTCTTGATGCCGACTTTCGGCTTTGCGCAATCAGGCAGCGGCGATATCGCCGTCGGCACGTTTTCAAGAGGGTCCCTGTCCGG
>BFBZ01000399.1_pt1 | contig 45026 bp, 37 predicted proteins | sample 1888401 | NCBI WGS metagenome assembly BFBZ01 (sample SAMD00112614, study PRJDB3348) | symbiont metagenome | host: Chara braunii | reverse complement strand
CTCATGCAGGGATCGACGCGCCGATCGAGCACGAACTGGTTTGCCGCCGAGGCCTGCTTGAGATGCGCGAAGTGCGAGCCCTGGATGCGCTTCTGCCGCATCCACACATAGCGGGCGTCGAAAGTGATGTTAAAGCCGGACGTGCCGGCGCAGAACACCACCATGCCGCCGCGCCTGTCTCTTATACACATCTAGATGTGTATAAGAGACAGGGACAAGCCCGGGCATGACGCGGAGGGAGCAGAGCTCCACTCGTCTAACGCCTAGCGGCTAACCTCGAGCGTGTCCTCAAGGTTCTTCAAGCCCGGATGCGGCGCGTTGACGAGCACCGCCATGTTGCCGGGCTTGTGCTCGTTCTTCCACATCAGATGGTGCGCGTGCGGGATCTGCTCCCACGGCAGCACCTCGCTCATGCAAGGATAGATGCGGCGGTCGAGCACGAACTGGTTCGCCGCGGATGCTTGCTTCAGATGCGCGAAGTGCGAGCCCTGGATGCGCTTCTGCCGCATCCAGACGTAACGGGCATCGAAGGTGATATTGAAGCCCGAGGTGCCGGCGCAGAACACCACCATGCCGCCGCGCTTGACCACGAGGCATGACACCGGGAACGTCGCCTCGCCCGGATGCTCGAACACGATGTCGACGTCGCGCTTGCCGGTGATGTCCCAGATCGCCTTGCCGAACTTGCGCGCTTCTTTGACCCAGTCGTTGTACTCGGGCGTGTTGACCTTCGGCATCTGGCCCCAGCACTTGAAATCATTGCGGTTGATGACGCCGTAGGCGCCGAGGTCCATCACGTAGTCGCGCTTCGAATTGTCGGAGACGATGCCGATCGCCTTCGCGCCGGACGCGGCGGCGAGCTGCACGCCGAACACGCCGAGGCCGCCCGACGCGCCCCACACCAGCACGTAGTCGCCGGGCTTCAGCGTGTGCGGCGAATGACCGAACAGCATGCGGTAGGCGGTGGCGAGGGTGAGCGTGTAACAAGCCGCCTCCTCCCACGGCAGATGCTTGGGCTTCGGCATGAGCTGGCGCGACTGCACGCGGCAGAACTGCGCGAACGAGCCGTCCGGCGTCTCGTAACCCCAGATGCGCTGCGACGGCGAGAGCAACGGATCGCCGCCGTTGCAGTCCTCGTCGTCGCCATCGTCCTGATTGCAGTGGACGATCACCTCGTCGCCGACCTTCCAGCGCCGCACCTTCGAGCCGACCGCCCAGACAATGCCCGCAGCGTCGGAGCCGGCGATGTGGAACGGATGCTTGTGGCCGTCGAGCGGCGAGATCGGAACGCCGAGCCCCGCCCAGACGCCGTTGTAGTTGACGCCCGCGGCCATCACGTAGACGAGCACCTCGTCCTCGCCGATCGGCCAGGTCGGCACCACCTCAAGCTGGAACGATGTTTCGGGCGGCCCGTGGCGCTCCTTGCGGATCGCCCAGGCGTGCATCTTCGCCGGTACATGGCCGAGCGGAGGAATTTCGCCAATGCCGTAGAGATCCTTGGGCGAGGACGCCTTCGGGGGATGCAACTGCGTGACGGCTGCCATAGTCCGCACTCCAAAATGCGAGAAGCAGGCCATTCCCGGTCAACGACTAAGTCTGATCCAATTTATGCTGCGGCGCAACAATCCCTTTGGCTAATGCGCCCCAAGGCCGGTCCGGGCCACCTCGGGCCACTTAAGGGTTCCTCAAGGCCGCCGCGCCTAACGTCCCCGCGATCCGCAACGTGAATTGGCCCGTCGATGGCGCTCTATGAGATCGCTCCCCCACGCGTGGGCGCGCCGCTGCCGCGGCCGGTCGATCTCACCTGCTTTGCCCTGATCTGCCTGCACGTGACCTGGCTCGTCACCGGCTACGTTTCCGGCTCCTGGATTATCGGACCGGACGGCAACGGGATTCCTGCCGACTTCGTCAACGTGTGGGCCGCGGGCAAGCTGGTGCTGGAGCACAATCCGGCCGCGGCCTACGACTGGGCGACGCACAAGGACGTCGAAGCCGCGGCGCTCGGCTATCGTTTCGTCGGTTACTTCGGCTGGCACTATCCGCCGCCCGCGCTCGCCGTCGCCGCGCTGCTGTCGCTGATGCCCTACGCGGTGTCCTATCTCGTCTGGGTCTTCGCCACCTTCCCGCTCTACCTCGTTGCGATCCGCGCCATCGTCGGCGAGCGCGTCGGCTACGTGCTCGCGGCCGCCTTCCCGGCGATCCTGTGCAACTTCGCGGTCGGGCAAAACGGCTTCCTCAGCGCCGCGCTGCTCGGCGGCGCGCTGGTCACGCTGATCGAAAAACCGCTGATAGCCGGGCTGTTTTTCGGCATTTTGACCTACAAGCCGCATCTCGGATTCCTCATCCCCGTCGCGCTTCTCGCGGGCGGGCATTGGCGCACGATCGGCGCGGCTACGGCCGTTGCTGTGGCGATGGCGCTCGCGTCGTGGGTGGCTTACGGCACGCCGACTTGGCTCGCCTTCATCGACAACATCGGTCACACCTCGGATGCCTTCCTATCGGCCGGCCAAGCCAAGTTCGAGAAGCTGCAAACCGTTTTCGGTCTGGTGCGCACGCTCGGGCTCGGCGAACCGGCGGCCTGGGCCACGCAAGGCGTCGTGACGCTCATGGCCGCGCTCGGCGTCGCCGCGCTCTGGCGCAGCAGGGCCACGTTCGAGATCAAAGCTGCGGGCCTCGGCGCGGCGGCGTTGCTCGCCACGCCCTATCTCTACACATACGACCTCGTGGTGCTCGCGGTGCCCGCTGCGTATCTCTTCCGCATGGGCCGCGCGACGGGCTTCCGGCCTTACGAGTTGAGCGGCATGGGTGTGGCCTGTCTGCTCATTCTCAGCTTCCCGTTCGTGGAAGCGCCGGTCGGGCTCGCCGCCATCCTGATCGTGCTCGCGCTCGTGATCCGGCGCGCCCTGCCCCACGCCAGGCCGGCGCCCGCCACCGCCTAATACTAATGTCCTCGCGTTTCATGTTGCGTCGCACAAAGAGTCAGGCCACACTGGCATTCGCGAGCGATGGCCATGTCCGAGAAACGCGTCCGCGACAAACCCTGGATTTTCCGGACTTACGCTGGTCACTCAACGGCCAGGGACTCCAACGCGCTCTATCGTAAGAACCTTGCGAAGGGGCAGACCGGATTGTCGGTCGCCTTCGATCTGCCGACGCAGACCGGATACGACAGCGATCATGTTCTGGCGCGCGGCGAGGTCGGCAAGGTCGGCGTGCCGGTCTGCCATCTCGGCGACATGCGCGCGCTGTTCGATCAGATTCCGCTCGCGTCGATGAACACGTCGATGACCATCAACGCCACCGCGGCGTGGCTGATGGCGCTCTACATCGCGGTCGCCGACGAGCAAGGCGCGCCGCGCACGGCGCTGCAAGGCACGATCCAGAACGACATCATCAAGGAATATCTGTCGCGCGGCACTTACGTGTTTCCGCCCGCGCCGTCGATGCGGCTGATCAAGGACATCGCGATCTTCACCACCGGCGATCTGCCGAAATGGAATCCGATGAACATCTGCTCGTATCACCTGCAGGAAGCGGGTGCGACGCCGGTGCAGGAGCTGGCGTTTGCTCTGGCGACGGCGATTGCCGTGCTCGACACGGTGAAGAAGTCCGGCGAGGTGAGCCAGGAGAAATTCGGCGAGGTGGTCGGGCGCATCTCGTTCTTCGTGAACGCCGGGCTTCGCTTCGTCACCGAAATCTGCAAGATGCGCGCCTTCACCGAGCTGTGGGAGGAGATCACGCGCGAGCGATACGGCGTGACCGATCCCAAGCAGCGGCTGTTTCGCTACGGCGTGCAGGTGAACTCGCTCGGATTGACGGAGCCGCAGCCGGAGAACAACGTCGCACGCATCCTGATCGAGATGCTGGCGGTGACGCTGTCGAAGAACGCGCGCGCCCGCGCGGTGCAGCTTCCGGCGTGGAACGAAGCGCTCGGCCTGCCGCGGCCGTGGGACCAGCAATGGTCGCTGCGGATGCAGCAGATATTGGCTTACGAGACTGATCTCCTGGAATACGGCGACATCTTCGACGGCTCCGAGGAAATCACGCGCAAGGTCGACGCGCTGAAGCGCGAGGCGATGGAGGAGCTGAGGCGTATCGAGCAGATGGGCGGCGCGGTCGCGGCGGTCGAGACCGGCTACATGAAGCAGCAGCTTGTGGAGTCGAACACATCGCGGCTGGAGTCCATCGAACGCGGCGATCAGGTTGTCGTCGGCGTGAACAGGTATCTCGAAAGCGAGCCATCTCCCCTCACCGGCGGCGTCGAAGCGATCATGACGGTTTCGGAAGAAGCCGAGGTCGATCAGATCGAACGATTGAAGGCGTGGCGCGCTGAGCGCGATCCGAAAGCGGTTGCGGCGGCGCTCGCCGATTTGAAACGCGCGGCTGCGGGCAGCGGCAACATCATGCCGGCGTCCATTGCTTGCGCGAAGGCCGGCGTCACCACCGGCGAATGGGGCTGGACGCTGCGCGAAAGCTTCGGCGAATACCGCGCGCCGACTGGCGTGGGACAAGCGATGCGCAATGACGTCGGCGGATTGGATGACATTCGCGCCGACGTCGACCGCGTGTCACGCAAGCTCGGACGCCGCCTCACCTTCCTTGTCGGCAAGCCCGGCCTCGACGGCCACTCCAACGGCGCCGAGCAGATCGCGGTGCGCGCCCGCGATGCCGGCATGCAGGTGGTCTATCAGGGCATCCGGCTGACGCCGGAAGAGATCGTGAAGGCCGCGCGCGAGCAGAAGGCGCATGTGGTCGGGCTGTCGATCCTCTCGGGCAGCCATCTGCCGCTGGTGAAGGATGTGATCAGCCGTCTCAAGGAAGCGGGCATCGACGACGTGCCTGTCGTGGTTGGCGGCATCATCCCGCCGGAGGACGCCGAGCAGCTCGAGCAGGCCGGTGTCGCAGCGGTCTATACGCCGAAGGATTTCGAGCTGAACCGCATCATGTCCGATGTGGTCGAGATCGTCGAACGCGCGAACGAGCGCGTCTGACGTTTACGAATTTCGCGAAGCCGCGCGCATGTCGCTTGGCGTCATGCCGTAGCGGCGGCGAAAGACGCGATTGAAGTATGACAGATCGCCGAAGCCGCATTCGAAAGCGATGGCACTGATGGTGCGATCGGCAAGCCGCGCATCAGTCAGCAAGCGCAGGGCGCGAGCGAGCCGCTGGTCCAAGACGAAATCGGTGTAGGAGGTGCCGTCGTCGGCGAACAGGCGGCGGACATAGCTGGCGGATATGCCGTGGCGACGGGTCAAACTCTCTATCGTCAGGCTCCGGCTATTTAGATTGCTTCGAATATCAGCCTTGATCGCATGCAGACGCGCCGCCTTAAGGCCGCGGCCTTTGGCTTCCGCCGCGGGATCGCCGGTCACGCCCAGCGCCAGAGCGGCAAGATCGTGAACGTGAGACACAAAAAGGCGCTGCATCTCGGCGCTCGCAAACGCCTCATGATCCGAAACGAGATCGATATAGTCCGCCAGCAGCCTGAGCATGTGCGAAGCGCTGGCGAGGCTGCGGGCGGCCAGTGCTTCCGGATTGCGCTCGAACGTCGTGACGACGTTACGCGGGAGCGCCAAAGCCGTGTACCGGGCCTTATTCCAATGGATCGTGCCAGAGTCGGCAGCAGACGCCAGAAAGGCCCCGCCCGGCTCAAGAACCAATTCGCGCCCGAGATGGGAGACGCGGCTGGTGCCCGATCTAACGATGGTCAAGATGAAATCATTATTGCCGTCGGCCAAAAGCAGACCCTTGCGCGTGTGGATACGGCCTTCGGTGCTTCCATTGACGATGCCCAACCCGGGAAACCTGCTCAGCGCAACCGCTTCGCGAAATGGTTGGCCCGGCACCAACGAGATTTCGTTCTTGAAAATTGTCCGGCCAAACTCTTCCCGCCAGATTGCGATCCGATCGCGTGCCGGCAGCGCGTCCGTTGAAAGCTTCACCGTCCACGGCGGTTCAGGTGCAATCATCGGTCAACTCTGGTGACCGCCGTATGTCGCACAATTGCATCATGGGTTCAAATTCATGATCGAGTAGCGCCTGGTCCGTGTCTGAGTGTCGCCCAGTCCAAGACCGTACGATCGGAGGCAAGCACAGTCGCCTCAGTCTCACTGGCAAGTGGCCGTTCGGACGATCCCGCACATTCACTGCGCCGGTTTGTTTTGGGGGTGACATGAAGTCGATATGTCTGATGACGACGCCCATCACGGCAGTGGGCGGTGCGCTTATGAGGCGAGCGAAGATCTATCTCATTGCGAGTATCGTCGCGTTCGGTTATGCGGCGCCTCTGCATGCGGCCGATCTGCCAACCAAAACGCCGCTGGCAACACCTTCAGTTTACAATTGGACCGGCTGGTACCTGGGCCTCAACGCCGGCGGAAACTGGGGCTCATCGCATTCGACGACGAACGCTACAACCAGCGACGTTCTCCCATATCTCGACATGTGTGCGCCGGGATGCATCAGGAATCTTGCCGCCATCGGCGATCAACGCCCCAACACCAGCGGATTCACCGGCGGCATTCATGGCGGCTACAATTGGCAGTCAGGCAGTATTGTTCTCGGCCTTGAGGCGGATTTTGAGTATTTCCGCAGCGCCGGTTCTACAGTTGTAACCGGCCCGATTACCCCATTCGTCAACGCCACCGTAACATCGTCCGTCAGCACCGACTGGCTGTTCACAGCGCGGCCAAGGCTGGGGTTTGCGGCCGGCAACTGGCTGTTCTACGGCACCGGTGGCATCGCGGTGACGCGGATCAAGGGCAGTTGGAGTTATTCAGACACCAACTCCGCGCTCAGGGCCACAAGCACCTCGGCTGGCGCGACCAAGGCCGGCTGGGTGATCGGCGGCGGCTTCGAGTCGGCCTTGCCCGGAAACTGGCTGCTTGGCGTGGAATATCTCTATGTCAGCTTCGGCGCGATATCGACTTCGGTCAATATAACCGGAACAACCGACGTGCTAACCCACAGCGCCAACCTGCAATCCAACATTGTTCGCGCGCGTGTCAGCCGCAAATTCTGATTCGGCGCGGGACGTTTTTTGCGCATCGGACTGAATTATCGATTTTGATGCTTAGAGTTTTATCGGTTGCTCCACCGTTCGTTCCCGTGAAAGCGGGCACGAACGGAGCAAGGTGAAACGTTACGGATTTTGCGACGCCGCACGCACGTCGGACGGCGTCAGGCCGTAGCGGCGGCGGAACGTGCGGTTGAAGTACGACAAGTCGCCGAAGCCAACCTCGAAGGCGATGGTGCTGATCGGCCGGTCGGCGAAGCGCGGATCGCCGAGCATCCGGTGCACGCGGGCAAGGCGCTGCGCCAGCACGAACTCCGAGAACGACACGCCTTCGGCTTCGAACAGCATGTTGACGTAGCGCGGCGTGATGCCGTGGCGCTTGGCGAGCGTCTCCGCAGAAAGATTCTGCCGCGAGAGGCCCGCCAGAATGTCCTCCTTGATCGCACGCAGCCGCGCGGCGCGCACACCGCGGCGCTTGGCGATCTCCGCGCCGTCGCGCGTCGCGCCGAGCAGGATCGCCGCGAGATCGTGCATGTGCTGAACGACGGCCCGGCGCAGTTCCGGCGTCTCGAGCGCCGCACCATCGCCCATCACCGAGGCGTAGCCGGTGATCAGCCGCAGCGCAGGATGGCTGCGCGGGATCGGGCGAATCAAAGCGGCGTCGATATCAACCGCCTGCGCTTCCAGCATCGCGCGGTTGAAACGGAAGTTGGTGAGGCGCGAGTGAATGTTGCCGAGGAAGACACCGGGCTCGCCGTTCGAAACCAGCAGGGCTTCGCCGTTCTGGATCGTCGCCTCACGTCCGATCTGGCTGAGCGTGCCGCTGCCTTGCGGCGTGAAGACGAGCACGACGTCATCGTCGGAAATCATCGCGCTGGTGTGCGTGTTGCGCGTCGGAGACAACCGGCCGGTCGCAATGCCGAAACCGGGAACGCCGTAGACCGTGAAATCGAGCTCGAACGGATGGCCGGGCAGCGGCTCGATGTCGAGTTGCATGAGCGTCCGCCCGTAGGTCTCCCGAAACGCCTCGACACGGTCTGGGCCTGTGAAGCTCGCACTCTCGAGATGCAGCGTCGCGATTTCGGTCATTCCAAATTCCTGAGCCACCAGGACGCGAGAGGCGTCCCTATACCTCTTTCGTCGCGCGAGCGTTGGAACAGTTCATGCCGATCTCATGCAAAAACGCGGCCTCGCGGCAAACTTCCGTCCAGTCCTATTGGCACTTCCCCATAGTCCGATCTGCTGTCGCCGCCCGGCAACAGCGGCGTACCAACGCGACAATTTCCGGCCTGAATTCCTCCCCGTCCTAGGGATTGTTCTGCGTGCTCCAAGTGCGATGCGGCCAACGCTTCTAGCGTGCACCCGTCAATGACGGGTGAAGGACAATTTTATGCAGCTCAATCGGGTCACGGCGGCAGCACTTTCGCTGGCGGGCTTCTGCGCGATTTCGACCGTAACGCAGGCGGCGGAGCGTGGCACGAACTGGAGCGGTTTCTATGCCGGATTGAACGCCGGCTATGGCGTCGCGGGCAATCCGACGAGCTACGCCAATTCAACATTCGTTACGACCGAGACGTTCCCGATGACGCCGGCCGGCGTCCTCGGCGGCGTTCAGTTCGGCTACAATTGGCAATGGGCGCAGTGGGTGATTGGTTTCGAAACCGACCTGCAGTTCGCGAACCAGAAAGACAGCGCCTGCATGCTCCGCTGCATCGGCCCTATCGCCACCGCGGAAATCGACCAGAAACTGTCCTGGTTCGGCACCACGCGCGGCCGGTTCGGCTGGAGCACCGGTTCGACACTGCTCTATGGGACGGCCGGTCTCGCCTATGGCCGTATCCAAAACCGCCTGACCCGCTTCGACGGCGCCAATCCGGTCGAGACCTACGACTTCAGCCACACCAAGACAGGCTGGGCGGCGGGCCTCGGATTCGAAACCGCGCTCGCCGGCGGCTGGAGCGCAAAGGCCGAATATCTCCGCGTCGATCTCGGCAGCGTCAGCGACACCTACATGCATGTCGGCGTGGTGCCGGAAAACCTCGTGAGCAGCGTCCGCAACAACGTGTTCCGCGCCGGCGTGAACTATCGGTTCTTCGACACTGGCCGCGCTTCTGCTTCGGCCGCGCCGGCGGCCTCCGATAAGCCGACTCACACATGGGACGGAATCTACGCCGGTCTCAACATCGGCTACGGCGCCGGGCAAGGACGGTCTTCGTTCACCGCCGCCGGTTTCCAGCCTCAGAACGAAAGCCTCACGCTGAACCCCTCCGGCGCGCTCGGCGGCGCGCAGATCGGCTTCAACCGGCAATTCGCGCCGCATTGGGTCGCGGGCCTTGAAACCGACATCCAGTTGGCGGCCCAGACCTCGTCCAACACTTGCGCCGTCATGTGCGCTCCGGCAACCCCGGTCTACGTCGACATGGGCCAAACGCTGAAATGGTTCGGCACCGTGCGCGGCCGCCTCGGCGTCACGACAGGACCGGCATTGATTTACGGCACCGGCGGTTTTGCCTATGGCCGCGTCGACACGCACGCGAACTACGTCACGCAGGGCTTCATCGGGATGAATCCGACGGCGATGCTCGACATGTCCGGCGTGAAAACCGGCTGGACCGTCGGCGGCGGCATCGAAAGCGCGCTCGCCGGCGCATGGACGGTCAAGCTGGAGTATCTCTATCTCGACCTCGGCAGCACCCAATCAGCCAGCGTCACAAACGATTTCGGACTCGGCTTCAGCAACGTCGCTTCGGCCTCAACTCAGTTCCGCGAGAGCCTGGTGCGCCTCGGCGTGAACTACAAAATCCAGTAGCGTTTCCCGCCGAGGTCACGCGACACTCCAGAAATTCCGCCCGGCGAGCCGCACTCGCCGGGCTTTTTTGCTTTCGGGAGGCCGCTTCAAGCCGACACGATCATGCTCTAGGCTAGCCGTTGCGGACTGCCGGGGGCTCCTCAAAAGCCCGCCATCAACGGGAGAGCATCATGTCGATTGAGGCCATTCTCATCATTCTACTGATCGGTGCCATTGCGGGCTGGCTCGCGGGCAAGATCGTGCAAGGCGTGGGCTTCGGCCTGATCGGCAACATCGTGGTCGGCATCGTCGGCGCGTTCATCGCAGCCTGGGTCCTGCCGCGCATCGGCATCGTGATCGGTACGGGTTTCATCCGCGAGATCATCAGCGCGACCATCGGCGCCGTGATCCTGCTCGTCATCATCGGCCTGATCAGGCGCGCCTGATCACTTCACGAGCTTATTGAACGAACCTACTGGACGATCTTGGCAGCCCAGTCGGTCCCGCCGCGGCCCGACGGCGTGAACGTCATGTCGGTCTGCGCCTTGGCGCCACAGAGATCGTAGCTCCAGCGCTCGACCCAGATGCCGGCGCTGTCCGCAGGTTTCGTCACCTGCGTGTCGGTCACGAAGGTCTTGTCGCAATTCGCCGGCCGCACTGGGGCGGTTGCCGCCGCCACACCTTGCAGGACGTCGCGTTGCAGCAGCGGATCGGCGTTGGTCTGGCCCGGGATCAATTCCATGACGCGCGGCTGCTCGCCTTCCAGTAGCAGCAGGAAGTTGCGCACCGTGCGCGGATTGCAGGCGACGATGTAGCGCTCGATCCACGACACCGCACCTTGCTTCACCGGATAGGGAATGATGACCGGCAGCGCGATCTGCGGGTCGGCCGGGCACTGAAAGCCGGGCACCGACTGCTGCGAGCGCACGATCGCCTGCTGGCGGAGCGGCGTGTAGGCGTCGGAGAAGATCTTCTGAGCGACGTTCTGTCCGAAAGCGCGGGCGATGGCATCCGGCTTGGCGGTAATGTAGCCGGGCGTCTGCTGAACCGGTGACAGCGGCGGCGCGGGCGCGATCTGACCGTGCTGCTGGGCCGCGGCTTGCGTTGCCGCGACCGCAACAAGAGCCACGAAAGCCATCCCGTACTGCCTCATCGTCATCCCTTCCGCCTGGCGAAGCCGCCCAGCATCTCGTGCAGCTCCGTGGGGCTCGCGGGCTTCCGCAGATAGCCGTTCATTCCGGCAGCAGCAGCCGCATCCGCATCGTTCGAATCAGTCTTGCCCGACAGACCAACGATGGGAATCCGGCCTTCCGGTGGCGGCAGCGCACGGATGCGGCGCGTTGCCTCAAGGCCGTCGATGCCCGGCAGCACGAGATCCATCAGAACCGCGTCGTAACCGCCCTGTTTCACCAGATCGACCGCCTGCTCGCCGGTGCCGGCAAAGGTGACGCGATGGCCCAGTTCGGTCAGCACGGCATTGAGCACCACGCGGCCATAGGGATTGTCCTCGACACAGAGCACGCGCAGGCCGACGAGCTCTGGATTCTTCAAACGGCCCTTGCCGCCCTTGCGCAGCGCGGTTGCGTCAAGCTGCACCGGCACCGCGAGCGTGAACGTGCTGCCGCGCCCCGGCGCGCTCTTCACGTCGAGCGTGCCGCCCATCGCGCCTGCGATGCGCTTGACGAAAACGAGGCCGAGCCCAGCACCGCCGTAGCGCCGCGACACGTCGGCGTTGGCCTGCGAGAAAGGGCGAAACAGCTTTTTCAGATCGCTCGCGACAATGCCGATACCGCTGTCGGTGACGGTGAAGGTCAAGCGTACCGCGCCACGCGAAACTTTCGATACGCCGACTTTCAGCGCGACTGTACCGCGCTCGGTGAATTTCACCGCGTTGTCGATCAGGTTCTCAAGCGCGCTGCGAAGCCGCACCGCGTCACCGATGGCGCGCTCCGGCAGATCGGGCGCGATCGCGATGCTCGGCTTGAGCGACTTTCCACTCGCCCGCGCGGCGAGCGAATCCGCGATCGAGGTCACGAGCGATTTGAGCGCGAAAGGTTCATGGCGCAGCACCAAACCTTTGGCTTCCGCGCGCGCGGTGTCGACCACCAGCGTGGTGAGCTGCGCGAGATGGTTGGCGGAGTCCCTGATCGCCTGCGCCCAGCGCTGCTCGCGCTCCGGCAGATCAGACGCATGGAGCAACTCGGCCATCGCCACGATGCCGGTGAGCGGCGTGCGGATGTCATGCGCGAGATCGGCGAGCGCGGCACCGACCGCCTGCGCACCACGCACGGGTTTCCTGCGTGGCCGCGCGGTCTTGCGCGCCACCTTCCTGGATTTTCCACGGACGAGCTTCGGCACCAGATTCGCGCCCCCAAACCGGCCAAGGATGGCATGGGGGTTCCGCCCCGTCAGCCGTTAAAGGCCGACCATCCCGCGGATATCCGCAGCCGATGCGCCTTTTTCGCGCAATTCGCGAAGGCCTGTGGCTCGGGTCGATTTAGAGAGCTTGCGGCCCTCACCGTCGAGAATCAGCCTGTGGTGGCAATAGCGCGGCTCGGGCTTGTCGAGCAGCGCTTGCAGAAGGCGGTGCACGGAGGTGGCCCAGAACAAGTCTTGCCCGCGCACCACATCGGTGACGCCTTGCGCCGCGTCGTCGAGCACGACGGAAAGATGATAGCTGGTCGGCGTCTCCTTGCGGCCGATGATGAAGTCGCCCCATGCCTCCGGCGAAGCGGCAATCGTGCCGTTCTCGCCGGAAGGGCCCGTGCCGCTCTCAAGCCACGTCAGCGAACCGGTCCAATTCATCGCCTTCGTCGTGTCGAGCCGCATCGCGTAAGGCTCGCCCGCGGCAATGCGGATCTGCCGATCAGCGTCGGGGATCGTTTTCGCCAAGCCGGGATAGAGTGGCGCGCCGTCGGGATCGCGCGGCCAGCGCGCGAAGGACTCGCGGTCAGCGACCATGTGCGCGATCTCCGCGCGCGTCTCGAAGCTCGGATAGGCGAGCCGCTTGGCGTCGAGCAACATCACCGCGGTGCGATAGTCCTTCATATGCTCGGACTGTCGCCGCACCGGCGTTTCCCACTCGATGCCGAGCCAGGCGAGATCCTCGTAGATCGCGGTCTCGTATTCGGGGCGACAGCGTGTCGCGTCGATGTCCTCGATGCGAAGGAGAAAGCGTCCGCCCGCCGTGCGCGCCATGTCGAAGTTCAACAGCGCGGAATAGGCGTGGCCGAGATGCAGATAGCCGTTGGGGCTTGGGGCAAAACGAAAGACAGGCGTGCTCATGCGCAGGGCCGGTTTAGCACAAAGCGGGTGGTGCGAAACGGCTCACCGCCTATATTGGACGCCATGTCGTTCATGCACACTGACGCCGACTTGCAGGCCGGCATGGCCGCGCTGGTCGCGCAAGACCCCCGTCTCGTCGAAGTTCTCGCCAAGGCCGGCATGCCGAGCATCCGCCGCCGCGAGGCGGGCTATGCCGGGCTTTGCGCCATCGTCTGTGGGCAGCAGCTTTCCACGGCGAGCGCGGCGGCGATCCGCACGCGGCTGTTCGCGGCTTTCGATCCGTTCCATCACGACGCGATCCGTCTCGCCCGCGCCGACAAGCTGGCGCGGCTCGGGCTGTCGCGGCCCAAGATCAAGGCCATCAAGGCGATCGGCCACGCGATCGCCAAGGGCGAGATCGACCTCGACGCGGTTCATCAGATGGACGCCGACAAGGCGCACGAAGCACTGACCGCGCTGCACGGCATCGGGCCGTGGACCGCCGACATTTATCTTCTGTTTTGTCTGGGCAACGCCGATGCCTGGCCTGCCGGCGACCTCGCCATTCAGGAGGCCGCACGTATCGCCTTCAATCTGAGGAAACGGCCCGACGCCAAGGCGCTCACCAAACTTGCGGAGCCGTGGCGGCCGTGGCGCGGAGTGGCGGCGCATCTGCTCTGGGCCTACTATCACGCGGTCAAACGGCGCGAAGGCGTGATGGCAGACCAAGCCAAAGAGAAAAAGAAACCTGCGCCGAAATCCGTGAAAGCGAAAAAGAAGGTGGGGACCAAGCGTGGTTGAACTCAACGGACCGCGGCTCGAACCGCGCAGCGGACAGGTCAAGCGCCTCGTCGTTTTTCTTCACGGCTACGGCGCAGACGGCAACGACCTGATCGACATCGGCCGCGCCTGGGAGCCAATGCTGCCGGACACCGCATTCGCCTCGCCGCACGCGCCCGAGCCATGCGGACAGGCTCCCGTCGGGCGGCAATGGTTTCCGCTCACCTTCCGCGATCCCGATGAGCGGTGGCGCGGCGTCAACAGGGCCGCGCCGGTTTTGAATCAATTTCTCGATGCGGAGTTGGAGCGCCGCAAGCTGCCGCCGTCGGCGCTCGCACTGGTCGGCTTCAGCCAAGGCACCATGATGTCGCTGCATGTGGGCCTGCGCCGCGCGACGGCCCTCGCCGCCATCGTCGGCTATTCCGGCCTGTTCGTGCTGCCAAACAACGCCACGCCCGACGCTGTCGCAGGCGAGATCAAATCGAAGCCGCCGGTGCTCCTGATCCACGGCGATCAGGACGAACTTATTCCCCCGCAGGCGCTGTTCCATGCCACCGATTCGCTCGCCAAGCTGGAGGTGCCCACCGAATGGCACATGTCCCAGGGCATCGGCCACGGCATTGACCAGGAGGGCCTACGCCACGGAGGCACGTTCTTAGCCCGCCGATTCGGCCTGAAAGCCTGATGTTGCCTTAATTCGGCATCGCTGCCCTCGCCGATTCGCGCACAACCGCGATTTGCGCGCGCTTCACAATCCCGTCACGGACCCTGTACACTGTGCGCCGGCCGCCGCTGCGGCGTGCGGTATTGGGGCGAGGAGGACCCTCGTTTGAACGCGCACGTTTCTTCGAACGGCTTTCCAGCACTGGTGCTGAATGCGGACTTTCGTCCGCTGAGCTATTACCCCCTCTCGCTGTGGTCCTGGCAGGACACCATCAAGGCGGTGTTCCTCGAACGCGTGAACATCGTCGCCGAGTACGATCAGGCGGTTCACAGCCCCAGCCTCGAGATGAAGCTGCCGAGCGTGGTGTCGCTCAAGGCCTACGTGAAGCCTTCGACCCACCCCGCCTTCACCCGATTCAACGTCTTCCTGCGCGACCGCTTCGCTTGCCAATTCTGCGGCTCGAAGGACGACCTCACCTTCGATCATCTGGTGCCGCGCTCGCGCGGCGGCACGACGACGTGGGACAACGTCATCGCGGCCTGCTCGCCGTGTAATCTGCGCAAGGGCAGCATGACGATGCAGGAAGCGCGCATGTTCCCGGCGCAGATGCCGTTCCAACCGAGCGTGCATCATCTGCATCGCAACGGACGGCTGTTCCCGCCGAACTATCTGCACGATAGCTGGCTCGACTATCTCTACTGGGATACGGAACTCGATCCGTAAGGCGGGGCCTGTCGCGGCCGCCGATCCCTGCGTGCTATTCGAGGCGCTGAAGGATTTCTCCTTCACCTCAGGATCGTTTTGCGCGATCACCAGGATCGAACTCTACTCCGGCAGCAAGAGTTCTTGATCAGTGACGGCCTGCTCGAGGACCGATTTGCTCTCTTCAGCAATCCGCGCCTTGTCATTCGGCGCCGCTGTGGCGCGCTCAAACCGGCGTCCGGATACCTCTTGGCGAGCTTGCGCATCCGCGCCGCTTCTTCACGAAGCCAATCAGCGGCACGAATATTCTTCACTTTAGCTTGAATGCAGGAATCAAGCCTCCGCACCACAAGATCGCCATTCGATCCCGGTATTGATCATGAAAGGACAACCATGTCGGCTGTTCGCTGATGAGGAGGATCCTCAATGTGCGACTACAGTTTGCATGCAGTAGCGTCGAGACCAGCCAAGGTCGGGGATAAGTTGCTGACAGCGAGATTCAGAAATTCCGCCACACGCGGCTTTGCCGCAGTCGGAGAACCGAATGTAGCAGTGTGCCTTCTCCCCGGCACAGAGATCGCCTTTGATAAGGAAGCGGAACGCGACCACGTCTTCGGCCGCATCATGCCGAGCCTTCGATTCGGAAAGACGGGGCAGAAGGTGGCCCGATTCCGGCAGATCGATCTGGAGCAGCAACATACGCATCATGATGCGGTGGAGTTCGCGGATGGGCGCATCGTTCGTGTCACTCGTCTGCGCGAAGGACAAACCGTGACCGTGTTGCAGCTGCCAGTCTCCGCGGGCGAGGCAAGCGCGGCAAAGGAACAAAGGGTCGACTCTTTGGTCGTGTGACCATCCGAGTTTACGATTCCTACGTTCCGTGAAGTCGCATTTCTCCACTTCGAGATGACGGTGGTGTGCTCCATCGTCACCGCGAAAGGAAACCCGCGGCGTCCGAAAGCGCCGCGGTTTTTTTGGGTTGCTCAGGTCACCGGCTCCTCACGCGGCATCCGCTTCAACGCGGCAACCGCAGCCGAGATCGCGACCACGGCTAGCGCCAGCGAGATCAGCACATTGTATCCGGCAAGCGACAGCCCGAGGAAACGCCAGGCGGCTTCGTCGCATCGCACCACGCGCGTCGTCTGCATCTGATCGAGCAGGCTGCCGCCCGCCGTCAGGCTCGAGCCGGTGCCGGAGCAATCCTGCGGGCCCTGCCAGAAGTGCCATTCGACGCCAGAGTGGTAAACGCCGAGGCCGGCGTTCCAAAGCATCGCGGCGCCGATCGCGAACAGCGCCAGCACCAGCACCTTGTGCTTCGCGCCGACCGAGACGCCGAGCAGGATCATGGCCGCGAGCGGAATTGAGACGTAGTAGGCCACACGCTGCTCAAGACAGAGCGGGCACGGCGGCAGGCCGATCACGTATTGAAAGAACCACGCGCCGCAGAGCGCCGCGATCCCGACCACCGCGATGACGGCGGCGGCCGAGGCGATCGGCTGCGTGCGCGCGAAAGTGGAAGCCTGTGCAATCATTCGGATGCTCTGACCCTTCTGAGCGTCCGGATTGTGGCGCTTTCCCGCACCCAACCGCGGACGTTGACCGCCCACCCGCGGCAGTTATAGTCCCGCCGCCTGCCCCTGTGGCGGAATTGGTAGACGCGCCAGACTCAAAATCTGGTGATGGCAACATCGTGCTGGTTCGATCCCGGCCAGGGGCACCATTCCATTCCTGAGCGGACTTGTAAGCTGGAGGGCTTGGGTTGGCCCTCCGGGCCAAGGGAGGTCCGGCCGTTGTCGTTCGAACCGATGATTCGGGTCGTGGTGTCAGACAGAACGATCACATCCACGGTGGCGCTCAGGTCAGCTTTTCGTTGCTCTGCAACCTGAAATCATCGCCCAAGAATTAAGGCATGCTGTAGCAACTACGGCGGCGAGTCATTTCGCACATAGCAACTGCCGCTGAAGCATACGAATGTCTGATCGAATCGCGGATCTGTATAGAATGTGCCCGTTTCGAGATTCCTCGCCTCCAAGCTGGGGACGACAAAGGGCGCAGGCACCCAGCCCCCCAAAATAATGCTTGCATAGACGCCTAAATCGGTCGGCGGCGTTTGCGCTGGCGGGTGTGCGTACACGAAGGCGTTGCTGGAAGGAATCGGATTCGCGAAGGCACCGGTCACGAAATCATAGGCATTGCCGTAAACGCTGGTGCCGGTCAGCCCACCGAACTGATTGGCCGGCGCCACGGCGGCCGGATCGCCGGCGTTCTGGGTGTAGATGGTAAAGAACGTTCCCGGTGCGAGCGCCGATGCCCCCGCCTGATTGATGAAATTGCCGTTGACGGCGATCAGGATCGCACCGCTGCTGGTGATGCCACCGCCCGTGCCGATCGTCAGCGACGCGCCGACAGCGGTCGAGACCAAGCTGTAGCTCGCGTCCGTCGTCACCCGCTGATCCAGCGTAAAGCTCGCGCCGGTCACCGTGAGCATTGTGGCGGCGGATCTCAGCTCCATCGTCAGCGCCGCGTAGTTGCTGACGCCGAACGTCGCACCGAGATCGGACTGCAGTGCGCTGTGGCTGGGCTGCGCTGTTGTCTGCCTGCTGAGGCCGGCGCTCACCACACCAAGATCGAGTCCGTTGCCTGCGAGGCCGGCGGCATCGGTGTAGGTCAGGCCGCTGACGCTGCTCGCTCCGGCAAGCGTCAATGTTGTTCCGACCTTGTTTCCAGCAGGCGCAAACGTTCCGGCAGCAACAGCGACATAGTAGTAGCCATTGGCCCCTACCGATGCTTTGCCTCCGCCGAGCAACGTCTCGTCGGCGTAGATCGCCACTTGCCCGCCCGCTGCCGCGGTGCCTCCGGTGGATTGGGCCATGCCCGAGATCGCCTCCACCCCGTTGGGGAAGAAGCTTTGAATGTAAGGATAAAGACCGCCCGTGCCGCCGGCCCAGATGGTCGGATCGAAGCCGGTGGGAAGCCCGGCGTGCTGAAGCTGAGTCGTGGTCAGGCCGGCCACGTTGGCATCCTGCCCCGCCGCATCAAGCCCGAACGCTGCGGTTTGACCTGAGGTCTCGGTGTTGAATGCGCTGCTCGTGATGGTGCCGGAGTTGCGGCCGATGAAGCCGCCGACCAATCCACTGCCTTTGACCACACCTGTCGAATATCCCGACGAAACGTTTCCGACGTTGAAGCCGATGAGACCACCCACCATCGTCCCGGCGCTCAGGACCGCACCCGTCGCGTAGACATCCTGAACCGTGCCGGCATTGCGACCGATCAGACCGCCGACGCCTATGCCGGCGCTGGAGGTGTTGACCACCGCGCCCGTCGCGAACGACTGGCTGACGACGTTGTCCGCCAACGCGCTGTAGCCAATAAGGCCGCCAATGCTGGTACCCGCACCAGTGACGGTGCCGGTCGCATAGGTTCGTTCGATCGTACTGCCTGCGCCGGAAAAGCCGATGTCCGCATTGGTGTTGATGATGCCGATCAGTCCGCCCACGTAGAGCAGGCCCGTCACATCGCCATTTGCATAGGAATCCGAAACGACGGATTTCAAGCTTGCGCCAAGCAGGCCGCCGACGTAGCGGCCGCCGGAGTTGGCCGCACCGGTCGCGTATGACGAGGCGATCGTATTCCGCACGCTTTGTCCGACCAGGCCGCCGACATAGTCGCCACCGCCATACACCGTACCCGTCGCGTGGCTGTTGCTCAGTTCAGTTCCGACAAGAAAGCCGACGAGCCCGCCGACCGAATTCCCCGGACTGGTGACATTCCCCGTGGCGTAAGAATTGGCGATGGTTCCTGCGGTATTGGTGAACTGTCCGACCAGTCCGCCAACATCGTCCGAACCGTTCGGAAACGGTGTGGCAAGCCCGGTGACGTTGCCCGTGGCGTAGGACGAGTCGATCGATCCAGAACCCCAGCCCAGCAGACCACCGACCAGGTTGTATCCGGTCACCGCGCCGGTCGCATGCGATGTCTCGATCGTGCCCTGATTGTATCCGACCAGACCGCCGGTACCGGCTGCGTAGATGGCGCCGTTAGAGCCTGAGGCCGGGACGAACATGGCGGTCACAGCACCGCTTGCCGAGGAGTCGGCGATGAGCCCGTTGTTCACGCCGGCCAGCCCGCCGGCGTTCTGGAAATAATCCTCGACATTGCCACTCGCGGTGGAGGCGCGGATGGTTCCGGTATTCGCACCCACCAGGCCGCCAGCGTTGCTATAGCCGAACACATGGGTCGACGCGCTCGAGTTGATGATCAAACCGGCATTGACCCCGACCAGACCGCCGACATTGATCGCAACACCCGACGGCAACTCACCGCTGCCATAGGCAGCCACGATCGTGCCACCATTGATCCCGGCGAGCGGTCCAACGTAAGTCGACGCCGTGATCGACGCGTTCGTGACGCCGATATTGCGGACCACACCGCCAACACCGATGACGCCGAACAGGCCGGCATTGCTCAAGCCGTTTTGCGAGATGGTCAATCCATCGATCGCATGTCCCAGGCCGGTGAGAGTCCCGGTGAACGGGGTGACCGTGCTGCTCCCAACGAGCGAACCCGTATAGGTCGTGCCTGCCGCGGAGAGATTGGTCGCCAGCGCATAGTTGCCGGCCAGTCCGGAGCCGTAGACCGACATGGTCGCGCCATCCGTGGCGCTATAACCGTCGATCGCGTCGAGTTGCGCCATTGTGTAGACGAGCGTGTAGGGCGCGCCGTTGATGACCAGCGTTTGCCCCGCGATGCCGGTACCGGCGGGGCCAGCGGCATAGGTCAGGCCCGCTCCATTGCCGAACGACAGCTTCAATAGCGATGTGCCCGGCGCCGTTGTCGTGTCATAGGCCGCGTTCAAGCTCACACCGCCAGCGCCGTTGACGTTGATCGGCGCATTGATGGCGATGGCGTTGTACGCGTTCAGGGTCAGCAGGTTTGTTGTTGACCACGACAGGCCGGCATTGACGATGATGTCGCCGTTTCCGTTGCTGACCACACCGGGACCCGACGCGGTGGTGGCCGTCGTCAGCAGCGTCACATCCGTGCCGCCATTGAGCACGTTCGAAATCGTCGTCGCTGCCGCGGTGTCGACGACGAGATCCTGGGGATCGATGAGCCATTCCCCTGGCTTACCCCGCGCCGCCGATGCGTCGATGCGAACACCGGCGAAGTCCACGGTATGGCCCGAGGTTTCGATCAGGCCGCCATTGCCGCCACTCGGGCCGCCCTTCGCCGAGATCAGGCCGTGAACCGCGGTCTCGCCATCCGACCAGACGGTGACGTTTCCGCCATTGCCGGACGATGTCGCATCCGCCTTGATCGTGGTTGCCGTGTCGATGGCCACGGTCTCGGCGCGTTGCAGCGGACCGCTCCCCTGGCGGCCGCCGCCTACATTGATGGTGCCCCCGCCGCTGACCCCGGAAGCGTCGACGGTCGCGCCCTTCAGCTTGATCGATCGCCCGGTGATCGCAATCCGCCCGCCGGAGCCGTCGTGCGAGGCACTGTCCACCCGGCCGCTGATCCTGACCCGGCCGCCCGCGCCACCGCCAATCACAATCGATCCGTTGTGCCCCCCGATCGAGCGCGTCTGCACCACGCCCGAGATGTTGACGGCATTGCGCGCCGCCTCCCGTGCCGTCGCAGCGCTCATGATGACGCTGCCGCCGTCAGCGGTGATCGTCCCGCTGTTGCTGATCAAGGTGCCCTTGCCGCCCGCCGCACCAGGCATCGCCACCTGCAGGAAGCCGTCGCCGGAGAAGTCCAGCGTCGCCTGCTCGCCCGAACCGAGCGCCGCCTTGCCGAGCGGCACGCTGATCAGGCCGCTGTTCGACACCGTGCCGCCGATCAGCGCGGCGTAGCCGCCACGGCCGACCGTGATCGTGCCCGCATTGCTGACACCAGCCGACGCGCCGTTGCCGGTGAAGCTGCGCTTGCCGGCCATGAAGTCGCCGTCGGAAATGCCAAGCGTGGAGGCGACGAAGCCGCCGCCGGTGTTCACCGTTCCCGAACTGGTAATGGCGATGCCGTTCGGATTGACCAGATAGACTTGGCCGTTGGCGTTGATTGCCCCAGCGATGGTCGATGGGGTGTTGCCGGTGACGCGGTTGAGAATCGCCGACGCGCTGTTCGGCTGCACGAAATTGACGACGCCGCCCGCCCCGACCGAAAAGCTCTGCCAGTTCACCACCGCGCTCTGACTCGACTGGGTCACGGTGAGCTGGTTGGCCGCGGGCTGGCTGATGGCGGCGCTGCCGGCCGCGACATTGCCACCGGTCGGCAGCGTCTGCGCGACGGCCGCGCCGAGCAGCACCGGGTTGGTCAGCGCCGTGGTCGTCAACAGGAGGACCGTACGCAGTGCGGTCCAACGGAACGCGTGCAGGTGCTGATCTTTCATCGAGTTCATTCCGGTCTCTCTGCTAGAACCTGAAGGCAGAGACGATGGTGAAGCGATCGCCTGCGGCGATCCCGTCGCTGCGCGACGCCCGGCCGTATTCGAGCGACAGCGAGCCGTTGGACAACGTGCCCGGCGCCGCACCGCCGATCCGCAGGCCGCCGCCATAGGACGTCGCGCGTGTCGTTGCCGCTTCCAGCACCGTCGGATTTTGCAGCGAGACTTCTCCATAGGCGCCGAAGACATATGGCGCGACGACCGCGCCGAGCGCCGCGGTCGGCAGCGGCACGCTCCATGGCGACACCAGTTCGCCGCGCACCACGTACCCCTGGTCGCCGACCACGGAACCGGCGTCGAACGCCGATAGCCCGCTGGTATTGGCAATGCCGATCTGCTCGCTCCGCAGTAGCGGCATGTTGAACGAGGTCTGCGCCCGCGCCGACACGCTGACCGCCAGATGCTCAATCAGGGTCTGGGAATAGTTCAGCGCGATATCCAACTTCTGGAACGATGCATCCGCGCCCTGACGCGACAGCGGTGGCGTCGCCTCGGCGGCGCTGCGCGCGCCAAGTCCATTGATGCCGAAGGATGCGGTGGCGCGCCCGAAAATCGTTGCGCCCCATGGGGTCAGCACGTCGCCATCATTGGAAAACCGGACGATCCGCAGCCGGTCCTCCGACAGCGGCACGGGAGCGCCGCCGACAAACAGGCGCTGCGTTTCGTTCTGCGCGTCGAACGCCAGCCCGCTGTTGAAATTGGCGCTGCGCCCACGCAGCCAGGCATAGCGCAGCCGGAGCGACAATCGGTCGAACGTGTCGGTCGTCTGTACGCCGGCGACCGCAAGCGGCGTCGTCCGTGCGTCGGTGACTTCCGCGTTGAAGGTGAGGCCTTCGACCCAGAGTGGCACCACGAAACCGGCGGCCAGCGAGCGGTTGCGCGGATAGCGGTCGAAAAAGCCGTTGGCGCCGCCGTCGGGATGACCGCTGACGCGCAGGTAGGTCAATTCGCCCAAGCCGACGACGCTGTTGAGGTCGAGGCCTGCACCGAGCGTGGTGCGCCCCAGCGCCTTCGACAGGGAATTGTCGAAGGTCAGGGTCTCGCTCACCGCCTGGTATTTGGCCTCGATCACCAGCACGGTCGCGCCTTCGGCCGCACCCGGCTGAAGGGTCGAACGCAGGATCACGCCGGGCGTGTCACCCGCCAGCAGCACGCGGCGTTCAATCTCCGTCAGCGTCAGCCCGCGGCGCCCCGCAAGCGGCGCGACCAGCGTTTCGATGCGCCGGCGCACCCGGTCCGGCACGCCCTTGGTTTCGATGCGCTCGATGAAGCCGTCGACCACCACGAGCCGTAGGCGCGCTCCGTTGACCAGCTTCTGCGGCGGCAGCACCACCCGGACCAGCACGTAACCCGCGGCGGCATAGGCCGCTTCGAGGTCGCGTGCGGCCGCAAAAATCTCCGCGCCCGACACGGGCCGCGCGGTCAGGCGCGCCTCAAGGGCTGCGGTCGCCGCCGCGAGCGGCGGCAGGCCGCCGACGACGCGCACGCCCGACAGCCTGACGAACAGCTTTTCAGCACCGGCCGGTGTCGCCAGCCCTGGTGTCCCTGGCAACGCGAAGCCGCCTGGACGGGCGATGTCCGGGCGGAAACTCGGCGGTGTGATCTGGGAAGCGGTCTGCGCCTTCGCAGGGAGCACATGCAGGGACAAGGCAATTGCACAACCAAAGGTCGCGGCGCGAACCGACAACGACTGCAGGCACTTCTTGCTGTGCAGGCTGCGGTCTGGTCTGGGACCTTCCGCGGTTGGGTGTGGAAAGGTTAACGCAGCTTTCGACGCTACGACAATTCTGTATCGCCAACTCATCAACTACTTGTCCTGCTTGGTCGCCGAACCCCACGGCGCCGCAGGTGCCCTGCACGCTGCAAATTCCTGCTTGAACAACGCCAAGCAGACATGCAACGGAACAAATCTGTACGATTTCTCAGGTCCGCACAGGAACCGCGATGGCGATGAATTCGACGACCCGACTCCGCCGCCAGTTCCGCGCCCGTTAAGGTTTGAACTCAATGAAAGTGTCATCCGAGCACGCCCAGCGGGGTGCAGCCCCGCCATGGGAGCGCGTCAGCTTCCTAACGTCCGACACGATCCGGAACCATGCCCGCTTTCAGGAGGCCCACGACTGCTTCGTCGATGAATTGCTCGCGCTATACGGCGGCGATCGGCGGCTGATACGCGGATTGGTCGAGTATGTTCGCGCGGTGACGTTCATGATCATCATCTGTCTCGATGCCGTACGCGACCCCGATGACCCCGCGACAGATGTCACGCTGGCGCGTCTGCGAGCAGCGCTGGCGCCGATGGGAATCACCGATGGGCGCCGGATTGCCGAACTGGTCAACGGATTCGAGCTGGACGGCTTCCTGACCCGCGAAGTTTCCCCCACCGACCGGCGCGCGCACGTTTTGCGACCGACCGAAAAGATGCTGGCTACGGACCGCGAATGGCTGGCGACCTTTCATGCCCCCCTTGCCTTGCTGTATCCGGACGAGCCGGCCTACCAGGCGGCGATGGCGCGGGATCCGGCCTATCAGGTTGCGTACCGAAGGGTATCGCTATCCACCATCGGATTCGCCGAACGAATCATCAGCAGCAATCCTCCCATCGGCTTTTTCCTCAGCCACGATGTCGGCATTCGTGTTCTCATGGTGCTGGTGGCGGCGGTCCGCGGAAAAACACCGCCACGCGCGCCGCGCGGCATTTATACGGCGGCGGCCGAACGCGCCGGCGTGTCACGAACGCATGTGCGCAATCTGATGCGCGTGGCCGCAGACCAGGGCCTTTTGACGATGCCGAACAGTTCAGCTCGTCACATAGAACTGCTGCCGCCGCTTCAAGAAGCGGTCACGCGCTGGATCGCAGATAGCTTGTCGGGGGTCGACTTGGTCTGCACCCTGGCCAAGGCGCACTTAGGTCATCACTGCGTCCTCGGTCGGACGCGCTCGGCCCAACCGCTTGGACTCATGACTGGCACCAATCCACAAAAAACTGAGATTTGGACGCCCCTGCGCAGCACCCTGGAATCGTGATCCCGCGGCGCTAGACGGCTTTGGCAGCGCTATCCAGAACAGCCACCGGCTGCGATGCGCGGCGCAGCCGCATCACCGCATAGACGGCGAACGCTGGCGCGATCAGCCCAGGCCCCGGAATGTATAGGTTGCCAAGACCGATCTGGAGCAGCGGCAGCCAGTACACCAAACGCGCAAGAACGCGCCCGTGCGAATCAAGTTGTCCCGCGCCGAGCAGCAGAAGTGTCGCGATGCAAAGCGCCAGCGTGTCGTAGGACAGAAGGTACGGCACCGCCGCGACCGAGCAGGCGAAGAACAGCGCCATCAGCCAGAGTGGGTCGGCGTCACGCCGGAAGCGGAAAGCCCATGCGACCGCGCCGGCCGCCGCGACCGCGACGCAAACCTGCGCCGCCATCGCGACCGCATAACTCGCGCCGATGCCGCGCAGGTTCATGAACACGGTCGGATAGTACGGAACCGCTATTCCCTCCGGATCGCTCAGCACGAGGTTTTGGATCGGCAATCCCTTTTGCACGAAATCGATCCAGACCTGCGTTCCGAACAGCGCAGTGCTAATGGCGAGCAGCGCGATGGTTGTCGCGGCCGCGGCGAAGAAGACACGCCAGCGTTCGGAGGCGATCAGCAACACCGGAAACAAGAATCCGAGTTGCGGCTTGATGGTGAGGAAGCCGATCAGGATGCCGGCGAGGATGGGCCTGCGGTCGAGCGCCGCGAAGATGCCGACCAGCATCATCGCGGTGATCAGCGAACTCTGGCCCGAGATCAGGCAGAACACGGCCGCGGGCGAAAAGACAATCGCTGCAAAGAGCAGCGGATCGCTGAACTGCCGGCGCGCAAACGCGACAAAGCCCGCGAGCCCGAGTGCCGTCCACACCGCGAGCGCGTGCAGATAGGATAGGAGGCCGAACGGCGCCGCGATCGGCATCACGCTCGGCGGGTACGACCAGTTCTGGCCCGGGTAGTTGGGGCCAAGCAGCGCCGTGAGCGCATCGTTGTAGGCCGCGGGGTCATACCATTGCGCCGGGTTCGCCGACGCGGCGGCGCGCCCGTACATCCAGAAATTCAGGAAGTCGCGGCCGACCACGAGGGTGGAGCCATCGCGGGGAAACGGCCATTGCCAGTCGAGCTTGTAGAGATAGACACCGGCCGTCGCGACCAAGGCAAACGCGCCCAGGATCGCCGAGGCGCGAATGAGCTCACGGTCGGGGTTCTGGGTCGGCGTCTCGGACATGCGGGCCTCGGCTGCCCACAAGATGAGACACGACCGTTGCTATTGTCTTTATTCCGGCGGCCTCATGTGACGGACGCCCGCCGGAAAAGCGAGATGAAACAACGGAATACGGCGGCAATCGGCCGTTAGCGCAGTTCCGGCACCGTGATCCGATACACCAGCAGCCGCGAGTCGAGATCGGCGCCGCTGTCTTCCTTGTAGGCCGCGCCGGCCTGGAAGCCATCCTGGGTCATGAAGTCGTTGTCGTTGCCGACGATCAGGAAGAAGTCGCGCGGGTTCGCCGGATCGAGCGCGGGGACCAAGCCCATCGCCTCCCACTTCTCGGAGAGGTTCGTTTTGTCGTTCGGCTCGCCATTGTGCAGCCCGAACTTGTTGAGCTGCGCGTTGTCGTTGATGTCGATGAAGGGGCTGAGCGTCGCGGCGGTGACGCCGTCGGCGAGCTTGCCGCCCGGCGCGATGGGCTTCGCGCCGTCGTAGTCGGTGCCCGCGATGTTGGTCGCGCGCGAGGTGTCGAGCAGGTCGACCCGGCGATAGACCGAAGTCGAGCCCTTCATGCCGTAGCCGTTGTTGCTGTCGCGGCTAAGCAGGAAGAAACGCTTGTCGTCGAGCGCGAGCAACTCGCTCTGCGCCGCGATGCGGCGGCGGCCCTGCTCATCCTTGAAGTTCGGCAGCACGACGACATTCTCGCGAATGAGCTTCGGGTTGGCGAGGTCCGACACGTCGTAGAACAGGATGCGCGTGTGATCGCGCGTCTCCGGCGCGTTGCCGCCGTCCTGACGCGTCGCGCTTTGCAGAATAGCGACGAGCGTCTTGCCGTCCGGCGTCAGCGACATGCCCTCAAGGCCCTGGTTGTTCTGGCGGCCGAATTCGGGATTCGGCGGCTCGGGCTTGGAAGCCCCCGGCCCCGGATTGTTGGAGGAGAAGTTGGTCGCGCCTTTGCGCTTCGGGATGAAGGCGTCGGGCGGGCGGATCGCGCCGAGCATCTTCCCCTGCGGCGAGAAGCGATAAATGTATGGGCCATATTCGTCGGAGACAAAGAAGGTGCCGTCCGGATTGAGCGTGATCGCCTCGGCATCCAGGCTGATGAGGCCGTTCTCGGCCTCCGGCATTTCGGGGAAGCCGTTCACCGGCGCGCGCACGCGCACGGGATCGAGGCCGGTGATCTGTTTGCCGTCGGCGTCGGTCAGCATGATCGTGTCGGCGACCGACATCATCACATTGCCCGGGGCGATGGAGACGTTGACCTTATGAAAACGAGCCCGATAGTCGATCGTGCCTTCGACGTTCCAGCCGCGGTCGGGAAGCATGTAGATCGTGCCGCGCAGCGTGTTGCCGTCGCGCTGCCACGAGGCGCGATCCACCGCGATACCAGAGCCCGAAATCGTGGTCTCGCCGAACTTGTCGCGGGTGTTGCCCGGCAGGCTTCCGACGCCGATCAGGCCCTTGCTGACAAGGCCGGGAAGCGCGGGCCCGTCGGCCAGTCCGGGGCGGCACAGCGCCGTAGCAAGGAGAACGGCGCCGGCGAAGCGGAGGACGAAACGGGCGGAAACAGCGGGGTTTGTGCTCATGGCGCCATTCATACGCGGCGAAGTATGACAGTTCCAAGACAGCGAACTAGCGGTTTGACGACCGCCGACAACTATTTCGCCGTTAGGTCGCCCGTACGCCGAGCTTCGCAAGCCGCGGCAGCACCTCGTCGCGGAAGTACGGCAGTTCATCGAGATAGTTCACGAACGAGAATGCGATGCCCTTGATGCCGGCACGGCTGAGCGCCGCCATTTCCTCGGCGATCAGATCCGGCGTGCCGACATACGGATAGCCGCCGATGGCGCGCGAAGCGAAATACTCGCGCTTCTTCTTGAACTCCTCGGCCCCCACAATTTCCGGTGTGATGTTCTTGATCGCGAGCATCCCGTCGACCGCGCCCCAGTCGGCGTTGTCGATGATGGCGTGGCGGTAGTAGTCCTCCGCCTCCTTCTGCGTCGGGCGGCAGACCACCTGCCCGACCGTGAACACCTCGATCTCGCGGCCGAACGCAGTGGCCTCTGCCTTGACCTCCTGCACCATCTTCGCGGTTGCATCGACCGAGCCGCGCGAGGTCGAGGTCGCAGTGAAATAGGCGTCGCAGTTGCGCAGCGCGAAGGCCTGACCGGGGCCGGACGAGCCCGCGTTCATGATCAGCGGGCGCGTGTTGCCGTATGGCTTGGGCTTTGCGCGCACCTTGCCGAGCTTGATCATCGCGCCGTTGAAATCGAAATCCTCGTCCGGGCCCCAGCAGCGCTTCACCGCATCGACCCATTCCTGCGCGTAATTGTAACGCGCCTCGTGCTCGCGCTGCGTCACGCCGAACATCTGGAATTCGCCGTCGTTCCAGCCGGCGACGATGTTGAGGCCGAAACGGCCTTCGCTGATGTGATCGGCGGTGACCATCTGCTTTGCCACGATGATCGGGTGGAACAGCGGCGCGTGAACGGTGCCGAACACGGTGATGCGCTTGGTCGAAGCGAGAAGGCCCGTCGCCCAGGTGATGGTCTCCAGCGTCTCGCCATGCATGTCGGTCTCGCCGCCGTAACCCTTCCAGCGGCCGATCGGCAGGATGAAGTCGATGCCGCCCGCGTCGGCCATCTTGGCGAGCGCAAGGCAATCCTCCCAGCTCGCCGACCAGCGCTCCGGCACCTTCGTCGGCGCGCGTCCCGAGGAACAATTGACGCCGAACAGGCCGAGCTTGAGCGCGTTGGCGTTGTACATCGCCACACGGTCGCGCTGCGTTGGGGCGGGTGCGAGCAATGGGTTTCCTCCAGGCTTTTCTTATTTGCCGGAGAGTATAGCGCGACGACTTCCGCTGTCGTCCCCGCGAAAGCGGGGACCCAGCTTTGCGAATACTACGATTGGTGGTTATGGGTCCCCGCTTTCGCGGGGACGACAGAACTCAGGCACCGGTGTTTGGTCTAGCAAACGCCGCTTCCATTTCGCGGCGAACCTTTACGGCGAGATCATTCGGGTCATAGGCGACGTCCGACCACTTCAGGCATTCGCCTTCCTTCACGTCGCGCGTCAGCTTGACGTTCTGCGCGAGGCCGAGCGGCAGATAGCCCTGCTCCAGCGAACGCTCTGCCGGCACCTGCTTGCCCCAGACGCAGAAGCCACCCTCGCCGTCCAGCATTTCGCCGGCCTTCAGATCCTTCTTCGCGGTCGCGGCGACATCGGAGCGGAAGCCGGTCGGTGCGCCGGTCGGCTCCTTGCGGAGCGCCACGCTCGCGACAGAGATGCCAAGCTCAAGACCGATCATGTGGATTGGACGATAGAGCGCGGCGTAACGCCCAGTCTTGTCCGGCAGCATGGCGTATTCGCCGAAGCACTTACGCGCGTACTCGGTCTCGCCCTCGATCACGACGTAAGTGCCGAGCGCGAGATGGTGCGGAACATCCTTGCCGTCGCGATAGACCGACGACGTGACCTCGGTGACGCCCTCCTTCTCCAGCGTGCCGCCCGCACTCTTCGGCTTGCACACTTCGGCAAGCTCGAAGCGCGTCGCAGGCGGGAACGCGAGGCCGTTCGTCTGCGGCACGAGCCCGGTCGCGTTGCATACGGCCGTCATCTCGATGCCGGACTTGGTGCCATCGACGAAGGAGTTGAACATCTTCGGATTGATCGACTTGCGATCGGTGATGTTCAGATACTTGTCGAGAATGTCCCACACGTTGTCGGGATTGGAGCGGTGATAGTGCGGCTCGTAGCGCGTGCCCTTGCCCGCCGCGATCACCTTGAAACCGGCGGCACGCGCCCAATCGACATGCTCGCAGATCAGCGCCGGCTGATCGCCCCAGGCGAGGCTGTAGACGACGCCCGCGGCCTTGGCCTTGCGTGCGAGCAGCGGGCCTGCCACCGCGTCGGCCTCGACGTTGACCATCACGATGTGCTTGCCGTTTTCAATGGTCTTCAACGCGTGGGCGATGCCGGCCTCGGGAATGCCGGTCGCCTCGACAATAACCTCGATGCCCGGATGCTTGACGAGCGACTCGGCGTCGGCGGTGATGTGCGTGCCGCGACGCTTGAGCGCGTCGTCAAGCGAGGCTGCGGCAACTTGCTCCGCAGGCCAGCCAGCGCTCGCGAGTTGGGACCGTGCCCGCTCAATGTTGAGATCGGCGACCGCAACGACGTGCATGCCCTTGGTCAGCCGCGCCTGCGACAGGAACATGGTCCCGAACTTGCCCGCGCCGATCAGACCGATGGTGACAGGGCGGCCCGCAGCTTCGCGTTCGAGAAGGAGAGAATAGAGGTTCATCCTGATACTCCGGCAACAACACTCTAACACGCGCCGACCCACCGCTGTCGTCCCCGCGAAAGCGGGGACCCATAGCCACCCATCGGAGTTGTTGCGGAGCAAAGCTGGGTCCCCGCTTTCGCGGGGACGACAGTTGAGTGTGAGGCAACAGCGGAACATCGCCGCAGCCTGCTTGTCGCGGCCGAATAACCGCGAGACAATACCCCGGCATGTCGGACGTCCCCGCCAACTCCGTCCAAGCCCTGATCGACAGTCCCGCGCCGCAGGAATCGCGGCTGCACATGATCTGGCGGAACGCGTTCCCCTTCATCGTCGTCGGCCTGATCTGGGAAGCCGTGGCGCGGGCGGGCGTGTTCCCGCCGAAACTGTTCCCGACCATCGAGACCATCGCTGCTGCCTTCTGGCGGCTGACGATGAACGGCATCCTGCTGCATCACGCCTTCGACACGATCTGGCGGCTGCTCGCGGGCTTCGCGCTCGCCGCCATCGTCGGGGTCGCCATCGGAATCCTGATGGGCCGCTCGCGACGCGCGGAGGACATCTGCCTCCCGCTCGTCAGCATGCTCGCGCCGATCCCCGGCATCGCCTGGGCGCCGCTGTTCCTTCTCTGGTTCGGGCTCGGCAACCGGCCGGCGATCCTTCTCGTGGCCTTCGTCTCGCTGTTTCCGATCATCTTCAACACCTGGACCGGCGTGAAGGCCGTCAAGGAAATCTGGGTGCGTTCGGCGCAGGCGATGGGCGCCGACGACAGGCGGCTGTTCGTCAACGTGATCGTGCCGGGCGCCCTGCCCTACATTCTCACCGGTTTGCGGCTCGGACTCGCGCAGGCGTGGCGCACGCTGGTCGGCGTCGAGATGCTGGCGTCGGTGCCGTGGGGCCTTGGCTGGATGATTTTCGGCGCACGTGAGTTCCTCAACACCGACGTGATGCTCTCAGGCGTGTTCGTCATCGGCGTGCTGGGCCTCGCGCTTGAGAAGCTCGTGTTCCAGCGGCTTGAACGCTTCACCGTACAGCGCTGGGGGATGATGACATGAACCCCGACCGCATCCGCTCGTGGTATCGCGCCGCGCTGACGATCATCGTGCTCGGCGCGATGTATGAGGCTATCGCCCGCTCGGGCTATTTCCCGCCGGTGCTGATGCCGACGCTGGAGAAGATCGGCAGCACGCTCCTGACCGGCCTTCTCGACGGGAGCATCCTCACGCACACAGCCGCCACCATGTATCGCGTGATGTTCGGGCTTGCGCTCGCCATCGCCGCCGGCCTGCCGCTCGGCATCCTGATGGGCCGCTTCAAGCCGGTCGAGAATTTCGTCATGCCGCTCGCGAGCGCGCTAATGCCGATCCCTTCGCTCGCCTGGGTGCCGGTGTTCATCCTGTGGTTCGGACTCGGCAACACGGTCGCGATCCTGATCGTGTTCTACGCCGCGATTTTCCCGATGCTGCTGAACGTGTGGTCCGGCGTGCGCGCGGTGAACCCGATCTGGCTCCGCGCCGCAGGCGCGATGGGCGCGGACGAGAAAGCGCTGTTCTGGAAGGTGATGGTGCCGGGCTGCTCGCCCTTCATCATCACCGGCATGCGGCAGGCATTCCTCCGCGCCTGGATCGCGGTGATCGGCGCGGAATTCCTCGCGGCCTCCGACTTCGGCCTCGGCTGGGTGATCTTCGACGCCAAGGAATTTCTGAACGCCGACGTAATGATGGCCTCGCTCGTCGTCATCGGCGCCATCGGCTTCGCCTTCGAGCGGCTGGTGTTCGGCTCGATCGAACGCGCGACGGTACAGCGGTGGGGCATGGTCCGGCTGGCTAAAACCTAGGCAAAGCCAGACAGCATCTGCATTCGCGCGTGTCGTGGACGAGTCGCAATCCGTTAATCAACTCGTCACGCGAATCACTTATGCTGCTTTGCAATGTCGGCTCGACCATTGGCGATTCGATGAGGAAAGCGACGTATCCCACGTTGGATATCGTCGGCCGCCGGAAGCCGCTGCGTCTCTGCGAAAGCCCACCGCAACAATCCAAAGACTTTTGTTCACCCCGCGCCAACACGCGGGGCATCTGCGCGTGTGTCCCCTTGTTCCAACAAAAGGAGACTGGCTTTGGGTAAGCACTTCAGCAAAAAGCACTTCGACAAGAAGCGCCGCCGGAACGCCCGGGAATTCGAAACCGCCGAGATCATCGAATTCCAGACCAAGTTCGAAAAAGAACGCGCGCTCCCTCCGATCAAACCGCTGAACCCCACCCAAGCCTCCTACCTCGACGCCCTCCGCTCCTCCCCCCAGGTCTTCGTCCTCGGCCCCGCCGGCACCGGAAAAACCTGGATCGCCGCCACCCACGCCGCCGACCTCTTCCGCAACGGCTTCATCGACAAGATCATCCTGACCCGCCCGAACGTGCCGTGCGGCCGTTCGCTAGGCTTCTTCCCCGGCACGCTGGAGGAGAAGTTCGCGCCCTGGGCCGCGCCAATCGTTGAAGCGATCAAGGAGCGGATCGGAACGGCGGCGTTTGAGATCGCGCTGAAGAAGGGCGACATTGAAATGGTGCCGTTCGAGGTGATGCGCGGACGCTCGTGGAAGAACGCGTTTATCCTGTTCGACGAGGCGCAAAACTCGACGCCCGCCGAGATCAAGATGTTCCTCACCCGCATCGGCGAGGATTGCACCGTCGTCATCAACGGCGACGTTAATCAGTGCGATCTGAACGAGCGGAGCGGGCTGCGCACCGTGCTGCACCTGATCAAGTCGCAGATGCTGCCGGTGCCAGTGGTCGAATTCACCCGCGACGATATCGTGCGCTCCGACATCTGCGCGATGTGGGTGCGGGCGTTCGACGAAGCGAGCATTTAAGAAAAACTGAGCCGTTTGCTCTGTTACCCTCTCCCCTTGTGGGAGAGGGTTCCGAGCGCACAATCAGAGCCTCAGTCCTTGTCCATTCCCGCCGACGTGACCACCTTCGCCCACTTGTCGCGCTCGGCGCGGTAGAACTTGTCGAAGTCCTCCGCGCTGCCGACGATCGGCGCAAATCCCTGTGCGGCGAGCGTCTTCTGCACCTCCGGCGATTCCACGGCCTTGCGGTTGGCGTCATCGAGCTTCTTGATGACGTCCTTTGGCGTGCCGCCGGTCGTCGCCACGCCCATCCAGAGCCGCACATCGAAGCCTGGATAGCCGGACTCGGCGACGGTCGGAACATCCGGGAATGCGGGGTCGCGCTTCGGTCCCGTCGTCGCAATCGCAAGCAGACGGCCATCCTTCACGAAAGCCTGCACCGGCGCGATGCTGGAGAACATCATCTTCACCTGGCCGGAGAGCAGATCCTTCACGGCGTCGCCGCCGCCGCGATAGTGCACCGGAGTCGTCTTGATGCCGGCGATCATGTCGAAATATTCGTGGTTGAGGTGCGTGGCCGAGCCGCGCCCCGCGGTCGCATATTGCACGTCGCCGGGCTTCGACTTCGCGAGCGCGACAAGCTCCGCGATGGTCTTCACGCCGAGCGAGGGATGCACCACGAGGACGTTCGCGGTCTCCGCCTGCGGACCGACGGCGACGATCTCCTTTCCGAGCGAATAGCGGATACTTTTCTGAAGCGTCTCGTTGACTGCCGTGGAGAGCGGCGCGTTAAGCAGCGTATGGCCGTCCGGCTCGGCGCGAGCGACGGCGTCGGTCGCGATCACGCCGCCAGCGCCGGTCTTGTTCTCGATCACGACCTGGGTGCCGAGGATCTCGCCCATCTTGGCGCCGACCACGCGCGAGATCAGATCGGACGGCCCGCCGGGCGCGAAACCGACGACGTATTTGATCGGCTTGTTCGGGAAGTTCGACTGCGCGAACGCCGCGCCGGACGACAGCGCCAGCAAACCAACGCACGCAATTCCAAAAGACTGTCCAAGAGACCGCACCATCATGCTCACCCCTCGAAAGACCGCTTACAGTCTCACACGGATCGGGTAGCGGGCGAAACCACGAAACCGCGCACGACCGCCGCGGACAAAGTCGCCGGCTCGCTCGATGGTTGCAAAGCGGGCGAGCAGCTTGCCGATGCCGACCTCCGCCTCCATCCGCGCCAACGAATTGCCGGCACAGGTGTGGATGCCGAAGCCGAAGGCCAGATGCCGGTTGGGATGACGGCGGATGTCGAGCCGGTCGGGATCGGGAAACTGGTCCGGGTCGCGGTTGGCAGCTCCAATGCAGAGATGGACGTAAGTGCCGGCCGCCATGGCGACGCCGCCGATGCTGGTGTCGATAGACGCGCGGCGGTTGCCAAGCTGGTTCGAACTTTCCATGCGCAGAAACTCCTCGACTGCGGAGGCGATCATCTCCGGGTGCGCGGCAAGATCGCGCATCGCATCCGAATGGCGCAGCAAGAGGTCGACGCTGTTGCCGATTAGGTTGGTCGTGGTCTCGTGGCCGGCGTTGAGCAGAAAGATGCAGTTGTGCAGAAGCTCCAGTTCGGAGAGACGGTCGCCCTCGCCACCTGCGTTCGCGAGCACGCTGGCGTCGATCAACTTGGAGAGGATTTCCGCGCTGTCGCCCGAGCTTTCGCGCTTCCTCCGCGCGATCAGGTCCTTGAGATAGTCCTTGAACTCGGCGACCGCGGTGACGCCGGTGTCGAACTTGTCTTTCGGCAGCACCGGCTCAAGCGCGCCGAGAATGGCGAGCGACCAGGCGCGCAATGGCGCGCGCTCCGACTGCGGGATGCCGAGCAAATCGCCAATCAACTGCACCGGGATCGCTGCGGCGAAATCCTCGATCAGGTCGATGGTGCCGCGCTCCGCCGCGGCATCGAGCAGCCGGTCCACCAATGCCTCGATGCGCGGTTGCAACTCGCGCAGCGCACGCGGCGTGAAGGTCGGCGCCAGCAGCCTGCGGACGCGGGTGTGGATCGGAGGATCGTTGAAGACGAGGCTGGTGGTGTGGTGCTCGTAGAGAGGGCTGTCGCCAAAGTTCGGCTTGAACTGGACCTTCTTGTCCGAGCTCCAGGTTTTCGTGTCGTGATAGACCGCGACCAGATCGTCGTAGCGCGTCAGGAAATAGGAACCGTCCGGCATCCGGTGCACAGGGTCGTGCTCCCGCAGCGCCCGGTACACCGGATAGGGATCGTCGAGGAACGCCTGGTCGAGGCGAGCGAGATTGAACGACGCCGCGGTCTCGCGCGAGGCGATGGCCGCGGCCGCGCTCATTGCAGCTGCTCCCTCATTGGAGTTGCTCAGCGGCCATCGCCGCGCCTTCGGCGAGCGAAGCGAGCTTCATCCAGACAATCTTGGTATCGACCTGCACGCGGCCGGCAAATGTGCCGAAGCCGCAATCGACGCCCGCGATCATGTTCTCGGGGCCGACGACCTTGGCGTATTGCACAATGCGGTCGGCGACCAGTTCGGGATGCTCGACGAAGTTGGAAGTGGAGTCGATCACGCCGGGGATGATGATCTTCCCGTCCGGCAGATTCACGTCGCCCCAGACCTTCCACTCGTGGCCGTGGCGCGGATTGGCGCCGGGGAACGACACCGCCTGTGGCTTGCCCTTCAGGATGATGTCCGCGATGTCCTTGATCGGCACGTCGCCGTGGTGCGGGCCGAGCGTCGAACCCCAGCAGACGTGCATTCGCATGCGGTCGGCAGGCAGGTCCTTCACCGCGCGATTGAGCGCCTCGACGTTGAGCGTGATGATCTTGCGGTAGTCCTGAATGCCGATGCCGGGATAGAGCGAGTAGGACATCGCGAGATCCGGACAATCGAGCTGGAGCACGAAGCCGGCATCGACGATCGCCTTGTATTCGCGCGCCATCACGTCGGCGAGCGTGAAGAGATATTCCTCGTCGGTCTTGTAGTGCTTGTTCTTCAGGTAGCGCGCGATCTGGCCGGGCGACGGCGAAGTCATGAAGTATTCCTCGACGCCGGCCTTCGTCATCGCGGCTTTCGCGCGCTTGATGTCAGCTTCGGCAGCGGGCCAGTCCTTCCAGGCCACCGGACCCGAGCACGCCGGCCAACGCTGGAACGGAGAGGCGAACTGGCTGAGCAGTTGCGCGAGCTCGGGAAACTCAGGCTCGCCGGTGCCGCGCGGCGGCGCAAGCTCGCCCTCAAAGCCAGTAAGACGGTCGATCACATGCACCGTGTAGTCGGTGCGGCCCTGCTCGCCGTCGTTGATGACATCGATGCCGGCAGCCATTTGCTTCGCAACGACACCAGCAACGGCTTCATCGACTGCCGCGTTGAACACCGACTGATTGCCACCTGGCTTCTTAATCTGTTCGAGCAGCAGCTCGACCACCTTCGCCGGCCGCGGTAGGCTGCCGGTGTGAGTGGTGAGTATCTTTTTTGTCGTGCTGCGGTGCATTCCAATTCCTCCCAAACGACCACCTATCTAATCAAGCGCGCAAAGCGCTCGCTAGACGGGTCTCTCACGGAAGGGGCAGCGTCCCACTTTCGGAATGCGTCGTCAGTTCAGCGCCTGAAACCTGCATTCGCCGTTGTTCAGGAAGCACGTCTTGTCGAAGAGCGACAAATCCAGCGGGTTCGGCAACCGGACATCGCTGAGATCGGGACACGGCTTCTTCGACGCATCGTATCCGCGATCGATCTGAGAGATAAAGACGAGGATCAGCCCTCTCTCGCGCGCAAACCGCTTCAGCGCACGAACCTGAGCCATCAGTTCTGGATTCTCGCGCTTCTGATCGAGTAGTTGCAGATAATCGACGACCACCAGCGTGCCGCGAGGCGCGGACTCCAACGTCTTCACGATGTAATCGGCGCTGATCGCGTCGGACCTGTCGAATTCGAACAATGCGCCGAATTGCGCCGGCTCCGCCCCGATGGCGCGGAAGCGATCGACAATGTCCTTTTCCGTATACTCCAGCGTGAAGAACACACCGCGATTTCCCGCCTTCATGGCCTCCACCGCGAGCTGGAGGCTCATGAGGGTTTTGCCGTGGCCAGGCCGCGCACCGACCAGGACAAGGTCGCCCGGACTCAGGCGTGAGAACACCTTGGCGGCAGGCGCCGCCGTCGATGCTTTGGCGATCAGCAAGCTCCAGCTTCCAAAGCCCTCATCAGCCGCAATGCGATTGAGCGCTTCGTGCAGCGGAATTTTACGATCTCGGGATAAGAGCTTCGCCTTGCGCTTCAGTTGATAAACGGGCGCGGACAGCTTCTGCATCGAAAACCTCCTATTGCGAGCAATTCTTCGCAACCCCTCCTTATGCGTGGTGCTCGAACAGTCGGTTCGGCGATCAATGCGCCCCGCATGAACGATGCTTTCCCAATGGAGGGAGGAGGCACGGGCCGTGCCGGAACGGGATCATAGGTGAGTCGCCGCGGAGCGGAAACTGGGGCGTTCTAGTCCACCACCACGCCGGTCTTCTTGATCACCTCGCCCCAGCGCCGCGTCTCATCCCTGATAAAAGCAGCCGTTTCGGCTGGCGTTCCGGCGACCGGCTCGACGCTCAATGCGCGATACTTCGCCTGCACATCGGGGAGCTTCAGCGCCTCGATGAAATCCTTCGCGATCTGATCGCGCAGCTGCAACGGCGTCTTCGGCGGCAGCGCAGCGGCGAACCAGCCGGTCGAAACGAGATCGGGCAACCCCTGCTCCGCAATGACGGGCACGCTGGGCATCGCTGCAGACGGTTTCTTGTCGAGCACCGCCAGCACCTTCACCTTGTTGTCGCGCCACAGCGCGAGCGCCGCCGACACGTTGCCGAAGAACAGATCGACATGGCCGCCGAGCATGTCGTTCAGCACCAGTGTCTCACCGCGATAGGGCACGTGCACCATCTGCGTGCCGGTCATCGACATGAACATGTTGGCGGTGAGGTGCGGGGTCGCGCCGTTGCCCTGGCTGCCGAACACGATCTTGCCGGGGTTCTTCTTCACCAGCTCGATCAGCTCCTTCACCGAATTGACCGGCAACTCCTTCTTCACGATCACGAGGTTCGGCACGCCGCCGAGCACGGTGACGGGTACGAAATCCTCCGGCTTGTAGGTGAGTTGCTTGTAGAGGCTCTGATTGATCGCGAGCGGGCCCGGCGCGGTGACGAAGATTGTGTGGCCGTCAGGTGCGGCCTGTGCCGCGAGATCGGCGCCGATGTTGCCACCGGCGCCGGTCTTCTGTTCGATGATGATGGGGTGACCCCACTTCGCCTGCAATTTATCGGCGACGATACGCGCCAGCACATCGTTGATACCGCCCGCGGGGAACGGCACGATGAATTTGATCGGTTGGCTCGGAAACGCGCTTTGCGCTTGCGCGGTGCCGGTGAGCGTCAAAAGTCCAAAAGCAGCAACGATCGCAAGACGGCGAAACGCCAAACCAACCATGGCAGCCCCTTACTCGGGCTTCACACCCGATTGCTGGATGATCTGAAGGTACTTCTCGCTTTCCGATTTCGTGAACTGCGCAAACTGCTCGACGCTGCCGGTGCGCACGTCGGCGCCAGCCTCGAGCAACTTCGCCTTGATCTCCGGCTGGGCCAGGATCTTGTTCATCTCGCTGTTGAGCCGATCGACGATCGCCTTCGGTGTGCCGCGCGGCGCGAAAAAGCCCTGCCACAGCGTCAGATCGAAGTTCGGGTCCTTGATGATCTCGGCGACCGTCGGCACCTCAGGCGCCGCGCCGGTGCGCTGCGCCGACGACACCGCGAGCACTTTCATGGTGCCGGACTTCAGATGTGGCGCGGCGGCGGGGAAGCCAGGGAAATACATATCGACGTGGCCGCCGAGCAGGTCGTTCAGCGCTGGGCCTGCGCCCTTGTAAGGCACGTGGGTGAGATTGCCCTTGGTCTTGAGTTTCAAGAACTCGCCCGCGAAATGCCCCGGCGTGCCAGTGCCGGCTGAGGCGAAGGTGAGCGGCTGATTGGTGGCGAGCACCTTCGCGAGATCGGCCATCGAGCTGTATGGAGCCTTGGCCGGCACGACGAGCGCAAGCGGAACGACAGAGGCGAGCCCGACCGGCTGCAAGTCCTTCTGCGCGTCGTAAGTGAGATTCGGAATCCAGTGCTGATTGATCGCGATCTCGCCAGTCTGGCCAAGCAGCAGCGTGTGCCCGTCCGGCGCGGCCGTCACGACGCTCTGTGTGCCGATCGCGCCGGTCGCGCCTGCGCGATTCTCGACGACGACGTTCTGCCCGAGCGCGATCTGAAGCTGCGTTGCTATCAGACGCGCAACGATGTCGCCGGTGCCGCCCGGCGCGTAGGCCACCACGATCTTGACGGTTTGGCTGGGATAAGTCTGCGCCGACGCCGGCGCGGCAGCAAAGAGCCCCAGCACAACGGCCGCGAGGCCGGACTTCCAATTCATCAGTTTCCTCCCTGCGCCGATTGTCCGGGAGCAGGAGGAGCCTGTCCAGACCTATCGGACGATCAAAAGCCGTAGAGCCGCGCCGGGTTGTCGCGCAGGACCGGCATGACGTGTTTGTCGGATGGCAACGCGGCAACGAAGTTGTCAACGAGTTCCGTATAGGACAGCTCGCGATACGGCGTGACCGTATCGCCGCCCTTGTGCCACTCGTGCGGTGGTGGGTGTGGCCAGTCGCTGCCCCACACGCAGCGATCCTGCGCCACTTCGATCAACGCCGAGAGCCACGCGCGGTCGGGCTGCGTGCTGAGCGGCCCGTCGTCGAGGCGATAGGGCGCGGAGAGTTTCATCCAGATATGCGGTCTGCGCATCAGGCCGAGCAGACGCTGGCCCTCGCCGCTTTCGGGACGCGACTTACCGTAGACGCCGTAGTGATCGATGACGATGGGCACCGGTGATTGCGCAAGGATATCCTCGCTCTCAAGCAAGATGCCGAGCGGCGCGATCACCTGCACATGCCACTTCATGTCGCGCGCCACATAGGCCATTGCAGCGAAACCGTCGCCGAGGCTCTTGGAGCCGGCCGCCTTCATCGGGCTGTAGAGATTCATGCGGAGCCCGCGCACGCCGCGTTTATGGAAGTCGGCGAGCTGCTCGGACGTGATGTCCTTCGGATCGATCACCGCGACACCGCGGCCGTTGCCGTTCAGATCATCGAGCGCCTTCAGCGTCACCGTGTTGTCGGTGCCGTAGAAGCTCGGCTGCACGATGACGAAGCGGGTGACGCCGCGCTCGATGCCGAACCGCTGGAGCGCGTCCACCGGCGCAACATCGGCGACGTAGGTGCGGTTGGCAGCCTGCGGATGTGCGTCGATCGGCGCGACGATGTGAACGTGACTGTCACAGAGCATGAGGGCACCGGATACAAAAATTTGCGGCCCTATGCCACTCGCGCGGCAGCGTTGCACACATCAAGCGAACGCTGGCCACGCGTCTCACTGCGGTTCGATGTTCGCGGCCTTCACCGCCTTGTTGACGTTCTCGATCTCGCGCTTGAGCGCCTTGTCGAAGACCGCGCCGTCACCACCGGTCACGGCGATACCCGCGGACGTCATCTGCCTCTTGGCCTCCGGCGTATTGATGGCGGCGACTGCTTCCGTTGCTATCTTGTCGAGGATCGGTTGCGGCACGCCGGGTCGCGCATAGATACCGACGATAGTCGCAAGGTCGTAGCCCGGAATGACGTCCGCGATAGGCGGAACGTCGGGCGCCTGCGGCCAGCGGGTCGGTCCGTTGTTGGCGAGGAGTTTCACCTTCTTGCTTTCCACCGCGCCGACAAGCGACGGATAGGCGGAGAACAGCACCGGCACATGGCCGCCGAGCAGCGCGGGCACCGACTGGCCCGTGCCGCGATAAGGCACGTGAGTCATCTTGAGACCGAGCGCCGCCTGCATCGCCTCCATCGAAATGTGATGGATGCTGCCGACGCCGGACGATCCGTAGTTGATCTCGCCCGGCCGCGCCTTCACGTAGTCGACGAACTCACGCAGCGACGACACCGGCAGGTCCGGATGCGCAGCGAGGAACAGCGGCGTCTGGCCGAGCAGCGCGACCGGAATCATATCCTTTGGATTGTACGCAAGCTGCTTGAACAGCGCGGCGTTCGACGACACAAGGCTGCCGTCGGAGACCATGAACGTGTAGCCGTCCGCGGGCGAGCCAAGCAGCGCGGTCGCCGCGGCCGAGGCGCCGCCGCCCGCTCGGTTCTCGACCACCACCGACTGCCCGATCCGCTCCTGCAAATGCTGCGCGGTGATACGCGCCACTGTGTCCGGCAGACCGCCCGGTGCAAACGGCACGATGAAGCGGATGCTCTGGTTCGGATACGGCGCCTGCGCCGCGAGCGGAGTGCTCAAAACGGCCAGCGCGAGAACCGCCGCGGTGCGCAGCAAACCCAACTTCATGGCATCCCCCCAAGAGTTTTATTAGTGCGTGCGCATCGGCAGGCTTTGCAGCCGCAATTCGCCGACCGCGCCGCCATAGACCGGCACAAAGTTCGGCTCACGGATATAAGCCTTCGGGAAGCGCGCGAGTAGCCGCTGAAGCGCGATGGTGATCGTCGTGCGCCCCAAGATATTGCCGACGCAGTGATGCGGGCCCGCGCCGAACGACAAGATGCGTTTTGGCTTGCGATGGATGTCGAAGCGTAGCGGATCGGGAAACACGTCCGGATCATAGTTCGGCGACAGCGGCGACGGCCGCACCACCATGCCTTTAAAGATGCGCGTGCCGCCCACCTCTGTGTCGCGCGTCGCGATGCGCGGGAAGGTGAAGTAGCCGTTGCTGCCGAGACGGAGACACTCCTCAAGCGCGTCCGGAATCAGCTCCGGATTTTCGATCAGCTGCCGGCGCTGGTCGTCGTGCGTATAGAGAAGATAGAACGCGCCGCCAGCCGCCCGGCTGGTCGCCGACAGCGAGGCGCCGCACACGCCGAAGATCTGATCGAACAGTTCGCGGTCGTTGAGCTTGTCGCCCGCCTCGCGCGCGTTGACGAGATCGCTGATGAAATCTTCGCGCGGCTTCACCTTGCGCTCTTCGATAATCACCTTGATCTCTTCCATGGCGCGGTCGAACGCCTGGCGGAGATTGTCCGGCCATGGCTCGCCCGCCTTCACGTAGGTCGTGCCCGGGATGAGATCATGGAACGCGACGAACACTGCCTTGCGGCGCTCGTCCATCTGAACCATGCCGGTCAGCAGCGCATCGACGACGAGATGGGCGCCATAGTCGCCCATCAGATCGAACTCCGGTCCGTTCGCCTCGATGCGATCGAGCATCTTCTCGACGACTGTCGCGATACTGGCTTTCAACTGCTCAATGCGGCGCGACGAGAACGCCGGCATCAAGAGGCGGCGCACGCGGGCGTGCTGCGCGCCGTCCATCTGCGTGACGAACTGGGCGTCCATGATCTTGTTGAACTGCTCCCAGCCCGGGCCGCGCGGCATTTCGGAGGCGAAGGTCTCGGTGTCGGAGAACACCTTATGGGCGTCCGCGTAGCGGCCGACGATCACCTGCGGCTGGCCTTGGCCGAGCACGTAGAACGGCTTCCGCGTTGCCCAATCGGCCATGTGGCGATGGGCGTTGGCCTTGAATTCGGGGCTGCCAAGGTCGACTTCGACGACGTTGCCGCGATCGAGATCAGCCAGGGACGACATGCTCACTCCCTAATTCACTTGGTTTTTCGAGAATATAGCCGACGGACGCCACGCGCGTCACCGGGCCAAAACCGCGCAACAGCGCTGCGAAAGGCGCGGGAACCGCCGGAGATGCAGGCGCGCGGTCTCGATGCTAAACCGGCCGCCGGATTCGCGCCGCCATGGAGCTTCCAGGAATGACATCGCCTGTGCCGATCTTCGATGGCCACAACGACGTTTTGCTTCGGCTTTGGCGGCACGAGAGTGCAGACCCGGTTCGTGCGTTCCTGGACGGTGGACGAAAGGGGCAACTGGACCTGCCGATGGCGCGCGAGGGTGGGTTCGCAGGCGGCTTCTTCGCGATCTTCGTCCCGTCGCCCGACCGCAAGCCGCGCAACAACGACAACAACAATGGCGATCGACCTGGTCTCGACACCGGCGTTGGCGCACCGCTGCCGCCGTCGCTCGAATTGAGCGAAGCGCAGACCGCAGCGTTCAGCATGGCTTCGATCCTGATGCGGATCGAGCGCGAGGCCGAGGGGCGCGTCCGCATCTGCCGCAATATCGAAGACATCCGGCACTGCCTGAAGACGGATGCGCTCGCCGCGATCCTCCACATCGAAGGCGCGGAAGCAATCGATCCGAAATTCGAAACGCTCGACGTGCTGCATCAGGCGGGCCTGCGTTCGATCGGTCCGGTGTGGAGCCGGCCGAACATCTTCGGACACGGCGTGCCGTTCCGCTGCCCGTCGTCGCCCGACACCGGCCCCGGTCTGACCGATCTCGGCAAGGCGCTGATCCGGGCCTGCAACCGGCTGAAAATCATGATCGACCTGTCGCATCTCAATGAGAAAGGCTTCTGGGATGTGGCCGAACTCAGCGATGCGCCGCTGGTCGCGACGCATTCCAACGCGCACGCGCTGAGCCCACATTCACGCAATCTCACCGACAAGCAGCTCGCCGCCATCAAAGAGACCGGCGGCATGGTCGGCATCAACTATGCGGTGAGCTTCCTGCGCGAGGACGGCCAGCATGTAAAAGATACGCCGCTCGAATTGATCATCGATCATGTCGAACACGTGATGAAGCTCGTCGGCGAAGACGGCGTCGGCTTCGGCTCGGATTTCGACGGCGCGCGGATTCCCCAAAAGCTGGAGAACGCCGCGGGCCTGCCGAAGCTGGTCGAAATCATGCGGGCGCGCGGCTACGGCGAAAAGCTGATCGAAAAGATCTGCTTCAAGAACTGGCTGCGGGCGATCGAGCGGGCCTGGTCTTAATCCGCTCTCAGAGGAACCGCGTCGGCCACATGATCGTGCGCCACATGTGCGCGGACGGGCTGTTGTCCCAGCCAAGCCCTTCCTTCGGCTGCTTGAAGTTGCGGCCGATGATGTCCTCGAACTGCTCGAGGTTCACCTTGGCGTTCGGATCGAAGGCGTAGACGTCGTTCACGCATATGAGCCGCGACGTCATGTAGTGCTTGTGATCGCGAGCGCGCTTGTACTCTTCAACGATGTAAGGCTCAGGCTGATAATCGTCGCCGAAGAACTTGCGATAGAGATCGGGATAGCCGTAGCCGACCGACTCGTCGGGGAAGAAACGCAGCGCCTGATGCATTCGGATTGCGTCGCTGACCTCTTCATCGACATAAGGCGCGATCATCTGCGCACCCCAGTAGCCGTGGTCGCAGCGGATGAAGCTCACCACCGCGATGTCGTGAAGGAGACAGGCCAGCACGACCTTCTCGCTGTGGCCGTTCTTTACCGCAAGTGCCGCGCTTTGCAGGAGATGGTTGGTCGAGGCGAAGCGATTCTTGAAGTAGTCCATCAGCGTTGGCTTTTCCGGCATCGGCGGCAGCCGCGGGTCCGGGCCCATGTTGAAGTACTTGCCGGGGTGCTTGTTTTGCAGCGCCGCGCCGCCCTCCATCTCCACCCGCCCGTCGGTCAGATTGCTGAACACCGACTTGGTGATGATCTTGTCGAGCTCGTGCATCATCTCTTCTTCGAGATGATCGGCACGCTCGGAGAGCGTCATCTGGCTGGTGATCTTCGTGGAATTGTCGTGGAGGGACATGAACCACCTCACAGCATTGCGGCACGCTGCCGCGCCACCCGAATCTACATCGAAATTCGTCTCGGAACAGCGGAAAGGCGGTCGGCATCCGGTCAAAAATAGGCATAATGCGAGAAATAAAGAGCCCAAGAAACTGACTAGGGAACGAGATGTCACACATTGAAATCCGCGACGTGTCGCTGATTTACGACACGCCGGCCGGCAGGGTCGCCGGCGTGCAGGGCGCAAGCTTCAACATCGAGCAATCCGAATTCGTCTGCATCGTCGGCCCGAGCG
>BFBZ01000398.1_pt1 | contig 45097 bp, 40 predicted proteins | sample 1888401 | NCBI WGS metagenome assembly BFBZ01 (sample SAMD00112614, study PRJDB3348) | symbiont metagenome | host: Chara braunii | reverse complement strand
GCGCTGGGTGGCGAGCGTGTCTTTCGAGCGAAAAGACGCGCCACGCCGCTGAGGCGTGAATTGATGGTTGCGCTGCTCAGCGCTCCATCCCCTCGGGCTTTGCCCGAAGGGAAAAGGGAAGACGGCGGCCGGGCGCCGGAACCAGCCCCGGTGCGATGAGGCGTGGCTGTTTGAAAATTGAATCGGATTATTCCGCCGCGGCGATCCGCTGCACGATCCATTGCGCCATCAGCGCACGCAGCGCGGCGGGCTTCAACGGCTTGTTCAGCACCTGGATATCGTTCGCGCGCGCGGCGTCGCGCACGACCGGCGAACGGTCGGCGGTGATCAGGATCGCCGGCAGCTCGGCGCCGTACTCGCGGCGCAGCGCGGCGATCGCGTCGAGGCCGTTGCCCTTGTTGTCGAGATGGTAATCGACCAGCAAACCGTCGGTCGTGGTCTTCGCCTCGGTCAGCGCGGCGATGGCGCTGGCGAGATCGGGCGCCTTGATGACGCGGCAGCCCCAGCCGCCGAGCAGCGTCTCCATGCCGTCGAGAATCTGCGGCTCGTTGTCGATACAGAGCACGGTGACGTCAAGGAGTTGCCCGCGGTCGGCGCGCACCACCTCGCGCGGCGTCTCCTGCGCCGGTGCGATGGTCGAGATCGGCACGAACACCGAGAAGCGCGAGCCGCTGCCCGGCAACGACTTGAGATCGACCTTGTGGTCGAGGACGCGGCCGATGCGCTCGACGATCGACAGGCCGAGGCCCAGGCCACGCGCGACCTTCGCGCCTTCGTCGAGGCGCTGGAATTCCTGAAACACCAGCCGCTTCTTCGAAGGCGGAATGCCGAGCCCGGTGTCGTAGACCTCGATGCGGAGATTGTCGCCCTGGCGGCGGCAGCCGATCAGCACGCGGCCCTTCGGAGTGTATTTGATCGCATTGGAGATGAGGTTTTGCAGAAGCCGCCGCAGCAATCTTCGGTCGGAGCGGACGCTGAGCGAGCAGGGCGCGAAGCCGAATTGCAGACCCTTCTCGCGCGCCATCGGCTCGAACTCGACGATAAGCTGGCGCAGCATCTCGTCGATGCGGAAGCTCACGAACTCGGGCCGCATCGCGCCGGTGTCGAGCCGCGAAATGTCGAGCAGCGCGCCGAGAATGTCCTCGACCGCTTCGAGCGAGGCATCGACGTTGCCGATCAGGCGGCCGTCCTCGGGGGCATTCTTCTCGTTGCTTCCCTGACGTTCGCTCAGCGACGTCACATAAAGCCGCGCGGCGTTGAGCGGCTGAAGGATGTCGTGGCTCGCGGCGGCGAGGAAGCGCGTCTTGGAGATGTTCGCTTCTTCCGCGTCAGCCTTGGCGCGGCCCAGTTCGGCGTTCAGCCGCGTGAGTTCGGTGGTGCGCTCGCGCACGCGCATTTCCAGCGTCGCGTTGGCGCGTTCGAGCTGTTCGGCGGCTTCGACGCTCGGCGTGATGTCGGTGATGGTCGTCACCATGCCGCCGTCGGGCATGCGGTTGGCGCGAACCTCGGCGACCAGTCCGCGATCGGTGAAGCGCAGCAGGAACGGTCCGGTCTCATGCGTGTAAAGCTGGATGCGGTCCGCGACCATCATTTCGACGGGGCCGGCGCCGAGTCCGCCCTGCCGCGCAATGCAGCGCAGGATTTCGTCGAGGCCGGTACCGACGCGTGTCAGCTCCGTGGGCAGATCGAGGATTTCGCCGAACTGGCGATTCCAGCACATCAGCCGCAGGTCCTTGTCGTAGACGCCGATGCCCTGGCGGACGTGATCGAGCGCGGTCTGCAAAATTTCGCGGTTGTAGTGGATCGCGGCACTCGCATCGTCGAGCAGCTTCAGCGCGGCCTGGGTGGAGACGGTGCGCTTGCGCAGCAGCAGCGACAGCACGAGGCGCGAGGACGCGGCGCCGATGGCCGATGCGAGCAGATGTTCCGCGTAACGCAGAAGCTGGAAGTCGGCTTCGGCGGTGGGGCTCAGGTCGATGCGGCGCTGCGCGGCGAAGCTGTCGAACGAGGACCGCGTGCGCTCCTCGCCGAGATAGCGCGACACGGTGGAGATCAATTCTTCGACCGTGACGGCTGTGCTGCGCCACAGCCGGAAGCTCGGCGTCATCGGCGCGAGGTGCGCGGGCACGAACACGTCGGCCTGCATGTGCTCGATCGAGGTCGGCTGACGGCGCACCGAGAAGCCGATGTAGCAAAGAACGTTGAGCGCCAGCGACCAGATCACGCCGTGCACCAGCGGGTGCGCGTCGAGGCCGAACAGCGCCTGTGGCCGCAGCATGGCGATGCCGAACGGTCCGTCGATCAGCACGTGGCGGCCGATGATGCCGACGTCGGCGATGCTCGGCAGCAGCAGCGTATAGGCCCATGTCAGGATGCCGATGGTCATGCCGGCGATCGCGCCCGCCGATGTGCCGCGGCGCCAAATCAGGCCGCCGAAGAACGCCGGCGCCAATTGCGCGACGGCGGCGAAGGCGAGCAGGCCGATGGCGGCGAGCTGCGCGTCGCCCGCCGAGCGATAGTAGAGGTAGGCAAGCAGCAGAATGACGAAGATCGAGGTGCGGCGGATCTTCAGCAGCAGTTCGCCGGCATCGCCGCGGGTGCCGACGAGATGTCCGCGGCGCTTCAAGACCATCGGCATTACGATGTCGTTCGACACCATGATGGCGAGCGCGACGGTTTCCACGATCACCATCGCGGTCGCGGCGGAGAGGCCGCCGATGAAGGCGATCAGCGTGAAGACGTCGGATTTCGCGATCAGCGGCAGCGCCAGCACGAACATGTCGCTGTCGATCTTGCCGGCCGGGAAGGTGAGCAGACCCGCCATCGCGATCGGGATCACGAACAGGTTGATCAGCACGAGATAGATCGGGAACAGCCACGCCGCGCGCTTGATCTCGGATTCGCTGTTGTTCTCGACCACGGTGACGTGGAACTGGCGTGGCAGCATCACGATGGCGACGAACGAAAGGAGCGTCATCGCGGTCAGCGAGCCGAACTGCGAATCGCGTGTCAGCACGGCGGCGGTGTCGGCGCGCTCCATCGCCTGCGAGAACAGGTCGTACGGCCCGTCGAACATCCAGTAGGTCACGAACACGCCGACCGCGAGGAAGGCGAACAGCTTCACCAGCGACTCGGCGGCGACGGCGAGCATCAGCCCGTCCTGGTGCTCGGTCGCGTCGATGTGGCGTGTGCCGAACAGCACCGCGAAGGCCGCCATCGACAGCGCGACGACCATCGCGATGTCGCCGAGCACCGGCTGCTCGGTGCCGGTCGAGGTCGCCACGTGGGTGAGGATGGTCGAGAGCGACGACGACACCGCTTTGAGCTGGAGCGCGATGTAGGGGATCGTGCCGACGATCGCGATCAGCGCGACGGTCGCGGCGACCGCCTGGCCCTTGCCGTAGCGCGCAGCGATGAAGTCGGCGATCGAGGTGATGTTCTGCGCCTTGGCGAGGCGCACGATGCGCATGATCAGCGGCGCGCCGAGGCCGATCATCAGGATCGGGCCGACGTAGATCGTGAGGAAGTCGTAGCCGGTGCGCGAGGCGAGACCGACCGAGCCGAAGAACGTCCAGGATGTGCAGTAGATCGCGAGCGACAGCGGATAGATCAGCAGCCGCGAGCGGCCGAACTGCCGGACGCGGTCTCCGTAACTCGCCACCACGAACAGGAGTCCGATGTAGCCGAGCGCCACTGCGACGACGACCCAGCCTTGCAGCATGCCGTCTCCTCAAAGCCGCCAAGTCTCAAGTCACCAGGCGCTGCAACCGCGCCGGGAGCCACTGTCAGGGATCAATCATCACAGATCGCGCGGGGTTGTCCACCGCCGCGAGGGCCCGGGAAAACCCCGCAAGGCCAAAGCTTTAACAGCAATCTCCACGATTGGGGATGCGCGCAGCGGGAGCCGCGCTAGGATACGGACAGTGATCCTACAGTGCATTGGAGGAGGCAGCAGATGTTGGACAAATTCAAAGAATTCGCGATGCGGGGCAACGTCGTCGATCTCGCGGTCGGCGTGATCATCGGCGCCGCCTTCGGCAACATCGTGAACTCGCTCGTCGGCGACATCTTCATGCCGATAGTCGGCGCGGTCACCGGCGGGCTCGATTTCAGCAACTACTTCGTGGCGCTCTCCAGCAAGGTCAACGCGGATTCGCTCGTCGAGGCGAAGAAGCAGGGCGCGGTGCTGGCCTGGGGAAACTTCCTCACCATCCTGATCAACTTCATCATCATCGCCGCGTGTCTGTTCGTGGTGGTCAATCTCATTCAGAAGCTCAAGAAAGCAGAAGCCGAGAAGCCTGCCGGCGCGCCGCCGCGCCAGGAAGTTCTGCTCACTGAGATCCGCGATATCCTGGCGAAAAAATAATCGCTGCCACATTCGGCAGCATGTTACCGCACGCGGGCGCGTGACGGTGCTGCGGTGGTGTTCCGTTGCCGCGTGTGTGCGAGAAATCCTTGCATGCGCGCGGCTGATTACGTTGCCTTAACTCTGACTCTCACAACCTCGACTGGCTGCAACCATTTCCGCGTTGCGGCGTTGCCCTCGTTAGCGACGAGTGGAGGGGTCGACGCATGACGAATCAGATGCAAGGCGAGGGCATCGAGTTTCACGTGACGAATTTTCCTGGTGAAGAGTTGCTGACACCACGTGAGCGGGAAGTTTTGGAGCAGATCACCAACGGTGCCTCCAACAAGGAGGCGGGTCGGCAACTCGGGATCAGCCCTCGAACGATCGAAGTTCATCGGGCCCGGATCATGGACAAGCTTCGGGCCCGAAACGCAGCCGATCTGGTGCGGATCGTCCTGTCACAACGGCACTGAAAACGGCGGACAGCCGCCAGCGATCATTTGACGCGGCCAAACCGGCGGCGCATTGATCGCTGTCGATGCCTCCGTCGACTGCAACTCCCCCGCGCGTCCTGTTGCGAACCGCCGAAACGCTCCTGATCGGAGCCTTAGGCGGGACGGTGTTCACGCTGCTGGGGTTTCCGGCCGGGTTGATCTCTGGATCGCTTCTCTCGGTGGCGGCGGCGGCGCTGATCGGCCGTCCGCTTATGGTCCCGCGACCGCTTACCCGCGTCATTTCAGTCCTGGTGGGAATTTCGCTCGGTGCAGTGGTCACGCCTGAGACGCTGAAGGGACTGATCGACTTTCCGCTCAGCATCGCGATCCTGCTGATCTCGACCGTCATCATGGTCGCGGCCACCACCTCGTATCTGCGCTTCGTCCACGGTTGGGATGCGCAGACGGCATTATTCGGTGCGAGCCCCGGCGCGCTGGCGCAGGTGATGACGCTTGCGGCGGAATACGGCGCGGACATGCGCAAGATCGCCATCGTGCAGGTGATGCGCGTCGTCGTTCTCACCATCGGCATTCCGACCGGGCTCGCTTATTTCGGGTTGATGGTCCAGGGCGGAATGATGTTTCGCGTGGGGCCTCCAACGACGGTCATGGAGGTCGTCATTCTTGTGGCCGTGTCGACTGCGACGGCGCTGCTGGCGAACTGGCTGCGGTTTCCGGGCGGTTTGATGTTCGGCGCCATGCTCGGCTCTGCGGCGCTGCACGGCAGCGGCTATATCCACGCGATCCTGCCGTGGTGGGTGGCTGCGGCAGCGGTGGTCGGGATCGGCTCGGTGACCGGCTCGCGCTTCGCCAACACCGACCCGCGGACGCTCGTAAAGTATCTCGGTGCGGCGCTCGGTTCGTTCGCCGTTGCGATCACGGTGGCGACGCTGTTCGTCGTGTTGCTGACCTCACTGTTATCCGTGCGCATTCCGGATACGGTGGTGGCCTTCGCGCCCGGCGCGCAGGACACGATGATGGTGCTGGCGCTCGCGCTGCACCTCGACCCGATCTTCGTCGGGGCGCATCACGTCTCGCGCTTCTTGCTGGTGTCGCTGGCGCTGCCGCTCCTGGCCGGCCGCCTGCAAAAGAAGCCGCCTGAGAAAACGGCCGAGCAGGTTCAGCCGCCGGTGCGGCCGACCATCGAAGATTGATCGGAAATTCTATTCCGCCGCGAGCGGCCGCTGATTGAGCGGCAGGCCGAGCTTTTCCCATACGCTGACGAGGGCTTCGGCCAGCCGGTCGATCAGCACGTCGTCATGATACGGCGACGGCGTGATGCGGAGCCGCTCGGTGCCCTTCGGCACGGTCGGATAGTTGATCGGCTGGATGTAGATGCCGTGCTCGGAGAGCAGGAGGTCGCTCGCCGCCTTGCACTTTTCCGCGTCGTTGACTGCGAGTGGCACGATGTGCGTCGGCGTCGGCATGACCGGCAATCCGGCAGCAGTGAGAACCGCCTTGAGCCGCGCGGCGCGATCCTGATGGCGCTCGCGCTCCCAGGTCGACGACTTCAGATGTTTGATCGCGGCCGCGGCCGCGGCGCAAACCGCGGGCGGCAGGGCGGTGGTGAAGATGAAGCCCGGCGCATAGGAGCGCACCGCGTCGCACAGCGCGCCGTCGGCCGTGATATAGCCGCCGAGCGAGCCGAACGCCTTGCCGAGCGTGCCTTCGATCACGGTGACGCGGGAGGCGACGCCATCGCGCTCGGAGATGCCGCCGCCGCGCGGCCCGTAAAGGCCGACCGCGTGGACCTCGTCGAGATAGGTCATGGCGCCGTACTTGTCCGCGAGATCGCAAATCTCCGCGATCGGCGCGATGTCGCCGTCCATCGAGTAGAGGCTCTCGAACGCGACCAGCTTCGGCCGGTCGCCGGCCGCCTGGAGGAGCTCTTCAAGGTGCGCCAGATCGTTGTGGCGGAAGATCTGCCGCTCGCACTGGGCTTGGCGAATGCCCTCGATCATCGAATTGTGGTTGTAGGCGTCGGACAGGATCAGGCAATTCGGGATCAGCTTGGCGATCGTCGAAATGCCGGTCTGGTTGGAGACGTAGCCGGACGTGAATACCAGCGCCGATTGTTTGCCGTGCAGGTCCGCGAGCTCGCGCTCAAGCCCGACCAGCGGGTGGTTGGTGCCGGCGATGTTCCGGGTTCCGCCAGCGCCGGTTCCCATCTTGGTCGCGGTCTCGACCATCGCGCCCACGACCTTCGGGTGCTGACCCATGCCGAGGTAGTCGTTCGAGCACCAGATCACGACCTCGCGCGATCCCTGTGGCGAATGCCAGATCGCGTGGGGGAACCGTCCTGCAATCCGCTCCAGATCGGCAAAAACTCGATACCGCCGCTCGTCCCGCAACCGGCCAAGGGCGTCAGAAAAGAACGCATCGTAGTTCATCGAACTGGGGCCTTTCCGGACAGGCGGACGGGGCTTTTTCACTGTCTTTTTTAGAAGCCTTCTACGCGGTTTGTCGAGCCGGGCGTTGCGCGAAATCAAAGACTTCATGGAATTGCGCCGAGGGGTGTTGCGACACCCTGGAGAGTCATGCCCGTTGCCCAATCCGGCTTGCCACAGCATACTGTAAAGTCTGGGTTTTCGGGGCGTTGCGATGCACAAAGTAGCCATTCCGCAGTCGATCGTGGACCGCGTCGTGAAACGTCACGGCCGCGAGCATGTCCATGAGGATTTCGACCCTGCAAAAACTGCATTGGTCGTGGTGGATATGCAGAACGCCTTCATGCTGCCCGGCGTGGCGCACTCGCCCTGCCTGATGGCGCAGGAGATCGTTCCCAACATCAATAAGCTGGCGCAGGGCGTCCGCGAGGCCGGCGGCACGGTGGTCTGGATCCAGACCCTCTACACCGACGACACGCTGGAAAACTGGTCGACGCTGTACGGCATGCTTGGCCCGAACAGCACCGAAAGGCGCGCCAAGGCGCTCGCGGGCGGCAGCAAGGGCTACGAGCTGTGGCCCGATCTCAACGTGAAGCCGGAAGACCTGATTGTGGTGAAGAACCGCTACAGCGCCTTCATCCAGGGCTCCTCCAATCTGGAGAAGGTCCTGCGCGAGCGCGGCATCGATACGGTGCTGATCACCGGCACAGTGACCAACGTCTGCTGCGAGTCGACCGCGCGCGACGCCATGATGCTGAATTTCAAGACTGTGATGATCACCGACGGCAATGCAGCCGTCACGGACGACGATCACAATGCGTCGCTGATCGGGTTCTACCTGATCTTCGGCGACATCATGTCGACCGACTTCGCCATCGGTTGCCTGAAGCGCAACGCACAGAAGGGTTTGGCTGCGGCGGAATAACCCGCCTTTTATTGGTTGTGTGTGTTCGGGGATGACGTCGTTTGTTCGTAGCGTCGGGTTGGTGTCGTCGTCGAATGCCCTCAGGGGCCGTTCGGGCGCGGCATGCCGTTTGTGGCCCACGATCCTTCTGCTGGCGGCGCTGATTATTCCCACCATCGCGTCGGCGCAGGTTGCGGTGCCTGGAGGTGCGGCGCCGGGCCGCGAGCGGCAGCAATTTCAGGTGCCGGAGGCTCCGCGGGCGGTGCCCGGCGGTCCGCGCGTGTCGCTGCCGAGCACGACCGCGCCGGCCGAAGCCAAGACCACCAAGCTCGTCATCCGGAAAATCCGTGTGGTTGGCTCCACGGTCTACACCCAGGAGCAGCTTGCACCGCTCTACGAAGAGGTGATCGGCAAGCGCGTTACGCTGCAAACGGTCTACGACCTCGCGCAGAAAATCACCGCCAAATATGGCGCCGACGGCTATGTGCTGTCGCGCGCGATCGTGCCCGAGCAGGAGCTCGACCCAAAGGGCGCATCGATCACGATCGAGGTGGTCGAGGGGTACGTCGACAAAGTCGTGTGGCCCGAGAAGCTTTCGCGCTACCGCGACTTCTTTACGGATTACGCCGCGCGCATCACCGCCGACCGGCCGGTCAACATCAAGACGCTCGAGCGTTATCTGTTGCTCGCGAACGATCTGCCGGGCCTGAAGTTCACCACCAAGCTCGAAGCCTCGAAGAAGAACAAAGGCGCCTCGACCTTGATCGTCGAGGTGACCGAGAAGCCGGTCGAGGTGAATGCGCGCATCGACAACCGCGGCACCAAATCGCGCGGTCCGTTGCAGTTCATCGTGTCGCCGACGATCAACAATGTGTTCGGCAAGCACGAGGCGCTGACCATCAGCTACGCGGGCACCTCGCCGCTCTCGGAGTTGCAATTCGTCGCGCCGAGCTGGCGGCAGGTGCTCACCAGCGAAGGCCTGACGTTCTTCGCCAACGGCAGCTACGCGTGGGGCTATCCGGGCGTGCCGATCAACGATCTCTTCAAGTTCCGCACCTACAGCAACTACGCCGAAGGTGGCCTGTCCTATCCGATCGTCCGCGCGCGTGAGAAGAACCTGACGGTCTCGGGCTTGGCATTCGCCAGCGAGAGCTACAGCTATCTGGGCGTCTCGCCGAATCAGGTCGATCGGCTGCGCGGGTTGCGCGCCAAGCTCGACGGCGACATGGCAGACAGTTCGGGCGGCATCAACCAGTTCAACATCACGCTGAGCAAGGGGTTCACCGGCCTCGGCAGCACGCAAAACCTCCCCAATCCCAACATTTCTTTCGACGGCGGCCCGTCCAATCCCTTCGGCCGGGTGGATTTCGGCAAGGCCGAAGGCTTCTACAGCCGGACCCAACCCTTGTTCGACCGCTTTTCCGCCCAGATTGCTGCCTACGGGCAATATGCCTTTACCCCACTGATGGTGCCTGAGCAGTGTGGTTTTGGCGGCCGGCAGTTCGGGCGGGCGTTCGATCCTTCCGATTTGCTCGGCGACCACTGTTGGATGGCCAGCGCAGAGCTGCGTTACGATCTGCCGGGGACGGTAACCCCGTTTCCGAACGTGCAGGTTTACGGCTTCACCGACAGGGGCACGCGCTATATCATTGCTGGCAGTACGAGTGACGTGGGGACGTCGCAAAGTGCAGCATCAGCCGGAGGCGGGGTCCGGTTGGGATGGCAGAACTACCTGAACGTAGATTTGTCCGCTGCGAAGGCGATTGAGGGCCCCAGGAATGCCACCCGTTTCTTCTTCATTGCGACGGCGCGGTATTAGCATGCGTGAACGCCGCACCGCCCGGTCCCTCCTGCTGGCAACGTCTGCGCTGGTGCCGCTCGGGCTCCTTCCGGCTTATGCCGGACCGCAGGGCGGTCAGGTTGTCGGCGGGTCATCGACCATCTCGACCCAAGGCTCGACCACGACGATCACGCAGACCACCGACCGGTCGGCGATCAACTGGCAGACCTACAACGTCGGTGCGGGCGAGAAGGTCCAATACATCCAGCCGAACGCGAATTCGGTTTCGTTGAACCGCGTGGTGGGTGGCCTTGGTCCATCGAGCATCTACGGCAACATCACCGCGAACGGCCAAGTGTGGATCATCAATCCGGCCGGCATCCTGATCGGTAGCGGCGCTGTGGTGAACACCGCGGGCTTCCTCGCCACCACGAACGACATCAAGAACGATGATTTCATGGCGGGCCGGTACAACTTCATCATTCCGGGCCGGCCGGACGCGTCCGTCGTCAACCTCGGCACTATCACCGCGACCAACGGCGGCTTCGCCGCGCTTGTCGCGCCCGGCGTGCGCAACAGCGGCACCATCACCGCGAAGTTCGGCAAGATCGCGCTCGCATCGGGCAACACGTTCTCGCTCGACTTCTACGGCGACGGCCTGATCACGCTCGGCGTCAACGATTCGATCGCCGGACAGGTGAAGGATGTCGCGACCGGGGAGACGCTGAAGTCGCTCGTCACCAACGACGGCACTCTCAAGGCCAACGGCGGCCGCGTCGAACTGACCGCGGTGTCGGCGCGTCAGGTCGTCGACTCCGTCATCAACACCTCTGGCGTCATCGAGGCGCGCTCGATCGGCCACCGCAACGGCATGATTGTGCTGGGTGCGCAAACCTCGAAGACCAAGGTCGCAGGCAGCCCGACGCAGACCGTGAAGGTCTCCGGCACGCTCAACGTCTCGGGCAAGAAGAAGGGCGGCACCGTCAAGGTGACCGGCGAGAACATCCAGCTCGCGTCCGCGAACATCAACGCCACCGGCGGCACCGCAGGCGGCACAGTGATGATCGGCGGCGACACCGGCGGCGGTCACGTCAGCTCCGAAGTCGCCTCGCTGCCGCAGGCGCAGCTCTCGGGCGGTCCGGTTCCGACCGCCGACACTGTGAGCGTGGACGGCAATTCCGTCATCGATGTCTCCGCGACGCAGACCGGCAACGGCGGCAAGGCGATCGTCTGGTCCGATCTTCACACCGTGTTCGCTGGCACCGTGCTCGCCAAAGGCGGCGCGCAGTCCGGCAACGGCGGTTTCGTCGAGGTGTCGGGCAAGCAGACGCTGGCTTACAGCGGCAAGGTGGACACGCGCGCTGTGAATGGCGCCTTCGGCACGCTGCTGCTCGATCCGTACAATCTCGAGATTTCCTACGGCATCAGCTCGGGCATGAGCGGCTTCAACGCGAATGCTAACAGTTCGGTCCTTAACGTCGGCGATCTGGTCAACGCGCTCACCACCAGCAACGTGGTGGTCACGACGGGCAGCGGCGGTTCGCAGGCGGGCGATATCACGGTATCGGCGTTCCTCGCCTGGAGTTCCGGCTCGACGCTGACGTTGAGCGCCTACCGCAACATCGTCGTCAACTCGCAAGGTCCGACCGACACTGCGACGATCAACCCGGGCGGCAGCAGCAGCTTGGTGTTGCGCGCCGACAACACCGGCACGGGCGTCGGCACCGTCTTGCTTCAGAACGAAACTGGTTTTGACCGCCGCATCGATGCAACGGCGACGACGGGCACGGTCAAAATCTACTACAACCCGACGAGCTACACGTCGCCGACTGACTTCACGACCGGCAACGGCCGCATCTACACCAACACCAGCGTGCCGAACCAGCTCACCGCTTACATGCTGGTGAACAGCGCCACGCAGCTTCAGAACGTCGCCACGAATCTTACCGGCAACTACGCGCTCGGCAAGAACATCGACGCAACCGCCACCGCGGGCTGGAACAGCGGCCAGGGCTTCATTCCGATCGGCAGCGAGTCGGCGCCCTTCATCGGATTGTTTGATGGCGATGGCCGCACGATCAACGGGTTGACCATCGCGCCGACGTCAGCGTCCGTTCGATACGTCGGCTTGTTCGGCGCCATCGGCAGCGCCGGCGTTGTGAAGAATCTGAATTTCACCAACGCAAGCATCACCGCCAACCCCAACTACAATGGCGGACTCACGCAATACATAGGCGTCCTGGCCGGCGAAAACTTCGGAACGGTCGACAACGTCACAGCGCAGGGCAGCATCAACGGCGGTTCGGTCACGGAAATCAGCGTCGGCGGCCTCGTGGGCCGCAATGGTGCGTTCCTGTCGTTTGCCGCGCCGCCGCAGGGATTGATCAAGAATTCGTCTGCGAATGTCGTCATCACTACCGGCGATGGCGACAACCTCAATTCGACCGCCGTCGGCGGCCTCGTCGGCGAAAACCCCGGCACGATCCTGAATTCGAGCGCCACCGGAAACATCAACGTCGGCTCTAACACGATCGCCGGCGGTCTGGTCGGCATCAACAAGACGATCGGCGGCACGAGCGGACCGCAGCCGCTCATCCAGGATTCGTGGGCGAGCGGCAACGTCACCAGCACCGGCACCAACGTCGGGCTCGGCGGTCTGGTCGGCTACAACTGGGGCACCAACGGCTCCGACATTCTCGTCAGCGGCGTGATCAGAGACTCGCGCGCGAGCGGCAACGTGACGGCGAACGCCGCGCTGACAGGCACCAATTGTAACTTTTTGACCTCGTGCGATTTCTCCTGGATCGGCGGTCTCGTCGGATTCAACCAGGGTTGGATTCTCGGCACGGTGACGCCCAACGTTGGCGGCACTGTCGCGACCGGCAGCGGCACTTACGCGACCGGCAACGTCAGCGTCGGCTCCGGCGGCACGGCTGGCGGCTTGGTGGGCCAGAGTGATGGCATTATCGACAAGGCGCTTGCGACCGGCACCGTGGTCGGCGCGGCCGGTTTGAATGATGACCGTTCCACCACGCTCGGTGGTTTCGTTGGCCAAAGCAACGGCCTGATCACGAACTCCACTGCAACCGGCAATGTCGGTTCGGCAGGCATCGCCTATCTTCAGGCTGGCGGCTTTGCCGGTCACAGCGGCGGCACGATTGGCAGTTCTCAGGCCATGGGCAACGTCGTCACCGGCAACAACAGCTCGGCCGGCGGTTTTGCGGGTGATAGCGCTTCGTCCAACAATACCTGCTTCTTCTGCAATCTGGGCATCGGCTACAACAATCTCGGCGTGGTGACCGATTCCTCGGCGACCGGCACGGTTACCGTCGGATCGGTCAGCGCGGCCGGCGGCTTTGTCGCGTTCTCTGGCAGCATCAGCAACAGCACCGCGTCGGGTGCGGTGACCGGCGGCGGCGACTCGGTCCTCGGCGGCTTTGCCGCGGTCATCCCGACGTTGGAGATCGTCGGCAATTCGCACGCCTCAGGCTCGGTCACCAGCAATGGCGCGAACACGTGGATCGGCGGGTTCGCGGGCATCAACGCCGGCTTCATCTCGCTATCGTCCAGCGCGACCGGTAGCGTGCAGGCGACATCGGACAGCGTGGTCGGCGGCTTCGTCGGCGTGAACATCGGCCAGATCACCGCTGTGGAGACGCACGGCTTCTACACCTTGACGCCGCAGGTGATTTCCGTCTCCGGCAACAACAATATCGTGGGCGGATTGGTCGGCGCGAACTTCGGCACCATCGTGAGCTCCACATCGCTCGCGGCGATTACCGGCAACGCCAGCAACACGATGGGCACGCTGGTCGGTGCGAACGGTAACATCGCCAATGTTGCCCCGGGTCAGGTCTTCGGCTCGACATTCCCGCTCGGTACGATCATCAACTCCACCGGCAGCGGTACAATCAACAGCGCTGCGGGCCCCGAGGTTGGCACCTACAATCTTGCGAAGTTGCCGACCCCACCTGCGATCATCCAACAGTGCGATGACACTCTTTGCGAGATTCTCAAGAATCCGAAGCTGATCGAGGCGCCTAAGCAGGTGGATCCGGATCTCCTGCCGGATGATGTCTTCGCCACGGCGCTGATCCTCAGCCTGCTGAGCATCGACAACAAGGCCGTTCAGGCCGCGATCGGTCAGGCATTGATCTCGCTGCCGTCGACCGATTCGGCTCCGACGTCGGGCAATGCCGGCAACAATTCCAACGGCAGCACCGGCACGCGCACCGTCTCGCAGACGCCGGGCGCGCCGCCATCGCCTCCTCCTCCGCCGCCATTGCGTCCCGTCTCCGGCCCTGATGGCGAGCGCTTCAGCAGCATTCCGCCGATCAACGAGAACCGCTTCATCCAGAACGAAGTGGTTCTGCAGATGGGCAATAATATCCCGCTCGCTGACGTGCAGCGCATCGCGCAGAGCATGGGCCTCTCGATCATCTCGCAGCAGAGCCTCAACGCGCTCGGCCGCAACGCCTTCCGCTTCAGCATCGGCAGTGGCCGCTCGGTGCGCGACGTGATCCGTGCGCTGGAGGCCAACAGCATCGTCGCGGTGGCGCAGCCGAACTACCAGTACAAGCTAAGCCAGGCCGATGCGCCGGCCAGCGAGCACAAGGGCGATCCGGCGCAGTACATGGTCGACAAGCTCCAGCTCGAGCAAGTGCATCGCCTGGCCTCCGGCAAGAACGTCACCGTCGCGGTCATCGACTCCGAGGCCGACAAGCAGCACACCGAGTTGCAAGGCCAGATCGCCGAGCAGTTCAACGCGGTCGGCGAGGCTGAGAAGGCCCACTCGCACGGCACCGCGATGGTGGGCGCGATCTCCTCGCGCGACCGCCTCCTTGGCGTTGCGCCGGGTGCGAAGATTCTCGCGGTCCGTGCCTTCAGCGAATCGCAGCAGTCGGCGGAAGGCACGACCTACAACATCCTCAAGAGCATTGATTGGGCGGTGAGCCAAGGCGCGCGCGTGATCAATATGAGCTTCGCGGGCCCGCGCGACCCGTCGCTCGAGCGCACGCTGAAGAAAGCCTACGATCAGGGCGTTGTGCTGATCGCGGCCGCCGGCAACGCCGGTCCGAAGTCGCCGCCGCTCTATCCCGGCGCCGATCCGAGCGTGATCGCGGTGACGGCAACCGACGTGGCCGACCGCGGCTTCAAGATGGCCAACCAGGGACCGTATGTGTCCGTGGCGTCGCCGGGCGTGGACGTGCTCGCGCCCGCGCCGCAGGAAAGCTACCAGATGTCCACCGGCACCTCGATCGCGACGGCTCACGTCTCGGGCGTGGTGGCGCTGATGCTGGAGCGCGATCCGACGCTGACGCCGGCCGACGTGCGGCGCATTCTGGAAGCCACCGCGACCGACCTCGGCCCCAAGGGCAAGGACACCCAGTTCGGCTGGGGTCTTGTGAACCCGCAGAAGGCGCTCCAGATGGTCGACGAGCGCAAGCGGAAGCTGACCGAGGTGCAACCGGCTGCGACCATAGGCTCGCGCTGAGCGGCTTGGAGTCGAAGGGACGGTTCTATGATCGTCGGGGAAATGGTGCTGCCGGACAGGATTGAACTGTCGACCTCTCCATTACCAATGGAGTGCTCTACCACTGAGCTACGGCAGCACGGTGGGGAGCGAATAGCCGATCAAAACCCCGATGTCGAGCCGTTCCGGCTTGCCTTCACCCGCCGATTTCAGGGCCGGACATGACAAACGGCGAAATCGGTAAATCCCGCGTTCAGCAGGAGCGCGCGGCGCGCGCCGGCGCGGCTTTGCGCGAGAATCTTAAGCGCCGCAAGGAACAGGCGAGGGGCCGCAAGGCCCAGGACGCGGGCGAAGGACAGGCAAAGTCCCACGATTCCGCCGGATTTGTACCGGACAAGCCGAAGGCTTAGACCGGTTGCAGCAGTTTTAGAACGGGAGCGGGGGCATGGATCGGATACGCATTGTCGGCGGACGCCAGCTCAATGGCACGATTCCGATCTCTGGCGCGAAGAACGCGACCCTTCCGCTGATGATCGCGGGTCTGCTGACCGATCAGACGCTGACCCTCGACAACGTGCCGCGGCTCGCCGATGTCGGCTTGCTTCAGCGTATCCTGGGCAATCATGGCGTCGACATCATGGTGCCAGGCAAGCGCCCGGGCGAGACCCAGCACGACAGCCAGACGCTGCAAATCTCCGCGACCAACATCGTGGACACCACTGCCCCCTACGAGCTCGTCTCGAAAATGCGCGCAAGCTTCTGGGTGGTCGCGCCGCTCGTCGCGCGCATGGGCGAGGCCAAGGTCTCGCTGCCCGGCGGCTGCGCCATCGGCACGCGGCCGGTCGATCTGCTGATCATGGCGCTGGAGCGGCTCGGCGCGCAGATCGAGATCGAAGGCGGCTATGTCATCGCGCGCGCCAAGAAAGGCCTGCGCGGCGGCGAGATCGTGTTCCCGAAGGTGACGGTGGGCGGCACGCATACGGCGCTGATGGCGGCGGTGCTCGCCAACGGCACGACGGTGATCGAAAACGCCGCGCGCGAGCCTGAGATTGCGGACGTCGCCGACTGCCTCAACAAGATGGGTGCGAAGATTTCCGGCGCCGGCACCTCGCGCATCGTGGTCGAAGGAGTCGCCAAGCTGAACGGGACGCGCCACAGTGTTCTGCCGGATCGCATCGAGACCGGCACCTATGCGATGGCGGTGGCGATGACCGGCGGCGACGTGATGCTTGAAGGCGCGCGGCCCGAATTGCTGCAATCGGCGCTCGACACCATCGCGCAGACCGGCGCGGAGGTGTCTTCCAACAATCACGGCATCCGGATCAAGCGCAACGGCGCCGGCATCGCTCCTGTCAGCGTGACCACCGAGCCGTTCCCGGGCTTCCCGACCGACCTGCAAGCGCAGCTCATGGCGCTGATGACGCGCGCCAAGGGCACGTCGCACATCACCGAGACGATCTTCGAGAATCGCTTCATGCACGTGCAGGAGCTGGCGCGGCTCGGCGCGCGCATCCATCTCGACGGCGAGACAGCGACCATCGAAGGCGTCGAGAAGCTGAAGGGCGCGCCGGTGATGGCGACCGATCTGCGCGCTTCGGTGTCACTTGTGATCGCCGCACTCGCCGCTGAAGGCGAGACGATGGTCAACCGCGTCTATCATCTCGACCGCGGTTTCGAGCGCCTTGAAAGCAAGCTCGCCCGCTGCGGCGCCGCGATCGAGCGCGTCAGCGGTTAAGCCATGTACAAGCGGGCCGCGATCTTCGGTGTGCTTGCACTTCTCGCAAGCGCGCCGGGTTCGTTGGCCGAACCTGCCGCGCAATGTATGCCCGGCCTGAAGCCGATGACGGTCGCCGAGCTGTTCTTCGGCGGCAATGTCGGCAGTCGACTCGGTATCAGCAACGCCGAATTCAACCGCTTCGTCGCGGGAGAAATCACCTCGCGGTTCCCCGATGGTCTCACCGTGCTCGACGCGCACGGTCAATGGCGAGATCCTCAGCGCATGACACTCGCGCGTGAGGCCAGCAAGGTCGTGGTCATTGCGTTCTCGGAGGGCTCGGCCGACGACGGGCGTCTTCAGAAAATCATCGATGCGTATAAGGACCGTTTTAACCAGAAGTCAGTCGGCATCCTGGTCCGCACCGCCTGCGGTTCTTTTGATTGACCCGTCTTGCGGCCCTGATGGGCCTTGCCTAACTAGCAATCAGCAATCGAAAATCGGCCTCCCGATAGGGCAGTGTCATGGACCTTCTTAAACTGGTCGCCCTCGACGGCGACGATATAGAGGTCGTGTCTGCGCATTTGCAGGACGCGGTCATCAAGCCGGCAGACATTCACTGGCGTCCCGGCGAGCAGCGCGTCGTGGTCGCGCTCGATCGCTTCGACTGGGAGGCCGCCAACGGCGATACTCCGAGATTCCAGCGCCGCCGTTCGGCGCTCCGGTTCGAGCGGGTGAAATCCTGCAGGTGTCGTAAGGTCGAGCAGGCTGCGGAGCCCGGTCCGCTGAACCTTCTGGCGGTCGCATTTGCCGAGAATGACGCGCCCGGCGGTGTGGTCATCCTGACCTTCTCGGGCGGTGCGGCGCTCCGGCTCGAGGTCGAGTGCCTGGAGGCTGAATTGGCCGATCTTGGCCCGGCCTGGGCGGCCGAATGCTGCCCGGCCCATCTTGAGGCCGAGGCGATTCCGGCAGCGGAAACCACGGCGAAAACCACTTTGGCCAAACAGGGTTGACGGGCTCGCGGCCCGGCTGCATTTGACCGGTGAACCGGGGTGGTCCCGGCCGGACAACGCGATGCCGACCCGCCTCGATAGCACCTCCGCAGACTTTGCCGCCCGTTTTGCCGCGTTCCTTGCCACCAAGCGCGAGACGGCGGAGGACGTCGATCAGGCGGTGCGAGCGATCATCGCGGACGTGCGCAAGCGTGGCGACCGTGCGCTGGCTGAACTGACCCTGAAATTCGACGGCGTTGATCTCGACAAGGTCGGCTTGCGCGTTCCCGTGGCCGAGATCGACGCGGCTGTTGCGCAGTGCGATGCGCGCGCTCTTGATGCGCTGAAGGTCGCGCGCGACCGCATCGACACCTATCACCGCCGTCAGAAGCCGACGGACGATCGCTTCACCGACCCGCTGGGAGTAGAACTCGGCCATCGCTGGACCGCGATCGAGGCCGTCGGACTTTACGTGCCGGGCGGCACGGCGGCCTATCCCTCATCCGTTCTCATGAACGCGGTGCCTGCGAAGGTCGCAGGCGTGCCGCGCGTCGTGATGGTGGTGCCGTCGCGCGAAGGCAAGCTCGCGCCGTTGGTGCTGGCTGCCGCGAAGCTCGCGGGCGTCGACGAGATCTATCGCATCGGCGGCGCGCAGGCCGTGGCCGCGCTCGCTTACGGCACGCAGACCATCAAGCCGGTCGCGAAGATCGTCGGTCCGGGCAACGCCTATGTCGCGGCGGCGAAGCGCGTTGTGTTCGGCACCGTCGGCATCGATATGATCGCGGGGCCGTCGGAGGTGCTGATCATCGCCGACAAAGATGCGAACCCGGACTGGATCGCCGCCGACCTTCTCGCGCAGGCGGAGCACGACACCGCGGCGCAGTCGATCCTCATCACCGACAACACCACACTCGCCGATCAGGTGGAAAAAGCGGTCACCACGCAGCTCTCGACGCTGCCGCGCGGGGCGGTGGCCAGCGCCTCATGGCGTGACTACGGCGCGACGATCCTGGTGAAGACTCTCGATGACGCGATCCCGCTGGTCGATGCCATTGCGCCCGAGCACCTCGAGATCGAAACACACGATGCCGAGCGGCTTGCCGGGAAGATCCGCAACGCGGGGGCGATCTTCCTTGGCGCCCACACGCCGGAAGCCATCGGCGACTATGTTGCGGGTTCCAACCACGTGCTGCCGACGGCGCGTTCGGCGCGGTTCTCGTCCGGCCTTGGCGTGCTCGATTTCATGAAGCGCACGTCGATCCTCAAGTGCGGGCCGGATCAGCTTGCGGCGCTCGGCCCATCCGCCATCGCGCTTGGCGAGGCCGAAGGCCTCGACGCTCATGCCCGTTCGGTTGCGATACGACTGAACAGACGATGACCCAAACACGATGACCAGGGGCAAGCCAGCCGATTGCTTCAAGCTCGTCGCCGTCACGCTCGACGAGGCTTCGATCGGCCGCTCCAGCCCGGACATCGATCACGAACGCGCGGTCGCGATCTACGATCTGATCGAGGAAAATTCGTTCACGCCGGTCGGCCACGACGGCGGACCGTACACGTTGCATCTCAGCCTCGCCGAGAATCGCCTGGTGTTCGACATCAAGCTCGCCAATGGTGAACCGGTGGTCGCGCACATGCTGTCGCTGAACACGTTCAAGAAGATCGTGAAGGACTACTTCATGATCTGCGACAGCTATTACCAGGCGATCCGCACCGCGACGCCCGACCGCATCGAAGCCATCGACATGGGCCGCCGCGGCATCCACGACGAAGGCTCGCGCATCCTGCAAGATCAGATCAAGCGCAAGGTGGAGGTGGACTTCGACACCGCGCGCCGCCTGTTCACGCTGATCTGCGTGCTGCACTGGAAGGGGTGATGGCGCATGTCGTCACCTGGGGACACGCCGCCGCGTAACGCGAGGCCGCAGGCCGTTCTGTTTGCATGCGGGTTGAACTCGGTGCGCTCGCCGATGGCGGCGGGGCTCTTCAAGCAGATGTTCGGGCACATCTATGTCGGTTCCGCCGGTGTGCGGAAGGACGAGCTCGATCCGTTCGCGGTGGCCGTGCTTGACGAGGTCGGCATCGACATCGCCAAGCACCGGCCGATGACCTTCGAGGAGCTGGAGGATTGGGAGGGGTTGAATTTCGACCTGATCGTCTCGCTTGCGCCGGAAGCGCACCACAAGGCGCTGGAACTGACCCGCACGCTCGCGGCCGACGTCGAATACTGGCCGACGCAGGACCCGACGATGGTCGAGGGCAGCCGCGAGCAGCGGCTTAACGCTTACCGGGAGGTCCGCGATCAGCTTCTGGACCGCATCCAGGAGCGTTTTGGCGGACGGGCCGCGGGTAACGAATAAAGACACAGGCAGTTGTCGAAACCGGATGATTCCGCTACGAAACGCCAGCATATGCAGGCACTTATTGCATGATCATCGGCCGCCCCAAATTCGTCCTGGCCTCCGGTTCGCCGCGGCGGCTGACGCTGGTCAACCAGATCGGCATCGAGCCGGATTCGCTGCGCCCGGCCGATATCGACGAAATCCCGCTGAAGAATGAGCTGCCGCGCGCTTGCGCGACGCGCCTCGCGCGAGGCAAGGCCGAGACCGCGCTCGCGGCTGTAAAGCTCGATGACGAACTGTCCGGCTCCTACATCCTCGCCGCCGATACAGTGGTCGCGGTCGGCCGCCGCATTCTGCCGAAGGCCGATTTGCTCGACGAGGCCGCGCAGTGCCTGCGGCTCCTCTCGGGCCGCAACCACCGGGTTTATACGGCGATCTGTCTCGTCACACCGAAAGAGGCGTTCCGCCAGCGGCTGATCGAGACGCGTGTGCGCTTCAAGCGGCTCAACGAAACCGACATCGAAGCCTATCTCGCCTCGGGCGAATGGCGTGGCAAGGCCGGCGGCTACGCGGCACAGGGCCTGGCCGGCAGCTTCATCGTGAAGATCGTCGGTTCCTACACCAACATCGTCGGTCTGCCGCTCTACGAGACTGCGACTCTGCTCTCGGGCGAGGGCTATCCCATCCACTTCGGCTGGCTCAACGCGGTATAGTCTTTCACGGCTCGGCAGGCTTGTGAGAGACGATGACAAATCCTGTGCCGAATCTTGCACTCTGGCTTGAACGTGCGGGGAAGGGCGATCCGCAGCGCCCGGCTCTCGGACTCGGCACGCGCGTGCTGCGCAGCTATGGTGAGGTTGCCGCGCGCGTCGCGCGATTGGCCGGCGCGTTGCGCGCGATGGGTTTGAAGCCGAGTGAGCGCGTCGTGATCGCCGCTTACAACAGTCCCGACTATCTCGAAATTCTCTATGCGGTCTGGCACTCCGGCCTCGCGGCGGTGCCGGCGAACGCGAAGCTGCATGGTGCGGAGCTGGGGTACATTCTCGAGCATTCCGGCGCACGCGTATGCTTTGTATCGGCGGAGCTCTATGCGGAGATCGCTTCGCATGCGCCGAAGAGTCTGGAGCGGCTCATCACGATCGGCAATGCTGAATACGAGAAGCTGTTTCAATCGGACGCGATCAGTGTCGCATCCGTCGATCCAGGCGATCTGGCGTGGCTGTTCTATACATCAGGGACGACGGGCCGCCCGAAAGGCGCGATGCTGACGCACAAGGTCCTCACCGCTGCGAGCGACGCCTATATGGCGGAGGTCGATACGGTCGAGGGCGGAGATCCGCTGCTGCACGCGGCGCCGATGAGCCATGGCTCGGGCCTCTACATGATGGCCTATGTGATGCGGCGCGGCGTCAATGTGGTGCCGGAATCCAGCGGATTCGAGCCGCAGGAAATCTTCGATCTATTTCGCGCCTGGCCGCGCACCTCGATGTTCGCGGCGCCGACAATGGTGAAGCGCCTCGTCGAATGCCCCGCGGATTGTCCCTCGGAGAACATTCGCACCATCGTGTGGGGTGGCGCACCGATGTATGTCGAGGATGCGTTGAAGGCGCTGGATCGGTTCGGCCCGCGGCTTGCGCAAATCTACGGCCAGGGCGAAAGCCCGATGACGATCACTGTGCTCACCAAAGCCGACATCGCGAACCGCGAACATACGCGCTGGCGCGAGCGGCTGGCATCAGCGGGGAGGGCGTTCGGCTGTATCGAGGTGCGTGTCGCCGATGCGGACGACAACGCCATGCCGCAGGGCGAAACCGGGGAAATCATCTGCCGGGGCGATACGGTCATGGCGGGCTACTGGCGCAATCCGGACGCCAGCGCGGCCACGCTAAAGGGCGGCTGGTTGCACACCGGCGACGTCGGCGCCTTCGATGCCGATGGCTATCTCTCGCTGAAGGATCGTTCGAAAGACCTCATCATCTCCGGCGGGTCGAACATCTACCCGCGCGAAGTCGAGGAGGTGCTGCTTCGGCACAACCACGTGCGCGAAGTCTCGGTGATCGGCCGTCCCGACCGCGAGTGGGGCGAGGTGGTCGTCGCCTACGTGGTCGGCGACGCGCCTGCGCTTGAACTCGATGCGCTCTGCCTCAACACCATTGCGCGTTTCAAACGGCCCAAGGATTATGTCTTCGTCGATGCCTTGCCGAAGAACAACTATGGCAAGATCCTCAAGACGGAATTGCGAGCGGCCGACGCGAGACGCATCGCCGCTCGCGCAAACGCCTGACAAGCATTACATCAGGGCCATGTCTGATATACCGCACAGCGCAGCCTGTCCCATTTGCGGCAAACCGTCTGTCCGGGAGACGCGGCCGTTCTGCTCCAAGCGCTGCAAGGACGTGGATCTCCATCGCTGGTTTTCAGGAACCTATTCGACCCCGGTTGTTGAAGACGAGGATGAGGACGGTATGATGGGCGAGGGCGGCCCGCCGCTCGCGCCGAAAGACCAGGACGAGCGCTAGTGTCGCGATTCGGAAGTTCGCCTGTATCCTCAGCGCATACCGAAACGAACTTCGGGTTCGGGACACCAGGCCTGTTGCCGGGCCTGTGACCGCCTCATAAGCTTCTCTCCGGACGTCACGTCGCCTATCCTTGCCGGAGGGACCGATGATCGACCGCCGCCGCTTCGTCGGACTCGCAGGCGCCGCAGCGCTCTCTCCGCCATTGCTGGTCCGCCCCGTGCTTGCGCAATCTCAAGTGTGGCCCAACCGTTTCGTGCGGCTGATCGTGCCCTTCGCCGCGGGCGGCGCGACCGACATCATCGCCCGCACCATCGGCGGCAGGCTTTCCGAGATATGGGGCCAGCAGGTCGTGGTGGAAAACCGCGGCGGCGGCGGCGCCAACATCGGCACGCAGGCGGTCGCGCAGTCCGATCCCGACGGCTACACGCTGCTGCTCTCGTCGGTCGGACAGGCGATCAACAAGTTCCTCTATAAATCGCTCGCCTACGATCCGATCGCGGATTTCGCTCCGGTCGTGCTGGTCTGCTTGCAGCCGAACATCATGGTGGTGCCGAAAGCCTCGCCCGCGAAAACCGTTGCGGAGTTCATCGCCCATGCCAAGGCGAATCCCGGCAAGATCACCTATGGCTCCGGCGGCATCGGCACATCGGTGCATCTGTGCGGCGAGCTGTTCAAGCGGGTGACGGGGATCGAGATGCGGCACGTGCCCTATCGCGGCGCGGGTCCCGCGTTGCAGGATGTCGTTGCGGGCCGCCTCGATGCGATCTTCGACAACATCACCGGCGGCTTGCCGCAGGTGCAGGGCGGCAACGCCCGCGCGCTGGCGGTGACGACCGCGAAGCGCTCGTCGACGGCGCCGGACATTCCGACGCTGATCGAGGCGGGTGTGCCGGATTTCGACGTGTCGGCGTGGTTCGCCTTCTACGCGCCGGCGAGGACTCCGCCGGAGATCGTGAAGAAAGCGAACGCCGACATTGTCGCGGCGATGGCGCATCCGCCGGTCAAGCAGCGCCTCGAACAGCTTGGCGCCGATATCGCGGGCGGCACGCCCGACGATCTCAAGAATTTCCTTGCTGCCGAGATGAACAAGTGGGGTCCGCTCATTCGCGAGGCCAACATCACCGTCAACGAGTGAGCGCCATGATCGACCGCCGGAGATTCATCGAGCTTGGCGCCGCTTCGGCGCTGACGTCTTTGGCTGGTGCGCCGTCGTCGGCGCAACCGGCGGCGACGAACTGGCCCAACCGCTTCGTGCGTCTCGTCGTGCCGTTTCCGCCGGGCGGCGGCACCGACGCGATCGCGCGCGTGGTTTCCATCAAGCTCTCGGCCATCTGGGGTCAGGAGATGGTGATCGAGAACAAGGGCGGCGGCGCGACCAACATCGGCACCGATGCGGTCGCGAAGGCCGATCCCGATGGCTACACCGTGCTGCTGCAATCGGTGCCGCTTGGCGTCAATCGTTTCCTGATGAATTCGCTGCCGTTCGATCCGGTCGCCGATCTCGCGCCGGTGAGCCTCATCTGCGATTACCCGAACATCATGGCTGTGCCGATGTCGTCGCCGGCAACGACCGTGCGGGAGTTCATCGACTACGCGAAAGCCAATCCCGGCAAGATCACCTATGCATCGTCCGGTTACGGCACGTCGGTGCATCTCTCCGGCGAGTTGTTCAACCGCATGACTGGCAGCGGGCTCATGCATGTGCCGTATCGCGGCGCAGGACCCGCGTTCAACGATCTGATCCCCGGCCGTGTTCATGTGATGTTCAACAATTCCGGCGCGGTGATCCCGTTTATTCACGGCAACAAGCTCCGCGCCCTCGGCGTTACTTCGGCAAAGCGGATGCCGGCGTTGCCGGATGTTCCGACGATCGCGGAAGCTGGTGTGCCGGGGTTCGATGTGACCGGCTGGTACGCGTTCTTCGTTCCGGCCAAGACTCCACCGGAGATCATCGCGAAGTTTCACAAGGACACGGTGACGGCACTTGCCGATCCGGTGATCAAACAGCGGCTCGATCAGCTCGGCGTCAACGTGATCGGGTCCTCGCCCACCGAGCTCGCCGCGTTCCTGAAATCCGAGATGGACAAATGGGGGCCGCTCATCAAAGCTGCCGGCATCAAAGCCGAATAGTGGGCAAAAAACTGGAAATGCCATGATCCATCGCCGGAGTTTCGTGTCGCTCGCTGCTGCGTCCGCGCTTGCACCGGCGCTGCCGCCATCCGCATCCGCTCAACAGGCCTGGCCGACGCGCTTCGTTCGTATGATCGTACCGTTCACGCCCGGTGGTGGCATCGACACCATCGGCCGCGTGGTTGGAGCCAAGCTCTCGGAGATGTGGGGCCAGCAGGTCGTTGTCGAGAATAAGCCGGGCGCGGGCGGCAACATCGCGTCCGAACTGGTCGCGCGCTCCGACCCTGACGGCACCACGCTCTACATCAGTGCCGCCGGCATCGCGGTGAACCAGTTCCTGTTTCCCTCGATCAGCTACGACCCGGTCAACGACTTCGCGCCGGTGTCGTTGCTCTGCTTCTTCCCGAATCTGCTCGTCGTGCCGCCGTCCTCGCCGTTCAAATCGGCCGCCGACATTGTTGCCTATGCGAAAGCCCACCCCGGCAAGCTCAACTTCGGTTCGCCGGGACACGGCAGCTCGCCGCACATGAGCGGTGAGCTGTTCAAATCCATGGCGAAGGTCGACATCACGCACGTGCCCTATCGCGGCGCGGCGCCGGCCTTGAGCGATCTGATGGCGGGGCGCGTCGACATCATGTTCGCCGTGATGGGCTCCGGCTTGCCGCTGGCCCAATCGGGTCAGTTGCGGGCGCTGGCCGTAACGACCGACAAGCGGATGGCCTCCGCTCCGGATATTCCGACCATCGCCGAGACCGGCGTGCCCGGTTACGACTCGTCATCGTGGTTCGCGTTCTTCCTGCCGGCCAAGACGCCGCCCGCGATCGTGACGAAGGTCTCGGCGGACACGGCCACGGTCCTGAAAGACCCGGCGGTGGTCGCCCGGCTGGAGCAGCTTGGCATGGTGATCGTGGGGTCGAGCCCGGCGGAGATGGGGGCGTATCTGAAGGCCGACATCGCCAAATGGGGCCCGGTGATCAAGGCGGCCGGGATCAAGGTCAGCGAATAGGCGATTTTCCTGAGGCGGGATAGCGGCTTAGGTGTCCTAGACAGGCCGGAATCGAGCCTCTATAAAGCCCGCGCTTCCCTGAAATACCAAGATGCCCAGGTAGCTCAGTTGGTAGAGCATGCGATTGAAAATCGCAGTGTCGGTGGTTCGATTCCGCCCCTGGGCACCACTCATTTTTCAAGCTCCTGATTTTGCACGACGTTTCGCTTTCGCTCCCGCACCGGGTGCAAGGTGCGGGAAGTTTTTGTTTTCGGACTGTTCCGGCAACATCAGTTCGGCGGCGCTGCGAGCAAGGCGAGCGCGATCCGCGGCGCGTGTGTAGCGCGTCGACTGTTTGCTGGTGGTCCAGCCATACATCGCCATCAATTGCCGATCTGTTGCGCCGCGCTCGGCTATCCGCACGGCACCAGCCTTGCGGAGCCCGTGCGCCGATCCTGGACAATCAGCTTCGCGGCACACGTCGCGGAACCAGTTGCCGAAGCTCTCTTTGACCCATGGGCGCCCTTCGGCGGTGACCAGATAGGTCATGTCACCGACTGTCGTCGCTGCGATCGACGCCGCAAGCGGTTCGAAAATCGGAATGGTGATTAGCTCGCCGGCCTTGCCCTTGCGATGCTTCTCGGCGCGGATAGCGATCTGCTGTTGACGGACCTTCGATCCGTCCGGCAACGCAATTTCGACTATCGATGTGTGCTGCCGCCCCACGCGAACAGCGTCGCCGCGACGCAAGCCGGTGTAGAGCAACAGGTCGTAAGCCAAACGTTCGCGCGTACCGATCGGCCAGCGTGTCTCGAAACGGTCAAGCTCCTCTTGCGTCCATGTATGGAAACCGTTTTCGTCGTTCGGCCCTGTGAGAAATTTGACGCCGGCAGTGGGATCGACGGGGACGTGCTTTTCTTCGACGGCCCACGCGAAGAACCCGCGCATGGTTCTGAGGAAGGCGTTCGCGGAGTGCGGCTTTGCCGAGCGGCGTTCGCGCCCCGCGCGGATCGTCTCGGCGTCGATCTCGCGCAACGGCTCGTCACCGGCCGTCTTGATAACCTGCCGGATGATGTTCTCGCGCGCGCGGCGCGTGGACGGAGAGAGCGCTGCCCATGCCGAGCTGTTGCGATAGCGGTCGAATGCCCATTTGAGCGAACTGGTTTTGGGCGGCTTCGCTACAGCAGAGACGCCCTCCAGCGCGGCGCGATATTGCGCCCAAAACTCGGGCGTGTCGTACACAGCCTTAATCCGCATGCGTGGACCATGGCCGCGCCGGACATACCAGACGCGAACGCCGTGACGGGTTTCCTCATAATGCAGATGCGGCGGCCGGGGCTTTGGCATCACAATCACCTCACAACACGATCTTGCCAGCTGCGCGCGCCGGCTCCTCGGCCGACTGATCTTCAGCTGGTTCGATCATCACGAGAGTAATCTTTCCGTCGCGGTCAATCTCCACCCGCTGCACAGGGCAACCGGCTGCACCCGCGGCGCGAAGCGCGCGGGTCACATCCTGTTGCCTGAAAGTGCACGGCCGGGCCATTTGTTTCACCTCGGCCCAATCTCTCTGGCGACCCAGCAAGTGTCAAAACGCGGAAAATGCGCCACTTAGCGCCCCCCCAAAACAGCATTGAAATCAGGGGTGCGCGAGGGTCCGGCTTGGCCGCGGCGCCACCAGTAGGCCTGGCCGAATTCCTTACGAGACGTTTCCTCGAAACGGCGGAAGCGCTCCGGCGTCCGCGGGTCGGCCATCAACGCAAGCTGATCGAGCACCGCGCCCTGAAACGCAGCGCGGGCGAACCACAGCGAGGATCCCGGGACTTGCCGGCCGGCGGCGTAGAGCGCATCGCCGAGGAAGTGGCTCTCATGACCTTTCCCGGCCTGCTGGATATTTTTCACCACGAAGTCGGCCAGCAACGTCTCAGTGGCGCTCGCCACGGGGCCAGCGAAAGTTGCCGCCCATGTGTTGCCGGTTTTCGTCTGATCGACCGACAACAGATCGCCGAACACGCCGAGGCCGCCGCCCTGAATGATTGCTCGGCCCCACGCGCGCGCGCCGTTGCCGGTTGTCGGATCGAGGGACAGCGGGTCGCGGCCAGCAAGGATCTCCTTGCTTTGCATCGAGAGCGCGCCGAGCGCGGTGATAGCGGCGAACGAAAGTGCTGCGTGTCCGAGCCGCGATGCATCCCAGCCACGCGCCGTGGCGCGAGCGAAGTGCATCAGCACGAACGTCGCCGGGAAGCTCTTGTACATCGCCACCGATCGGCGGACCTCGCCGCCGGCAGTGCCGGGCTGCGAGGATCCCAGCACCAGCGAGCGGGTCAGCGGGTCGTTGTCAATCACCGCGTAGTCCATCTCGGTTGTGGTCAACCGAGAGAGCTTTTCCGCTTGTGCCTGGTGACCAGCCTCCACGAGGTCGGCCGGCCGGATAAACATCGCACCCGGCCGCGGCTCATGCGCATCCACCCCACGGATCACGTCCCAATCTTCGGCGCCGATGCCGTAGCGATCGAGCGCACCGCGGAACGTGGGATCAAGGTCGGCCAGCTTCTTGCCGCGCTCGGCTGCAACATGCGCCATCATTTCCAGCGCGAAAGCCCCCCGCAGAGAAGCTGTCCATCGCCGTAGGCCGGAAATGCGAATATTCGCCGAGGCCAGTTTTGCAGCGATGCCCGAGCGGATCGTTTCACCGGACATACGGTCGGCCTGGCCGATCGTGTGCGCGAGACTGTCGAGCACCACGCCTTGCTGCGCGGCGAAAATCTCCGATCCTTTTTCGCCCATCATCTGCGTGGCGCGGCTGATCACGTTCATCACCGGCAAGCCGTTGAACCGCGCAGCCATCGCGAGCGTGGCCGTATCCCCGAACGATGAAATCAGCGCGCCGCCGAGCTGCGTCGAAGACAACCAAGCGCGCACGTTGCCCATCGTCGTGGCAAGGCCAGTGCTCACCGGAATTTTGTTGAGGCCAGACACTTCGCCATAGGCGTTTTCGAACACGCGGCGTTCCCAGCGCACACGGCTTTCCGTTGATGCGTTCGCCTTCGCTGTTGCCGCTAGCGCCGTTGGCTCATCGGTCGGCGCTTCGCGTTTCAACCGCCCGGGCTCGCGATCGAACAGCCCGAGGATGAACTGCTTCGTCGCATCCGGGTTCGGACCCAGCACGCGCAGCATGCCGATATCGTTGGCCATGCCGGCGACGTGGGCCATCATCGTATCGAACACTGACCCATGATCGCCGACCGTTTCGGCGAAGCGCGTCCACGCCTCAGCATTTTTGAAAACGATGAAGCGGGAGAAGTCGCGTGAGTTGGCAAGCATGCGGCCGCCCTTTGGCGCAGCGGACGGCACGCCTTCGACACTGCCGCTCATCACGCTCTCGACATGCTCGGCCAGCAGCTTCTCAAATCGCGCATCGTTGAGCGGCTGCTTTGTCGCGAAGTCGATCATCTGCGCGCGATCGACGCTCTCGCGGACGAGCTGGGCATAGCGCGACGGCCCCAGCGCGCGCGCCTTTGCTGCATCGATCGACGGGTTCGGCAAGCGCCATTGTGGCCGCTTCGCCAACGTGCCGCCGGCTTCGATGAATTGATCGGCGAGGGAAGTTGCTGTTTTTTCCCATGCCTGCGCCGCAACCCGCGCCTGAGGATCTACGTCAGTTCGACCGAAAAGCGCGCGTAGCACATCAAGCTCGCGTGTGGCCTGCGGCGTGAAGCCCAGATTGGTCGGCCGCAGAAACTCGACGCTCTCGGCAAACAGCCGATGAGCTTCACCACGCACAAACTTCGCGAGCGCGTCGACGTTGTTCCACGTCGCGAGCTCGAACGGATCGCGGGCCAGCAGAGAGCGCATCGCAAAGCCGAGCGTCGTTTGGTCCTTGCCCAGCATCGGCGGCGCTTTGTTGCCCCACCCAAAGTCGCCCGGTGTCTTGCGGAGCTCGGACACCTTGGCATCGAAGTCGGCAAAAACCTTCAGCGCGTTCGCTTGGGCGATCAGGTTGCCGCGCACCATGTCTGCCTTGCGAGCCGCTTCGCCTTTAGCGATCGCCGCGGCTTCCATCGCCGCCTGGCGCACGCCGGCAGCATCGCCCATCTTGGTCGAATGCTCGGCCGTGAAAGCGTCGAGCATCTTGAGGATCTCGGCGCCGGCACGCTCGGAGACCTGGCCGGCCTCGATCTTTCCTCGAAAGCACATGCGCGGGCTCATCAGGCCAACTCCATTCCGACGCAAGCTGACAGCTCGGCCGCGGCCGCGGCGTCTTCCTCAGCTTCGGCGAGCGCCTGGCGCGCCGAGACTTCGCGGACAGAGCCATCTGGACCTTCGAGCCTGATGACCAGATCGCCGCCGGCGTCGGCCAGGGCGCGATTGGCGTCTTGAATGAGCGCCGGGTTTCCGACGCGAGCAGCGACGTCACCGTCAGCATCTGGCGTGCGCGGCGCCGCCGGCGTGCGCGCGGCATCTTCACCGGCCGACACGCGGGCATCACTCGCAGCTTGGCCGGCAAGAGGGGCGGGGACAGCCGCCGGCGTTTCCTCGAGCTGCACACCACCGCTGGCGCGCTCCGTTGGCGCGGCAACGGGAACCGGCTCGATGGCGCCCGCGATGTTGACGCGCTTGCCGGCCTCGATCGCATCAGCGGCTTGCTGCACGCCGCCGCTCCGCACTTCCGGCGCGACCGTATCCGGCAACTCGGCTGACACCACATGATCGCGCTCAATCGACCGCGCCGCGGCTTCGAAGTCCTCAGGAGCGAAATGCTCCATCGCACGTAGCGCGCCGGACAGATCGAAGTGCCCAACGCTTCCGCCAATCTCGGCGTGATCGATCATGTTGAGTGGCGTCGTTTCAGGACGGCCGCGGTCGAATGCGGCGATGTCCTCTGCGTCCAGCGGGCCGAGCGGCGTGCGCTCGAATGGCTCGGAGGGCGGAGGAGGCGGCGCGCGATCGCGCGTCGGCCTGGCCGTCGCGCCTTCGCCTATCGTGAACTCACCGGGACCTCGCACGTCGGGCGCATCACCGAGCGGACGCACCGGCTCAACCGGAATGCCGCGATCAAAGGCCGGGGCATCGTCGGCATCGAAATGGCCCGTGAAGGTTCGCTGGCCGTCCCAATCCGCGAGCGGCGCAGAAGCATTCGGCGCCGTGCGCGTGCCGCTGCGTTGGGCCAGCTTCATCACCGCCGCCGCTCCGCGGAACACGCCGACAAGGCCGGCAGCGCCAAGGCCCGCTTCAGCGACGTTGCCGGCCGCTTCGCCGAAACCCGATTCCAGCCCGAGATCAGCGCGGCCGGCTTGAATGGCAGGCTCCTGCACCAACTGCGAGCCGGCACCGATCGCAGCCTCTCGCGCAAGCACCTTCACCAGTGATCCCTTGAGCGGGCCGCCGAGCGGCAAAGTCGCGAGGTTCACCGGGTCGATCGCCTGGCGCGCAACGCCCGCAGCGAATGCCACCGCTGTTCCCGAGAGACCGTAGTTTGTCGTCTCAGCGGCTGTCTTTTCGATCGCCGCTGCCCGGTCGGCGGCAACGCGACGAATATCTTTCAGTGGATCGATGGCCTTGCGTTGATCATCCGGCAACGTGTCAACGACACGCCCGATCATCTGCGCTTTCTCATCGATCGTTGTTGCAGCGCCGAGCCGCTCGCCGCTCAGATCGCGCACCGCATCATAGATCGGCTTGCCGGTTGCCGCTTCGACCTTCGCTACAAGGTCATCGTAGGCCTGCGAGACAATGCGGCCGGAGCCGACGCCAGATAGCGTATCAAGTCCGGCCGCGTCGAAGCTGGAGTTCCAGATTTCCCCGAAGGTGGCCGGGCTCTTGGCAACCGGTCCGCGTGCCGCGCGCGCGAGAAAATCGTTACGAGCGGTTTCAGCGTCGGCCATGTCAGGGCGCCTCTGCCGCCGGATAATTTTGCGCGGGATCAGCTCGGAAATTTCGGCGGCCACGCTGATAGGGCGTTGTCGATCGCGCGAGATCGGCCGACTGGCGCGCAAGAATATCGCGCATGTCGATCACCAGCGGCGCACCCTCGGTTGTTATGACCGCGGCACGGCCGTCAGGAGCCGAGGCCTGCGGCATGAACACGGCGTATTCCGACCCGCCGACGGCGAGCGGGACCAGCAGAGCTTGCGAACCGACCGTTTTGGCGTCGAAGCGTCTGCCGTCACTTCCATGCGCGCCGCCGAACATGCCGAGATCGCCATCATCGAGCCGATGCATCGCATCGAGAAACTGATAGCCGCGCATACCGAGCGGCGCCGGCACGCGCTGCCCGGCACGCTTGACGATCGTTCCCATCACATCCTCAAGCGCCTTTTCGAAACCTGAGGTGTCCGACTTGTCGTAAAGCGCGCCGCGCGTGCTGCGTCTCGCGATATCGAGATACATCGCGGACTGCACCGCCGCCTCCTGCAGGGCCGGGTCGTGATAAACCAGTGTGCCGAGCTTCGACTGCAGCGCCGCGCGGATCGCCTCGCCCTTTTCCTGCACATCCTTTTGCGCCAACAGCGCCTGGCCGCGCAGCATGTCGGCCGCGAGCTCCGGCCGATCCCGTGCCGTGCGCGCGATGAACGCCGTTGTCTGATCGCCGCCGATTTCCTCAGCGAAGGCCGACAAGCCTCGATCATCGAGAGAGCGACCAGCGGCCCGCAGGATCGCCATGCGCTCGCCGTCGCCAGCGGCGACGTAGCGCACTTTAAGCGCGTCTGCCTCCTCGGGCTTCAGAAGTTTGTAGGTACCTCCGTAGAACTGCTGCGCGCCCTTCGCCTGCGGATTGCGAGCCGCGAGCGCGCCCGCCATTGTGTCGGCGTCGCCGTTCGGATCGATCACCACCGGCCGCGGAATCAGCTTCGCCCGCTCGGCGAGCCCGATTGGGTCGGAGTTTTTCCGCTTGTTCACGTCATTGAACGTCTCAACCAACACGTTGAGATGATCAATTTCACGCTGCGCCACCGGCCGCGCGCGATGATCGGCTTCGATGTTGTCGATCACCGCGCCGAGCTGCGCCGGCGCCATGCGGTAGCCCGCCTCACGCACCGGAGCGAAGCGCTCTTGCGTCAGTGTGTCGTTCAGCCACTTCGCGGCGGCTGGATCATACTGCGCGGCCTTGGCATTGGCGGTGATGGCGGCGGAATAAGCGGTTGGGTCGGGCGTGACGCCGTTGCGGAACATGTCCGCGAAATTTGTGCCATCGCGCTTTTCGAGCGCATCGGCTCGGTACGACTGACGCCGCGCTGTGTCTTCCTGATCGAGGATCGTTCCGACCGATGCGGCGGCATGCAGTTGCGCTGTGCGCGCAAACGCCGGCGCCTCCATCGATGCGCCGACCTGCTTTGCGAACTTTGTCAGGTAGCCCCGCGTCTCATGCTCTTTTCCGCTGCTGTCGCGCTCAGGGATCACGGACGCGAATTGCCCGATCGTATAGTTCGGGCCAAACTTTTCCGTTGCCACCTTCACCCACGCATCAGCACGGCCCGGGCCGGCGTTGTAGCCTGCCAGCATGGCCGGCACGCTTCCCTGATAGCGCGCACCGAGCCAGTCCCAATAGGCGCGGCCGAGCTGCTTGTTCAACGCCGTGTCTGTCAGCAGGCGTTCCTTCAAGGCCACGTCGTCGAGGGCCGCCACGTCAGGCAGGCCGAGCCGCGTTGCCATCTCGCGCGCCGTCGCCGGCATGATCTGCGAGAGGCCGAGCGCGCCCTTTGATGATACGGCATCAGCGCGGCCAGCGCTCTCGATCTGCATCACCGAGTTGAACAGCACGCCATAGTGCGCTGGCTGCACCACGCCGACATTCGTCACCGCACCCGCAGGATTGGTGCGAGCGACGTTCTGTTGCTCGGCTGTCTGCTGGACACCGACTTGAGACTGAAAATGCTCGATCAACATCTGCCGACGCTGCGGCACGATGGCCGGAAACTCGCCTTCACCAAGCGCCTTCACCGCGCCGGCGGGATCTCGCATGCCGAACTTGCGCGCATCAACCTCATCAACACCCGAGAGCGAAAGCTGCTTTTCCTGCCCCCCTCGCACAGCGCTGAACCACTGCGACGAAACCATCTTGTCGATATCGTCGTGCCACGTCTTGTAGATGGACTGGCGCTCGATGTCGGTTGTCGCGTTCGAAATCGCCGTGAGATACTGCGCCGAGCGGTCGTTGTAAGCCGCGCTGTTGTAGTCGGCTTCATTCTTCGTCTGTTGAAGCCGAACCTCTTTGCCAGCGGCGATGCCATGGATCGTGAAGTAGAGGCCGAGCTGAGCGCGCCGCTGTCCGTCCGGCTCCTGCTCAGTAAGGCGGCGCACAAGCTGGCGGTGATCTTCTTCGAACTGCGCCGGCGCGTTCTCAAAATCTGTGCTCTTCACCGCGTTCTCGCGGAGCACGGCCGAGCTGTCGAGATACTCGGTTTTTAGCTTCGCTTCCCGCGTCTCGGCCTGGGCACGCTCCATCTTGACGCCGAAGCCCAGCAGCGCGTCTCCGAACTCCGAGATGGCGCGGCCGATCCTTTCGCTGCCTTCGAAGTTCGGAACCTGCATCGGCTGGAGCATGACGCTCGGGCCACGCGGAAGCGGCACGCGGCTTTCGTAGACCGGCGCGCCGCCACGGCCGCTGCCACCACCTACGGTGAAGGAATACGGATCAGACATTGCGCACCCCCGTGCTTTCCTCGCCTCTCGGCAACGTCTCGCCGTCTTCCGACAGGAAGCCATCGGCCACCAGCTTCGCCAGCAGCGCCTGGCGGACATACGTGCTGGGTCGCTCCATCTGCCGACGCGCCGCGGCGCCCAGCGCCTTCGACATGTCGGCCGGCAAGCGGACCCTCAGTTCGGCATCCATGCGGACCATCAGCAGACCTCGCGAGAGTGGATTTCCGCTCTGGACTGATTGCATCCACTGGCGCAATACAAATGCGGCACGCTGCATCACTTTTGTAATGCAAATAAGGAAGCAACGAGGATGGCGAAGCAGAAGCGGAAGCCCGGCGGCGGTCGCAAGCCTCAGGGCGAATATGCCGGCCGCACCGCGGCTTTTTCGATGAGGATCAGCAAGGATCTCCGCAAAGCCTTAGAGCGGGAAAGCCGCCGTTCAAAGCGTTCGCTCTCGCAGGAGATCGAGCACCTGTTACGCGCTGCGCTCGATTTCCCAGAGCGCATGCAGCGGGAATGGCGCGCCGATCATCACTACGGGCTCGGCCGCCTGGTCGCGCGCGTGGCATGGTCAGTCGAGTTTTCCACCGGCCTTTACACACCGAACGAAGATCAATCCGCAACGTGGCTCACCGATCCGTTCACGGCCGCAGCCGTGCGCGCGGCGATCGACACGTTGTTGCGGGGCCTGTCACCGCCGGCGCCGGCCGAAATCGCAGTGCCGCCAAGGGTCGCAGAGGTCGCCGCTAGCCCGGTCATGCCGGCAGATCAAATGGCATTCCACATGACACCGGAGGGCGTCGGCTCGGTTGCCGCATTCAGCGCGCTCGATCAGTTGCAAACCTACGACTACCCGCCGCTCGATCGGCCCGACAACACGCATTACGCGGATATTTATTACGAGCTTCCGCTGATCAAGGAGAAGCTCGGCTTAGCCCGGCCGAAAGGATAATCGGGGAGAACATGGACACGGGTGCCTTGGTGCATGCACAAACGCACCGATGCACCTAGCCGGCGGCCGCGGCGGTTGTTAGCTTTCAGGCACCGTAACCCGGAGCAGTGCCATGCAACGTCACATTGGGAATGCGAATGTCGGAACTGCCTTAGATCGCCTAGAACAGCTCGCGCTCATCGCGGGCCAGCTTGTGACCCGCGGCCTCGCCGAGCCTGATCCCCGGCGCAATTGCAAAACACCGCCGCATGCTGACGCCCAGCAACGCGAAGCTGAAATGATCCAGTTGCTCGATCCGATCGAACATGCCGCCGGAACTTCGCAAGCCACGACAGACCGCGCCGCGCTGTTTCAACTGCTTGTTGCCGTCGCCGACCTGGGTGAGCTCTGCGGCACTGCCGATTGGGACGAGGAAGCGCTACGCCAACGCCACGCGCGGATCGAGGCTTGCGTGACCTCGGCGCTCAACTTCTTCGAACAGCGTTGCGGGCTCGATCGCGACGAACTCGGCGGCGCCTACTTCGCGCACCGCGGATACGTGCCGCAGGCGTGGCAACAGCCGGCTGGCCAGCCCGCCAACTAACAACCCGACCTGATCGAAGGCCGCGGATGGTGCCGTGCGCGCCGTGCGCGGCCTTCGTCGTGCGCGGGCCGCGCTGCCATTGCACCGCCAGAACAGGCGGTAACGAAGGGCCGACAAGACGGGAGGGGAGGTTCGGATACTCTCGCGCAAGCGGCCGGCCAAGAACGCGCGCCGAATTTCCGGGGGTACGGGGGCCGGCGGGGGGTGGGGGGCGGGGTCCTGGCCGAACGTCGGTAGGGGTCACGCCTCACTCGCCAGCGTCGGGCTCGCGGGCCTTGCGAGCGCGGGCCGCGTAATGCTCGGCGAGGAACCGCCGCTGCTCATCGAGCGCGATCATCTCCGAGGGCACAGGCGCCGTGGTGTCATTCGCAACCTCACGCATCGGCGGCGCATTCGGGTGATGTCGGCCGAACCATGCCTCGATCGTCGCGCGATCCCACGCCAGTTTGCCGACAGGCAGCACCGGCCGCGGAAGGCCTGCGGCATGCAGCGCCTCACGCCGGCGATAGAACTGATCCAGCGAAAGGCCGAGGCGCTCCGCGACTTCAGGTGCTCGAACGGGCTTTATCCTCTGATTGGTCATGGCCTGGTCCGTGATGGGTGTATGCACCCATGCACCCCTTTACCCTACGAGCGCAACATCGCCCTCCGGGAGTGTACAGAAAACCACCTCTCAGATCGGGCCGGGCCGGTGCTGAAAACACGGGGTTTTTCACCGGCGGCTCGATGTGTACAGAAAACACTTGATTGTTGTACATGCATTTGCTATCGGTATCACTGACTGGCGAACCTTTCGGAGGATCTTATGCGCCGCGTTGCCCTCTACACTCGCGTATCAACAGATCATCAGACGACAGAAAACCAAGAGCGTGAGCTGCGTCAGGTCGCGGCGCGCATGGGCTGCGAGATTGTCGAGGTCTACTGTGACCACGGCATCAGCGGCGCCAAGGGCCGCGAGGCGCGTCCCGCATTCGACGCGCTCTGCAAGGATGCAGCACGCCGGCGCTTCGACATGGTGATGGCCTGGTCCGTTGATCGGCTCGGCCGATCGCTGCAAGACTTGCTCGGCTTCCTCTCCGAACTCCACGCGCTCGGCATTGACCTGTTCCTGCATCAGCAAGGCCTCGATACGACCACGCCGGGCGGCAAGGCGATGTTCCAGATGATGGGCGTGTTCGCCGAATTCGAGCGCGCCATGATCCGCGAGCGCGTTAACGCCGGCCTCAGTCGTGCGCGCGCCCAAGGCAAGACGCTCGGTCGGCCGACCATCGCCGCCGACACGGAAGCGGCAATCGTGAAGGCGCTCAAGCGCAAGAACGCACCGGGCATCCGTAAGCTGGCGCGACAGTTCGGCGTGGGGACCGGGACGGTTCAGCGCATCAAGGCCGAGCTCGCCGCCTGAGGCCGTGCGCCGTGCGCGCCGCCAGTGAAGCGCACGTTTTTCGGTGCTCGCCGCACCTGCCCGAGCCTCCAAGGAGTGAGACGAGAGTTCGACTGCACAAAATTTTTGCGAGCGCCGCGCGCAGCCATGTAGAGCCGCGCCGCGTGCATGACTACACGCAGAAAGATCGCCGTAAGTACTTATCCGGGCATATTTAATTCAGCGCAGAAGAGCGTAATCAGTGCGTGAGTATTGCAAGTATTATTTCGCGAATACTCTCGTCTCTCGGAGCTGATCGTTTCCACCACGCGCCGCAGAAACCCGCGCCCCGTCTTGGGTGTGTGAGGCGTGCACCCCCCGTATGTATATACGGGGGGTGCACGACACACCCGCACGACGCCTCGTCCGGTCGCGCACGATCCTCGCCGCGAATACTTCGCCACGGCGGTTGGTGTTCACTCCTGCTCTTGGCTTGCGGGCCGACATCGGCAGGGCGCTGGTTGCGCCGCGCACGGCGCCGATCGCTGTCACGCGGCCCGACTTGTCCACAGGTTCCCGACACGCGCGAAAACCCAAGCCAGCCGCTGGTCGCCACCTGATTTCCCATTGATGGCACCGCCTTAACAGCGAGTTCGTGTGCGCACAGGCAATGACCCTTGCCGTGCTGGCGAACATTCTCCGCGAGCGTCGGACAACAACGAAACAGGAGTGCCAGCCATGCCTGATGTACGCACAACAGGCGACGGGCGGCCGAAGGCCCCCGAACCCCCCGAGCGCCGCCGGCGCAAGCCAACTATCCGCGGCAGTCGGGTCCATCTCCGCTGCACCGTAGCCGAGGAAACCAAATGGCAAGCGTCCGCCAGCCGCGCCGGTATGGACCTCAGCGAATGGATACGCCGTCACCTCGGCAAAGCCGCCGAGGCTGAGGCCAACGGCCTCGGGCAGGACGCCCCCGAGGTGGACCTGATCGACATGACCGCAGCGCGGAGCTCGATCAACAGCGCCGCCCATGAGCTGGACATGTACCCCGGCCATCAGCGCACGCCCTACATCGCGGCGCACCTCAAGACGGCGCGCGAGCGCCTCACCACCGCCATCGAGCGCGCCTTTGCAAGGTCGCGCCGATGATCATCAAACCACGTCGTGGCTCCCTTTGCGCCGCTGATCGCGCAGCGATCCGGCGCAGCGCTTCGGCCGTCGACCTTGACGTTACGTTCGCCGACATACGAGCGGCGAATAACACCTACGCCGTCCGACACGTGATCATCGCCCCGACCGCGCCGATGACCGCCGCCGACATGCTGGCTGTGGCGGATCGCCTGGCCGGGGAGATCGGCGTGAACATGCAGCGCGCCGCCATCGTCACGCATCGCAAGGCGCGCGCTGAAACCTCACACCAACGGGTGCGCGCACCCAAGCGCCGCCACAGCAAGAGGCCCCGATGATCATCAAGATTTTCCGCTACGCGGTCGGCTACGGCTCAGAGCAGACCAAAAACCACATTTTTGCCGGGGCCGATAATATTGAGGTCCGGCATGTGAAGGGCTCGCCAGCCGATCTTGACGACATGTTTGCCGACGCTCGGGCCGCCGGCAAAAGCTACGCTGTGCGTCACGTCATCATCGCTCCCCGCGAGGCGATGACGATCGCCGAGATGATGGCCGTGCTGGATCAAGTCGCGGCCGAATACGGCCTGGACATGGGTCGCGCCATCATCGTCGCGCACCACAAGGCCCGCGTAGAGCCCGGCTGCAACGACTGGCATCTGCACGGCATGTTCCCGGATCACTCGGCGAGCGGCCGCGTGCATGACAATCACAACAACTATCGCCGGAACGAGGTCCTGGCCCGCATCTGCGAGGCCCAGCACCGCCATCCGTTTGTGCACGGTAAGCATCATCGCTGGGTGTACGAGGAACTGCTGAGGCGCGGCTACGACAAAATCGCCGCCGATCTGGTGAAGGCTATCCCGCTCGATACGCCGCGGCCGACCTCATCTCTCGCCGCGCAGACAATTCAGGCCTTCAAGGATCGAGGCATCAACGCCTCAGAGCTCCGCAAGTTTTTTCGCACCACCTGGCGCGACACAGCCGAAGACCCCGACGCGAAGCGCCTGCTCGTCGAGCTGCTCGCGGCGCGTGGCATCACCATTGAGCGCGGCACCGGCGAGCCGCCCGTATGGGTCGTGCACGCCGCCGGGCTGTTTCTTTTCACCGTCGCCGGCGGCCTGCCCGGCGTGCGCGTGACCACCATCAACAGCAGGCTTGGAGACCCGACCGATGAACGTACCGAAACCCACAGCGCCGAAAAACCCGGCCCCGACCGCTCGGCCGACGCCGCCGATCACCGCAGAACAAGCCGCGAAGCTGATCCACAATCAGTTTCTACTCGGGCAACGGATGGACTTGCTGTTGAACGCGCTGACGCCGCCTCCTTCGCCGGACGGCGAAGTGCCGAGCTCGCCGCCGACAAACCTGTTGGATCAGATCGCCGCGATCCTCGCCGACCTGGCGAAAGCGATGCAGGAGGTGCGCGATCAACTCGACGCCGTGATGGCGTGGATTTTGAGGCCGGACGCGTCCGGCACGCTCAGCAACGCCCGGTCCTTTCATCAGAACCGATCGAAGAGCGGTACCTGATCCGTGCTCGGGCCATGCGCGGCCGCCTCGCCGGTATCGCCGGCGAGGCCCGTCTGGCTTCCGAAGAACCGCGTTTACGGGTTGAGCGGCGACTGACAGCGATCGAAGCCACGGCGCTCGCTGTCACCATTGCAGCCGAAACACCGTCCCCTGACACGGGCGAGCTCATCGCCGCCCGCGCCGCTCAAGAGGCGGCCCGCGTGGCCCTCAGTAAGGCGTGGGATTTTCGGGAAGCCGCAGAGCTTCGCTACACCACGATCCGCGACGCGCCGGCGCCGCGGCTGTTCGGCCGCAGGGCGCACACCGCCGAGTTCACGGCCGCCGACGATGCCTATAGCAGTGCCAAGGATATCGCCCGCGCCGCTGATGCGACGTACGATAAGGCCAAAGCAGATACCGAGATGCTGGTGAAGATCGCGGCGAAGTTCGAAGCTGGCCGCCAGCAGCGCGCCAAGGAATACGCGCAGCATCTCGCTCTAGTGCTTGCTGTGCGGGCCTCACTCGATCGCTCGCCGCGCATGGCGGCCGCCGGTGCTCCGGCGCTTCTTGCGATCGCCGCCGATGATCGGCGCTTGAGCCTAATCGACTGGGAGGACTTGTGGGGCGTGCCTCATCCTCGGCCGGCCCCGTATCAGCCCTAAGACGCTATCCTTCGGCCGGGCCTTCGACCACCGGCGCCTTGCGGTACTTTCGCAACAAGTCGTTGAGAGCTTCGATCAAGAGGCCCTGCAAGGGCCGACGCTCGCTCACGCTCAGCATCTTAAGCTCGTGCCAACCTTCATCGTTGAGCCGGGTTTGCAGATAGCGGAACGGCTTCTTTGACCCGCCACTGGCCTTGCCGCTCTTCGAACGCGACTTACGCGCCGGCGGCGCTTCGCCACCTTTCGCAGCGACGCGCTGGCTCAGCCCGAGTTTGGTGGGTGGTGGACGCTTAGCCATGGTGCTTGCGAGCTCCGGTTTGCTGGAGGGCTTTCTGAATTACCTGCCAAGCGCGGCGATTTCATCAGCGGCGCGAGGGTGCCCCCAAGTTCTTTTAACACTTCCCGAGCCTCGGCCATAATGGTCGGCGACGCCCTCGGCGCGCCAAGGAGCACAGCAAAGCTCGGCTAGACGCATCAGCGCGGCGCTGCGGCTGGCGTCATTCGGCGGACACTCGATGATGACCGCTGCGATACTCTTCTTCACTTCAAACAAATAAATCCCGGCACTTTCTTACTTCCTGCCTTCGCTACAGGCGTGGCGCAGCAGGGCAGGAGCGGAGAATTTTTAGAGACCGGGCAGATCGGGCGCGACCACTGTCAGGGATGAACGCCGCCGCGTGGGCGGGCCTTCCTCAATGCTGATGATGCGCTTCAATCGCAGGAGACGGTTCATCGCCGCTGTCAGTTCCGTCTCGGAGTAGGAGGCACAGGCCTGCGTCTTTTCGCGGAGCGCCTTCGGCGCATAGTTCGCTTGGCCCCTGTGCACGTTGCAGCGAAGGTTTTGGGCCTTGAGCTCAGCGAGGCCCTCCACAAACGCTTCCTCGCATGCATGCGAGCGTTGATGGTTCTGCGGATCGACACCATCAGGCACGCCGTCGAGCTCGAACGCCCCGCTAGCATACCGCACCGTCAACTCGGCATTGGCCGCAGCATAGTTGGCCTTGAGACGCGAGAGGATACGCACATCAGGATCAGGCACGTCGCCGTTGACGGCCTCCTGTCGTTTTAGAAACAGCCGTGCGCGCACCGAGTTGTTCCAGCCTGTGGAGCCGCTTTCGCCCGATCCCGAGGATTTGCCCGTCACAGACGGGTGCGCCAGCAGCAACACCGCGCCATCACGGGACAGCGCGAGCCGCGTAAGCTGCGCGATGAACTGTCGGACCTGAGAACGGACGTTTTCATTGCCGCCGAACGTGTCGGCCGCTGTGTCAATCACCACGAACTGCGCGCCAAACTCGCCAGCAGCGGATGACACTTGGTCAAAGAACGGCGTCCGCACCAACCGGCCATCCGCAGCGAAGGTGCTCAGCAGGTTGTCGTCGCCGACGCGAGACACCCAACGCATGTTTTCTAGATCTCCGAATTCGAGACCCATCCCATTGTTGATCGCCGCCTGGCGGCGATGGAGTTCGTCGGGATCATCCTCGCAAAACACGCCGAAGACCTTGCATGCCATCACCGGCATGCCAAGGAACGGCCGCGCCGTCGCGCACGCCGTCAGGAGTTGCTGAGCCAGCAATGTCTTGCCGGTCCCGCCGTCGCCATAGAGCGCGCTTGTTGTGTTGAGCGGGATCCATTCATTCCACAGCCAACGCCGCTCGGGGATCGCAACACCCTGCAAGCTGATCGGATCGAAAACCTTCAGGCGCTCGATCGGGAAATCGTCGGCTGGCGGCCGCGTTTGACTATCCACGGCGCGACCTCAGTTCATCGTTGAAATCCTTGCCGAGCTCGGCGAAGCGCACAGCGACCCTGCGGCGTTGATCGTGGAAGGCTTCGCGGGCTTTGGTGGCCGCCGCCTCGCCGGCGGCGCCGCGGTCGGCGAATATCACCACGTTGTGTACAGCCGGCGGCATGACAACGCGCGCAAGGTTCGAACCGAGCACGCACCACACCGGCACGCGAAAGAGCTCCATCGCCGACAAGCCGGTTTCAATGCCCTCAGCAACGCCGATCGTTGCCGCCGGCGGCGCCAAGCGCACAGCACCACGGCCGACCGGGCCGAGCGCAAGCTTGGGCCGCGCCATCGCAGCCTTGCCGCTACCATCTGCCTTGAGGAACGTCCGCTGGACCGCCACGACGCCGCCGGCGCCATCCGTCACGGCAGCAACAAGCATCGGCGTCTCGCCGGCGATGAAGCGTAGGCATGCAGGCAAGGGGATCGAAATGCCGCGCGCGTGTCGCAGATAGGTTTCCGCGACGGTGCCGCCGATCGGCGCGGAGGCGCGCCATATATCGCGGGCAGCGGCCTGGCGCTGAAGTGTTTCGGGATCATCCTCGCGATCGCGCAGCGCCGGCGGCGGCGCTTGGCGCACGCCAGCCGAGCTCGGGGAGGGCGCGCCGACTTCGCGCCTTAGCTTCTCGACCGCCTCCGCGAAGCTCATTCCATCGTGACGCTGCCACCAATCCAGCAGATCGCCGTGGGCCTGACAGCCGAAACAGTGAAAGAACCCCTTGCGATCGTTGACCGTGAAGCTGCCGGTACTCTCGGCATGGAACGGACACAGTCCGAAGCGGTCGCCTTTGCCCGGCGAAAGTCTCACCGATCGGCCGATATAGGCCGACAGCGAAAGCCTCGCCTTCAAGTCGGCGAGCTCATCGCGCACCGCGGCCATCTGTTTACTTCCCGATCAGATGCACCGAGGCGGGCTCGCCGCGACCGCCTCGCCCCGGAAGCTCGCGGATCGCGTACAGGTGGAGCATGAACGGATCGCAGCGATGCACGCTCACCAACGGCAGGAGCGCATTGCCGAGGCGCTGCAACTCGGCGTCGGCACGCGTCGGATCGTACTCTCGATTGAAGAATTCCGACGCGGCATAGATCGCCTGGGATGCCGCGCGTGCTTCGACCGACTGCCGGAGCCGCGGCTTTAGCCGACTTAGACCATGATGCAGGTTGAGCAACAGGATCCGCACGGCAGTCCGCACGAGCTCATCCGGCGTTGCTACAGAAGCTTCGAGACTGTCGGCGCGAGGTCCGCTTAACACGGCCGCTTCATTGGCTCGATAGCCAAGGCGTTGCAACTCGCGATCAAGATCAGCCTGGTTTTGCCGCAGGCCTGCCTCCACCAGAGGCGAGCCGCGAGCGGTGTCCTTCACATGTTGCTCGAAACGCGCGGCCATAAAATCCGCGCTCGGACCGCTCTTGTCGTCATTCATTGTGCAACCCCGCCTATGATTTGCGCGAGGTGACGATGCAGGTCGAAACTCGGTCACGTCGAACATTTAAAGCCCCCAAGGCTTGCCGATTAAGTGCCCGTGGCTTTTTGCGCCGGCGGCGGCGCGGCGACCCGCTTGCTCTGCTTCTCTCGCGCTGGCGCGCCTTCTAGCGGCACAACATGGTTGGCCTGCACCGCCATGCGCCACGCCGCGGCGAAGTCGGCGCGCTCGAACATCAGACCATCTCGCGCGGCCGCCTGACGCCACAGATCCTGAGGCGCTTTCTCAAACCCGGGTTCTCGGCCGCGGCGGCGGAAGAAATCTACGAGCTGGTCAATCGGCCCGGCCGAGTTCGGCAATGCCGGCGCCGGCGAGGTCGCAGCGGCCATCGCCTGGCAAAGCGCAACCGAAACCCCCAACTGCCGAGCAAGCGCCCTTTCTAGATCTACGAGGTGCGCCGCATAGCCGGCCGCCCATAACTGATCGCTAGACGGCCGCATCCTCGGAGCAGGCGCGCCGCCTTCACGTCGGCGGGCCGCATAGGCGAGGGGGTTGTATCGCCCCTGCGTCGGCGCAGCCGCACGCGCTGCCCTGGCAGCGGCAACCTCTCGCGTGGCGCTGAAGCGAAGCACATGGCCCGCAGGATCTCGCAGGCGGACAGCATCGGCGCGGATGAGCTCACGGATCCATTCACGCGCCTGGGCCGGTGCTACCGCAGCTTCGATCGCCAGCAACTCGGCAGCAGCATCGAGCTCTAGAAATTGATCCATATGCCATCTCCTTGAGCTTGGCAGAGTCACTGATGCGGTTTCGTTGTTGGCTGCTACTTCGAAGCAGCTTTTGGATTTTTTCGCATGGGTGACTCTCCTATTGAGTTTCTTTCGCGGTTGTCCCTCCCGGAATTGCCTACAGGGATCAAGCCAGAGATATTAAAACTGTCTCTGAGGTGCTCGACTTTTTGGTGAAATTGG